>Ga0224512_10000182_pt1 | contig 67751 bp, 64 predicted proteins | sample SF_May12_sed_USG_4_FD_169103 | JGI IMG/M metagenome (GOLD analysis project Ga0224512, IMG submission 169103) | Sediment microbial communities from San Francisco Bay, California, United States - SF_May12_sed_USGS_13 | ecosystem: Environmental > Aquatic > Marine > Sediment | place: USA...
CAACCTCGTCGAGTTGTTCTTCGAGGGCTCTGTTCCCGAGGCCGGTGCCTATCAGTTGGCGCCCACCGATTTGAAGGCCGAGAGGAGCTTCAACGTGGACCTCGGCTTCCGGTATCTGACGCCGGAGCTCTTCTTCGAGGCTTTCGTTTTCAGGAACAAGGTCTACGACGGCATCCGTGGGCGGGCCGTCACGGATGCGGCTGGAGACACCGTGCTTACCGCCGGTGACCCCACGTTTCAGGACGTCAACGTCGACGAGATCCTCCTACGAGGCATCGAGCTCAACGCGGACTACCGATTCGATTCCGGCTTCGGGGTCGGCAGCTCGTTCACGTATCTCGACGCCGAGGACGCCATCGATCCGGACAACCCCGTGGGTGAGAGCTACTCGAGCAAGCTGACGGGGCGGGTAGGCTACCGGGACCCATCAGGCCGGTTCTGGAGCAACTTCGAGGCTCGGCACAACGGTGAGCAGAAGGACGTCGCGCTGGGATCTGGCAACCCGCTCGGCGACAAGCTACCGGCCTTTACAGTTCTCGGCCTGAGGGCCGGTGTTAGGCTCCCGGAAGTCGGCGGCGTACGGCAAGGCCTGACGATCGCTCTGAACAACCTGACGAACGAGTTGTATGCGGAGTCCTCGAACGCTTCATTCTTCCGGCCCGAGCCGAAGCGAAGCGTGACCGTGAGCCTCGACGTGACGTTCTAACCGAAGCGCTAAGATGCCGACGCTGGTCCACTACATCCCGATCGCCACGACCGTACTCGCGATCTTCTTCGCACCCGTCGTGTTCCGGCGGTGGCAGGAGCGGAAGCCCGCTCCCCATCTGTTCTGGTGGGCGTTGGGCATCGCGGCGTACGGTGTCGGCACCTTCACGGAGGGATTCACGACGCTCTTCGGTTGGAACGAGTGGGTCTTCCGCAGTTGGTACATCTCCGGCGCGCTGCTCGGCGGTGCGCCGCTCGCGCAAGGCACGGTCTTCCTGATGTTTTCACGAAAGACGGCGACGATCATGGCGGTCGCCGTGGGGCTGACTATTGTCGCGGGCGCGACCGTGGTGATGATGGCGCCGATCGACTACGCGCTCGTGGAGTCCCACAGGCTGACCGGCGCGGTGATGGAGTGGCGTCAAGCGCGCCTCTTCAGCCCCTTTATCAACACGTACGCGGCGATCTTCCTGATCGGTGGCGCCGTGTTGTCGGCGTGGCGCTACCGCAAGGATTCGGCTGCTCGCCATCGGTTCATCGGGAACTGCTTCATCGCGGTCGGCGCGCTCCTACCCGGGATTGGCGGCATGGCGACCCGGATGGGTCACACCGAGGTGCTCTACGTGATGGAGTTCCTCGGCATCATCCTGATCTGGATCGGCTACCGCTACAACGTCATGCCTGGCGCACGCGGTGCGCCGGCAGCTTCGCAGGCGGTCGCCGCAGCCGGCTGAGCGGTTGCGGCGGGGCTCAGCCCTTCTTGCCGAGCTTCAGCCACTTCAGGGGATCGGGCCCCCCCAGCTTGTCCCAGGCCGGCGTCGGCTCGGGGTCGGGCGGACGCTTCGGCGGCTTCGGGTCGCATGGCCCCTTGGGGACCTTGAACTTCGACTTCTTGATCTTCTTCGGCATGTGCGCGCCTCCTTTCCCGTAAGCCTACGCCGGGGAGGCCCAGAAGGGTTCAGAGCTCGCCGCCGCAATAACTCTTGATGACGCCCACCGAACCGGTGAAGACTCCCATATGTTTGCCGTAGCCCCACCCGAGCCTTCCCGGCGTGCGGGGGTCGCATGGACCGCTGGCCTGCTCGGGATCGTCGGTATTGGTGTCCTCGACTACCTCACCGGCGTCGAGCTACGGGTGTTTCCGCTGTACTACGCCCCGCTGGCCGTCCTCGCGTGGCGATCCGGCCGCCACGGTGCCCTGGTTGCCACCGTCGGTTGCACCGCGAGCTGGGTGGCGTCCAACGTCTGGGCGGGCCTCGCATACTCGCTGACACTCGTCTGGGTCATCAACACGGTGATGCAGCTGGTGTCGTTCCTCGTCGTCGGACTCCTCATTGCGGCCGTACGGGACGCACTGCTCCGGGAGCAGGGGCGCAGCCGCACCGACCCCCTCACCGCCATGCTCAACCGGGCCGGTTTCTACGAGGAAGCCGCGCGGCTCGTCGCTCTGTGCCGGCGCACTGGACGACCCGTGACCGTGGCCTACATCGACCTCGACAACTTCAAGGCGGTCAACGACAGCCTCGGCCATGAAGCCGGGGACGATGTGCTTCGCACCGTGGCGGGCTTGCTGCGCGTCGCGATACGTCCGAGCGACGTGGCAGCGCGACTCGGTGGCGATGAGTTCGTCGTGTTGTTTCCCGAGATCGGCCCGTCGGAGGCTGCGGCGACGTTGGAGCGCATTCGCGCGTCGTTGGCCGCCGCACTGGATCGTGGGCCGCTTTCGGTTACGGGGAGCATAGGCGCAGTGACGTTTGTCACCGTTCCCGCCCGCGTCGAAGACATCGTCAGCCTCGGCGACTCACGCATGTACCTCGCCAAGGCCGGGGGACGAAATCGCGTGAGCCTACACGTCGTGGGGGAGACAGGCGCCTAATCGGCCGCCGTGGCGATCTCGGCGGCGCGCTCCATCGCCCGGCCGATCGCCTCCCCCCGGAAGCCTCGGCGGGCTAGATACCCGTGGAGTCTCCGCTTCGCCTGTTCCCGCTCGGGAGAGTGAGCGCCCGCCAGAGCCGCGGCCGCACCAGGTCCCTGCCGGCGGAGCCATCCCTCTGCAGCCTCGCGAGCCAGGTCCACGTCGCTCGCTCCGGCCTCGTCGAACACACGGTCGATCGTCTTGAGTGCCGTGTCCGGGTCCAGTCCCTTCTGACGGAGTTCGGAGGCCAGCCTTGCTTTGCCGCGCGGGCGGAGGAGCAGTCGGTCCCGCACGAACGCGGCCGCGACCGCGGCATCGTCCAGCAGACCATTTTGCTCGAGCCGGTCGAGACAGCTGTCGATGCGTTCCGCCACGAAGCCCTTCTGACGCAACTTCGTCTTCAGCTCCCGCCGCGTCCGTGCGCGATACGACAGCAGGGTGAGCGCAGCTTCGCGCACACGGATATCGGCGTCGACCTCGAGGAGCTCCAGGCGTGCGTCGTGGGGTAGGGGATCGCCCACGCCGAGGCGGCTGACTTCGAGGGCCTCGAGCGTGACCTCGAACGGCTCATCCCCGTCGATGTGGATGACAACGCGTAGTCCGCGCGGGCGAAGGGGCTCGATACGGGTGATGAGGGGGGGAGGGGCCACCGTTGCTCAGTCGGTCGAGGGTGCCATGTCGAGCACTTCAATGACTGCCTGACCCACTCGCTGCATCGCCTCGGCCGACAGCCTGGTCAGGGGACCTCTCACCAGATGCCGATTGTCGATCGCGCGCAGCTGGTCGATGAGGAGGTCAGAGGCTTCGTTGAGGTTGCCCTGGGCCGGTACTCGGATACGCAGCGGCTCGGCCCGGTCGGCCAGCTTCGCCGTCAGCGGAATGACCAGCGTGGATGGGTGCCCGGCTTCGATCAGGGCCTGCGCCTGCACCAGCAGCACGGGTCGGGTCTTTCCTGGGGTACGACCCCTCCTCGGCCCCAGGTGTGCTACCCAGATTTCCCCTCGCTCAGGCATCGGGATCGGCGTCGACCGTGCTGAACTCCTTCAGTACCGCCATGCTTTCGGCCCGCACTCGGGAGGAGGCTTGGGCGAGACGCGTAGCGCGCAGCTCGGCCTCGTTGCGGCTGTTCAAGTCGGCGATCGCACGGCGTATGTACTCGGCCCGCGTGACTCCCAGCGCGTCGGCGCATTCACCGGTTCGGCTCAACAGGTCGTCCGGGATGTGCAATGAAATAGCTCGCATGAAATCAGAATGCATATCTGTATTATATATGTCAAGTAACTATCGGCACGATGTATGCCGTGGGAGCTGCCTGTGCGTTCTCGACCCATGATCGGCTGTAGCGCGGGACGGCAGAATGGCTAGGAGCCCAACTGAGCGTACCACGAGCCGTCCGATTGGTCGTGATAGAGCGTGATCACGCGGCCGTCGTCGAGAATGACGGTCCTGTACTCCCTGGAGATCGACTCGCGCCACCATTCGTCATCGATGCGCCAGCGCTCGCGCACGACCTCGACCCGCCGTGCCGTCTTTCCCGGGAGGCGCACGTATGTCGGCTCTCCGTGCTCGTCAGTGCGCACGGTAACGGCCTTGGGTTGACCGAGCGGCCGGAGACGAGGCCGGTGGCTTTGATCGCTCACGGATCGAAACTCAGGAGTGCATGGCGGCGCTCGGGGATCCTGGACCAAGGGTCGATTTCGACCACCCTGTAGAGCGGCGAATGCCCCAAGCGGAGTTTGAGCTCCTTCACGGCATCACGCAGCGAGGGGGGGATCTCGCCTTGGACGAGCTCGCGGCCCGATGCGGCTCGGCCGCTACAGTCCTTGCGGTCGAAGAGGCCTGTCTGCGCATCAGGTGGACCGAAATGGGTGAGCTCGAGCAGGAGGGTTTCCACGGCTTTCGGCGGTGGAGCGATCGCCATCTTTGCACGGAGGGGCGCTGCGATGCGCTCGCGCTGAGACGTGGGCTCACGAAGCACCGTCTCGACGAACCAGGACCCGCCTCCCTCCAGGTGTGCGCCCATACGTACGCCCGTCACGCTGCGCCCACGGCGTGCGGGGCGAGAGAGGGCTCGCTCGACCAGCCGGTCCAGGGCTCCATGGAGCGTCTCGATGAGTCCCACCGGGTTCGAAAATTCTAGGGACGCACGAATCGGCCGGGGACGGTGCCAGGGGCGCACGGGGTCGACGCGGCGGCCGAGTGACCACGCGAGCGCACTTCGGCCCTCCTTTCCGAACTGTGCGACGAGCGAGGGCTCAGGAAAGCCGCGGAGTTCTCCGAGCGTTTGGATGCCGAGGCGCTCCAAGCGTTGGACGACAAGATGGTCGACCGGGAGCACGCTCACCGGGCAGTGGCCGAGGAACGCGACGAGCTTTTCTTCGGCGACGATGATGGGTTCGCCCACGCGGGCTGCCGTCGCCGCGACCCAGGCGCCGAACTTCCCAGGGGCCATACCGGCTCGGGTCGCTGCGACGAGAGGAGGAGGGAAGATCTTGAACAGTGACCGCAACGCTCGGTCCACCTGTTGCGGAGGGGAACCGAAGAGCCGGCCCAGACCATCCATCCCCAGAAAGACACGCCCACGCCCCGCCGGCTCCAGGACGGGGGTGAGTTCGCCGAGGGCTTCGAGCATCGTGTCCACCGCCGCGTCGTAGTGCGCCGGATCGGGTTCGAGAAGCGTGAGCGACGTGCAGAGCGAGACGGCCTGGGAGACGAGCTGTCCCGGGCGCACGCCTGCTTCGTGCGCGCGCTCCGATACTTGCCAAATCGTGCGGCGCGTGCTTTCGCCCGGGGAGAGGAGGGCGACCGACGTGCTGTCGAGCTCAGGGGAACGGACGAGCTCCAGACGAAGCTCGAAGGTGGGGAGCCAGAGGCAGAGCGCCTGCCGGCTCCCCGTCGTCATGCGGGGGGTGGCGGGGAGGAAGGCGGTGGACGATCCGGGCCCGGAGGCCCAATGGGGGGTGCGTGTGGAGCCGTCTTGAAGTGCTTCATGGCTTTGGGCCCACCCACGACCTTGGTGGGTGGGAACACTTTGCGCGCTCGAGACGGCCTTGCCCATAGCCCATTGGGACGGGGTGAATGTTGGAGACGAAGAGTCCCCGGCTTCCGAAAACACACCCCACATCCGTGTCCGCCCACCGTGGGTTTCGAAAACCGGGGACCACACCGAATAAAAACCGAAATCGGATACCGAAGATAAGCCGAATATCCAAGGCGTGCAAGCAGGGGAATTCGTCACTGTTCGAGGGCGCCACTTTGGCTCAGTTGAGCCATTGAACCACATTGTCGGAGACCGAACAGGCCACTCTTACAAAGGGCGAGACCTGGGAAAGAAGGGCTCGAAACTTTCGGCGGATGCCGAATCGGCGGCCGCGAATCTGGTCGAGAGCCTGGCCAGCCTGGGCGATGTCTCGAGCAAGAGGTAGTGGACCGCCCGATCAGTTCCCTGCGACGGGTCTCGCCCCGAAGGAGTTCGTCATCAATTCGTCGTTCCAGCCACCGGTGACGTGGATGAACGCCTTGGCATCGTAGAGGAAGGCCTTGATGAGGTTGTGGTTGAGGTATGCATAGGTGCCTTCCTGTCGGAATGTGTAGACGGCGGCCGCTGTCCCCCCCGCCACGACGTCCCATGTTTCCAGGCCCTCATCCGGCCGGTTGTTGAACTTCCCGTATGGCCAGACCCAGTCACCGTGTCCACCGATCAAGTGCGGGTACGATGGGTTGTTCGCTTGCGAATGGAGCATGAGAACCGTCTCGCCCACCTCGGCCTCCAGGCGTGTATCCGCAGTGAGCGCACCATAGGAGCCGTTGAAGGCAATGTGCGTAGGGGTAAGGCCACGCATGACCTGCAGCATATCCCCCATCTGAAGCACGAAGTTGCCGTATCGCTTGGACGTGCGGCCGTCCGGATTCATCGGCACGTAGTAGTCCTGCTCGCCGAAGTAGAAGGCTCGGTCGTAGCGCACCGGGTCCCCTGATCCGTCCCGCAAGCCTTCGCGAGGGAGCACGAGGATCGCTCCGTTGCCACCAGTTACGACGTGATAGGGCACCATCTCGCCGCCGGGAGCGCAGTGATACACGAAGAAGCCCGCTTTCACAGCTCGCCAGCGCAGGCCGACCTCCTGACCTGGAGCGACGAGGGTCAGTTCGCCACCCCCGAGTGCGCCCGTGGCCGCGTGGAAGTCCACGTTGTGCTGCAGCTGGTTCTGGGCCGCGCCGAAGCGGATCGTGTCCGTAGTGCCGTTGACCAGCGTGAGATCAACCCAGTCCCACTGGAACACGACGGGCACCGGGCCAGGGACGTGATTGTTGAAGGCCATCTGCCAAACGAAGACGCCTGGAGCGATCTCGACCTCGCGCTCCACGATCTCCATGCGAATCCTCACGACGCGCGGGGGCCCGCTAGCCAGCTGCTCGTGTGACGGAAGGAAGGGCGGATCGACGAGCTGTTGGTCGACGACCTCGGCGTCTTCCATCGCGAAGTTCACAATGGCCTCGTCGGGTGGAATCGCCCAGTCGTCCGGGGAGTCGAGGCAGGCAGTTAAGGACGCAGAGAAGAGCAGGAGGGCCGCGGAATATCTCATCTTCAACCTGGTTTCAAGGTCAGGCCCGACCGACGCCGGACGGGACATTCGAATCGGGTCGAAGCTACCGTTTCGGCCGGTGTGCCCCCGACGGGCGAACCCCGTCCTATCGTGTAGTCGAGGGCCCTACGTGCGGGCGTCGAGCTCGCGGAGCAGACGTTTCGGGGCGGTGAGGCGCCAGGCGTCTTCGAGCAACAAGCAGATCTGGTCGAAGGAGATCCGTTCCAGCGCCACGCCCAACCAATGCTGTCCCCAGACGCTCGAGAACGTCGCCGGATCCCTCGCCACCAGGTGCTCGAGGTTCTCCGGGGCGATCTTCAGATTGACCGCGGCCGACTCTGTCGGGAGCGTAGCGAAGATCTTGCCTCCAACTCGCAAGTCGGGTCGCCCACGGTGCGATGACTCCTCGACACCCGGAAGGCTGAGCGCGAACCCTCGTACCTGGTCCTGATTCGTCGGCATCGGTTAGGGCTCGAGGTGAACCAAGACCGCTTCACCACGAGGGGACAGCCTGTAGCCGACCTCGAGACTCTCGGTCAGCCCCGGACCTTTCAGTTTCCGCACGTGGGTCTTGAAGTGCGCTCGCTCCATGCCGACTTCGGAGGCCAGGTCGGCAGCGCGCTCCCCTGGCCGCGCGCAGATGACACGCAGCGTCGCCCAGGTCCAAGGACCACGCGTCGAGCGCGCGTCGAAGTGGGCAAGCCGGGCCAAGATGTCGTCGATCTCCGAACGGTCCGGCAGCGCCCCTCGGAGCGCGATACAGGGATCGGCGCCGAGGTACGAAAGGCCGACCCGGTAGGTCGAGCCGGACGCGGCGATCATCGCGCGACCCGCGTCAGGGCTCAAGGATTCAGCCAGTAGTTCACCTTGATCCCGAAGATGTTGTCCGCCGGCGTACCGAACATGTCGCCGACGTCCCGGCCCAGGTCGAAGTCGCCGACCCACGGGTCCGTGCCGTTGGGGCCCAGGTTGCTGAGCGAGCTGATGCGCCGTTGCTGCCAGACCAAGAAGATCGTCGAGCCCTCCCGCCATTCCCATCGGAGCACCGCGTTGCCGAGCAGGCTTCGGTAGCTGAAGTCCCGGTTGCCGACATTGAACTGTGCGGCCGGACCCGCGCCGTCCGGATCCACGGCGAACGTGCCGTTCGGCTGCTGTGAGATCGTCCCGATGTCGTCGCCGTACCGCAGGAAGTCGAAGGTGCCGGGTTGCGCGAATTCCTTGAGGCCACTGTAGTCGCCCGACGAGATGAAGGGCTCGGCGTAAAGCTGGAGCGACAGCGCCGGGGACAGCGTCACCGCGACGCGCGTCGCCAGGGAGAACGTTGTCTGGTCGAGATCGGCGAAGATGTAGCGCCGACCGAAGGTCGGGGTCGCGAGGGTGTCGATCTGCGCCGATACGTACTGGGCGGTCTCTTTGCGGCGGCTGAAGTTCGGCGAGAACTGCAGGTCTACGGCCTCGCCCGCGGTAATGGACAGGTTGAGGCCGACCCCGTGATCCCAGCCACCGTCGGACGTGGTGCCATGGTTGTAATTGAGGCGTCCGACGAGTGCCCGCCGTGAGTCAGAGGAGAAGTTGACCGATTGCGAGAACCGGGTGGGAGTCTTCGCGATGGGTCCGCCCCGAGTGAGGCGGTCATCGTCGTTGACCGGGTTGTAGGCGAGTCGAACCCCTCCGCCCCAATAGTTGAGGAGCTGGACGTTGAAGTTGCCGTTGATCTCGCCCTGCACGCGGTCACCGGCGTAGTTCCACGAGGCGTCGGGGCTGCCCCGTACGCTCCAGTTACGGAGGAAGCGGCCGGGGCTGGGCTGGCTGTACTGGAAGTTGGTGTCGAGGATGACCCGGTCCGACGCGGACTGGAAGCCGAGATCGTTGACCTCGTAGCCGGGGCTCGCGAGCGCCACGGCCGTGCGGGCCGTAAACGCGCCAGCCTGCTTGCCGACGTCGACCATGGCATAGTACCCGGCCAGCGATGTCGCGGTGGGATCGAAGTCGAGGTGCGAAGCGTCCGGCCTCTGATAGTAGCGGGTGGACGTGGCCTGAGTCCGAGTGATCGCTCCCGGGCTGCCGCTCACGTAACTACCGGTGATCGCGCTGCTTATGACATACGTGCGATTGGACCATTCGTGCGCGAAGTCGAGGCCTCCCGAGTAGGCCGAAGTGTGCAGTCGGTCCTCCATGCCTGTGCCGGAGAGGCCGCGGTTCACGGCGCTGCCGAGTACCCCGATGCGCGTCTCTCCTCCTCCGAACTGGCGACGTAACCTACCGACCAGGTAGTTGGTCCTGGGCTCGACGACCGCCTCGCCAGGCACCTGAGACGCATCGACGAACTTGGCCGACTCCTCGTCGGTGACTGCCTCCAGTAGGCCGAGGGACCAGCCTCCCTGCGTCCGGCCCGTGACCTTGGCGGCCCCGAGGATTGTCGTGGATGTCGCGTGGTCGTCGAAGATGGCCTGGGACGGCACCGGGCCCTGGGGCGCCCTGCCGATGCGGCGCGAGTACAGGAGCTGAGGCGGTCGCCCGGTGCTACCCGCGGGCCCGCCCTCACCGAAGTTGAAGATGTCGGCGCCTTCGACGAAGAAGGGACGCACTTCCTGAAACCGCGTCTCGAACGCGGTGAGGTTGACCACGGACGGGTCGAGCGCGACCTGCCCGAAGTCGGGATTGACCGTGGCGTCCAGCGTGACGTTCGCGGCCAGCCGGTACTTCAGGTCGAGCCCGACGTCGGCGAAGTGATCCGATCCACTCCGGTACGGATTCGGGAAGTTTACGCCCCCGTCCGACAGGTTCAGGTATTCTCCCCGCGCGGCAACATAAGGAAGCAGCTCGAGTCGTTGGCCGGGCTCGATGCCCGTGATGCCCTGGAGGTGCCCATACCGCGAGGCTCCTCCGCGATCGAGCGTGGGCACGAAGGGGAAGATGGTGCGCTCCTGAGTCCGGTAGATCGTTCGCTGGAAGCGGATTCCCCAGACCTGCTCCTCCGCGCGGCTGAAGCGGAGCTGGCTGAACGGAATGCGCATCTCGAGCGACCAACCCTCCGCAGTGACCTGCGTCGCGCGAGTCCATACAGGGTCCCACGATGCGTCGGAGCCGCCACCGCCTCGCCCACCGCCATCACCCCCACCACCCCCACCGCCACCTACCGCGTCCCGGAACGTGCCGGTCGGGTTGATGAAGAAGTCGTACGTGGTCTCGTGATCGTGGAAGGAGTCGAGGCTCAGCTGGAAGAAATCGAAGTTGCCCCGTCCGATGTCGCGTCGTGCCATCACCCCAGATACGGGGCCGTCATCGTACATCATGACACCGACGTAGAGTGCGTTGTCGTCGTACGCGAGCCGGACCTCGGTCCTCTGGGTCCCCGGCTCACCCTCGAGCGGCACCTGCTGGATGAAGTCGGTGATGGGCGTGGCGGCCGCCCAGGTGGCGTCCTCGAGTCGTCCGTCGATGTCGATGGAGCCGGAGACCGGGATCGCGGTCGCTGTCGGGGCGAATTCGTGCTGGTACTCGGGGCCGGGCATCCCGGCCGCGGTCAGCCTGGCTTGGCCGCTGGGAGTCTCGGGCGTTTGAGCGCCGAGCGCGGTTGCCGAGACCAGCGCCAGAATCGCCAGGGCGGGGCCGGTAAGGGTTACCAGCGGCCGCCGGGCAATGGATGACGTGACGATCCTCATGGTCGCTGGGGCTGCCGTGACAGAGGGAGTTTCGCGGACCCGCGGGTCGCTGATGATTCGCTGGCCAATGTGCGGGTGCATCGGAGGGAGGGAAAGGCTGATGGGGGACCGCCGCTCGAAACCGGGTGCTGCGGTCCTTGAGGGGTGGGGGCTCCGAGACCGACGGTCTATGTTACAGATGACGTAGCGGGCTGCTCGGAGCGTTCATCCCCAGGACCAAAGGAGCGGGCGTGGTTGGCAGCACCCCCGGCCGGGGCGACGCAGGCAAGGGCACAGGGGAGGGCGGGGGTCCCCGACTTGGTGCGACCGTCCTCGAGGCCCGCGACCTCTCCAAGATCTACGACATGGGAGAGGTGCAGGTGGAGGCGCTGCGCTCGGTGGACCTCGACCTCTATAGCGGTGAACTCACGGTGCTGCTGGGGGCCTCCGGCAGTGGCAAGTCGACGCTCCTCAACATCGTCGGCGGACTGGACCGCCCCACGTCTGGGACGCTGCACTACGGCGACTGGGACCTGAGCGAGGCCGACGACCACGAGCTGACGCTCTACCGCAGGCGGTACGTGGGCTTCGTCTTCCAGCTCTACAACCTCATCCCGAGCCTGACGGCCAGGGAGAACGTGTCGTTGGTGAGCGAGATCGCCCGGGACCCGATGCGCCCGGAGGAAGCGCTCGAGCTGGTCGGTCTCGGCGACCGGCTCGATCATTTCCCGGCCCAGTTATCCGGAGGGGAGCAGCAGCGGGTCGCCATCGCGCGCGCGGTGGCCAAGCGGCCGGAGCTCATGCTTTGCGACGAGCCGACCGGGGCGCTCGATGTCAAGACCGGCAAGCTGGTCCTGGCCGTGCTCGACCAGGTGAACCGCGAAACGGGTACCACGACGGCCATCATCACCCACAACGTCGCCATTGGCGGCCTGGGCGACCGCGTCATCCGCATGAGCAGCGGGGAGATCGCTGAAGTGACGGTGAATCACGAGCGCTCCAGCCTAGACGAGGTCGAGTGGTGAGGATCCGCGCGCTGGACCGGAAGATGCTCCGCGAGCTTTGGCGGCTGAGGGGGCAGCTCCTGTCAATCGGGCTGGTGGTGGCCACGGCGGTCATGATGCTTGTCACGATGCGGGGGACCTTCGAGGCGCTGTTCGAGGCTCGCGCGGCGTACTACCGCGACTATCGGCTCGGCGACGTGTGGTCGACGCTGGAGCAGGCGCCTGAGTCGCTTCGCGAACGCATCGCGCGGATTCCGGGGGTCGCGGCGGTTGAGACCCGGGTGACGACCTTCGCGACCCTGGACCTTCCCTGGCTCGACGCGCCGGGGCAGGGACTCTTCGTGTCGGTCCCCGAGGGGCGCCGTGCCGCGGTCGATGACATCCACATTAGAGAGGGACGCTACGTGCGCGCGGGCCGCGCGAGCGAGGTCGTGGTCAGCGAGAACTTCTTCCTCTCCAACGGCCTCCAGGTCGGCGACACGATCCGGGCGGTCCTGAACGGCATTCGTCGGGATATGCGCATTGTCGGCTCGGCGATCTCGCCCGCGCACTCCTACGCGGTGCCTCCGGGCGCGCTCTACCCCGATGACGAGCGGTACGGCGTCTTCTGGATGAGCCGAGAAGTCCTGGGCCCGAACCTTCAGGCTGACGACGCATTCAACGAGGTGGCGGTCCGGCTGGGTAGGGGCGCGAGCGAGACGGCGGTCATCCGCGAGCTGGACCGCGTTCTCGACCCCTACGGTGGGCTTGGTGCATACGGGCGGCCGGATCAGCTCTCGTACAAGATCCTCAACGACGAACTGAACCAGAACCGCAGCATGGGCACTGCGTTTCCATTGGTGTTTCTCGGCGTCGCCGCGTTCCTACTCAATCTCGTATTGAGCCGACTCATCGCCACCCAGCGCACCGAGATCGGCGCGCTCAAGGCGGTCGGGTACACGAACCGGGAGATCGGTGTCCACTTCCTCAGCTACTCGGTGGCGGCCGTGGGGTTGGGCACGCTGCTCGGTGCCCTGGGCGGGGTGTGGGCGGGCGACGCGATGATCGATCTCTACGGCGTATACTTCAACTTCCCGGCGCTCGAGCACCGGCTGTCGTGGACGCTCGTGGCCATCGGGGGAGGCATCAGCCTGGTGGCCGCGGTGCTCGGCGGAGGTGGGGCCGTCCGGCGCGCAGCCTCGCTCCCCCCTGCGGAGGCGATGCGTCCCGAGCCGCCGGACCGCTTCACGCCCGGGTGGGTCGAGCGTGTGGGTGTCGGGGACATGCTGTCCACGAGCGGGCGCCTCATTCTGCGGAACCTGGAGCGCCGGCCTGTACGCGCGATGATGTCGTCACTCGGTGTCGCGTTCTCGGTCGCCATTCTCGTCATCGGCATGTTCATGTTCGACGGCATGGAGCTGATGATCGATCTTCAGTTCGAGGTCGCTCAACGCGAGGATCTGACGGTCGCGTTCAACCGTGATCTCGGGGACGAAGTCCGCTACGATCTCGCGCGCATGCCCGGCGTGACGAGAGTGGAGCCCTTCCACATCGTGCCGGTGCGGCTGCATGCGGGGCACCGCGAACGGGAGCTCGCGATCACGGGCCTGGAGCCAGACTCCCGCCTCCGCCGGATCGTAAGCGAGAATAGGCGCATTCATCCGATCCCGCTCGAGGGGCTGATCCTCAGCGCAATCCTCGCCGACCGGCTCGGGGTAGCGCAAGGAGACACACTGGGGGTTGAAGCGCTGACGGGCCTCAGGAGAACAGAGCGCATTGCGGTCGCCGACGTGGTCCATGATCTCATGGGCATTTCTGCCTACATGAGTATGGACGCGCTGCGCAGACTCACCCGCGAGGGCCCACGAGCCACTGGTGCCTACCTCCTCACCGACGGCGCTCGGCTCAACGAGGTGAACCAGGAGCTCAAGCAGGCCCCTGGGGTGGCGAGCGTTGCGTCTCCCGCGACAATGCAGGCGTCCTTCGAGACACAGCTCGAGGACAGCCTCTTCATCGCGATCTTCTTCATCGTCGGCTTCGCGAGCATCATCTCAGTCGCGATCATCTATAACGGGACGCGCATCGCGCTCTCCGAACGTGGTCGCGAGCTCGCGAGCCTCCGCGTGCTCGGTTTCACGCGGAAAGAAGTGTCGACTCTGTTGTTTGGAGAGCAAGCGGTGATCACCTTGTTCGCGATTCCGGTCGGGTGGGGGATCGGTTACGCGTTGGCCTACCTCTTGCTGACGTCGCTGAATTCGGAGACCTACAGGATCCCTCTGGTCGTGAGCGGCCAGACGTACTTCTGGACCGCAGCAATCACGCTGGCTGCGGCTGTGGCGAGCGCCATGCTTGTGCGGCGCCGGCTCAATCGCATGGATCTGATCGCCGTGTTGAAGACTCGGGAGTGAGTCGATGACCAAGAAGCGGGTGCTGATCGCCGCGGCCGCAGTTGCTGTCGTAGCGGTCGTCTGGATCGTGAGCGGGGGCGGGGGCGTGGAGGTGTCGGTCGCCGAGGCCGTCCGCGACACGTTGAGCGTCACGATTCCAGCCGAGGGCAGAACGCGCGCGCGTGACCAGTTCACGGTGGCCGCCCCGGTCTCGGGCCGGCTCACGCGGCTGAGCCTCGAGGCGGGCGACCTGGTGGAGCAGGGCCAAGTGCTCGGCAGGCTCTTCCCGGCTCCGGAGGACTCTCGGGTCGTCGCCACGGTGCGGGCAGAGGTCGACGCGGCCGAAGCGCGCTACCGTGAAGCCGTGAACCGCCTGCGCGAGGCTGAGCTCCAGGCGCTCCAGGCCGAGCGTGAGGCAGAGCGCCGGCGTCCGCTGCTCGAGCTGGGAGCGATCACTCGCGAGCAGCTGGAGCAAGCCGAACTTGCCACGGTCGTCGCGAGCGAACGCCAAGACTCGGCTGAAGCGGGGGTCGCCGCGGCTTCGGCCGCGCTCGAGGCGGCTCGTGCGAGGCTGATGGGCTCCGGGACGGCCGACACGGATGGCCGACCCATCGACATCGTCGCTCCCGTCGCGGGACGCGTGGAGCGCGTACCGGATGAGAGCGAGCGGGTCGTGCTCGCGGGCTCACCCATCGTCGTGCTGGCCGAGGTGGGCGGACTCGAGATCGTCCTCGACATCTTGTCGGAGGACGCGGTGCGCGTGAGATCCGGGAACGAGGTCCTACTCACCGGGTGGGGCGGAGAGGGCACTCTGGTTGCCGTCGTGCGCACCGTCACGCTCGTGGGTTACACGAAGATCTCGGCACTCGGCGTCGAGGAGCAGCGTGTCGACGTGATCGCCGACCTGCACAATCCTCCGCCCGTGTTGGGCACGGGATACCGGGTCTCGGGCGAGATCGTGACGATGCGCGCCGAGGACGTCGTCACGATTCCCACGAGCGCACTGTTCCGGTCGGGCGAGGCGTGGCAGGTGTTCGCCGTGGCAGGCGGCCGGGCCGAGGTCAGAGCGGTGCAGATAGGCCGGCGCAACGAGGACCGTGCGGAGATCCTCGAGGGTGTGCAGCCGGGAGACTCTGTCATCTTGTTCCCTCCGGAGACGGTCGAAGACGGCGTGGCCGTGCAGGTGGCGCCAGGCGCCTGAAGTAGGGGTATGCGTCCCACAGGACCGGTAAGGCACGCACCACACAGATGCCTACGGTCATCACCACGACCCATCCGGTCAGGGCCACGATTCCGGCGGTCCAATCCGCCGAGACGAGCGCGACTCCGCCAGTAGCGGCGCGATCGAGCACGACCACGAAGCCGAGAAGCACGAATGATGCGACCTTGGCCACTCCGTATACACTGCGCATCGTGCGCGACGCGACCAGGAAGCGAGACAGCGGCGACCGTTGCATCGTCTTCGACCCGAAAGCCGTCTTACCAGCGATCAGCGCCACGCTCCGAACCGCGTCTACCATGAAGCTTCTGGACACGATCAGGAGGGGGACCCACAAGGGCACGAGTCCGGCCACCGCGAAGTAGATCCAGAACGCGTGCTCGACAATGCGGTCCCCGGTGATGTCGAGGATCCCGCCGAGCTCCGAAGCGACACCCAACCTGCGTGCCAGGTACCCATCGAGGCCGTCCATGGAGATCGCTACGACGGTGAGGACCAGGGCCGCGACGGGGTAGGGAAAGGGAAGAGAGAAGAGGCCCAGCACGGCGAAGGCTAGGACCACGCGAACGAGAATGACGATATCGGGAACGAGGGCCCGCTTGGGACGCATAGGCCGATCTGGCAGCTGGTTGGTCATCGGTCGACTCCTTGGAGGACTCGGCTTCAAAGGAACGCCCCCAAAGAAACATTGGAGGTCCGCTCCCAACCCTCCGCCACGTGACGTAGACGCCATGTAACAGCCGGCAAGGGGGCCACCGAGCACCTCGGGTCCTTCGACGAGGCACACTTCTCCCCTATACTGACGCGCTCCACGACGTGCCCACCCAACCGCGGACCCGATGAGCAAGTCTCCCCCGATCATCTATACCTGGACGGACGAGGCGCCGGCCCTCGCCACACATGCTCTTCTACCCGTGATTCGGGCCTTCGCAGGCGCGGCCGGAGTCCCAGTAGAGACGCGTGACATTTCTCTTGCCGGGAGGATCCTTGCCGTCTTCACGGACCGACTGGACGCCGCGCAGAAGGTCCCCGACGACCTTGCCGAGCTGGGCAAGCTTGTGGAGACACCCGAAGCCAACGTCATCAAGTTGCCGAACGTCAGCGCTTCGATTCCGCAGATGAAGGCGTGCATCGCCGAGCTGCAAGGAAAGGGATACGCGCTCCCCGACTATCCGGACGAGCCGGCTGACGATGCCGAGCGCGAGGTGCGTGCGCGCTACGACCGCGTGAAGGGAAGCGCCGTCAACCCGGTCCTGAGGCAGGGCAACTCCGATCGGCGTGCGCCCAAGGCTGTTAAGGACTTCGCCCGCACCCACCCGCCGCGAATGCGGGCCTGGCCGGAGGAGTCCGGCACGCACGTCTCGACGATGACGTCTGGAGACTTCCGGTCCAACGAGCGGTCAGTGACGCTGCCGGCAGCGACGACGGCTCGAATCGAGCACGTCGGCGTCGATGGTACGCTCACCGTGCTCAAGGAGGCACTTCCGCTGCAAGAAGGAGAGGTGCTCGACGCCACGTTCATGAGCAAGGCCGCATTGCTTTCGTTCCTCTCCGAGCAGATCGACGACGCCAAGGCCGCTGGAGTGCTGTTTTCGCTCCACATGAAGGCCACGATGATGAAGGTCTCCGACCCCATCATCTTCGGGTTGTGCGTCAGAGTCTTCTTTCGCGACGTGTTCTCGAAACACGCACAAGTCCTGGAGCGCCTGGGCGTGGATCCGAACAACGGCTTCGGTGACGTTCTCGCCAAGGTGGCTGGTCTGCCTGACAACGAGCGCTGGGCGATCGAAGCAGACGTCGCCGAGGCCTATGAGAACGGGCCCGCCCTCGCCATGGTCGATTCCGACAAGGGCATCACGAACTTGCACGTACCGAGCGACATTATCATCGACGCCTCCATGCCGCCGATGATTCGCGATTCGGGGCGCATGTGGAACGCATCGGGCGAGCCGCAGGACACCAAGGCTGTGATTCCCGACTCGAGTTATGCCGGCATCTACGACGCCATCGTCCGCGACTGCCAAGAGCACGGCCAGTTCGATCCCGCGACGATGGGCAGCGTGTCCAACGTCGGATTGATGGCGCAAAAGGCCGAGGAGTACGGCTCGCACGACAAGACCTTCCAAGTGGCCGAGGCGGGTTCGGTACGCGTCGTCGACGGCGAAGGTACGACCCTGCTCGAGCATGAGCTCGCGGCTGGGGACATATACCGTGCCTGCCAGACCAAGGATGCGCCCGTCAGGGACTGGGTACGACTCGCGGTGAGACGAGCTCGCGCGACCGGCGTGCCAGCCGTCTTCTGGCTGGATCGGGAGCGGGCGCATGACGCACAGCTCATCGCCAAGGTCGACGAGTCCCTCGCGGAGGTCGACACCGAGGGCTTGGAGATCCTGGTGCTCGCGCCCGAAGACGCGATGCGCTTCTCACTGGAGCGAATCCGTAGGGGGCTCGACACGATTTCGGTAACGGGGAACGTGCTTAGGGACTACCTCACCGACCTCTTTCCTATCCTCGAGATCGGCACGAGCGCCCGCATGCTTTCCATCGTCCCATTGCTGAACGGTGGCGGGCTCTTCGAGACGGGCGCCGGAGGCTCGGCACCGAAGCACGTGCAGCAGTTTCAAAAGGAGGGACACCTTCGCTGGGATTCCCTGGGCGAGTACATGGCCCTCGCGGCGTCGCTCCAGCACCTCGGAGAGCAGTTCGACAACGACGCGGCTCGGGCGCTCGGGGACACCCTGGACTCGGCTACGGCCCAATACCTCGAGCAAGCGCGCGAACCGTCCAGAAAGGTCCACGAGCTCGACAACCGTGGGAGCACCTTCTATTTGACGCTCTACTGGGCGCAGTCGCTTGCCGAGCGATCCGAGGGAGGACTGGCCGACAGGTTCGGTCCCGTGGCCTCTGCCCTCGCCCAGAACGAGAGCCGGATTCTCGAGGAGCTCGACGCGGCGCAGGGCAAACCTCAGGACCTCGGCGGGTACTACCAACCTGACTCTTCCCGGGCGGCGGCGGCCATGCGCCCGAGCAAGACGTTGAACGCCATCGTCGACGGAGTGTGACGCATGCAAGTGCGCTATGTGGATACAGCCCCTCAGTCGCATGAGACGGAGTTGCTCGCCTGTGGCGTGATCCAAGGCACCGAGTCGCCGGAGGGAGCGCTCGGGGATCTCGACAAGGCCACGGGGGGCGCAGTCGGCCGCGCGCTCACATCCGGCGACATGCGTGGTCGCAAGGCCGACCAGCTCATGCTGTACGGCGGCGACAGCGGGCCCCGCAGGATCCTCCTGCTCGGGATCGGCAAGGCGGACGACGTGAGCACCGAGGTCGTGCGTCGTTTGGCCGGCAGGGCCGTGCGTGCCGCAGAAAAGTTGGGAATCGAGGGCATTACGGTGAGCCTGGACGGGCTCGGTGCGCTGGGAGACGAGGCGAAGGCCCAGGCGGCGGCAGAGGGCGCCGCGCTGGCCGCGTGGCGATTCCAGGAGCTCAAGGCTCCAGACGAGGAGGAGCCCACAACCGACGTGTCCTCCGTCGATATCGTCGGCGCCGGCGACCCGGACGCACTAAGCACGGGCAGCATGGCCGGGGCGGCCATCGCGCGTGCGGAGAACTTCGCTCGTACGCTGCAGTCGCGACCCGGCAATGTTGCGACGCCTAGCCACATCGCCGCGGAAGCCGAGCGCATGGCCGGCTCCGTTGGGCTCGACGTGACGATCTTCGACGAGAAGCGCCTGGCGGCCGAGGGCATGCACGCGATTCTGGCCGTTTCGCAGGGTTCAGAGGAAGAAGCACGGCTCATCGTGCTGGAGAACCACGGCGGGAAGAAGGGCGACGCACCGCTGATTCTCGTCGGAAAGGGTCTGTCGTTCGACGCTGGGGGCATCTCGCTCAAGCCGCCCGCCGGTATGGAGGATATGAAGTACGACATGTCGGGCGGCGCGGCGGTGATCGGCGCGATGCAGGCGATTGCCGAGCTGGGCGTGAAAGCCAACGTGGTCGGCATCGTGCCTTCATCGGAGAACCTCCCGTCGGGAACCGCGGTCAAGCCGGGCGATGTGATTCAGACGCTTGCCGGGAAGACGGTCGAGGTCATCAACACCGACGCGGAAGGCCGACTCATTCTCGCAGACGCGCTCGCCTACGGGGCGCGCATGAATCCGGCAGCCATGGTGGACTGTGCGACGCTCACCGGTGGGGTGGTGGTCGCTCTCGGACGCCACGCCGTTGGCCTCTTCGGAAATGATCCCGACCTCGTCGACGAGGTGCTCGAGGCCGGCGAAACGACAGGGCAGCGCTGCTGGGAGCTGCCGATGTGGAGCGAGTACAGGAAGCAGTTGGACAGCACCACGGCGGACCTCCAAAACATCGGGGGCAGGGAGGGCTCCTCGATCACGGCGGCGTGCTTCCTCGCCGAGTTCGTGGGCGAAGCGAAGTGGGCGCACCTGGACATCGCGGGGACGGCCTACGGCGACGGAGACGTGCCGTATCTGAGGAAGGGCGGGTATGGTCTGCCGACGCGGCTTCTCGTCGAATGGGTGCGGAGCCGCACCAGGTGACAGTAGACGCTCGCCGCCTTCGCGTGCCGCTGCGATGGCTCGCGGCGGGCGTCTTTGCTGTGACTTACGTGTCCCCCACCGCTGCACAAATCCCCGGTACGGGAACAGCGCCGAGGGACTCGGTGGGGACGAGCACAGATTCGCTTACCCAGGCCCAGCAGGACTCCGTGCCTGCCGACACGATCTTCTACAACCTTCCCTCGTTGGATCACGGTGCCCCCGCGGGGTTCGCCACCGGGGTCTGGTCTTGGGACCGTGAGGCGATCCTGGTCTCGGCTGCGAACAACCTCGCCGAGCTTCTCGCCGACCTTCCGGGTGTGATCGCGCTCCGCGGCGGGGACTACGGCACACCGGCCGCACTGAGTGCCTTCGGCTCCGGTGCTGGGGGCGTGCGGATCATCCGCGATGGCTTCGAGGTGACTCCCCTCGACGGCGGCGTGGCTGATCTCCAGCGCGTCGGGCTCGGGGGAGTCGGTGCGGTGAGGGTCGAGCGCAGGGGAGGTGAACTCCTCATCGAGCTGACGGCGTATCGATACGACGACGGCCGGCCCTACTCGCTCGTCGAGGCGGGCACAGGTCAGCTCGACACGAACCTCTTTCGAGGGACGTACGCCGATCCCACTGCGCTCGGCGGGAGCATTGCGGGGGCGCTGGAGCGGGTCGACACGCGCGGCTTCGGGGAGGACGAAGGGGGGAACCGCACCGGCGCTTGGTTCAGGTATCAGTTCCACAGAGGCGACCGCGCCGGTGTGGCCCTGGACTACCGCAGCATGAACTCTCAGACCGAAGTGCCTGACTACGCGACCTCCGCTCGTCGAACGGACATCACGCTGCGAGGGCGGCTCGAGATCGTCGACGGGGTCGTCGCCGAGGTGTATACAGGCAAGTCCTCGCACGACGTGAAAGATGTGCGGGAGGCGTACGACTTCGAGGGAGGGTCGCGGGATCAGCATGGCGTGCGGGTGGCTATTCGTCGGGATGGGTTCTGGGCACGAAGTGCCTTCCGGCTCCACAGCGACGACGAGCTGCCCACGCACCGGCTCGAGGGGTCCGGCGGCTTCACGCGCGCGAACATAGGTGCGTACGGCAACGCCTCCCGCGCGACATGGGACGGATCCTCCGTCTTTGGTTACGGCGTCGGTGGTTGGCTGGGGCCGGTCGCGGGGGTCACGGTCTTCGGGTCGTTGGACGGGGGCTCTTATGCCGGCCCGTCCGGACCGGTGCTCGACGAGCTGCCCGCCGTGGAAACGCCCGCTCCACCCCTCCCCATCATCCCGCCCGTGGCCCCTCCGGGGCCGACCGCGCTCATTGCCGACCGAACCCTGATCCGGCTTGGTGCCTCTGCCTCGTTGTTCGGCGTGACGCTGGCGGGGGCGGGCCTCCGCGCGGACGCCGGCGTGCACTACCCGCTCGGTCTCGAGCTTGACCGAGGGGCCCCAAATGCTCTGGGCGGGGAGCGTTACGGGATCGAGGGATGGGCGAGTCTACCGATGCCGATGGAGGGGCTACGCCTCGAAGGCTCGTATCAGCACTGGGACTCTGACGGGCCGTATCTGCCCAAACGCATCTATCGCGCGGCCTTTATGTTTCACCGCGTGTACCTCGAAACTGGCAACTTCGAGTTGTGGTGGTCGCTCGGGGTGCGGGGCCACGACCCGATGTCGGTGTTCGTCCCCGACGATGGCGCGGGCGGGCCCGGCGGCCTGCAGACCGTCCCGTTCTATCAGAACTGGTATGGCCAGATTCAGGCTCGCATTCTGACGGTCCGGCTTTTCTTCACTTGGGAGAATCTGGCCGTCCGCCGAAACCTCCAGAACTTCCCAGGTCGGCTCCTTCCGCCTACTCGCTCGTTCTTCGGGCTCCGCTGGGATCTTTGGAACTGAGCGCCCGCCCCAGCCGCCCTCGCTCGTCGACCCCCCTGCGCCCACAATCAGGCAGCCCGTATGACCTTGTGTGGTGGCGGGTTACGGCGGCATGGCCCCATCTTCGTCGTTGACACTCCTCGACGTAGCTTAGGCTATGCTTTCGTCGTGTCGCCTAGAATCTGGGGCCATGGCGCGCGTAACGCGGGCCGCTGGATTTCTACCACCGGCTCCTAGGGGAGCTTTCATGATTCGCAGCATGACGGGGTACGGAGAGGCCGAGCGCGATTCGCCCGCAGGTCGGCTACGGCTGGAGGTGAAGACGGTCAATCACCGCTTCTTCAACTCGAGCATCAAGACGCCGTCGGGCTTCGACAAGTACGAGGCTCAGCTCACGGCTGCCCTCAAGCGGCATATCTCGCGTGGCCACGTGAGTGCGTACTTATCCATCGATCGCGGATCCGTCGAAACCGAGACGCCCTTTAAGCCGGACCTCGTGCGAGCGCGCGCATACCTCGAGGCACTCGAGGCGCTGCGCCACGAGCTGAATGTGCCTGGCGCGGTGCAACTGTCGATGCTGGCGAACGAGCCGAGCCTCCTGCGTCTACAGCAGGCGGACCGTACCGAGGGCATCGAACCGGAGCTCCTGACCGAGCTCGCTGAGGCGGCGGCAGCCGCGGTCACGGAGCTCCGTACGGCGGAGGGTCAGCGGTTGGCGGCCGACTTTGTCGAGCGGCTGCGCGTGATCCTCGAAGTGCTCGTCCGGATCGAAGCGCGGGCGCCGCAGCGCCTCGCGGAGCAGCGTGACCGCCTTCGCGAGCAGGTCCGCGAGCTGACGGAGCAGGTCGAGGTGGACGAAGACCGTCTGGCTCGGGAAATCGCCTATCTGGCCGAGCGATGGGACATCAACGAAGAGCTCGTACGCTTCCGCTCACACGTAGAGCTCTTTGCCGAAGCGCTCGAGGGGGACGCCTCGGAGCCGGTAGGCAAACGTCTCGGCTTTCTGGTCCAAGAGATGAACCGCGAGGCCAACACGATCGCCTCGAAGGCCAACGACGCGGATATCGCCCAGGGGGCCATGGGCTTGAAGGAGGAGATCGAGCGGATCCGCGAGCAAGTCGAGAACGTCGAGTGAGTGAGCGCGCGAGCCCGGTGGTACTTGCCGCGCCGAGCGGGACAGGCAAGACGACGCTCGCGCGTAGGCTGGTCGAGGACAGGGAGGACTACGTCTTCTCCATCTCCGCCACCACGCGCCCGCCGCGTCCGGGGGAGCGCGACGGCATCGACTATCATTTCGTAGACCGTGCGCGCTTCGAAGAGATGGTCGTTTCGGGCGAGTTCGCCGAGTGGGCCGAGGTGCACGGGCGGCTATACGGGACCCCACAGGCTCAGCTAAAGCACGCGGCCGAGAGTGGGGTTCATGTCGTCCTCGATATCGACGTCCAGGGCGCCCGTCAGCTCAGCGCCTCCGTCCCTGACACCAAGCTGATCTTCGTGCTACCCCCAGATGTTGGTACCTTGCTGTCCCGTCTGACAGGTCGCGGCACCGAAGGGCCGGCCGAGGTGGCGCGGCGCCTGGAATCGGCGCTCGAAGAGTTGCAGGCGGTGGAGAACTTCGACTACGTAGTGGTGAACGACGACCTGGAACGGTGCCTCGGAATGATCCGCGGCATCGTGTCTGGCGAGATTCGCGCGATGGGACACGAAGCGGTGGAGCAGGACGTGGAGGTGTTTCGCTCCGAGATCCGCCGCATTCTCGCCGACGATTTCTCAGACTATACGAACGTCTCGTCATAGGAGTAGATGGATGAGAGTCTTTACGCCCAACGAGGTCGCCAAGGGTACCGAGAGCAAGTACCTCGGCGTTCTGGTGGCCGCGAAGTACGCCCGCGAGTTGAACTCGCTCCCCAGCGACGCCATGCCCCTGGGAGAAGAGAAGAAGCTCACGACGCGCGCGCTGGAGGCGCTGACCTCGGGACAGATTGAGTTTCGCCTCGTGAAGCGTCGCCGTCGCGAGGAAGGCTGACGCAGGACCTGCCGGACTAGCCGGCCCCAAGGAGCTCAGCGTGCCCAGACCCGAGCTCGTTCCCCGTCGTCCGTGGCAGGGCCGGCGAATCTTGCTCGGGGTCACCGGTGGCATCGCCGCGTACAAGTCCATTCAGCTTGCGCGCGACCTCACCCGGCTCGGAGCCGAGGTCGACGTCGTCCTCACCGCCGCGGCGCAGAAGTTCGTAGCACCGCTCTCCTTCGAAGGGGTGACGGGCCGGCCGGTGCTTACCGACCTCTTCTCCGTCGACGGCGCGGCCATGCACCTGCGTCTCGGCAAAGACGCCGATGCCATCTGCGTCGCTCCCGCAACCGCCGACTTTGTGGCGAGGGCTGCCGAGGGAAGGGCCGACGACCTGCTTTGTACCGCTCTGCTGGCCACCCATGCGCCCGTCGTGGTATGCCCGGCGATGAACGACCGCATGTTCGCCCACCCGCAGGTGCAGGAGAATGTAGAGCGACTCCGCCAGCGCCCCGGCTACGTCATCGCCGGACCGGGTGTGGGAGCACTGGCCGCGGGCGAGGAAGGGGGTCCGGGAAGGATGCTGGAGCCACAGGACATCACCGAGTACATCGGCCGAGCGCTGGGCGCGGAGGACGCATACCGCGAGCGCAGGGTGTTGGTCACCGCAGGCCCCACGCGTGAAGCGCTTGATCCGGTACGCTACGTAGGCAACCGCTCGTCTGGACGGATGGGGTACGCCGTCGCCGCAGCCGCTTGGCGGAGGGGTGCATCGGTCACGCTCGTCTCCGGGCCGTCCTCGCTCGAGCCGCCCGTGGGCGTGGACCTGGTGCGCGTGCAGAGCGCAGATGAGATGTTCGCGGCCGTGGCGGACGCCATCGGAGCCGCGGACGTATCCGTGTTCGCTGCGGCGGTGGCGGACTTCCGGCCGACTACCACCGAGAGCGACAAGGTCAAGCGGGAAGCGGTCGGGGATGAGTTCGCCGTGTTGCTGGCTCCCAACCCGGATATCGCGGGGGAGACCCGAGACCGTCGCAAGGCCGGAAGCGTCACAGTGGGCTTCGCGCTCGAGACGACGGACCTGCTGGAGAACGCCCGCAAGAAGCTGGCGAAGAAGGACTTCGACCTGCTCGTCGCAAACGACGTGACGCAGGAGGGCGCTGGCTTCGACGTAGAGACCAACCGAGTGACGATTCTCGACAAGCAAGGGGAGCCGGAGTCCTTGCCGCTGATGTCGAAGGATGCGGTCGCGGAGGAGATTCTCGACCGGGTCGCCTCGCGCTTATCGGCGAGGCGGTGAGGGAATGACTCACGATAGCCGTGACTCCGCTCGCGACGGTGCGCGACTCCTACGCCAGCGAATGGAGATGGGGGAGCACGAACTCTTCCTCGATGGACTGACTCGGGAGCAAGCCTTGAGCCTCGCCGCCGCGGCGCGAAAGGGAGCTACGCGGGCCGCCGTGCAGGTCTCGCCCACGCCGTTTGCGGCGTCCGTGCCGGCGGCGCCTGCAACAGCGGCGAAGCTTGCGGTCCTGCCGGCGTCCTACGAAGAGCTGCGTGACACCGCCCTCGTGTGCACACGGTGTCGACTTTCCGAGACGCGCACGCAGGTCGTTTTCTCCGACGGCGCCGTGAACGCGCGGCTGGTCGTCGTGGGCGAAGCGCCCGGGGCGAATGAGGACGCGTCAGGCCTGCCATTCGTCGGGGCGGCAGGCAAGTACCTGGACCTCTTGCTGGCTAGCGTCGGGCTGTCGCGAGAGGACTCCGTGTATATCTGCAACGTGCTCAAGTGTCGCCCGCCGGCGAACCGAAATCCCATGGCGGACGAGATCGACGCGTGCGCGCCCTTCCTGAAGAGGCAGCTCGAGTTGATTCGCCCCATGGCCCTCTTGGCAGTCGGATCGTTCGCCGCTCAACTGCTGACCGGGAGCGAGAAGACGGCGCTCGGAAAGCTTCGTGGCCAGGTGCATTCGTACGAGGGTGTCCCGCTCGTGTGCACCTACCATCCGGCCGCGTTGCTTCGGAACCCCAAGTGGACTAGATCCTTCTGGGACGACCTCCAACTGCTCCGCACCCTCTTGGATGGCGCGTAAGCCACGCGCCTGCTGATCGCATCCATGGAAGCTTCGCCGACCTTCGCCGACCGGGTCTTCGACCGCACGCCTCCGTTCTCCATGGAGGCGGAGACGGCGGTGCTCGGCGGCATGCTCATCGACCGCGAAGCCGTCACGCGCGCCATCGAGCACATCGACGACGGGATGTTCTACCGTGAGGCCAACCGGCGGCTCTACCGCTCCATGGTGCGGCTTTTCGAGCGCGGCGACGTCATCGACGTCATCACTGTCGCGGAGGAGCTGAAGAAGACCGGAGAGCTCGACTCGGCGGGGGGCTTCGACTACCTGGGCTCGCTCGTCGATGCGGTGCCGACCGCCGCGAACCTGGAGTACCACGCCCGCATCGTGCGGGACAAGGCGCTGCTACGCCGCCTGGTCGAGCAGTCCACGCAGATCATCCGGGACGTGTACGACCAGGGCGAGCGCGGCGTCGACGAGATCTTGGATCAGGCCGAAGCGCGCATCTTCCAGGTTGCGGAGAGTCACAAGCGCGAGGGCTTCGTCTGGATCAAGGAGATCCTGTGGGCCGCGTTCGAGCACATCGAGCGGTTGCAGGAATCCGACAGCGGCATCACGGGGGTCCCGACCGGCTTCGCCGATCTCGATCGCATGACTACGGGGCTGCAGAAGGGCGACCTCGTCATCGTCGCGGCGCGGCCCTCGATGGGTAAGACGTCGATGGCCCTCAACATGGCCGCGAACGCGGCGATTTCCGAGGGTCTTCCGGTCGCCATCTTCTCTCTGGAGATGTCTTCCGAGCAGCTCGTGCAGCGGCTCCTGTGCGCCGAAGGCCGTATCGATGCACAGAAGCTCCGCCGGGGTCGGTTGTCACAGGAGGAGCATCAGCGCCTCGCCGCGGCCGCAGGCCACCTCAACACGGCTCCGATCTGGATCGACGACCAGCCGGGCGCCAACGTTCTCGAGATCCGCGCCAAGGCTCGACGCCTCCAATCAGAACTCCGCTCCGACGGCAAGGATCTGCGCATGGTCCTCATCGACTACATGCAGCTCATGTCGGGGACCGCAAGATCGGAGAGCCGCGTCCAAGAGGTCAGCGAGATCTCCCGCGGACTGAAGGCGCTGGCACGTGAGCTCGACGTGCCAGTGGTAGCGCTGTCCCAGCTCAGCCGCGGTCCCGAGCAGCGCACCGACAAGCGACCCATGCTCTCCGATTTGAGGGAGTCGGGGTCGATCGAGCAGGATGCCGATGTAGTCATGTTCCTGTACCGTCCCGAGTACTACGCTCCGGCAGAGAAACGTGACGAACTGGAGGGGAAGTCAGAGTTGATCGTAAGCAAACAGCGGAATGGACCGACCGGCGTCATCGAGCTGTACTTCCAGAAGGCCTATACCCGCTTCGATTCGGTGCAGCGCAGCCCCGGCGCAGCGTCTCATACCCAGGATTCAGGGCCCGGCTTTCGTCAATGAGTCCGCGTCGTACCGCTCCGAATTCCCGAGGGCGAGTCGGCGTTGCGATCCCCGCGGCCGGCTCTGGCGTGCGCATGGGGGGGGTGCGCAAGGTGTTCCTCGAGCTGGCGGGCCGGCCGGTTCTCGAGCACGCGCTCGAGGCGTTCCTCGCAGAGGAGCGCGTGGTGTCCGTGGTCATCGCACTCGCCCCGGACGATGCGGCGTCCCCACCGGACTGGCTTACGTCGCTCGACCCCAGGATCGTGGTCGTGGCGGGAGGCGACACCCGCAGCCAGTCCGTGCGTGCGGCCATCGCAGCGCTTCCGGACGACCTGGACGTGATCGCGGTTCACGACGCGGCTCGCCCTCTCGTCGAGTGGGCGCTCGTCGTCCGTTGTGTAGACCTGGCGTTGGGAGGTGTCGGCGCGGTTGCTGGCTGCCCTGCAGTGGACACCATGAAGGTCGTTGACGTCGATGGCGCCGTGCTGGACACGCCCGATCGAGCGACGCTTTGGCATGCGCATACGCCTCAGGTCTTCCCGGCCGCCGCGCTGCGAGCTGCATATGAGGCAGTTACAGGGGAGGGTACCGACGACGCCGCCTTGGTGGAGCGATGCGATCCGAATCTCAAGGTCATGATGGTGGACGGCGGGCCTGGTAATCTGAAGGTGACACGCCTCGTCGATTTGCCGCTCGCCGAGGCGCTGCTCGCGCGACGCCCGCGCAACGGGCCGTGAGCGGAGGGCCGCGGCGCTTCGACCTCCGTGCCGACCCGGACGTCGACCTCACCGCGGTGATCGCCCACGTACGTGCGGGCGGGCTCCTCGCGTATCCGACCGAGACGGTGTACGGCCTGGGCGGTGCGGCCACCGCCGGTGCAGTCGCCGCCCTTCGGCGACTCAAGTCGCGCGATGGTGACAAGCCCTTTCTGGTGCTCGTCCACTCTGCCGAGGCGGTCGGGCAACTCACCTGGACCGATAGTGCGCGCGAACTGGCGCGACTCTTCTGGCCCGGACCGCTGACTCTGGTTCTCGCCGACCCGTTGGGTATCTTCCCGGTCGGTATCCGGGACGGGAAGACGGGCGGCGTAGGGGTCAGGGTGAGTCCCCATGCCCTGGTGGCCCGCCTCGTTGCTGAGTCGGGTGGGCCGCTGACTTCCACCAGCCTCAACTTGCCTGGCGCGCCTCCCGTCACTTCGGGAACCGACGCGATGGAGGTGGTTCGCGAGCTCGGCGGGGAAAACGTCATCGTCTTGGATGCGGGTACGCTTGATGCGTCCGCCCCATCCACGATTGTCGACTGTACCGGCCCCGTGCCCATCGTTCGCAGGGCAGGCACGGTTCCTACGGAGCGCCTGCGGTGCGCAATACCGGAGATCCATGGTGAACAGCCCGCCTGAGGAGCGCTTCAGACTTCTCTTCGTGTGCACGGGGAACACCTGCAGGAGTCCGATGGCCGAAGTCATCGCCCGGAGACGCACGCGTGAACTCGGATGGGGCCATGTCGAGGTGCAGTCGGCGGGCGCGGCCGCGGCGTTCACCGGTGCCGGAGCGTCCAGTGGGGCCGTGCGGACCGCCAAGGCTCATGGCCTGGACCTGTCCGCGCACTCGTCGCAGCTGCTGACCGAAGAGATGGCCGCGAGCACCGACCTGATCCTGACCATGACCCCGATGCACCTCATGCGCGTGATCGAGCTCGGAGCGGGGGACCGTGCGGCGCTGCTCAGCTCCTATGCGGGAGGCCTGGAGGATGCTTCGGGGGTGTCGATCCCGGACCCGATCGGCGGGCCCGACGAAGAGTACGAGGAGACCTTCCGCCTCCTCGACGAGCTCATCGAGCGGGTGCTGGAACGCCTGAAGCCGGTGCTCGCAAGATGATCGTCACAGCCAAGACGAGAGTGCTGACGCTTCTCGGAGACCCTGTCGGTCACTCGCGCTCGCCGGAGATCCAGAACGCCGCGTTCGCCGAGGCCGGCGTCGACGGCGTGTACATTGCGGTTCGGTGCGCCCCCGACGACCTGTCAGGGTTCATGCACGGCCTCGCGCGAGCGGGCGGAGGCGGGAACGTCACCCTGCCGCACAAGGAGAAGGCGGCTGCCGTCGTGGACGTCACCAGTGAAGCGGTCCGCAGGACCGGGGCGTGCAACACCTTCTGGGGGGAGAACGGGAAGGTCCACGGCGACAACACCGACGTGGACGGATTCCGGCGCGCGCTGCGCTTGTTCTTGGACGGTCCGGCTGAGGGGCTGCGAGCCTTGTTGCTCGGCGCGGGCGGCGCGGCGCGGGCGGCTCTGCTCGGGTTGCTCGACGAAGGCGCGTCAGAAGTCTCGCTCTACAACCGGACCTCGGAGCGCGCGCGCGCGGTGGCGCGCCGCATCGGCGGTCAGAAGGCTCGGGTCGTCCCGCTCATGCAGGAGCTCGCCGGTGAGAGTTTCGACCTGGTCATCAACGCGACGCGACTGGGACTGGACCCCAAGGATTCGGCCCCGCTGGACTTCTCGATCCTCGGAAGGGCCGGAGCGGCGCTCGACCTCGTGTACGGCAAGCACAAGACGTCGTTCGTGCGGGCCGCCGAAGACCGTGGCATCCGTACGGCCGACGGAATGGAAATGCTGGTGCAGCAGGGCGCGGTCTCCTTCGAGCGCTGGTGGGGTCGGCCCGCGCCGACGGATGTCATGCGCGCCGCGATTCGCCGCTCGCTAGGACGCTGAACGATTGAAGCCGACCGCGTGGGGCGCCGGACTGGTCGATCTCTTACTCCCCGCCGGCTGCATCGCGTGCCGACATTGGATCCCCGGCGGACGAGGGGCGCCACATTTGTGCGGCCGGTGTACGAGCCTGTTGAGGCGAGCCTCCTGGCCCCGGTGCGAGCGTTGCCACCATCCTCGGGGAAGCGGCCGGACTGAGACGGATTACTGCCTCGAGTGTCAGGAGTGGGCTCCCGCCCTCGGTGCGGCGCGATACGCCTATGTCTTGCGCCCACCCGCGGACGACCTGGTGCATGCGCTCAAGTACGAGGACTGGCCGGAGCTCGCTGTCGTGATGGGGGACGACCTAGCTCGTTTGCCCATCCCAGATCGAAGCGGGACGGGGCGTCGCACGGTTGTCGTACCCGTACCCACGACTGCAAGCCGCCTCAGGCGTCGCGGATACAACCAAGCCGAACTGCTCGCTCGCCGCGTCTCCGCGGTGCTCGACTTGCCGCTGTGCGAGGCACTGCTGCGGCCCACTGCTCGGCGTTCGCAGACGGCACTCACGCCGGCCGAGCGACGCGAAAACGTTCGAGGCACATTCGGGGCCTCGACGCCGGCCAGCTCTCGAATTCGGGGCGCTAGAGTCCTGCTGATCGACGACGTGCTGACTACGGGTGCGACGGCCTCCGAGGCTGCTGCGACCCTCGAACGTCATGGGGCCGAGACCGTGACGCTGCTCACCTACGCTCGGGCGCTCGCCGCGGGGCCCGAAAAGTCCGCTTAGGCGTTATCTTAGCCCCCAAAACTCCTACTTGACCCAGGCGAAGGACCGAGACGAAATGGCCATCCGCGTAGCGATCAACGGATTCGGACGCATCGGACGGAACGTTCTCCGGAGTGCAAAGCAGAGCGGTCGCACCGACATCGACTTCGTAGCCGTGAACGACCTCACGGACGCGGCAACCCTGGCTCATCTGCTCCAGTACGATTCGGTACACGGGAAGTACCCGGGAGAAGTCGCGGTATCCGCGAACGGGCTCCTGGTCGATGGCGACGAGATGCGCGTGCTCAGCGAGCGCGAGCCCGCGAACCTCCCGTGGGCGGAACTCGGCATCGACATCGTCATCGAGTCGACGGGGCGCTTCACCGATCGCGCGTCCGCGAGCAAGCACCTCGATGCCGGAGCCGCCAAGGTGATCATCTCGGCGCCCGCGAAGCAGGAGGACATCACCATCGTCCTGGGTGTGAACCAGGATGCCTACGACCCCGACGCCCATCACGTCATCTCCAACGCGAGCTGCACGACGAACTGCCTCGCGCCGGTGGTGAAGGTGATCACCGATACGTTCGGATTTCGGCACGGGCTGATGACGACGATCCACTCGTACACGAACGACCAGAAGATCCTCGACCTACCTCACAAGGACCTGCGCCGAGCCCGCGCGGCGGCCATGTCGATGATCCCGACGACCACAGGCGCGGCCAAGGCCACCGGGCTGGTGCTCCCGGAAGTGGCCGGTCGCATCGACGGCATGGCGATTCGTGTACCGACGCCTGATGTGTCGATCGTGGACCTCGTCGCAGAAGTGGACAAGGATACGTCGGAGGAAGAGGTCAACCATGCGTTCCGCGCTGCCGCGGCAGGCGCCATGAGCGGCATCCTCGCCGTGTCGGACACCCCGCTCGTCTCCATCGACTACACGGGTGACCCGCACAGCTCGACGGTCGACTCGATCTCCACTGCCGTGATGCAAGGGCGTATGGTCAAGGTCCTCGCCTGGTACGACAACGAGTGGGGGTACTCTTCGCGGGTCGTGGATCTCGTCCGCTTCGTGGGGGACAGGCTTCCCGGAAAGAAATCCTAGAGCACTACGAATCCACATCCGGCCCTGGAGCGCGTGTGAAGAAGGCCATCTCCGACATCGACCCTGCGTGGCTCGAGGGTCGTACGGCGGTGGTGCGGGCCGACTTCAACGTCCCGCTAGATGACGGTCGCGTGTCCGACGACCATCGCCTGCGTGCCTCTCTCCCCACGCTCGATCTGCTTACGGCAGCAGGGGCCAGGGTCGTCCTGCTCTCCCACCTGGGCCGTCCAGATGGACCGAGCCCTGAACTCTCCCTGGCTCCCGTGGCGACCCGCCTCACCGAGCTCCTGGGTCGACCCGTCCAGTTCATCGGGGAGCTCGATGCCGGGAAGGTGGCTGCGGCGGTAGCGCACCTACCGGCAGCCTCGATCGGGCTGCTGGAAAACACCCGGTTCCTGGCCGGTGACGCTGAGAATGATCCCGCCCTGGCCGCTTCGTGGGCCGACCTCGGGGACATCTTCGTGAACGACGCATTCGGCGTCGCGCACCGTGCTCATGCGTCCACTGCGGGGCTCGCCGAGGCGATGATGGCCCGGGGAGGCGAGGCCGTCGCGGGTTTGCTGATGGCGAAGGAGCTGCTCTTTCTCGAAGACGCGCTGCTAGAGCCTGAGCGCCCGTTCACCGGCATCCTCGGAGGTGCGAAGATCTCGGGAAAGATCGGCGTCATCTCTGCGCTCCTCGGACGCGTGGATCGGCTCCTGATTGGAGGTGCCATGGCGAACACGTTCTTCATGGCCATGGGCTTGGACACGGGCAGCTCGCTCGTCGAGGAGGACAGCCTCGATCTAGCCAAGTCGCTCATGGAGCAGGGAGGGGAGCGACTGGTTCTCCCCGTTGACTGTGTGGTGACGCACGAGCTCCGGGAGGGGGCAGAGGCTCGTACCGTCGAGCGATCCGAGGTCGCTCAGGACGACAAGATCGTCGACATCGGTCCGCGCACCCGAGCGATGTTCGCCGAGGCGATCGGCGGCTCGAAGTCGATCCTGTGGAACGGCCCGATGGGCGTGTTCGAGATCGACCCGTTCGCGGAGGGAACGATCGCCATCGCTTGGGCCGTCGCCGCCGCATGCGACCGCGGGGCTCTGGGCGTGATCGGCGGTGGGGACTCCGGTGCCGCGGTCGAACGCGCTGGTGTCGCCGATCGCGTGACGCACGTGTCGACGGGCGGCGGTGCCTCGATCAAGCTCTTGGCCGGCGCGAAGATGCCGGGCCTGGACTCACTCACCGAAAAGGGGTGACAGGACCGTGTCGGTGATCGCGGGCAACTGGAAGATGCACCTGGGGCCTGCCGAGGCCCGGACCTTCCTCGAGGGGCTGAGCCTGGGAGATGTCCCGGCGCAGCAGGAGCTCTTGATCTTCCCACCGTCGGTGACGCTCGCGTCGCTCGTGGCCGATCCGAGTCGGCCCGCGCGGGTCCAGGTAGGGATCCAGAACATCCACTGGGAGGACCAAGGCGCGTTCACGGGTGAGGTGTCGGCGGGGATGGCGGCCGAAGTGGGCGCGACCTTCGCGCTCATCGGACATTCGGAACGAAGGCACGTATTCGGCGAGACCGACGAGGAAGTCTCCCTCAAGGTGACGGCGGCGTACAGACACGGACTAGTTCCCGTCGTCTGCGTGGGCGAGACGCTCGAGGAACGGCGCGCCGGGCGCGTGGACGAAGTGATCCTTCGCCAGCTCGACGCCGCGCTCAGCGCTTTCCCGGCACAGGGCCGTGTCCTGCTGGCCTACGAGCCGGTCTGGGCGATCGGCACGGGTGAGACGGCGACGCCCCAGGACGCATCAGCGGCCCACGCGACGCTCCGCAGGAGGCTTACGGATGCCCTCGGCGTAGCCAAGGCCCGCGAGGTCGCCATCCTGTACGGCGGATCTGTGAAGCCGGCCAACGCCGCGGAGCTTCTCGATGCCACTGACGTCGATGGGGTCCTGGTCGGCGGCGCCAGCCTCGACCCGGAGTCCTTCGCCCGCATCGCCTCGGCGGGGTCCTGATCCAGATGCTCCGGCTCACCGTCCCGTTGACACCCTTTCTGGGCTCTCAGAGCTTTAGCGCTGCACTTCGATAGGAATAACAAGACGATGTATGGAATCCTGCTCGCCGTCCTCGTTCTGGACGGCATCTTCATGTCCGTCGTGATCTTGCTCCAGTCCGGAAAGGGCGGTGGTCTCGCTGCCGTGGGTGGAGGAGCGGCCATGACCGAGGGTATCCTAGGCGGTCGCCAGGCCACGACGATGATGACCCGTGCCACCTGGACGTCCGGCACGATCTTCATGGTCCTCGCGCTGGTCCTGTCGATCATGTCGTCCAGGGCCCAGGCACCCCAGTCGGTAATCCAGGTCCCGATTCCGGCTGGGGCGGAGTCGCCCGAGCCTGTGATTCCGGGCTTCGGAGGCCAACCCGTCGAAGTGCCCGCACCGGTGGGCGGCGCGCCCGCCGCGGAACCCCCGGCCAACTGAGGTCGGTTCGCCGGGCCCCTGAGCTCTAACCCGTAGGGAGTGAATCGAGCGTGGCTCGAATCGAAGTCCCGATGCCTCAGATGGGCGAGTCCATCGCGGAAGGCACGGTGTCCAAGTGGCTCAAGCTGGTCGGTGAGGCCGTCGAGCGAGACGAGCCGATCCTAGAGATCTCCACGGACAAGGTCGACGCGGAAATTCCCGCGCCCGCGGCAGGTACGCTGGTCGAGATCTCCGTCGCGGAAGGTGAGACGGTGGAGGTCGGGACCGTTGTCGCCTATATCGACCCGGACGGTGGCGCACCCTCGGTCGAGGTGGCGCCGCCCGCCCAGGAGGCCCCTGCGGAGCCTGCGCCTGTCCAGCCCGAACCGGCCATGGCCGCTGCGGCTGCTGCCCCAACGCCCGCACAACGGACTTCGCACGATCCGGCTCCCCCGTTCATCCCGCCACGTGGTGCGCCTGTGGGGGACGACGAGCGCCTCCGCCAGCGCTCAACGCCCGTCGTGCGCAAGATCGCCGAGGAACACGGCATCGACATCGGCGCGGTCCCGGGGACCGGGCACGCGGGTCGGGTGACGAAGCAGGACATCCTCGGCTTCATCGACGGCGGGGCACCCACCCCGGCCGAGCCCCCGGCCGCTTCGCCCTCACCTCCCGCGGCTTCCGCCTCGGCGCGGCCCGCCCCCTCGGCGGCGCCCTCGGATCTGTGGACGGCCTTCTACAAGGAGGTGCAGCATCCGGAGTACTCGGTGCGCGCCGCCGACCACGTCGAGCCGATGGACAAGATCCGGCGGCTCACGGCCGAGCACATGGTGCTGGCCAAACGCGTGGCGCCCCACGTTCATTCGTTCATCGAGATCGACTTCTCGGCCATCGACCGGATCAGAGCCGAAGGCAAGGCCCGCTGGGCCGCACAGGGCGCACGCGTGAGCTACACGGCGTTCGTCGCATGGGCCGTTTCCCGCGTGCTGCGTGACTTCCCGACCGTGAATTCGGCGGTGTCGGGCGACAACATCATCTTCCGCGGCAATGTGAATCTCGGCATGGCGGTCGATCTGGATCCGGGCCTCATCGTGCCCGTCATCCACGATGCGGACCACCTCGGCCTCGTCGGAATCGGCAACAAGATCGTCGACCTCGCGACGCGGGCCAGGGACCGCAAGCTGGTGCCCAGCGAAATCCAAGGCTCGACCTTCTCCATCACCAATCCAGGCGTGCTCGGCACGCTCGTCGGCATGCCCATCATTCCCAAGGGCACGTCGGCCATTCTCGGCACGGGTGCGGTCGAGAAGCGTGTGGTCGTCGTGACCGACCCTAAGACCGGTACCGACTCCACGGCGATTCGCAAGCGGGCGTTCTTCTCACTCGCGTACGATCACCGAATCGTCGACGGCGCGGACGCCGCACGATTTCTGGCGCGCCTCAAGGACACTCTCGAGAGCTTCCCCGAGGACGCATGACCGCGGGCCGACGCCCGCTCTCCGTCTACCGGGCCGGCACGGTCCCGTACGGAGATGGCCTCGCCCTCCAGGCGGATCTTGTCGCCCGGCGACGGAGCGGTGAGATCCCGGACACGCTGGTTTTGCTGGAGCACCCCCACGTCATCACGCTCGGTTCGAGTTCGGACAGGGCGCACGTGCTACTGGCCGAAGAGGAGCGCGAGGCCCGGGGGGTCGAACTCCACGAGGTAGGGCGGGGGGGCGACGTAACGTACCACGGCCCAGGCCAGCTGGTCGCCTACCCCATCATCGACCTCAAGCCCGATCGCAAGGACCTGCATGCGTATCTGCGCGACCTGGAGGAAGTCATGATCCGCGTTGCGACGTCGTTTGGTGTCGTTGCTCGGCGGCGCGAGGGCCTCACGGGTGCGTGGACCGACCGGGGTAAGCTCGCGGCCATCGGCGTGCGCGTATCGTCGCAGTGGATTGCATCCCATGGAGCAGCGCTCAACGTCAGCTCGGACCTCGGGTTCTTCGATGCGATCGTGCCGTGTGGGCTCCAGGGCGAGAGTGTCACCTCGCTCGAACACGAGCTGGGCGCGCCCGTGGCATTGGAGAAGGTTGCCGGGACGCTCGCAGGGCGATTCGCCGAAGTGTTCGAGTGCGATATTGTCGTCGCCTAGGCAACACTGTTTAGGGTAAATTCGGGCCCTGACCAGGGCCCGAATCACCTAGTATTTTGCAAGTGACGGACGGTGCTATCGTGAGTTTTCGGGAAAGTATGTTCCCGAATTCAAATGTTTTCGAATGTTCTGAATCCTCCCAAGTGGCTTCTTAAGTAGAATCGGTAAACTGTTTCAGAACATGTAGTTACTTCGTCCTCCTCAAGTACACGGATGTTTGCCGACGGAGGCCTTGCAAGGGCCTCGGTCGCCCCTTAACATGTTCTCGCGTTTCAGATGTGGCTCATCGAGATCGATGGCGTTGGTCATCCCTTGATGAATCTGAGATGTGAGTTGCCGGGCGCGACGGCGCAGCGGTGACAGGCGAACCAGGACTTGGGACATCTTGGCGAGCACGACGGGGGAGGTCGCTGGCCCCCGCCGAACAGCCCCAAAGAAAAGAGCTCGGGGCGCCTCCGGTCACTGACTGCGTGACATCGAGGAGGGAGGGAGAAAGGTCCAGCCACCTTCACGAAGGTGGACCCAAGCCGGACCATGATCCCGCCAGCGCAGAAGGGACCGCCGGGCGAGTGTCGTGAATGCCGCCAGGGGCCCTCGAGAAGAAGCGGCCCGGTCGTGGGTAACTGCGATCGGGCCGCTTCGCTTTTTACCCCAGCTTGACCGTCGATCTGCACTGGGTAGCTTTTTCGCGACCCATGTCGCTAAAGCCGAGGCCCACCCTGGATCCCACAGCCTACCTCCTCTTGGAAGACGGGCGCCGCTTCGACGGAGCGCTGATCGGTGCCGGGAAGCTCTCGCACGGAGAAGTGGTCTTCAACACGTGCATGACGGGTTACCAGGAGGTCCTCACGGACCCGTCGTACACGGGCCAGCTCGTGACGATGACGTACCCGCTGATTGGGAACTACGGCGTCAACTCTACGGACCGTGAGTCGCCAGCCCCACGTGTGTCGGGGTTCATCGTGCGCGAGGCCTCCCGGATGCACTCGTCGTGGCGGGCCGAGCAGGGGCTCGACGAATACCTAGCCGAAAGCGGCGTGACCGGGATCGCGGATATCGACACGCGCGCATTGACGCGCCACATCCGCTCCCATGGGGCGATGAGGGGCGCCATCGCGCCAATCGAGCTCGACGAGGAAGAGGTCTTGGCGGGGGTCCGCGCGCAGCCGCGCATGGAAGGGCTCGATCTTGCGTCGGGAGTCTCCACGGAGGAGCCCTACGTGGTCGATGCGGTCGGCGAGGAGCGCTTCAGAGTCCTCGCGTACGACTTCGGGGTGAAGGCCCATTCTCCGAAGCTGCTCGCCGAGCGCGGCTGCCGCGTGACGGTGATCCCGGCCGGGACGCCTGTAGAAGAGATCCTGGCCGACCCGCCCGACGGGCTCTTCGTGTCGAACGGACCGGGCGACCCGGCCGCGGTCGAACGGGCAACGGCTGCGATCGTCGGACTCGCGGAGGCGAACGTACCCGTTTTCGGAATTTGCCTCGGCCACCAGCTGATCTGTCGCGCCTTTGGTGCGACGACGTTCAAGCTCCCGTTCGGGCACCACGGCGGAAACCACCCTGTGAAGAACCTGGACCGGGACACCGTGGAGATCACGTCGCAGAACCACGGGTTCGCCGTGCAGGGTGGGGAGGGGGACGAGATTCCGGGCGCTCCGGGCCTCCGACTCACGCACACGAACCTCTACGACGACACCGTTGAGGGCGTGGAGCATCGCACGCTGCCCGTGCTGGCCGTCCAGTATCACCCAGAGGCTGCGCCGGGGCCTCACGACAGTCGATATCTCTTCGACAGCTTCATCGGTTTGATGGAGGAGCGGAGCCGGTCCGGAGCCTGATCGGCCCTCGCTGAGGGGCGGGTAGGTCGCCCTCGCAAGTCCATCTGCCCCAACGACTCCCGACCACCTTGCGGCCCTCCCGAGTGCTCGTTACCGTCCCTGCCCAATCGATCTTGGATGGTCGGATCGTACGCCGCTCTGGAGGGAGCATGACGAAGGCAGACTTGGTTGAACAGGTGGCCGAAGCCATCGGCCCCGGCATCACCAAGAAGGACTGCGCACTCGTCGTTGACGGATTCCTGAATGCCGTCAAACTCGCTCTGGCCAACGGCGAGAACATCGAGATCCGCGGCTTCGGCACCTTCAAGGTTCGCAAGCGCAAGACGCGTATGGCGAGGAACCCGCGGACCGGCGATCCCGTCGAGGTGCCGCAGCGGTCGGTGCCCGTGTTCAAGCCCTCCAAGCACCTACGCACCAGGGTTGAGCGTCTCGACGAGATTGGCGTCTGACCCGAGCCGTTTAACAGCCCTCGTCCCAGAGGCGTCTAATTGTCGGTGAGGGACGAGGAGCGTCTGGGCGGGGATCCATCGGATCTTGAGTTGGTCCATGCGGGCCGTTCTGGGGACGACTCCGCGCTGGGGGAACTCGTCAAAAGGCATCACGCCGCTGCGTACCGCGTCGCGGTGTCCCTCGTGAACGAAGACGACGTTGCGCAGGACGTGGTGCAGGATGCGTTCATCAAGGCGTTCAGAGCACTGGGTGGCTTTCGGGGGGATGCGTCCTTCCGTACCTGGTTGCTTACGATCACGGCGAACGAGGCTCGCGGCGCCCTGCGGCGCAGCAGCCGCCGAAAGGAGACGGCGCTGGAGGATGCGGGACCGGTACAGTCCGAGGCGATGGGGCCAGCGCAGGCTGCCGTGGTCTCTCAAGAGGCCGGCAGGGCGAGGGCGATGCTGGAACGACTCCCCGAGAAGCAGAGGCTTTCCGTGTCTCTGCGGATAGAAGAGGGGCTTAGCTTCAAAGAGATCGGAGAGGTTATCGGATCGAGTGAGGGCGCAGCACGGGTGAACTACTTCCACGGAATCCGACGGCTCAGGGAGCTGATGGAATGAACAACGAAGCGTGTGGGACGGTTCGGGAGCTGATTCCCGACTTCGTCGGTGGCCGACTGGCGGCCACCGATGTCGGGGTCGTGGAGCGTCACGTCCCGGACTGTGCTGAGTGCGCCGCTGAACTCGCGCTCGCGCGCGTCGTTTTGGCGAGTCGGCTCGCGCCGCCGCCCCAGCTCTTGGAACGTCTCCTTCGGTCGGTCGAATCCGTCCGCACCCAGCCTGCACGGACGTGGTGGGGGATCTCGGCGGCGGCCATCGCCGCGCTCGCACTAGGCATCGGGATCTCCTCCGATCCTGCAGCCCAGATCCCGGTCGACGTCCCGGGATATGCCTATGAAGTAGAGGAGGGCGATATCTGGTTGAGCGACGACGGGCTCGTCGCGGGTGCGCCGTTGTTCGATGGGCTGAGCGACGACGCGCTGCTGCAACTCTTGGATGAGCTTTCCGGGGGGTCTGCATGAGGCTCATGAGGCAGTGGATGCCCATCGCGCTCCTGGTAGCCCTGGTCTCGTCGCCCCAGGCGGCGGACGCACAACGCCGCCGTGGTGGCGACGCACCCGACCGGGCGCAGCTAGAACAGCGTATGCGAGCACAGATGGCTCGTATGATGCAGGCGCGACTGGGCCTGGACGAAGCGGAAGCCGCAGCGCTTTCGGAGATCGTGGGCACGTTCGATGCCCAGCGCCGAGCGCTGTTCGGAAGAGAGCAGGCGACCAGACGGCGCGTGGATGCGCTTGTCGAATCGGGCACCGACGTTCAAGACGCCCCCGAACTGCTACGGCTCCAAGCGGATCTGAGGATGGAGGAGGCCCAGCTTCTCCGAGCCGAGCAGGAGGCCCTCTTAGGGGTACTGACCGCTCGGCAGGTTCTTGAGCTGCAGGAACTCAGAGAGGCTCTGGGCCGCCGAATCCGTGCACTGCGCGGAGGCGGCCGAAACGGAGGCCAAGATTCTCGCGGGCCGGGCCCGCGCTCGGATCGACAGGGAGGGCGTGGTCTGCTGGGGTACTCGCCCCCGGCTTAGTTGAGCGGAACGGCTGGCTACTTGCCGCCGTTCGCCTGTAGATCGTCGGGGCTTCCCTCCGAGCAGCCTGCCCCGAACAGAGCGAAGGCAAGGAAACCCGCGGCGCTACGTAGCCTTCGTGAAATCGTCATGAGAACCTCCACGGCGGCGCCAGGCCTAGGATCCCGCCCGCCACGGCCCGCGAGCCGCGGCTCCAATGTTGACGCGTCAGACGGGGTCGATTCATTTGAAGGACAGCGACACGCAACATACGTTCCCGGGAAAGCCAGTGTCCGTTCAGGCGCTCTTCTTCGCGGCATACCGCGATCTCCTCGGCACCAAGGCCCTTTCCGTGGATCTCCCTGACGGAGCCACGGTGGGAGACCTCGTCGCGGAGCTACGTGGACGCGGGGCGCCGTTCGACGCACTTCCCGCCGAGCCGGCGGTCGCGGTCAATCGTGCGTATGCACTCCATCACGAGCAGCTCAGCGCCGGCGACGAGGTCGCGTTCATTCCTCCCGTGGCCGGCGGCTGAGGATGGTCCATGCCGCCGTCGTCCATGACCCGATCGACAATGCGTCGGTTCTCTCCCACGTCGGGGCGCCGGAGGACGGAGCGATGCTGCTCTTCCTCGGGATGGTACGAGATCACGCGGACGGACGGCCCGTCACCGGCATGACGTACGAGTCGTATGAGGAGATGGCTACGCCCGTGCTACTCGAGATTGCGCACGAGGCCGCGCAGCGCATCGGCAGCGACCGGGTCGCCGTAGTGCATCGCGTAGGCGACCTGACCATTGGCGAGGTTTCGGTCGCGATCGCCGTATCCAGTCCCCACCGGGCCGAGGCGTACGACGCCTCTCGGTACGTGATCGAGGAGATCAAGAAGCGTCTGCCGGTGTGGAAGAAGGAGCACTACTCCGACGGGGCGCGGGAGTGGGTAGAAGGCACGGTGCCGCCGGGTGCCGGCGCCACGTCGCTAAGGCCGGGCGACTGAGATGATCGACCAATTCGGACGGACGGTTCAATACCTCCGCATCTCGGTGACGGACAAGTGCAACCTGCGCTGCGTCTATTGCATGCCCATGGAAGGACTTCCCTGGCTCAAGCGCGAGGATCTGCTCTCCTACGAGGAGATTGAACAGATCGTGCGCGTCATGGCCCCGATGGGGCTCGAACGCGTGCGCATCACGGGCGGCGAACCGTTGGTTCGCCAGGACCTGCCGGAATTGGTGAAGCTCCTGGCCGCTGTGCCCGGGATTCGGGACTTGTCGCTGTCGACCAACGCGGTGCTGCTGGCCGATCAGGCCGACGCGCTAAAGGCAGCCGGAATCGACCGCATGAATGTGTCGCTCGACTCGTTGCGGCCCGACCGGGTCGACGCAATCGCCAGGCGGCCGGGCTCGTATCCCAAGATCATGGAGGGGCTCGACGCAGCCGAGGAGGCCGGCTTCGCTCCCATCAAGGTCAATGTTGTCCTGATCAAGGGTCAAAACGACGACGAAATCAGGGACTTCGCGGAGATCACCCGCGAGCGCCCTTGGCACATTCGCTTCATCGAGATGATGCCCACCGGGGCCAATCTTGAGCTCAGCGCCTCCCAGTTCGTCTCGTGCGACCAGGCGTTGAAGCAGGTCCGCGAGATCTCTGCACTCGAGCCGGTCGCGGGACCGTTCGGTAACGGACCAGCACGCTACTACCAGTTCGCGGGTGCGCCCGGAACGATCGGCGTCATCACACCGATGAGCCACAACTACTGTGACCGCTGCAACCGCATGCGTCTCACGGCCGACGGCCAACTTCGTCCCTGCCTCTTCGGAGACATCCAGACGAACCTGCGGGATCCGCTCAGAGCAGGCGCTGACCTCGTGCCGCTCATCGAAGAGACACTGCGTATCAAGCCCGAGCGCCACTATCTCATCCAAGGCAGCGCCGCCGGTTCCGGTGGCCTCGTGGCGCTCTCTCAGACGGGCGGGTAACCGAACGTTCCGAAGGAACGTTGCGGCGCCTGCACGTCGAGAAGGCCGGGGTGGGTAGACCCCGGCGCGAGCGTTCCTTAGACTCCTCGGGCCCCGTTCTTCGGGGCCTGTTTCTTACCTCAGAACATCACCGCGGAGCGGTTTCCATCCATGAGCGTCAAGAAAATCACCGTAGTCGGGGCCGGCCACGTCGGCGCCACATGCTCCCAGCTGCTCTCCCAGAAGGAGTTGGCCCGCGAGGTCATCCTCGTCGACATCGCGGAAGGCATTCCGCAGGGTAAGGGGCTCGACCAGTGGGAGAGCGCACCCATTGAGGGCTTCGATTCGCGGGTGACCGGCAGCAACAACTACGAGTCGTCAGCCGGGGCTGACATTTTCATCGTCACGGCTGGCATTGCGCGTAAGCCTGGCATGAGCCGCGACGATTTGCTCAAGATCAACGCCGGCGTCATGCGGGCTGTGACCACGGAGATCAAGCGGGTCGCGCCGGACTCCATCATCATCGTGGTCACGAATCCGCTGGACGTCATGGCTCAGGTTGCGCTCGAGACGTCCGGCTTCCCGCGGGAGCGCGTCATTGGCATGGCCGGCGTGCTCGACACGGCACGGTACCGCTCCTTTATCGCGCTGGAGCTCGACGTGAGCATCGAGGACATTCAGGCGCTAGTTCTCGGGGGCCACGGTGACACGATGGTGCCGTTGGCGAGCTACACGTCGGTGAGCGGCATCCCGCTCACGCAGTTGCTGTCGCAGGAGCGTATCGATGCCCTCGTCGAGCGCACGCGGAAGGGAGGAGGGGAGATCGTAGCCCACCTCAAGACAGGCAGCGCGTATTATGCGCCCGCGGCTGCGGCAGTTCAGATGGCCGAGGCGATCGTCAAGGACAAGCGCCGCATCCTTCCCTGTGCCGCGTGGCTCCAGGGCGAGTTCGGCATGAAGGATCTCTATTTGGGCGTGCCCTGCATGCTCGGAGAGAACGGTCTCGAGCGCATCATCGAAGTCGACCTCGACGACGAAGAGAAGGCCGCGCTGGAGACAAGCGCCGAGCACGTGCGCTCTACCGTGGCGGCGCTCAAGGCTTTGGAGTAGGCGCACCACGACTGGTTGACGATGCCGAGCGGCGGGGCGAGACTTTGCCGCTTCGCTGGAAAAAGATGGGGTGTAGCTCAACTGGCAGAGCGCCTGGCTGTTAACCAGGAGGTTGAAGGTTCGAGCCCTTCCGCCCCAGTGAAGGGAAACGATTGCCCAGCTTGACGTTACGGCGTTGAGCCGGGCTCTTGTTTGGGCGACCCTGATACGTGAGGCAGGCCCTGACAGGCTGGGCTTGTTGGCGACTCAGGGCGAAATCATTATCGCGGCTTTGGACAGGCTTGTTGCCGACTTGGCCTAGGCACAATCGCACTAGACCGTTCCCCTCCATTGCCTCCCCACCTCCCGCTCCCCAGCCTCCTGTAGCATCCACAAGGAGGACGTATGTCGGGCAGGGCCGTGCGGGAGACACTCGGGTTCTTAGCGGTGGCCGCGGCGTTGATGGGCCTGACTGGATCGGCGGCGGCCGGACAGACCGGCTGGTCGTCGGGTGTCTCGGTCGCCGGGAACCTAGTGGTCGGAGGTGGTGGGTCCGACTTCCTCGACTCGGGGTTCGGCCTGGACGGCACGGTCGCGCGCGCCATGGGAAGCCACTTCGCGATTCGCGCGGACGGGATCTTGATCCGGCTGGCTCCCAGCAGCACCGGCGCGAGTCCCGGCAGGAACACCATCATCGCGCTGGGCGTTGGCCCCGAGGCGAACCTGTCGCTCTCAGCCTTCAGCCTCTACGCGCGCCTTCTACTTGGCGTCGCGACAAACGTGCAGGGGGGAACAGGCTCGACCGGTGGTGAGGGCGGGACCTGGACGAGCATGCTGGGGGGTGGCGTGGGGGTGCGGATAGCAGTCAGTCGATCCGTCGCAGTCGACTTCGGCGGAGACATTCTGAAGCTGGGCGAGCTTGCGTTCGGCGGCTCCGCTGTGTCGAGTCTTCGGTTCACCTCGGACCCAGCGGTGCTACGACTGCGACTAGGACTCCGCTTCGGGGTCGGCTAGGAGAGCCGCACCTCGGCTGCCGTTGGTGTTGGTGTGTCGATTGGGCCGGTTTATGTGTCGATTCAGAGCGGCAGATGTGAGCATCGGCCAGGTGCGATAGTCGCAGATCGTGCGCCCTGCCAATGCTTCGTGCCGTGCGGGGCCTTCGGCGTGGACTGGTATGGGTTGCGGTCGGCTTGCTCGGCCGAGAGGATACGTTACGACACCGGATCCAGACGGAAAAGACAAGGGAGGCACCCATGCGGCTCAGTCGCTTTCGCCCGGCAGCGATGCTCGCGACCTGCCTGACAGTCGTTGGCTGTGAGGGCGCGGCGATCTCACCCGAGGTCGAAGTCACGCCCAACTTCGCGAGACCTGGGGCGGACGCGGTAATAGCGCCCGCGGCCTCGACGATCGCCGAGCTCGCCCGCCGGGTCGACGATTTCAACGCGACGCTCGAGGCCAATGGATCGTCAATCCGGCTCGATTACCCTTGGATGTTCGTCGTGGGTGGCGGTACCGATCCGTTTCAGCAGCTGCGAACCGGGTCGCGCTGGACGACCTCCGACCCAGAGTACATCCTGGACGCGTCGGACTTTACAACCGACCTCGCGCCCGCGGAGGTCGACGCGACGCTGATGTCGGCGTTCGATTCGTGGAACGCCGTGCCCCAGAGCCGCCTGACGGCGCATCGCGTGGCTGACTCCGGCGGCAACATCGACGTGCTCGACGGACTCTATGATCGGTCTGGCAACTGCGTCTCCCTGTACGACCTCGCGTCCCCGAACCTCGACTTCGGTGCTGGCCTGATCTTCCCGGAGGCGGATATCGTGGTCGGCGGATGGGTTCCGGCTGAGTACTTCAGCCAGTGCCTCGGCAGCGAGGACATCATCGGCGTGACGTGGACGTTCTCCGACGTGGACAGCGATGGGGACAACTATCGGGATCGTCTGTATGTCGAGCAGTTCTACAATCCGGCGTTCACCTGGGTCACGTCGGGGGCGACGTTCCTGAACTTCGGGTTGATGGACCTGGAGACGATCGCGGCGCATGAGAACGGGCACGCGCATGGGTTGGGTCACTTCGGTGGCCCGTTGGCGAGGCAGCCCTTCAAGCTCAAGCCGAACGGTCGGGTCTTCAATCCGGAAGCGGTGATGAACCCGTTCTATCTTGGAGGCGAGGACCGATCGCTGCACCCCACCGATGTGGCGGCTCTGCAAACCCTTTACGCGGGGAACACGCCTTAGATCGCCCGGCTTGGAACCCGCTAGTCCGGCGCGGAGCGTCGCTGTAGCTGGAGTGTTGCGTCACCCGTAATTCTGCCGAGGACCACCATGCCGGGCTCAGCGGCCTTCACGAGTCCGGGGGGGTCGGTCGAGACCGTTTCCAGTCCGACGGGGAGGCGCAGCGTGAGGCCCTCCAGCGGCTCGGGTGCGTACAAGACGACCTCAACCCCGTCGCCCGTGGCCCGCGTCTCGAGGTCGACCCGATCTCGGGCGCTCCAGAAGGTCCCGAAGTCCCGTAGCGTACCGAACCAGGCGTCTTCCCTCAACGCCTCTACGAGCCTCCTTTCGAACGCGAGCTTGGTCTCGACCTCGTCGGTGTGAATGAGGACGACGAATAGTCCGCCGTAGAGTCCGAGGCGCTCCGCCAGAGCCACGGCTTCGTCGAATCTCGAGGCTAGCGCCGGGGCTCTCTCATCCTCGACGGTAACTGGGAACTCGAAAACCGGGACCGCCGTTTCCGTTCCGCGGCCTTCAGTCAAGCGAAACGGGAGGTGTGTCAGCGCGTTTCCAGCGGTGACAGACGAGCTGAATCGATATCCGGTGCCCTCGAGCCCAGCCGGAAGCGAGTAGGGATTTCTGAGGTGACCGGGTCGAAAGCTCACGACCCTGAGCCCCGGAACGAGCGTCTCGAGAAGGAAGCGACTGACCCGAAGCTCGCCCAGGACCGTGGCGCCCTCGGTATGGCCTTCGTCTCGCACGAACGGCCGGTAGGTCGGGTACCTCTCTTCACCGGTGCCGACGGGCAGCTCGGCGAACTGCAGCGAGTGGGCCACGGAGTGACTGGCGATCTCCATGCCGAGGTCCGACAGCTCACGGAGCACCGTCGCACCCTCGGAGTCCAGGAACGCTTCGTCGTTCCAGTCCCGGACGTACTTGGTCTGGATGAAATAAGTGGCGCTCAATCCAGCCGACGCCTCGTAGCGGGCGAAGATCTTTGCGTTCGGCAGAGACTCTTCGTAGTCGACATCGTGCGTGATCACCGCAGCCAAGCGTTGGCCCTCCGGGACCGTATGCAGGGTTACCGCATCGCTCTGGCCGGCCTCGTAGATGCCGAGAAGGATTCGAAGGAGTACATCGAGGGCCGGCTCATACTCGTTGACGTAGGAGCGCGACAGACCCTCTTCGCGATTTCCATAGGCCCGAAGCATCAGGAAGCCCGGGTCGATGCCGAAGGCGAACGCCCTACCTCGACCGACACGACGAGCCGTAATCGCCGCAGTGCCGTCGTCGTAGGTCGCGAGGGGGTCCGCGGCTCCGGAGTACCCGAGGCTTCCCGCGGCCAGAGACCCGCGGTCAGGGTTCGAGAAGGGCACGCGCTGCTCGCGCTCGTGGGTGAAGGCCGCCGCAAGCGGATGATTGACGTCGAAGACCAACTCGCTCCGCTCGCGCGAGTGCACGACCTCACTGAATCCGAAGACGGCAGCGAGCCCCCCGCCTTCGACATTCACACCGATCAGTGTGCCACCTCGCTCTGGGAACTCCGCGAGTGCCTGAAGCGCGTCGGGGGACAGGACTCGCCCGGAAATGCGCGGATACACGAGCACTACGTCGTGGCGCAGCGCCGCCTCGTAGTCGCGGGTGATCCGGAAGGGCACGCCAATGGTCTTCAGCCCGTGGGCGATCCCCAGCCATGAGGAGGTCGTGTCCGTGAGCAACACTGCGAGGCGGCTGGTGCCGCCTGCCTCGAACGTGCGCCAATCGGCCGGCGGGCTCACAGCGAGAGGCGTGACGCCGGAGGGTCCTGCGACACCCTCGAACAGGATGATGGACGGCGACCGACCGACGGCCATAGCGACTGCCACCGCTCCGACCACGGCAATGAAGACGAGCGGGGCCGCATACTGCGAGACTCGACGGAACAAAGGGATCCTTGCTGGGGGACGGCCGTCGCCCGTGGGCGCGGCTCGTTGGAGGTAGGCTCAGGACTCGGCCCTCTGCAGGGTGCCATCTTTGAGAAGCTGGGTCCAGGCACTTGAGCTGGCGTCGCACACCGACGACCCGGCCCAGTGGCCTGCCCGAGGCGGTCATGAACCCGTTCCACGCGGTCGTCACTACGGGAATCACCGCCGCACGGGCGGTGAAAGCTCCCTACACGCGGGTCAAGCAAGTCCCTACTGCGCCTTCAGCCGTGCGCGCTGATCTTGTGAAGTGGACCTCCCTGCCCGGGGTTCAGCCGTTGCCGGTGGCATCGGCGCAGCACCAGCAAGGGAGGCGTTATGTTGGCGACCTACCGCAGTCTTCTCACCATCGCGCTCTTCTCTGCCCTCGCGGGCAGTTCCGTGGCCGCTCAGCAGGGCACGATCACCGGACAAGTACTGGACCGCGGCACGCGGAGTCCGGTTTTCGGCGCGCAGGTATCGGTTGATGCCGCAGCGACTCAGGCCGGTGATGAGGGCTTGTTCACGATCAGGGTCCCACCCGGTGCAGTCACCCTAACCGTGGTCGCAGTCGGCTACTACTCCACCGAGCGGGTCGTGTCGGTTTCGAGTGGCCAGACTGCGACGATTGAGGTGCTTCTGGACCCGGACCCGATCGCAATGGTCGGGGTCACCGTTACCGCTTCCCGTGACGCGACTCCCCAGAGCAGCGCGAGGGTCCCTGCGGCGGCGGCGAGTGTAACGGCCCGGGAAATCGAGGCCCTACCCGCGCGCACCGTCGGCGAGTACGTCGAAGCGATACCAGGCGTAGACGCCCCCCAGTCCGGAATCCAGACGCGTAACATCGTCACCCGAGGCTTCAACAACGTCTTCTCGGGGGCCCTACTGGTGTTGACGGACTACCGGTACGCGCGGGTCCCGTCTCTGCGGGTGAACGCCTACAACATGATTCCGGTGCCTTCGCTGGACATCGAACGCATCGAGATGGTGCTGGGACCTGCCTCGGCGCTGTACGGCCCGAACTCGGCGAACGGGATCATGCACATCATCACCCAGTCGCCGATCGATAACCCCGGAACGAGCGTGAGCATCGGCGGTGGCAATCAGAGCATCTTCACGGGCGCGCTCAGGCAGGCCTTCCGCTTCAACGACAAGGTGGGTTTCAAGGTCACGGGCCAGTACTTCAGAGGGAACGACTTCGAGTACTTGGATCCAGCCGAGGTGCCCAACGCGGCGAACCCGCTCATCGCCAATCGCGACTTCGGCCTGGAGCGTTGGGGGGGGGAGGCGCGCCTGGACGTGCGGCCCTGGGAAGACTCTCGAGATGGAGTCTCCTTCACCTACGGCTTGAATCAGCTCGCGAGCTCGATCGAACTGACCGGCATCGGGGCCGGGCAGGCCCGGGACTGGAGGTACCAGTACGGCCAGGTACAGTTCAGGCGCTCAGGCCTTTTCGCTCAGGCCTTCGTCAACGCCTCCGATGCGGGCGACACGTATCTGCTTCGTACCGGGGTGCCGATCGTGGATCGCTCGACGGTTGTGGCCGCTCAGGCACAATACGCGTTCGCTCCAGTCGAGCGTCTCGATCTCACCACCGGCGTGGACTACAGCCTGACCACGCCGAAGACCGAAGGAACGATCAACGGCTCGAACGAAGACTCCGACGAAACCACGGAAGTCGGCGCGTATCTGAGTGCGAGGTTCGAGTTGGCGGAGCCGCTCGACCTCGTCGCCGCACTTCGCATGGACGATCACCAGCACCTTGAGAATCAGGTGTGGTCGCCGCGTGTCGGCCTCGTCTACGAGCCGTTAGCGGGCCAGTCCTTCCGGGCGACGTACAACCGCGCGTTCAGCACACCCACGTCGAACAACCTGTTCCTCGATCTGAGTGCGGCAACGATTCCCATCATCCCCGGGGTCAGCTACGACATTCGCACCTTAGGCGTGCCGGAGTCTGGCCTCACGTGGACCAACCAGTGCGCCGGAGGTGTCAGCAATTACTGCATGTACTCCCCGTTCGCACCGGGCGTACAACTTCCAGCGACCGGGGCTGCGCTGTGGGACGGGGTCGTGGTCGAGGGACTCCTCGCCGACCCGGCAGTAGTGGCTGCATTAGGAGCGATGGGACTCGACTCGGCGGGCTTTCGCGCAGCGGTCGGGGGTCCGACCCCGGCCGACGTCGCCTCGGTGCTCCGCCGTTTCAATCACGAGAACGCCTCCTTCCCGCTGGATCCGGGAGTGACCGCCCTCGAGCGCATTCGGCCGACGATCACGACAACGTACGAAGTGGGCTATCAGGGTTTGGTGGCTGAACGTGTGAGGCTCTCAGTGTCGGTCTATCGGAGCGAGATCCGTGACTTCGTGGGACCCCTGCGTGTAGAGACGCCCAGCGTCTTCTTGGATGGACTGTCCGTCGCGAACTACGTGGCGACCAGTCTCATCACCGCGGGCGTCGCGCCCGCTGACGCCGCTTCCTTTGCGCAATTCGTAGCACCGGATGTCGCGATGATTCCACTCGGCACGGTAGCCCCGGACCAGCGCAACAACTCCGCGTTGATCCTCACCTATCGCAATTTCGGTGACGTCGAGTTCTGGGGCGCCGACCTCGGGTTCGAGGCCGCCGTCACTCAGAGGCTGAGTGCCCTGGGCTCGTACTCCTGGGTGAGCAAAGAGTGCTTCGACTTCAATAGCGACGGACTGTGCTCGAGCAGCGCCGACATCGGGCTCAACGCGCCCACGCACAAGGGCTCCTTCGGCCTCCGCTTCAGCGATCGGGGGGCAGGGGGCTCGGGAATCGAAGTGGGCGCGCGCGCCCGCTATAGCGGAGACTTCCCCATGAACTCCGGCGTCTACGTGGGAGACATCGACAGCTACACCGTCTTGGACGCCAACGCGGCGTACGAGGTGCCCGGGTGGGAAGGCCTCATCGTCTCGCTCGCCGTGAATAACGTCTTCGACGACAAGCACCGGGAAATCATCGGCGCGCCGGAGATGGGAATGGTCGCGCTGCTCCAACTCAAGTACGGCTTCGGGGGTTAGGGAACCCCGGAGCCATTGCGGGTATCGGTCTCTCCGACAGGGTTGCACACATCGAGAGGGACCCACGTGACAGCCACCGAGGCCGAGAGCGAGAGTCCGGTCACGATCCGCTGCGTCTTCTGCGCGAAGCTCAACCGCGTCGACTTGTCGCGGGCCGAGGATCGACCGGCCTGCGGTGAGTGCGGCAAGCCGATGCTCCTGGATCGCCCGGTGAAGGTCGGCCAGGACGACTTCGCCAGAACAGTCCTACAGGCGGCCGTTCCCGTCCTCGTCGACTTCTACGCAGACTGGTGTGCGCCGTGCAGGATGGTCGCGCCGTTCGTCGATGAGCTCGCGCAGGCCCACGTGGGGGGGCTTCTGGTGGCTAAGGTCGATACCGACCAGGCTCCTGAGGTCGCCACGAAGTACGGCATCCGCAGCATCCCCACCCTCATCATGTTTCGGGGAGGGGAAGAGGTGGAGCGGAGCGTCGGTTTCGAGCCCGATAGATTGCGCGGCCTCATCGACCGGGTGTTGGCATGAGTAAGCGAGAGCGACACGAACAGATCCTGGAGATTCTTCGGGAGAACACGGTCACGAGTCAGGAAGCACTGCGTGAGCTGCTTCAGGCGCGGGGCATGGAGGCCACCCAGGCCACGCTCTCGCGGGACATCCGCGAGCTCCGCTTGGTGAAAGTGCCGGCTGCGGACGGCTCCGGACACTACTCGCTTCCGGAGGAGTGGGAGAGCACGCCACCCCTCGAGTCGCTCTTGCCGACGCTGTTCCTGAGCGCCGACGGTGTGGATCACCTACTCATCATCCACACCATGAAAGGGGGCGCACAGACCGTGGCCGCCGGGATCGACTGGGAGGAGTGGCCCGAGGTCCTCGGCACGCTCGCGGGGGACGACACGATCTTGATCGTCCTCCGGGATCCCGCATCGTTGCCATCGCTGAAGGCTCATGTCGAGCGCCTGGCGGGGGTGGGACCGGAGCGGTAACGCGCGATCTAGAGAAATAATGCAGACCGGAACCGAGCTTCGGTTCCGGTCTTTCTCTTGCCGCCACTGCGATGCACGTAGATCTGTGGGGTTGACAGAATGCAGAAGCGCTGCATATTTATACTTCAATACCACCGGACCTGACTGGGGACCGGGGGCTGAGGTTTGGGGCACGGGCCCCCTGACAGCTTTGGCGGGAAGCGGTCGGACCTCTGTCCCCGGGCCCTTTTTTTCACAAGCGTATAGAACGCAAGACACGGGCAACAACATGAAGGTCGTTCTCGGGTACTCGGGCGGACTGGACACATCCGTCATCGTGCCGTGGCTGAAGGAGAACTACGACGCCGACGTCGTGTGCATGGCCGGTGACGTAGGCCAGCACGGCGGTCTCGTGGGCCTAGAAGACAAGGCGATCAAGACCGGGGCGTCGGCCTTCTTCGGCGAGGACCTCCAACAGGAGTTCGTCGAGGATTTCGCCTGGCCGACCCTGAAGATCGGGGCCGTGTACGGGCGGAAATACCTCCTCGGGACCGCGATCGCGCGGCCGTTGCTTGCGCGCCGCCAGGTGGAGATCGCACGCAAAGTCGGGGCCGATGCCTTGGCCCACGGCTGCACCGGCAAGGGCAACGACCAGGTGCGCTTCGAGCTCGCCTACGTCGCACTCGCTCCCGACCTCGACGTGATCGTTCCCTGGCGCGAGTGGGACATTCAATCTCGGGAAGACGCCCTCGAGTACGCGCGCGCCCGGAACATTCCGCTGGACGGGGTCGACCAGACGAAGTTGTACTCACGTGACGAGAACCTCTGGCACATCTCCCACGAGGGCGGCCCGCTGGAGGATCCGGCGTACGAGGCGGAGGAGTCGATGTACCGCTGGACCGTCGCGCCCGAGGACGCACCGAATAAGCCCGAGTATCTGGAGGTCGGCTTCGAGGCTGGCGTCCCCGTGTCGGTGGACGGCGAGGCGCTCGGCGGCGTCGCGTTGCTGCGGAGGCTCAACGAGGTCGGCTCGAGGCATGGCGTCGGACGGGCCGACATCGTCGAGAACCGACTCGTCGGTATGAAGTCGCGGGGCGTGTACGAGACGCCCGGAGGCACCATCCTGCACGCGGCACTGAAGGATCTCGAGTCGATTACGATCGACCGGCGCATCGAGGGGCTCAAGGACCAGATGGCCACGCGCTGGGCAGACATGCTCTACGAGGGTCGCTGGTGGACGCCGGAGCGAGAGGCGATTCAGGCGATGTCGGACGTGCTTTCCAAGAACGTCACGGGGTCGGTTCGGGTGAAGCTCTACAAGAGTTCCGTGCAGGTGGTCTCGCGGCAGAGTCCCGTTTCGCTCTACCGTCAGGATCTGGCGAGCTTCGGAGACGCGGCATCCTACGACCAGGCAGATGCGGCCGGCTTCATTCGGCTGTTCGGGCTTCCCATCCGGGCGGCGGTTTCGGCCGGAGGGGGCGAAGAGGTGGTCTCGGGGCTCATTCAAGAGGTCATCGAGGCCGGAGCGCTGTAGCTCGTGGGGGGCCGCAAGGGCGCACCCGGGAAGCCGGCTGGTGATGCCAAGGCGCTCTGGGGCGGGCGTTTCGAGGGGGGCATGGCTCCAGCGATGGTCCCGCTCAACCTGAGCCTGGGCATCGACCAACGGCTCTGGCGCGAGGACATCCGCGGGAGCTCGGCCTGGGCGCGAGCCCTCGGAGGCGCGGGCGTGCTCACGCCCGACGAGCGGGATGCGATCCTCGCCGGCTTGACCGCGGTCGCGGTCCGGATCGAATCGGAAGGGCTAGCGGACGCTCCCGAGGAGGACATTCACTCCGTCGTCGAGCGGATGCTCGGTGAAGCGGCCGGCGCGGTCGCTGGAAAGCTGCACACCGGCCGGTCCCGCAACGATCAGTCGGCCACGGGTGTTCGCATGTACGGCATGGAGTCGGCCGTGCGCATCCGGGACGAGCTGGCAGCCTTGGCCGAGGCGCTGCATGCCTTGGCGGCCCGCGGCGTGGACGTCATCATGCCGGGCTACACGCACCTTCAGCAGGCGCAGCCGATCCGAGCCGCACACTGGGCGCTCGCGCACCTCTTCCCCTTCTTACGCGACATCGAGCGGATCGAAGCTGCCGCTGACTCGGCGTCGGTATTGACGTTGGGGTCCGGCGCGATCGCCGGGTGCCCGTTCCCTGTGGACCGGGAGGTGCTCAGGGCCGAGTTGGGCTTCGCGCGGATCAGCGAGAACTCTATAGACGCGGTATCCGACCGCGATTGGATGTGCGACCTGACCTACGGCGGCGCGATGGTCGGGGTGCACCTGTCGCGACTCGCCGAGGACTTGATCCTCTTCTCGAGCATCGAGTTCGGCTTCGTGCGTCTCTCCGATGGATACTCCACCGGCTCGAGCCTCATGCCGCAGAAGCGCAACCCGGATGTCGCGGAGCTCGCCCGGGGTAAATCCGCACGACTCGTTGGCAATCTCACGCGGATGCTGACCCTTCTGAAGTCGCTTCCGACGGGATACAATCGCGATTTGCAGGAGGACAAGGAGGCCCTGTTCGATACTGTGGATACCCTGCTGCTGACGCTTCCGGCGGTCACTGGCGCCATCGAAACGCTAAGCCTTGTACCGGAGCGGATGCGAGATGCCATGGCTTCGGAACTGTTGGCGACCGATCTGGCGGATTACCTGGTGCATCGTGGCGTGCCGTTCAGGACGAGCCACGAGGTCGTGGGCCGGCTCGTCCGCAAGGCGGAGGAACGGGGTGTATCGCTGTCCGGCCTGACGACCGACGACTTCCGTGCCGAGCACGAGGTGTTCGAAGACGACGTGCATAAGGTCTTCGACTGGCAGGCTTCGGTGGACTCACGGAACAGTTCAGGCGGAACGTCGTTGCGCGCGGTTAAGCAGCAGCTCGCGGCCGCCTCGGTCCGGCTGGCCGCGATCGGCCGCGGTTAGCGCCTACTCGGCCAATACCCGTCCGGCCGCGGCAACGAAGGGCCGTAGGGTTTCCATCAGCGTCGCGAACTCCGGAAAGTCGAGGGACTGGTCGCCGTCAGAGGTCGCCGTCTCGGGCTGAGGGTGTACCTCGATCATCAGGCCGTCGGCTCCTGCTGCAATCGCGGCGTACGAGAGCGGCGCAACGAGGTCCCGGCGGCCGCCGGCGTGCGACGGATCCGCAATCACGGGGAGATGGGTTTCCTGCTTGAGAACCGGGATGGCCGCCAAGTCGAACGTGTTTCTCGTCGCCGTTCCGAACGTCCGGATGCCGCGCTCGCAGAGGACCACGTTCGGGTTTCCCTGACTCATGACGTATTCCGCCGCGAGCAAAAGGTCCTCTACCGTAGCCGACATGCCGCGCTTGAGGAGGACCGGCCTGCGCAGGCGCCCCACTTCGGTCAGTAGATTGTAGTTTTGCATGTTGCGCGCACCGACCTGCAGCATGTCCGCGTACGACGCCACCAGGTCGACCTGTCGCGTGTCCATGACCTCGGTCACGATCGGCATGCCCGTTTCCGCTCGGATCTCGGCGAGGATCTCGAGCCCCTCCTCGCCGAGCCCCCGGAACGAATATGGCGAGGTGCGCGGCTTGAACGCTCCACCCCGCAGGGCCTTGGCACCGTGCGACTTGATGGAGTTCGCCGTGGCCAGCAGCATTTCGCGGCTCTCCACCGAGCACGGGCCCGCGATGACCAGGACCTCCGGCCCCCCGATCTGGACGCCGCCCAGAGGGATCTGGGTCGGGTCGGCCGCGAAATCCCGAGAGGCCAGCTTGTAGGGCCTCATCACGGCGTGCACCGTGTCGACTCCGGGAATCGCGAGGAGAGACACGCCCTCTAGGCGGCTTTCGTCGCCGACGCATCCGATGACCGTGTGGTGCTCCCCTTGGGAGACATGGGTGCGCAGGCCGAGCGACTCCACCCGCTCGCGGATGTGATCCACCTCGTCCTGCGTAACCCCCCGCTTGGTCACGATGATCATGTCGACGTTCCTCCGGTGGGGCGCAGTCCCCAATTCACGAGCATGAAAAAGGCCCTCGACCGATGTCGAGAGCCCGAGTGCCGAATCCGTGCGTTCGCAGCGCTACGTACGCACGGAGTGGCGGGGGGCTCCCGCGTTGGTAAAGCCCCAATATCGATCACGATGTCTGTGAAGCCGTTGCCTGCCGGTAGGATGGCAGGGGCGGGGACGGGGTGTCAACCAAGCGGCGCGGACCGTGAGCATGCGTCTGGAATAGACCTCCGGGCTGGGGTACATTTGCGCGGCTCAAAGAGTCTCAGCCACGTCCACGCCCCGAAAACTTCCGCGCGTTGCGGAAATCCCCGTTCGACCGTGAGGAGTGAACCCTATCCGACGGTTCCAGCGTCCATGAGCTCGAACGCTGAAGGGTTGAAGCGCAGTGCCGCCGAGGCCGCCTTCGCTTATGTGAAGAGCGACATGGTGCTCGGCCTGGGGACAGGTAGCACCGTGGCGCATCTCCTCGATCTCCTTGGGGAGGCCGTCGGAACGGGCGTCCTGTCCGGCATCGTCGCGGTGCCGACATCGGTGCGGACCGAGACCAGGGCACGGGAGCTCGGCATCGAGCTGATCGACCTCGGTATGCATAAGAGGCTCGACCTCACGATCGACGGCGCGGACGAGATCTCGCCGACCCTCGAACTCATCAAAGGTGGGGGCGGCGCGCTTCTCCGCGAGAAGATGGTCGCCCAGGCATCGGAGCGACTCGTCATCATCGCGGATGCGGGCAAGGCCGTCGATCGCCTCGGAACGACGTTTCCGCTCCCCGTCGAGGTCGTCCGCTGGGGCTGGCGGGCTCATGTCCGATTCATGGAATCCTGGGGCGCCGAAGCCACGGTCCGCACCGCCACGGATGGCTCCTTCGTCGAGAGCGACAACGGGCAGCTCCTGTTGGACTGCCGCTTTCCGGGTGGCATCGACGATCCTGGCGCGCTCGAAGCCGCGCTGGCGGGGCGAGCGGGGGTCGTAGAGACCGGGCTCTTCCTCGGGCTGGCCGACGAGGCGTTCGTCGCCTCCGAAGGCGGCGTCGACCGCATCGTGAGGGCCACATGAAGATCGCGCCGTCCATTCTCTCCTGCGACTTCTCCCGGCTCGCCGAAGAAATCAGGGCAGCCGAGGCCGGCGGTGCGGATTGGATCCACGTCGATGTCATGGACGGTCACTTCGTGCCGAACATCACGATTGGCCCCGTCATCACTGAGGGGGCGCGACGCGCGACTGACCTCCCACTCGATGTTCACCTCATGATCGAGGCCCCGGATCGGTATCTCGAAGCCTTCGTCAAGGCGGGGGCGGACAGCCTAACCGTGCACCAGGAGGCCTGCCCGGACCTGCCCGGCACACTCGCGAAGATCCGCGCGCTCGGTGTGCGCACGGGGGTGGCCGTGAACCCGGACACGCCGCTGGACAGCGTTCGACACGTCGTCGCCGACATCGACGTTCTCGTCATCATGTCGGTTCATCCAGGCTTCGGCGGACAGAGGTATATCCCGGGCAGCACAGCGAAGCTGCGCCGGGCCAGGCTCATGCTCGAAGAGCTGCATTCGGTTGCGGAACTGGAGGTCGACGGAGGGATCGATGCCCTCAACGCACGGGAAGCCGTGGACGCGGGTGCGAGCGTGCTCGTCGCGGGGTCTGCAGTGTACGCTCACCCCGAGGGGGCGGCCGAGGGTGTCCGAGCCATCCGAAAAGCGCTCGGCGCATGACGTTCCGCCACTTCCTTGGCGCGAGAAAGTGTTGGCGACATGACCCCCCGGAAGCTAGACTCCTGAAAGCTCCCAGACCCCCCGGAATCCTTCAATCATGACCGATTCTCAGATCATTGACCCTCAGGCTCTGGATCGGCTCCGGGAGTGGGGAGGGGACAAGCTCGCGGGTCAGATGGTGCGGCTGTTCCTCAAGAACTCCGGCACCCGCATGGACCAGATCCGTGCGGGCGTGGGCGCGAGTGACCTAGAGGAGGCCGAGCGGGGGGCGCACTCACTGAAGTCGAGTGCGGCGAACATCGGCGCGGAGACGCTCCGTACTCTCGCGACCCGAATGGAGAGTGCGGCGTTAGAGGGCAATCCCGACGATGCTCGAGCGATACTCCCGGAGATCGAGTCCGCCTATGCGGACGCCATGCAGGAGCTCAAGAAGCTCCAAACGGAGATCAAGGAATGAGTCATAAGATCGCAGTGGTCGAAGACAACCCAGACAACCGTATGCTCGTTCAGGCCCTTCTCGAGGACCGCTACGAAATCTCGGAGTACGAGACGGGCCTGGAGGCAGTCGAGGGACTCGGCGGAAACATCCCGGATCTCGTGCTCCTCGACATCTCGTTGCCTGAGATGGATGGCACCGAGGTGCTCGCTTGGATTCGCGCGCAGGACGATCTCAAGAGCATCCCGGTCATTGCTCTAACGGCGCATGCCATGGCCGGAGACCGCGACAAGTACCTGGCGGCGGGTTTCAACGACTACGTGACGAAGCCCATCATCGACGAGGACGTCTTGTTCGAGGCAATCGAGCGTTGCCTGAGCCCGACGGCCTGACGCCGAGAGCTGCCTTTCCGGAGCATGCTTCTGCTCCGGCTGGCTCGTCCGCCCCTGCCGGGGTGATCGCCGACGGGCCGCCGCTTCCCAACAGGTCTCGGGAGCACGTGACCCTCTACCTCGTGATCTTCGCCGTCCTCGCGGGCGGTGCGGTTCTCCTGCGTCAGCCCTTCGTATTCCTGAATTGGGCCTCCGTGTCGGGCGTGCACACGCTGTTCGAAGCGATTGCAACCGTGCTGGGGTTCATCATCGGCGGCCTGGCGCTCGTCCGGTTCTACAGTCGAAAGCAGATCACATTCCTGTTCATCGGGTGTGGCTTTCTCGGCGCGGCGCTACTGAATCTCAACCACGCCTTGGCGACGAGCGAGTTCCTTCTCAACGCCGAGGTGGCACGAAATCCCAGCGTGCGGCCGGCCGACGTCTTCGCGTGGACGTGGACAGCGGAGCGTGTATTCCTGTCGATCTTCCTGTTCGGGAGTCTGCTTCTGTCGCGACAGGAAGTGCGTGCGGAGGAGGCGGAGGGCATCTCCGAGGGGTCGGTCTATGGCACCGCGCTCGGGCTCACGATCTTGAATTTGCTCTTCTTCCAGTACGTGCCGTTGGCACAGATGATCTTCCCGTTCCAGGCCATCAGCCGGCCCGCGGAGTTCATCCCAGCCACGTTCTTCCTGATAGCGTTCATCGGCTTCTACCGGAAGGGAACGTGGCGGCAGGACGTGTTCGAGCATTGGCTCCTCGTCTCGCTTCTCATTGCCGTGCTGACGCACGCGGCGTTCATGGCGTTCTCTGAGCAGCGCTTCGACTCGATGTTCGACGCCGCTCATCTCATGAAGATCACGAGCTATGTCGCGATCCTCACGGGGCTCCTGTCGAGCGTGTACGAGACGTTCAAGCGGGAGGCTCGGGCGCTCGACGCACTCACCGAGAGCAACGATGCGCTCGCGCATGAGATCGAAGTACGCGCCCACACCGAGCAGGCAGTGAAGGAGGGCAGTCAGCGCCTGCAGGGGTTCTTGGACAACGCCAACGACCTGATTCAGAGCGTCGCTCAGGATGGGCGTATCCTCTACGTGAACAGCTCATGGAAGCGAGTCCTGGGCTACACGGACGAGGAGCTGGAGCGCCTGACCCTCTTCGACATCGTGCACCCCGCGAGTCGCGAGCGCCTGAAGAGCGAATTCCAGAGAGTCCTCGACGGGGGCAATCCGGGCCGCTTCGATGTCGAGTATGTCGCATCGGACGGACGCGTCGTGATGCTATCGGGCGGCGTTCAGGCCCAGCAGTCCGCGGGCCGCACGGTCGCCTCGCAGAGCATTTTTCGGGACGTCACCGAGCAGCGTCTGGCGGAACGACAGCTGGACGAGTCGCAGCGCAACCTGGAAGTGCTCGTCGAAAACACCGGTGACTCGATCTGGTCGATCGATCGACGCCATCGGTTGATTACGCTGAACTCTGCGTTCGCCCTCGGCGTTGAGGCCCGAACGGGGTCGGAGCCTCAGGTGGGGCAGCTCCCGTCCGACGTCTTTCGGCCCGAGGACGTCGCCTGGTACGAAGAGCTCTACGACCGCACGCTCCGAGGGGAGCGTCACGTTGCGCTACGCACAGACGAGGCGGACGGTCAACTTACCTACCTTGAGTACTACGCCAACCCGATCCATGCACTGGAGGGTATCGCCGGGGCCGTGTTCTTCGGGAAGGACGTCACGGAACGCGTACGGGCGCAGGAAGCGCTGGCGGTGGCCAAGGAAGAGGCTGAGGCGGCGAACAAGGCGAAGAGCGACTTCCTCGCAAACATGAGCCATGAGCTGAGAACGCCGCTCAACTCGGTCATCGGCTTTACGAACATCCTGCTCAAGAACAAGGAGGAGCGCCTCACCGAGAAGGATGTTGGCTTCTTGCAACGAGTGCTCTCCAACGGGAAGCACCTGCTCGCTCTGATCAATGAGGTGCTCGACCTCGCCAAGGTCGAAGCAGGGCGCATGGAGTTGATCATCGAGGAGATCGACCTCGCGCACCTGTGCGTCGAGACCGTCCAGCAGCTCGAGGGCCAGGCAAAGACGAAGGAAGGCAAGGTCGCGCTCGTCGCCGATGTGCCGGAGGAAGTGAAGGTCGTCGAGACCGATTCGGCCAAACTCAAGCAGGTGATCATCAACCTGGTCGGCAACGCGCTGAAGTTCACGCACGCTGGGTCCGTGACGGTCCGTCTCGATCTTGCTCCGGACGGCATGACACCCGTGGCCATCGCGGTCGTGGACACCGGCATCGGGATTCCGGCCGACCGACTGGGAGCGATCTTCGAAGCCTTCCAGCAGGCAGAGGCGGGGACGTCCCGGAAGTACGGTGGGACCGGCCTCGGTCTCGCCCTTTCGAGGTCGATCTGTCTCCTTATGGGCTACGATCTCATCGTAGAGTCCGAGGAAGGGAAGGGCTCCACGTTCAAGATCGTGCTCGGTCAGCGTGCCGAGAAGCCCGTTCGCGAGCCGGAGGCCAAAGCGGAGCCTCGCCAGCCCGAGGCCCCGCAGGTTGCTGCAGCAGAAGGGGTCGGCCCTTCGGAAGAGGTAGAGGCAGGCGCGGCCCCTAGCCCAGCGTCAAGCGGACCGTCGCTGCGCGACTTCAAGGTCCTGGTGGTAGACGACGAGAAGGACTCGCGGGTCCTCATTGAGCACTATCTCGAGGAGTTCGGCTGTCAGGTCGTTTCGGCTTCGAGCGGCGAGGAGGGGCTGGAGCTGGCACGGAAGCACGCGCCGGACCTCATTACTCTCGATCTCCTCATGCCTGGGATGACTGGCTGGGAGGTCTTGAAGAAGGTCAAGGCCGATCCAGGCCTCCGGCACATTCCGGTGGTGGTCGTCAGCGTGCTCGCAGGAGAAGGCCGCGGCAGCTTGTTGGGCGCGGTAGACCTCATCACGAAGCCGTTCGAGCGGGAGGACCTCCTGAGGGTGTTGTGGCGACACCTCGGTCGGAGCCGCGGCGGGCGCATCTTACTGGTCAGCGATGCCTTGGATCTGACGGGCGAGCTCGAGGCGTTCATGACGCGTCGAGGTCTCGACGTCGTCTCGCGCCGAGGGAATACCAACATGTTCGATGCCCTCGCCGCCGAGATGCCCGATGCGGTACTGCTCGACCACGCTGCGACGGATCTGGACGTCCTAGCCGTTCTCGGCAAGCTCCGCATGAACCGGCTGTACGCAGGCCTTCCCGCGTTCGTGCTTGCGGGCGGGCACCTCACGCCAGCGGCCCGTGACAAGTTGGGCGAGCTCCACGCCGTGATCGTGCCCCGTGAAGAGCCGGTCGCCGCGCTGGGCGAGGTGCTGGGGGTGCTGTTCCCGATCGCAGATGTGGCGGAGCGCGGCGGGTGAAGGCTCCGGATCGGCAGCGGGTCCTGATCATCGAAGATGACCCCGAGATCCAGTACATCCTCTCCGTCATTCTGGCGGAGGACGACCGCGAGATCATCGGGGCCGTAACTGCCCAGCAGGCCCGAGCTGCGCTTGAGGGCGGGGACATCGATCTGGTCATCCTGGATCTGATTCTCCCCGACGCGGATGGGCGCTCCCTTCTCTCAGAGCTGCGCGGTGAGCCGGCAACGGCCGCGGTGCCCGTCGTGGTACTCACCGCGCGAGCCGCACCCGAGATTCGGCAGGACTGCTACGCGCTAGGCGCCGACGCGTTCGTAGAGAAGCCCTTCGACCCCGAAGAATTTGGCGCTGACATCGCCGTTCGTCTCGAGCGGGTGGCGCGGGCGGAACGGGAAGCCCTTGGCGACCCCCTGACGGGACTGCTGAATCGCGCCGGCCTCGAGGCGGTCTGCGCCGAGGCCAAAGACGAAGTCGTGCTCGGCTTGATTCAAGTGGACCGTTTCGGCGTGCGCTCGGAGGGTTGGGGATGGGACGCTTCGGAACGGATTGTTCGGGAGGTTGCCACAGCGTTACGCAAAGCGCTTCCGGAGAACGTGAGGTTGGGCAGAATCGGTGGTGGGGATTTCGCACTGGTAGCCCTAGATGAGGACCTCGATGCTGTAAGCGCATTAGCTGAGGCCGCCCTCGGGGCGTTGCGGCATCTCCGCCCTGACGACCTCGCTTCCGAGGAGGGCCCTCTCACCGCCACCATTGCCGTCCTTAGCATCCTGCCTGATACGTCTCTAGAGGAGTCGCTCGAGATCGGGAGGCAGAGGATCTTTCAGGCGCGCGCCACGGAGGGCGATCACGTCGTCGCCGAGGATGTCGGTGATGTGGCCCGCGACGGCCACGTGCTCGTGGCCGAGGATGACGAGATCTCCGCCACGATTCTTCTGCACCGACTCGAGAAGGAGGGGCTGGACGTCGTCCGCTTCGACAACGGCCAGGAGGCGTACGAGGATGCGCTGCGCGAGGCGCCCATTCTCGTGATTCTGGACGTGAAGATGCCCGGCCTGGATGGCTTCGAGGTGTTAGAACGGCTCCGGAAGGACCACAGGTTCTCCAGCATTCCGGTGATCATGCTGACCTCGATGGGCCAGGAGGCTGATGTAGTGCGGGCATTCCGGATGGGGGCCGACGACTACGTTCTGAAGCCGTTCTCCCCGACCGAGCTCTCCGCCCGAGTGCGTCGCCTGCTCACGCGTGGACGTTCACCTGCGTCGCTCTGACCGTGCCTGACTTTCTTCTTCGTGACCCCGAGAGCATCAGCGCGACGGGGCTGCTGGTCCTCATCGCGCTCATTCTCGTGCTCTTCGTCTGCACGCTCGTGCTGTCGGCCTACGCGGTCGTGATGCGCTCGTTCCATCGGGCGCGCGCCAAGCAGACGTCAGAGCTCACGGATCAGTGGCGTGACCCGGTTCTGAGCGCGGTCGCGGACCCGACACTCGTGCCCTCCGTCCAGTCTCTCGTATCCGATGACGACGGTGTGCAATTCGTGGACCTCGTCATCGAGTACGTGCGCCGAGTACGGGGGGAAGAACGCGTGATATTGCGCGACCTGGTAAAGCCGTTCCTGCCTCAAGTGGCTGAGAGGATTCACGCGCGCAGTACCGAGAGGCGGGCGTGGGCGGTCCAGACGCTAGGGACCCTAGGCTTGCCCGAGTACGCGGCTCAGGTTGTCGCCGCCCTGGACGACTCATCGCCACTGGTGGCTATGGTGGCGGCCCGGGCGCTCTCTCGGGAGGAGACTCCCGAGTACGCCGGGGAGGTGCTGGCGCGGCTCGATAGGTTCGAGGGTTGGAATCGACTCTTCCTGGCCGCCATGCTCGCCGCCATGGGCCCCGCCGTGTCGAAGCAGCTGCGAGACGCGCTCGCCGACGAGAACGGATCACCGTGGACCCGAGCAGTGATGGCCGATGCGCTTCGACTCCAAGGGGACTTCCTCGCGGGAGACATCGCGGCGGCCATCGTGGGGGTGGCCGAAGACCGCGACCTTCTCGCATCATCCCTGCGGCTCTTGTCCGCGGTCGGACGCCCCGAGCACGCCGCCGTGGTGCGACCGCACTGTGCATCCGCCGACGCGGTCGTGAAGGCACAGGCGCTCCGCGCACTGGGGCCGCTCGGCGGCGACCAGGACATCCCGCTCTTGGTCGAGGCCATGGGCGATCCCAGCCCGTGGCCGTCCCTTTACGCCGCCCGTTCCGCCCGCGACGCCGGTGGCAAGGACGTGCTCATGCGGCTTGTCGCTTCGGAGCATCCCAGCGCGGCCCTCGCCGAACAGGTGCTCGCCGAGGAGAACAGTCTGTGAGCGAGCTCCTTTGGGATGTCGTCGGAGTCTTCAACTGGGTCGTCCTCGTCTACTTCGTGCTCCTCAATGGTGTGTACTTGGCGACCAGCATCTTCGCATTCGGTGCTCTCAAGCGGTATTCGCTGCGGCTGAGGTCGCTAGACCTCACCGACCTCATTACCTCGGCTGGCGCCCCCCCGATCAGCCTGATCGCACCGGCCTACAACGAAGAGGTCACGTGTGTAGAGTCCGTGCGCTCGTTGTTGACGATCGAATATCCCGACTATGAGATCCTTGTCGTCAACGATGGCTCAACTGACCGGACGGTCGAGCGGCTCACCGAAGCCTTCGAGTTCGAGCCTGCCACCCGCATCCCCACAGCCGCCCTTGCCACGGCCGGGGTGAACCGTGTCCTGCGCTCTCGCACCCACCCGTCGCTGTGGCTCATCGACAAGGAGAACGGCGGTAAAGCGGACGCCCTGAACGCCGGGCTGAACTACTGTTACACACCGTTCTTCTGCGCGATGGACGCCGATTCGATTCTGGAACCGCAGGCCCTGATTCGAATCGTGCGGCCGTTCCTCGAAGACGCGTCGACGGTCGCCGCGGGTGGCATCCTCCGCATTGCCAATGGCTGTACAGTAGAGCGAGGACGGATCGTAGAGGTTGCGCTCCCGAATAACCTGCTGGCCCAGTTTCAGGTCCTGGAGTATCTGAGGGTGTTCCTCGCAGGCCGTATGGGATGGGCTGCATTAGATGCGACCCTCATCATCTCCGGAGCGTTTGGCATGTTTCGCCGATCGTCCGTTGTCGACGTGGGCGGGTATGCCACGGATACGGTCGGGGAGGACATGGAGCTGATCGTACGACTCCATCGGCACGGCTACGAAAACGGTACGCCCCACCGGATCCACTTCGTTCCGGATCCCGTGGCGTGGACCGAGTGTCCCGAGTCGCTCGGTGTGCTCGCGCGCCAACGAGATCGTTGGCAACGGGGCCTGTTCCAGTCGCTGACCCGCCATAAGAGGATGCTTCTCAATCCCAAGTACGGGAGGGTCGGCCTGCTCGCCTTCCCGTACTTCTTCTTCTTGGAGATGCTCGGCCCAGTGATCGAGCTCGGTGGTTACCTGTCGTTCACCGCCACGATTATCGCAGGGCGTGCGGACTGGGTCGTGGTGGCGGCTTTCTTGGCGGTTGCGATCATCTTTGGCGGCGTGCTGTCCCTCTCCGCGGTCGCGTTGGAGGAGTTGTCCTTCCGTCGCTATCCACGCCTCGCAGATCTGCTGAAGCTCTTTGTCCTCGCGGGGCTCGAGAACTTCGGTTTCCGCCAGATGAATGCCTGGTGGAGGGTGAAGGGGACGGTCTCGGCCGTCCGTGGCATCCAGGGATGGGGCAAGATGACCCGCAAGGGCTTCGAGGTGCAGACGGATGAGGAGGCTGCCTGACCGAGCTCGCGTATTGGGTGCCCTCACCGCTTGTAGCCGCGTGGGCCATGACCGCCGGGCTCGTGCTCGGTCTCTCGGCGGCCGGATTGGCCTCGTGGATGCGGAGACGCGGCGTCCGTGTTCCCTACACCCGCAAGGTCTTTCATTTCGCTGTGTTCACCGGGGCGGCCGTCGTGCACACGTACTGGGGGCTTCCTGGCACCAACGTGTACGGCGCGACCGTGGCGGCGATTGTGCTCGCCGCCGTGCTGGCCGGCGACGGTAACCCCCTCTACGAGGCCCTCGCGAGAGATACCGATCGTCCTAAACGTTCTCTGTTCATTGTGGTACCGTTGGTCATGACAGCGATCGGCGGCCTCACCAGTGCGCTCTTGGCCGGGCCGTACGCGGGAGTCGGGTATCTTGTGGCGGGCTGGGGAGATGCAGTTGGCGAGCCCGTCGGTAGTCGCTGGGGGCGGCATCGATACCGCGTGTCCTCCCTAGGCGGCGTACCGGCCGAGCGCTCCTTGGAGGGCTCGGCTGCGGTCTTCGGTGCGGCCTGGCTTGCCGCGATCGTCGCCCTCCTGGGCACCGGCATGGGAGCGGGGTCGGGGCTCGTGCTCGTGGCGCTCGCATGCGCGGCTACGGGGGCCGCCGCCGAGGCGGTCAGCAACCACGGCCTCGACAACCTTACCGTCCAAGTCGTTGCCTCCCTCACTGCACTCTGGCTGGTCACATAGATGCGCTTCACGCACAGCAGCGAATTGCCGGCACACTCCCCGACTGACGTGTTCGACTGGCACGAGCGTCCCGGGGCGTTGGAGCGCCTCACGCCTCCCTGGGGCAGGGTGGACGTTCTCGAGCGCGCGGGAGGCATCAAGGATGGGGGGGAGATCACGATTCGCGTCCACCGCGGACCTACGAGTTTCAAGTGGCGGCTCCGACACCGGGACTACGAGTACGCTCGGCAATTCTGCGACGAACAGGTCTCCGGCCCGCTGAAGAGCTGGCTCCACACGCACAGCTTTTCTGAGCTTCCGGGGGGTGGAACCCTCATGGAGGATTCCGTCGACCTCGAGCCGCCCCTGGGCGCAGCGGGCGCCGCGCTCGGTCCGACGTTCATGAACGCCGAGTTAGGCCGACTCTTCCGTTTTCGCCACCGTCTACTCTTCATGGATCTGGCGCGCCACGCAGAATACGCCGAGCGACCTCGGCTGACGGTCGCGATTACGGGCGCCTCCGGCCTCATCGGTCAGAACCTCCAGCACTTCCTGACGACCGGTGGCCACCAGGTAATCCGGCTGGTACGGAGGAGCAGCGAGGTCGCACCAGACTGTGTGTACTGGAATCCGGCGACTGGAGAAGTCGATAAGCATGGCCTGGGTCGTGCGGACGCCGTGGTTCATCTGGCGGGCACGCCTATCGCAGACGGAAGGTGGACCGACGACAGGAAGCGCTCGATCCTGCGAAGCCGCGTCGACGGCACCGAATTGATCTCCAAGACGATGGCGAGCATGAGTGGCGGGCCTCGGGTGCTCCTCTCCTCGTCAGCCGTCGGCTTCTACGGAGACCGCGGCCAGGAGCGACTCGACGAGAAAGCACAGTCCGGCAAGGGCTTTTTGGCCGAAGTCTGCCGTGCGTGGGAAGGAGCGACGGCTGCGGCGGACGCGGCCGGTATCCGCGTGGTCCACGTCAGGACCGGTGTGGTGCTTTCGCCGGCGGGCGGTGCGCTCGGCCAGATGCTGCTGCCCTTCAAGATGGGCGTGGGGGGTCGGCTCGGCTCGGGAAAGCAGTACCTCAGCTGGATCGACCTGGACGACCTCGTGGGGCTGATGCATCACGCGCTGCACACCGAGTCCCTGCGCGGACCGGTCAATGCAACCGCGCCGAACCCCGTCACGAACGCGACTTTTTCGGCGGCGTTGGGCCGCGCGCTGGGCCGCCCCACGGTGATCCCGGTCCCGGGATTCGCGGTGAAGGCCGCCTTCGGTCAGCTGGGGACAGAGGCGCTCTTGTGGGGCCAACGCGTCGTCCCGCAAAAGGCGGTCGAGTCGGGCTATTCGTTCTTCTATGAGGGCGTCGAGGACTCGTTGCGCTTCCAGCTCGGTAAGGAGCCGGAGTAGGCCGAAGGCTCCAGGTCAGTCAGGAAGGATTTCGCCGTCCGGTCCGAGTGGCGGGTAGGGTCTCCCCTCGTCGCGACGAGTGCGGGCAAGCGAAGGATAGGCCCACTCGAAGAGGCGCTCCGTGAACACGTCGGGAGGCAACCGAGTCGTCTCGTACATGCCCGCGGCCGAACGCTGTCGCGCCGCCTCAAACAGCAACAGCGAAGAGGCGACGGACACGTTGAGCGAGTGAACCATGCCCCTCATCGGAATCGAGACGAGGTCATCGGCGAGCTCGAGCCCCTCCGGCGAGACCCCGTGCAACTCTGCACCCATGGTGATGGCGGTCGGGCGCGTGTAGTCCACCTCTCTGTAGTCGAGC
>Ga0224512_10000183_pt1 | contig 66858 bp, 58 predicted proteins | sample SF_May12_sed_USG_4_FD_169103 | JGI IMG/M metagenome (GOLD analysis project Ga0224512, IMG submission 169103) | Sediment microbial communities from San Francisco Bay, California, United States - SF_May12_sed_USGS_13 | ecosystem: Environmental > Aquatic > Marine > Sediment | place: USA...
CTCCTTGAGCTCCTGGATCGCGATCGGCGGCAAGAGCCTCGTGAAGAGCAGGAACCAGAAGCCGAACCAGGCGAAGCTCCCGACCATGATCATCATCTCGGTGACCGACGGTCGGTAGATGCCCCACGCGAACGGCTCGTACTCGTGGTGGAGCGAGGTCACCACGATGACGTACCGCTCGAACCACATCCCGATGTTGACGAAGATCGAGATCACGAAGAGCGCTGGAATCGAGTGGCGCACCCGCTTGAACCAGAGCATGACCGGGACGAAGCCGTTGCAGACGAGCATCGTCCACGTCGCCCACCAATACGTGCCGAAGAGGCGGTTCCAGAAAGCGGTCCGCTCGATCTCCTCACCCGAGTACCAGGCGAGGAAGAACTCCGAGAGGTACGCGTAGAAGACGATCATCGACGTGAAGAGGCAGAGCTTCGCCATCGCGTCGAAGTGCTTGACGGTCAGGTATGCCTCGAGCCCGAAAATCTTCCGGAGCGGCACGGTGAGCGTGATGACCATCGCGACGCCGGAGAAGATGGCGCCGGCCACGAAGTACGGTGCGAAGATGGTGGCGTGCCAGCCCGGGACGATCGCCATGGCGAAGTCCCACGAAACCACGGAGTGCACGGAGAGCACCAGCGGCGTCGCCAGCGCGGCGAGGAAGATGTACGCCTTGCCGAAGTGGTGCCACTGGGTGTCGGTGCCCTGCCAACCGAGCGAGATCACACCGTACAGCTTGCGGCGTAACCCCGTGGCACGGTCACGCGCCGCCGCGAGGTCGGGGATGGTCCCGAGATAGAAGAAGACCGCCGACACCGTGAAGTAGGTGGTGACCGCGAAGACGTCCCAGACCAACGGTGACTTGAAGTTCGGCCACAGGAAGCGGGAGTTCGGATACGGGATCAGCCAATACGCGTGCCACACGCGGCCGACGTGGATGAGCGGAAAGAGCCCGGCCGTCATGACCGCGAAGACGGTCATCGCTTCGGCCGCGCGGTAGATCGACTGCCGCCACGGCGCGCGAAAGAGGAACAGAATCGCCGAGATCAGCGTCCCGGAGTGAGCGATACCGACCCAGAAGACGAAGGTCGTGATGTAGACGCCCCAGCCGACCGGCGACATCAGCCCGCTGACGCCGATCCCCTTGTAGATCTGCCAGAACCAGCCGGTGAGGAACATCCCGACACCGGCCGCCGCCAGCCCGAAGAGCATCCACCAGCCCTTGCCCGGCGTACCGAGGATCTTGAGGACGTCACGGTTGACGTCGTCGAGGCGGTGGACGTCCGGGTGGGTGAGCGCCCCGCGCTCCTCTCTCGTTCCGACGGCCATCCTAATGCCCTCCGGAGACTTCGTGGAAGGTGACCTTCTTCAGGTAATGCACGGCGGGCTGGGTGTTGATGAACTCGTCGAGCACCTTGTACGTGCGCTCGTTGTCGATCGCCACGGATACCGCCGACTCCGGGTCGCGGAGATTGCCGAACACGATGGCCTCGGCGGGGCACGTCTGCTGACACGCAGTGACGATCTCGCCGTCCCGGACCGGGCGCCCTTCCTCGAGCGCCGCCCTGTTCTCCGCGTCGCGGACGCGCTGCATGCAGAAGGAGCACTTCTCCATGACGCCGTTGCCGCGGACCGTCACGTCGGGGTTCCACTGCCAATTCATCGGCTCGGGGACGTTCTCGTCCGTGTACCGGTACCAGTTGAACACGCGGACCTTGTAGGGGCAGTTGTTCGCGCAGTACCGAGTGCCGACGCACCGGTTGTAGACCTGGGCGTTCACGCCCTCGGGCGTGTGGTAGGTGGCGAAGACGGGGCAAACCGGCTCGCACGGCGCGTTGCCGCAATGCTGGCAGAGCATCGGCAGGAAACGCACGTCGAGCTCGGAGGCGTGCGTCGCGTCCACGTGCTCGTAGTAACGCTCGATGCGCATCCAGTTCATGTCACGGCCCATCTGCACCTGCTGCTCGCCGACCCACGGCACGTTGTTCTCGGCCTGGCACGCCGTCACGCACGCGCTGCACCCGGTGCACTTGTCGAGATCGATCGCCATCCCCCAACGCGGCTGCTCGTGCGACGCCGCGTAGAGGCCGTGGTCGGCGCCCGGTAGGGGGAACGCGGTCGCCGCTCCGTCCTCTGCCGGCACCGGCTGCACGCCCCCGTATCCTTGCAGCTCTTGGAGCTCCTCGTGGTGCGCTCCCTCCTCCTCTTCGGCGTGCCCGAGATCGGCGAGCGCGACGGCCGGGGCGATCGGTCGATCGTACTGATCGTTCGAGCCCTCGATCGTCGCGAGGCGACGGCGTGCGCCCGTCGTCTCGACAGACACGGTCGTCGCCATCGTCACGAACGCGCCCGAGGGCTGCTCGGCGGTCGCCGGCAACAAGGTCATGGCGTTCACGCCGGTCCCGGTCGCCCAGCGGCCCATGTCGGTGTGCCCGGTACCCATCTGGAGCGCCACGACGTCCTCACGGATGCCCGGGTACGGCCACAGCGGAACGTCAACCGAACCGTGCGGGGACGTCACCCTGACGATCTCGCCCTCGCGAAGCCCACGGGCCTCGGCGGTGGCCGGGTTCATCTCCAGCCAGGAGTGCCAGGTGATCTTCGACACCGGGTCCGGCAGCTCCTGCATCCACGGCGAGTTGGCGAACTCGCCGCCACCGAAACGGGGCGACGGGTAGACCACCAGCGCCAGGTCACCGTCGCCATCGAGCGCGGGCACGTCGAAGGTGAGCGCCTGATCCGGGGCCCTGAGGGGCGGCGTCGACATACCCGCGCCCATCATCGCCGAATGATCGACGAAGCCGTCGCGCAGGTGCGACGTCCACATGGTCGCGAAGTCGCCCATCGACGCGTCGTGCATCGCCTCGTGGCGCCCGCGCAGATACTCGTAGAACGTGGCCGCGCCCATGTCGGCCTCCACGTTCGCCGCAACGGCGAGCAGCACGTCACCGGCCTGCTTCGAATCGAAGTGCGGCACGGGCTGCATGACCGGCTGCAAGATCGCCATGACACCCGGTCGGGGCATGGCGTCGTCCCACGACTCGAGGAAGTGGCGATCGGGGAGAATCAGGTCTGCCATCGCCGCGGTCTCGTCCATCGCCGAGGCGAAGGAGACCTTGAAGCGCACCTGCTCGAACGCCTCGCGGAAGCCGGAGGACGGCGGGAGTGAGAACGCAGGGTTCGTACCGTGCACGAGGGCGACGCCGACCCGACCACCCGCCATCGCGTCGATCGCGTCGGCGATCTCCGAGAACGACGAGGAAGCGGCCGTCGGGCCGTTTCCGACGGTGACCGTCCGGCCGACGTCGCCGGCCACGTCGTTGAGAATCAGCACCGCGAGGTTCGCGGCGGTGGCGTTCCGATGGTGCGCGCCGACGCCCGGCCCCATCGCCAGGCTGGGACCCTCCGCGGCGAACCGGTCGGCCAGCTCGGTGAGGACCTCTTCACTGATCCCCGAGGCTTCCGCCGCCTGCCCGATGCTGTACGAGCGTAGGAGGTTCGCGTACGGGCCGGAAGCGTTCGCACCCGCGAGATGCGCGGCCATGCCGAGCGCGACGATCGCCTCCGAGCCAGGCCGGATCGGCAGCCACTCGTCGGCGTTGAGGCCGGTGGTCGAGAGGCGGGCGCCGAGGTAGACGAAGCGTCCCTTGGTCGCCGCTTCCTCGCCGTGTCCTTCGACGGCGCTCATACGCGCCAGCCCCCGATTGTGAGCGACCGGCGACGACCCCGTGTCGATGAAGTCCGAGCCGAAGGAGAGCAGCAGGCGGGCCGCTCCGATGTCGTAGTGCGGCAACTGGTCGACACCGTATGCGATGCGGGTCGCTTCGCGCAGCGGCGCATCGGACACCGCATCGTGATGCACACGGGTCCCGCCGACGGCTCCCACGAAACGATCGACCAGATCGTTCATGGTCGGGCCCATCTGGGCCCCGATGAACATGACGTTCCCAGAGATCCCGATCCGCGCGGCGAGCAGCTGCTCCGCTTCCTCCCAAGTACCTTGCCGGAACTCGTCTCCCTCACGAATCATCGGGCCGTGGAAGCGGTCCGGATTGTAGAGGTGCTGCAGCGTCGAGTGCCCCCTCACGCACAGCCCCCCCTGAGAGACGGGGTGGGACGGATTGCCTTCGACTTTGACCGCTCTACCCTCGCGCGTGCGCACCCACATTCCGCACTCGGCCGAACATCCCCGGCACGTCGTGGCGTACCAGGTGGCGACGCCGGGCGTGATCTCCTCGGGATGAACCACGTAAGGAAGGAGGCGCTCGACTTCTCCCGGGCCACAGCCCGCGACGGTGGCGCTCGCGCCACCGACACCGAGGACCTTGAGGAAGTCGCGCCGCTTCAGGCCGTCGGTCTTGATGCCGTCAGTCATCTGTTTGTCCTCGGCCTAGTAGTGGCAGACCGAGCAGTCGACCGACGCCTGGGCCTCGCCCGTGACCGGATCCGGCTGACGGTGACATTCGATGCACCAGCCCATGTTGTTGCCACCCCATGCCGGGTCGCGTTCGACGAGCACGCCCATGGTCTGCACCTCGCCATGACACTGCTGGCACTCGAGGCCCGCGTTGACGTGCCGCATGTGCGGGAAGTGGGCGTGATCGGAGATCTTATAGATACGGCGCCACGGGATCGGCTCTCCGCGCTCCCAATAGCCTCGGAGCCTCGCGATCTCGGTCTGGGCCTGTTCGGTCTGTCCCGCGACGACCTGATGGCAACCCCAGCACGACGCCACCGACGGGATGCCCGCATCGACCGAACGCTCCGCCGAGAAATGGCAGTACTGGCAGTTCATGTTGTTCTGGCCGGGCTCGGCGCCTGCGTGCTGATTGTGCAGGAAGCCGATCGGCTGCCCAGTTTCGGCCGCGGCCTCGGCGCCTTCCGTGTCACCACCCTGAACGAAGGCCAGGGCCCCCAAGGCGAACACGCCGGCGAGACCGCCGATCAGCCAGTGCGTCTTCATTCGAAGCTGCTGCTCCTTCGCGCATCGGATACGCCCGAGTACGCGGGCGCAAGGCAGGGTTTTCCGCGTCGCACAACGCTTGTGAAAAACGGAACAAGCCCCGGAAACGGACTGAACCTACCCGATCGCGCCGGTTCAGGTCAAGGCGCGAATAAGCCGATTCTCCTGGCATGGGCGGCCGGATTCCAGAACCTTTTGAAGAGGGCCGGTGTTATACTTTTTCGCCTTCGACGAACCCGGATGAGGCGGCTCATTGTCCGACACGACAACTGCCACGCCGACGAGGGAATCACGCGCCTCGCTGGAGTTGCTCGACCACCTCGTCCAGGAGGTCGAGACCGTCTTCCACGGAAAGAGGGAAGTGGTTCGGCTCGCGGTCGCTGCACTGCTCGCTCGCGGGCACATCCTGTTCGAGGATGTGCCCGGTGTAGGAAAGACCACTCTATCGCACGCACTCGCGAAGACGTTGGGTCTCGGCTTCCGCCGCATTCAATTCACGTCCGATCTACTGCCGTCGGACGTCCTCGGCGTCTCCGTCTACAACCCGAGGACGACCGATTTCGAGATCCGAAAGGGCCCGATTTTCACCAATGTCGTCGTAGCCGACGAGATCAATCGTGCGCCCCCTCGCACGCAGAGTGGCCTCCTCGAGGCGATGCAGGACGACCGCGTCACGATCGATGACCAGACCTTCGAGCTGCCTCAGCCGTTCCTCGTCATGGCGACGCAGAATCCGCTCGAGCACCACGGAACGTATCCGCTTCCCGAGAGCCAGCTCGATCGTTTTCTGATGCGCATCACGATCGGCTACCCCGACGGAGAGGCCGAACGACGCATCCTGACGGAGTCGAGATCCTTGGAGCCGACGGTCGACCGGCTTCAGACGGTCCTTTCGCCCAAGCAGGTCCTGGCGCTCCAGGACCGGATCGAGGAGGTGGACGTCGACCCGGCCATCCTCGACTACCTGATGGCGATCGTGGAGCGTACGCGCACGACACCGAAGCTGCGCATGGGCGTGAGCCCTCGGGGAAACATCGCCGTGTATCGTGCGGCTCGGGCCTTCGCCCTGACGAGCGGCCGCACGTACCTCGTGCCTGACGACGTCCGGGACCTGATCATTCCTTGCCTGGCGCACCGAATCCTGCCCGCGGGCGCGTCGGGGACGACCTTCGACACGCACGACGAGGCCGCGACCATTCTCGAAGGGATTCTCGAAGAGGTCGAGGCTCCGCTCTGATGGAGCCCGCGGCCAGCGTGGCCGCGCACGACCGGCGCGGACGAGACGGCTGGGCGGTACTCCCACTCCGCCTCTGGACGGGGATCCGCGAAGGGTGGGCCCGGGTGCGAGCCTGGAGGCGCATCCACTTCACTTCCGGCGGTCTCGTCTTCACCACGGGCACGATGGCGGTGGGGTTCGCGGCGATGAACACGGGCAACAATCTGCTTTACCTGTTGCTGGGATCCATGCTGGGCTTCATCGCCGTGAGCGGCTGGCTCTCCGAGCAGACCATTCGAGGACTCCGGGTAGAGCGCCGCGGCCCGCGCTCGGTCACGGTCGGCCACGATCTCCGCCTCTTCTACGAGGTGACGAACCAGAAGACGCGGCTTCCGTCCATGGCGATCGAGATCTCGGAGTCCGGCCTCCCCGAGAAGGCCTTCCTCGCGCACGTGCCACCGGGTGGGCACGCGACGGTACGGTCGGTGAACAGCTTCGTGCGCCGGGGCATCTATCCGCTCGGCACCGTCACGCTTTCCACGGGCTTTCCGTTCGGTCTCTTCAAGAAGGAGCGGGACGTGCAGATCCCGGGTGAGATCGTCGTTTGGCCACGGACCGATCGCCGGGTGCGCGAGCCGAGCCCAGGGGCGGGGCGAGTACCTCGGGTCGGGATCAACGCGCGCGGAGCGTCCGGTGCGCGCGGCGAGTATCGCAGTCTACGCGCGTATCGGATCGGGGACGATTCGCGCGACATCCACTGGAAATCGTCCGCTCGACTCCGCGAGCCGGTTCTACGGCAGTACGAGCGCGACGGAGCCGAAACGCGTTGGATCTGCCTCGACGCTCGGGGTGAGCCCGGAGACGCGGCGGAGGTCGCCATCGAGGTCGCGGCGGCGCTCGCGGCACAGGCCGTTTTACAGCACCGGCCCTTCGCGCTCGTCACGGACACCGAGGTCTTGGAGGCGGGAGACGGAGCCGGGCATTTGGAGCGCGGGCTCGACATGCTCGCGCGCATCGATTTCTCGCCGGACGCGGCCGCACCGGTCCCGCCCGTCGATCCGAACGTGTGTGTCCTGGTGTCGATCGACGGTCGGCGCGGGTTCGGCGACCTGATGGTGGTCGGGCGAGGGGCGACCCTCGACTACTCGGAGGCGGCCGGGTGAACCTCCGCCTGCTCCATCGCCGCCTCGTCGTGCTCATGGGTCTCGCGGGACTCCTCGCGTTCGCCGGGGGCGCGGGGTTCGAGTGGTTTTCGACGCTCCTCGCCACGGGCGCGCTGGTTGCGGCCCTCTTCTGGCATCCGGATCCGGAGCTCTCCACGCGACTCGAGCGTCTCTGGCTGCCGCTCGCCACGCTCCTGGTCCTCCGGGCGCTCTTCCACTTCGTGATCCTGCGGGACGACATCGTCATTCCCGTCGTCGACCTCTTGCTCCTCCTGCTCTCGGCCGAGGCGCTCCGCTCGCTCGACGCGCCGAACGACCTGCGCCTCTATGCGCTGTCTTTCGCGCTCATACTGGCGTCGACCGCGTACCGACCCGGTATCCTCTTCCTCGTCGCCTTCGTCTCGTACGTGGCGCTCGCCACCCTCGCCCTCATGGTCGGACACCTCAGGCGTCAGAGCGAGCGGTACGAGATCAAGAACGTGCCGCTCGGCCGATCGCTCCTGGCCACGACTGGCGCGCTCTCGGGCGTGATCATTCTCGTGGCGCTCTTCGTCTTCGTGACGTTCCCAAGAGTGTCCCAGGGTTGGGCAGGCCGCGGTGACACGCCGGCGAGCTCGATCGCCGGCTTCAGCGATCAGGTCTCGATCGGCGAGCACGGATCGACCATCCTCGCCAATCCCGAGATCGTGCTGCGTGTGGAGTTCCCCGACAGTCAGCCACCGAACGTCGGAGGGCTCCACTGGCGCGGGCGCTCGTACGACCGGTTCGATGGCGTCCGGTGGACCCGGTCGGGGAACCTCCCTCCGTCGGCCGCGCCCTCGTCGTGGTACCGGGATCGGTGGGGTGGAGAGATCGTCGAGCAGAGGATCTTCGGCTCGGCGCTCGACACGAGGGTCCTCTTCGCGCTCCACCCGGCGCTCGAGATCGATTCGAACAATGGCATCCAGCCCTTGTTCGACAACGCCGGCGACTTCGTGTACTGGGGCTCCGGCGCGCCGGCGTACACAGCGTACTCGCGAGCGACGCGACCTCCGGCCGACGACCTGCGGACGCCCGGACGTGGGTACCGGCCTTCGGAGGAGCACTTCCTCCAGCTCCCCCGCAGGCTCGACCCCCGGATTCCGGCGCTCGCCGATTCGCTCACCGCGGGCCTGGACAACCGCTACGACCAAGCGCTCGCGATTCAGCGCTGGCTGCAGTCCTTCACCTACACGCGGCAGCTGCCCGCGACCGCACGCGAGACGACGCTGCAGCACTTCCTCTTCGAACGTCGGGCGGGTCACTGCGAATACTTCAGCACCGCCATGGTGGTCATGCTCCGCTCGCTCGGGATCGAAGCGCGCAACGTGAACGGATTCCTCGGCGGTCAGTGGAACGACTTCGGGAATTATCTCGTGGTGACCCAGAACGAAGCCCATTCCTGGGTCGAAGCGTGGTTCCCCGGCTACGGCTGGATCACCTTCGATCCGACGCCCGCGGGCGTCGGGACGGCGGAAGCGGTGTCGTCCTGGTTCTGGCCGGGACGCATCCTCTTCGACGGGATTCAGCACCGCTGGAACAAGTGGGTGCTCGACTACAGTGTCGACGACCAGTTCGACATCTTCGCCGGGCTCCTCGGAACGCGGACCGTCGAAGAGGTGATCTCGTCGGCAGGGGACGCCACCGAGCCGGCCGGTCCGAGCCCTTGGATCGCGCTCGCGTTCCTGCTCTTGGCCGCGGCCGGCCTGTATTGGGCCCGCGGCGGCGGCCCGGACTTCGACCCGTGGACACGCATGTACCTGCAGCTTCGTACCGCGTCCGCCCGCGCGGGCATCGGTGGGAGTCCCGGCGTGACCCCGCTCGCGCTCGTGCGGAGGATCTCCGAGGAGGGCGGCCCGGCGGCGGCTCCCGCCTCGCGGGTGGTCGACCTGTACCTGAGAGCTCGTTACGGAAGCGAGGAGCTCGGCGAATCGGACCTTCGTGAGATGAGAGAGGCGCTCTCGGCGGCACGGCGCTTGCTGCACTCCAAGCCGTGACGAGCGCCCCCCGAACTTCTATCGTCCTGATATGAGCCTGTCCCGACGCGCCCACGAATCAGAGCCCGGCCTCCACATCGCGACGATCGCGCACGAAGGTCTACTCTGGGACGCCTACCTCGAGTTCGACGACGACCCGCGACGCCCGAGGAGCTTCCGGGCCAAGCTGCGCTTCGAGCCACCCACCGGCCAGGAAGGCCCTCCGGGTGCCGAGACCACGGTCATCATCATCGAAGACAGCTACGAAGAGGCCGTCGCCAAGGCCCGCCGCTTCGACAACCGCGAGCTCCAAGCGCTGCTGCGGTCCGCACTACCCGAAGAGGAGTAGCGCCGGACGGTAGGAGGCGCCGGCTCGAGGCCACCGCAGGTTGGCCGCACGAGCCCCGCGGTGTCGCCGACGCGGAGCAGTGGACGATGCCGAAGCCCGCGAACTAGCCGACGCAGGAGGCGCGAGGCGCGAGGCGCTCGACTGGCAAGGCACGAGGAGGAAGGCGTAGCAGCGCTACGTCGACGACGAGTAACGCCGCCAGACGAGATGCATCGCGTCTCCTAGGCTTCCTTGATCCACCTCCAGAGCTCAGGAACCGTCGGCCTCTTCCCGGCCATGAGGATCCCCACCTTGTAGATGCGCCCCGCAACCCACGCGATCCCGACCGTCGCGAGAGCCATCAGTAGGAACGAGAGCCCGATCTGCCACGCGGGCACCTGGCCGCCGGCCACCCGCGCCCACATGAGGATCGGCGTGAACGGCGGGAACAGCGACAAACTGGTCGAAAGAGGCGTGTTGGGATTCTCGATGACGCCGATCACCATGATGATCGGGACCACGAGCAGGAGCAGGATCGGAAACTGCGCTTGCTGCGCCTCCTCGTCGCTGTTGCACATCGCGCCGACGGCCGCGTAGAGGCCCGAGTACATGAAGAAGCCCAAGACGAAGTAGCCGACGAAGAGGGCGATCAGCCCGATACCGGGCAGAGCCTCCGCGATCTCGCTCAGGTCCGCCATGTCCGGCCGGGCGGCGATGAGCGCCGGGAGGCCGCTGGCGAACGCGAGCACCCCGAGGCCGAGCCAGATCGCCATTTGGGTCATGCTCACCGCGCCCACCCCGATGATCTTCCCGAGCATGAGATGCCACGGCTTCATCGACGAGATGATGACCTCGACGATCCGGTTGGTCTTCTCCTCGAGCGTGGCCCGCATGACCGAGATGGCGTAAAGCAGGATCACCATATAGAGGATGAAGGAGCCGCCGTAGGCCACGAAGAACTGCGGATCGCCGGCGTCGGATCCGTCCTCCGCCGACAACATCTCGACCCGGAGCTCTCCACCGCTCAGCATGGCCTCTACGTCGACGTCCCGCTGCTCGAGCTGAAATCCCAGCGCCGCCCTCGACACGGAGCTGCGGAGCGTGAGCTGCCGGATCGGGTTCGGCCGCGACCTGGTGTACAGAATGGCCTCGCCCGTCTCGAGCGTGAGCTCATCGAGCATCATGAAGCCGCCGATCACGTCGTCGGCCACCGCTCGCCTCAGCTCGGTGACGACTTCGGAGCGCCATCGCTCCTCCGTGACGTTCCAGCCTGCTTCCTCGAGCATCGGGGCCAGCCGCTCGTACAGGACACCGGTCCCGTCTACGATGGCGAGGTCCCGATCCGCTTGTTCCCCCTGCCCGGCGAAGTAGGCGGGCAGAATCACGAGCCCGGCCATGAACAGAGGAGCGATGATCGTCGCGGCAATGAACCACCGTGACCGCACCCGCTGCAGGTACTCGCGACGGATCACCGCCCGTACCTCGGGCAAGATCATCGGTCGTCCTCCCAAAACGTCGCCGCTGCGCCGACGCCCGCCGGAACGCCCGCATCGCCCGCGGCGTCGACGCCCGCGTGCCGTACGAAGATCTCGTGAAGCCTCGGTTCGACCAGCTCGAAACGCAGAAAGCGCGCGCCGGCGTCGACCCCTCGTCGTAGGATCGCCTGATGATCCGCGCCGTCCCGAAGGAGAAGATGCAGCCCTCCCTCGACCGGCTCGACCCGGTCGATCTCCGGTCCACGCAGCCACTCGTCCGGACCCTCGAATTCGACCGCGATCACGCCCTTTCGCTCCGCCGCCTTGAGCTGGCGCAGGTCTGCGTCGAGGACCTTCCGCGCGTTCGAGATCAAACAGACCCGCTCACAGAGCCGTTCGGCCTGATCCATGAGGTGCGTAGAGAAGAGGATCGTCGTGCCGCGAGCGTGGAAGTCACGCACGATCTCCTCGAGCACATCCTGATTGATCGGGTCGAGACCGGAAAACGGCTCGTCGAGGATGAGCAGCTCCGGCTCGTGGATCACGGTCCCGATGAACTGGATCTTCTGCTGCATCCCCTTGGACAGATCCTCGACCTTCCGGTCCGCCCAGGAGCCGATCCCGAGCCGATCCATCCATGTGCCTCCTCGGCGTCGGCCCTCGGCCCGGGGCACTCCACGGATCTCGCCCAGGAAGGTGATGAGCTCGAGGCACTTCATCTTCTTGTAGACCCCGCGCTCCTCGGGCAGGTATCCGACCTTTTCGCGGCGGGTTCGATCGGGATCCGCTCCGAACAGCGAGACCGAACCCTCGTCCGGGTTCAGGATCCCCATGATCATGCGGATGGTCGTGGTCTTGCCCGAGCCGTTCGGACCCAACAGCCCGTAGATGACGCCACGCGGCACCTCCAAATGGAAGTCCTCGACCGCCGTGTGCGATCCAAACCGTTTGGTCACGCCTTGCAGGCGTACGGCGAAGCCGTGGTCGCTCAATCCGCCTCCCTTTTGAGCATGAGCCCGAAACCGCGCGTTTTTCGGCACTTCCGGTACGTCGTCCCCCCGACCTTCCTTCACGACGTACCGCAATTTCGAGTCATCACTTAGATTTCTCGGCTGCACGGTAACTATCGAGGAGTATAGATGGCCATCTATCGTACGCTCTACTACACGGACGTCAGCGTCGGCGTGGGCGGGCGCGTAACGATTCCGCAGGACATGCGTGAAGATCTGGGGATCGACGAGGGCGATTCTCTCACGGTCCGGGTCGAGGAGAACCCACGCGGGGGTCGCCAGATGGTCGTATGGCGCTCCGAGCAGCAGCCCGAAGGCTAGCGGCTCGTCGGGTCGCGCCCTCCCGGGCTCGATCCTTCATCTGACTCCGCCTTCGAGCTCGACCCAACGCAGGAGCTCGAGGAGCGGTCCCCGCCCGTCGTGTAGCCACCATGGCGGGGGAAAGGAGAGCGCGCCGAACGGGACGACTCTGGACGCGCCCACACGACCCAGCGCTTCGGCGAGCTCCGCCGCGCGCCCCGCCAATCCCGCATATCCGACCGACTGCAGATGCGGACCCAGCGGCTCCAGGAGCTTGGACAGCAGGCTGGCATCGTCGACTGCGCGAACGCGAATCGCGCGCGGGCCACTCCACGGTCCGTCGGTCGGCTCCGGCTCGAACAGCACGCTCCACGAGCCCGCCTGCCCTCCGTGATGGACCTCCATCCCCCCCTGACCCGCCATCATCTCGGCCGTGCCCCGCAGCTGCTGCAGGGCGGATGCGTCCTCCATCGTCGAGGGCGGCCCCGGCAGCTCGCGCTCCAACGCCTCGAGAGCCTCGGCGAGGAGCAGGGCGAACCCCTCCGGCGGAATCGCGCCCCCCCGCTCGACGTAGATCAGCTGAGGACACACGCACCCGCGCTGCTCGAAAAGCACGACCGAGCGCGCGATTTCCCGGACGACCTGGGGGTACGCATCGCGACCCACGATTCCGACACCGACCCGATGGTGGTACGTCACGACGCGTGTCGTGGCCGGAGCACGAGCCCGAAGCGTCGACACGGTTTCGTCGGAGCCATACACGACCGCCACGTCCGCGGCGTCCAGGACGACCTGCTCGAGCTCGGTCGTGCCTCCTGGCCAATAGACGACCGCGAGCGCGTCGGCCAGCGCAGGATCCTCCTTCCGGAGACCCTCGGCGAAGAGCGTGGGAAGGACCCGGTCGCCCGCGCCCGGCTTGAGTAGCGTGGGAGCCTTCACGCTCAAGCTGCGAAGCAGCGCGTTGACGCCCACGCCGGGAACGCTTCCGGATACGATCTGGACACACAGGGATGGACCGACCGCCATCTCGAGTCGTCGAGAGGCCGAATCGTCGCCGGGTCTGAAGGCCAGGCCATCCAGGAGCGTCGGGTCGCCCAATTCCTGTCGAAGAAGCGCGCCGAGACGCTCACCGGTCCAGTCGCGGGCCATCCCGTCGAGGACGGTACGCGCCATCGGCACCGACAGGTGAGCCTCCGTGGGAAGCACCTCCAAGGCACGCATCCGGAGCTCATCGGCTTCGTCGAGGAAGCGGGCCCCAACGCGTCCGAGCGCGTCACGGATCTCCGCCGCGGGGCGGGCGCGCAGGGTGTGGGTCCTCGCCCGCAGACGCGCGATGATCCGCCGGAGGTCCTCCAGGTCCGGCTGCGCCGGGGCTCCCGAGCCGAAGCCGACCGAGCCGCTCATCGGCGCTGCCCAGCCGCGCTCATGAGTTCGTCCATCGCGCGCGAGCATCCTCTCGGCTCCGCGCCCGTGGCGCGACCCCGCAGCCGAACCCGCCCTTGCTCGATGGCGCCGACGTCCTCGGTGAGGACGTGGCACACCGAGCCGAGGTTGGCCAGGTCGAAGAACGCCAAGACCCCCTCTTGGCCGTCCGGCAACGGAGCCAGCGTCGTCGGGTCGAGCGCGCGCACCGCGAGCCACGGGGGGGGACGATGAACACCGAATGCCTCGGCTCCCTCGGTGAGGACCGGCTCATAGAGCTGAGAAAGAAGCTCGGTCATCCCGTACTCGTTCACGATCCGAGCTCGGGGGACCCCGGTCGAGCCTTCGATGTCCCGGTACAGCTCTTCCCGTGACACGGTTCGACGCACCCCCTTGAAGCCTCCGGTCTCCATGATCCGACTGCCCTCCGGGAGCCGACTCAGCGCATTTCCTCCATCTTCGACCAAGTGCAGGAACGAGAGCGCTGTGCCGAGCAGGAGTACGGGTTCACCCGAGGCGCGGATCTCGGCGACTCTGTCGCTCGCATGCTCGACCCAACCGCCGTCCTTACCCATGAGCCAAACCACCTCCGAGGCGAGCCTCTCGGCCGCCGCTCCGACCATGAAGGAAAGAGAGGAATCGGGAACCTCGTCGGGAGAGGGCACGAGCGAGAGGAACACGATCGAGGCTCGGTCCGGTAGGAGACCTCTCCGAAACGGCTCCACGAGCGACGCGCGGTACAGATCGAGGCGGGGCACGACGTGCCGCCCTCGGGATTGCCTCCCCTCGGTCGTCCCGCTGGTTCGGAACAGCGCGCGTGTCGAGGCGTCGACCGAAGAGTCGGAGCCGGACGAGTCGAAAAGGAAATGCTTGAAGGCCGCGGCGGGCACGGCGGGAATGTCCTCCCACCTGGCGACGCTCGTCGGTGTGACCCCGCGGCGCTCACACAACGCCCTGTAGGGGGAGCACGCCTCGAACTGGACCTCGAACGCGGCACGGGCCCGGCGATCGAACTCCTCCGGACTCCAGCTCTCCCAATTGCCTTCCGTGAGCCGAGCCCGGAGCGCTTCGACCATCGTCTCGAACGCGCCCGCGTGATTGTCGTCGTTCATGGCCAGAATCTAAGTCCGAAGGACTCGCTCCCGGGCTCGACGGACAACACGAAGAGGTGCGTGCGTGTCTCCTTTGCTGAGCGAGTCTCGCTCTCAGCCCATGTATCGGAGTTCTCGTATGCAACCGTCGGCCTCCTGCGCCGTCGTTTCAATATTGGTGGTCTCGGCACTCTGCGCCGGATCGCCCCACGACGCCTTTGCCCAACAGTCCGAGGAAGACCGGTTGGCGGGAGCACCGATTGCGCTCGTCGCCCACCGTTTGAGCGAGGTCGACATCGAGCTCGACGGTCGACTCGACGAGTCGATCTGGTCCTCTGCGACACCGATCAGGGACTTCACCCAACAGGAACCCGTCGAGGGTGGGGTGCCCTCCGAGGAGACGGAGATCCGCGTCCTGTACGACGAGGACGCTCTCTATATCGGGGCCGTCATCTACGACGATCCCGAGGGCATTCTCGCCTTCCAACGAGCGCGTGACGCACCGCTGAGCACAGACGACCGCTTCATGTGGATCCTGGACACCTTCCGCGACGGTCGTACCGGCTACTTCTTCGAGATCAACGCCGCCGGCCTCATGGGCGACGGCGTCATGACGGGGGGTGGTGGGGGCGGTGGATTCGGGGGCGGCGGATTCGGGGGCGGCGGGACGAACAAGGCTTGGGACGGCATCTGGGAAGCGCGGACCCACATCCGGGACGACGGTTGGTCCGCCGAGATCCGCATTCCCTTCCGTACGTTGAACTTCAACCCGGGACAGACCTCCTGGGGGATCAACTTCCAGCGCACGATTCGTCGCCGGAACGAGGAGATCCTCTGGCGTGGCTGGCGTCGTAGTGAAGGCCTGCGGAGTCCGGTATTCGCGGGCGAGTTGGCGGGGCTCCAGGGAATGTCGCAGGGGATGGGCCTCGAAGCGGTCGCATCCGCGATCCAGAATTACCGAAACGTACCCACGAACGCCGACCCGACGACGTACCCGAGCGACGTCAGTCTCGACGTGAACTACAGCGTCACGTCGAGCCTGCGCGCTTCGGTGAGCGTGAACACGGACTTCGCCGAGGTCGAGAGCGACTCGCGGCGCGTGAACCTGACGCGCTTCCCCCAGCGCTTTCCGGAACAGCGCGACTTCTTTCTGGAGGGCTCCGGAGTCTTCTCCTTCGCACCGCGAAGCGGGCCGGAGCCGTTCTACTCCCGGAAGGTCGGCCTCAACCAGGGCCAGCAGATCCCGATTATCTACGGGACTCGGCTGACGGGTCAGGCCGGAGCGTACGAGCTCGGCTTCTATCAGATGGGCACGGCCGAGCACGAGTACTTCGACAACGCCAGCCTCATCGACCGAACCGTGCCCAGGGAGAGCTTCACGGTCGGTCGGGTGCGCCGAAAGCTCTTCGAGCAGTCCGCGCTCGGGGTGATCTACACGCGTCGGGCGACATGGAGGGATCCGACCGATCCGGGGGCCACGGACCCGATCGACCAGCACACCGCCGGAGTCGACCTCGATTTCAGCACGCGGAACTTCCTCGGCGACAAAAACCTCGAGCTCGAGGCCTTCCTCGCGTGGAACTCGAACCCGCTCGCCGCGTCCGACCTCGACTATGCGGACCATACGTTCCGCGACCTGTCGTCGCACGGGCTTCGCTTGAACTATCCGAACGACGTCTGGACGGCGCACATCTCGTACCGCCAATTCGGCGACGAATACAACCCCGCCCTGGGCTTCGTGACACGGAACAACTTCCGGCGCATCGAGCCTAACATCGGGTGGTCGCCTCGGACGCCCGGCATTTCGTGGCTCCGTCGGCTCGACTTCTCCGTCCAATTCCGGGAGCAGGTCAGCCTCGACAAGGATCAGCCTCGCGCGAGCGCCGTTCTCCTCACGGGGCTGGGCGGCGCCGAGGAGCGTGAGTGGGAGTTCAAGGTGCTCGGTCTCAACTTCGAGACCGGCGACAACCTCGACTTCACGGCGACCCGCACCTACGAATACCTCGACCGCACGTTCGAGCCGAGCGACGACCTCTTCATCGCGCCGGGAGGCTACACCACCTGGAACTACCGCCTCAACGGCCGCACCGCGGGGCAACGCCGCGTCTCGTTCTTCGGCGGCCTCAACTGGGGTGGCTTCTGGGACGGCGATCGCGTCGGGTACTTCGGCCGCGTCAGCTTCCGCCCCAACCCCGGTATCACCCTCTCGACGAACGTCCAGTTCAACGACGTCACGCTGCCGGACGGCAGCTTCACCGCCTCGCTCTACGAGTTCGAGACGAACTGGAATCCGTCTCCCCGGGTCGCGATCACGAGCCAGGTCCAATACGACGACCAATCCGAGATCGTGGGGCTGTTCGCCAGGCTTCGCTGGATCGTAAAGCCGGGCAACGACGTCTATCTCGTCTTTTCTCAGAACTGGCGGTACGACCCGCTCGACCTCTTGGACCCGCAGCGGGACTTCATCACGCTCTCACGCGGCGCGTCGATCAAGGCGAACTACACCTACCGTTTCTAAAGAGCGGCCACACCGTTCACGCCGCGGCCGCCGAGGCGTCCCGTGTGCTCGCCGTCCCGTAACGTGAGCACCCCGTTGACCACGACGTGGGGAATGCCGACCGGGTACTGGTGCGGATCGTCGAACGTGGCGCGGTCCGCGACCGTCGTCGGATCGAAGACTACGAGGTCCGCGTAGGCCCCTATCCGGATCTCGCCGCGATCCGCGAGGCGGAGCTTGCGAGCGGGCATCTGCGTGATCTTGTGGATGGCCGATTCGAGCGTGAGCGCCCGGGTGTCACGAGCGTAGTGGCCCAGGAGCCGAGCGAACGATCCATAGCCGCGCGGGTGCGGTGATCCGGTCGACAAGGGCCCGTAGGGTGCGTACGCCCCTCCATCGGAGCAGAGCATGCCGAGCGGATGGGCGAGGATCTTGGCGGTGTTCTCCTCCCCCATCCCATGGCCGATCATGCCGACGCTCCCGCCGTTCGCCTCCAGGAGCTGGAGCGTAAGGGCGTACGGTTCGGTCGCGCGTTCGTCCGCGAGGTCGCCCAGGCGCCGTCCACGAGCCCACGAGGTGGCGTCGTTCGTGCTCGAGATCTGGACGGAGTTCCAGTCCCCGAGAAGCGCGACCTTGTCGCGACACGCTGCCTCGAGACGAGCCGCGCTCTCCGGGGCGCGCAGACGGCGCAGAAACGCGGCGTTGCCCCCGGATCGGGACTCGCTCGGGAAGAGGTTCGAGAGTCCCGTCGCGTACGCCGTGTAGGGATACCGATCGAAGTGAACGTCGACGCCGTCCGCGCGAGCACGGTCGATGAGGTCGAGTGCGGCGTCCGCCTTCCAGTAGTTCCGTTGTCCCTGCGCCTTCAGGTGCGAGATCTGAACGGGCACACCCGCGAGTCGACCCACGTGGAGCGCCTCCGCCACGGCACCGAGGAGCCGGTCGTCTTCGTTGCGCATGTGCGACGCGTAGGGGTAGCCGGTGCCCCGAAGCACGCCAGCGAGCGCGGCGAGCTCCGCCGCGTCCGCGAAGCCGCTCGGCGCATACTCGAGCCCCGACGATAAGCCCACGCAGCCCCGCGCGATCTGGTCGGAGAGCAACTCCTGCATGCGTGCGACCTCCGCGTCCGTCGCGGGTCGGTCTTCGTTGCCCACGACGAGGCCGCGCAGCGCGCCGTTGCCGACCATCGTGGCGACTCCGACCGCCGGACGTTCGCGGCCGATCCGCTCGACGAAGCCCGCGGGATCACGGAAATCGATCACGACGCCCTGCCGCTGGTAGCGGTCGCGCGTCGATTCGAACTGGGCGTCCGACCAGGGCCCGATGGAGCCGCCGTCCTGCCCGACCACCTCGAGGGTGACTCCCTGGCGAATGCGGCTCTCGGCGCGGTTGTTCACCAAAAGCGACAGGTCGGCGTGCGAGTGGATGTCGATGAATCCGGGAGCGAGCGCTCCGCCCCGCGCATCGAGCTCATCAGAACCCGCGGGAAGGTCGCCACCGATGGCCGAGATCCGGTCGCCCGTCACGGCGACATCGACGACTCGGCCAGCCGCTCCGGTGCCGTCGAACACGGTGGCGCCGCGGACGACCAGGTCGGCTCGGCTGCCGAGACCGACCGGACCCCCGCTTCCGAGTGCGGCATCGAGGTCGCCGTGGCCGACACCCAGCAGAGCGTCGGGGGTGGCCATAGCTCCGGCTCCCACCACCCCGGCCACGCGCACGAACGTCCTTCTCTTCATCTCTTCGCTCCTCCTGGGACCCCGTCCGTTCGTCCTCTCCCTACCCCGGCCACACCCTCTACCCCCTTCGCACCCTCCCCGGCTCCAATCCGCCCGCATGGAGGATATTCTCCTGCAAGCGAGCCGCTTCCTCGTCGGTGAAATCGAGGAGTCTTCGGACTCCCTCTTCGGCTGCCGTGTAGGCTTCTTCAGGGAAATCGCCCCCCTCCGCATGCGCGAGCGCCGCACGAAGCGCGCCGGTCTCCCGTTCCGCCTTCTCAAGGGCCCGTCGAAGGCGGTTCAACGCCTTGCGAGCCTCCGATTCCGCTGAAGTCATGGGGACCATCATGAGGCAAGCCCGCGCGCCATGAAACCCCGGAACAGATGAGGCGAGCGGGGTACGGTGCGGCCATGACCGGAATCGACCGATACGAGCTGATCGTGGTGGGCGCGGGACCGTGCGGCATCGCCGTGGGCGCCGCCGCCGAGCAGGCCGGCATCTCCTGCGTGCTCTTCGACAAGGGATGCCTCACCGCGTCCGTGGTGGACTACCCCTACTACATGACCTTCTTCAGCACCGCGGTCATGCTCGAAGTGGGCGGCGTCCCCTTCACGATCCCGGACTCCAAGCCGACACGCCGGGAGGCGCTCGCGTACTACCGAAGGGTGGTCGCGCACTGGGGCATCGACGTCCGTCAATACGAGGAGGTCACGGAGATCGAGGGCTCGGAAGGGGACTTCACGGTCAAGACGGTTCGAGCCGACGGTTCCGCGCGTATCTACGCCGCCTCCGCCGTCGTGGTCGCGACCGGTGGGTTCCAGGCGCCGAACTTCCTCGGTGTCCCCGGCGAAGATCTGCCCAAGGTCCGTCACTACTACCGGGAGCCGTACCCCTATTTCGACCGGGACGTGCTGGTGGTGGGCGCGGGCAATTCCGCCGTGGAGTCAGCGCTCGAGATGTATCGCAACGGGGTTCGCGTCTCGCTGGTCCATTTTCTCGACAAAGTCGACCGAGGCGTGAAGCCGTGGGTCGTGCCCGACATCACGAATCGGCTCGAGCGCGGTGAGATCCCCGTGTACTGGCGGCACAGAGTGTCCCGGATCGAGCCGGGTTCGGTCGTTCTCCGTTCAGAGAAGGACGGGGAGGAAACGGAGATCGCGAACGATTTCGTGGTCGCCATGACCGGCTGGCGCTCGGATCACCGGCAACTCGAGGCGCTCGGCGTGGACATCGACGGCGAAACCGGTATCCCGTCGCACGATTCGAACACCATGCGAACCAACGTGCCCGGAATCTACATCGCGGGCGTGATCGCCGCCGGTCACAACGCGAACAAGATTTTCATCGAGAACGGTCGCGAGCACGGCGCGCTCATCGTGGCGGATCGCGTGCGCGGCTGACGCTCGCGGGCGGTGCCCGATCTCGCTAGAGTGAGACCTGCGTCAGTCGGCGCTGGATCGGGTTGGTCGCCGACCCTTCGGTTCTCGAACTCCAACGGCGGGTCAAGATGGAACCTCGGGTCCAGAAGCACGAGGAGGCTCGAATTGCCGCGCTCCACGAGCTCGGCATCCTCGACACACCGCCCGAGGAGCGGTTCGATCGGCTGACACGCCTGGCTCGTCGGCTCTTCGACGTGCCCATCGCGCTCGTGTCCCTCGTGGACTCGGACCGGCAATGGTTCAAGTCCCGAGCGGGCCTCGAGGCCACGGAGACCCCGCGCGAAGTCTCGTTCTGTTCGCACGCCATCGGCGGCAGCGACGTCATGGTGGTGACGAATGCGGCCCACGACGAGCGCTTCAGCCACAACCCCCTCGTCGCCGATCCGCCGAGCATCCGCTTTTACGCCGGCGCCCCGGTCAAGGGCCCTGACGGAAGCAGCCTCGGGACCCTGTGCATCATCGACCACGAGCCGAGGGAGCTGGGACCCGAGGACGCGGAGCTTCTGAGAGATCTCGCCGAAATGGTGGAGAACGAGCTGCGTGCCGTGCAGCTCGCGACGCTCGACGACCTGACGGGCCTCACGAACCGACGTGGGTTCAACGCGATCGCCTACCACACGCTCGCGCTGTGCCGGCGGGTAGATCAGCCGGCCGCGCTTCTCATGTTCGACCTCGACGAGTTCAAGGAGATCAACGACACGATGGGGCACGCCGAGGGCGACCGGGTGCTCAAGCGATTCGCCGACCTCCTCCTCCGTTCCTTTCGGGACTCCGACGTCGTGGCGCGCCTGGGCGGCGACGAGTTCTGCGTACTCCTGAGTGGCACGAACGCGGACCAGGCCCCTCGGGCTCTCTCCCACCTGGACGAAGATCTCCGACGGGATGATCGCGGACCGAAGATCCGCTACAGCGTCGGCGTCACCGACTTCGATGCGAAGAAGCATCCCAGCGCAGCCGCCCTCCTGGATGCCGCGGACGGGCGGATGTACGAAGACAAAGCGGAGAAGGAGAAGAGGAACACCGGCCGGGCCTGATGGGCCCGCCCCCCGGCGTCAGGTCACGGTCGTGTGCGGGAACGCGACACGATGTAAGAGACGGGGCCGCTCTGTCGCGACCACCCGCTCGTCTATAGGCTTCGGGAGAGACGATCCGATGACCCGAAAGAGACCCTCCATGCGCCAAATTCGCCTGTTTCCCCTCGCCGTCGCCCTGGCGCTTGGTGGCTGTGCGACGGAAGAGGGTGCCGAAATGCCCGACCCTATGGACCAGGCGGTTCCCGAAACGACCCTGGGTCCCGCCGACGGTCTCGACCTTCCGGCGGTCGATCTGGACCGGGTTCGGGTCGGTGACCCGGCCCCGGATTTCACGTTGACCTCGCTCGCCGGCCCGCCTGTCACACTCTCGCAGTACCGCGGCACGAAGGACGTGATCCTCGTCTTCTACCGGGGGCATTGGTGACCCTACTGCGCCCAGCAGCTCGGTGAGCTGCAAGGAATGCTGAGCGAAGCTCAGAGGGACGAGACGGAAATCGTCGCGGTCGCATCCGACGATCCGTCGGATCTACAACGCATGGTCGACCGGGTGGCCGAGGAGAACGACGGCTTGACCCTGGATTATATGCTCCTTTCGGATCCGGACGCCGCGGTCATCAATCGCTACGGACTCTTCAATCAGGACGATCCCCGCGGACGTGCGATCCCGCATCCCACGACGTACGTGATCGACCGGGATGGTGTGGTTCGCTGGAAGATGACCGAGGTGAACTACCGCATAAGGCCGGAGAACGAGGACATTCTCGCCGCCCTCGAGGATCTCGGGCGGTAAGCGCGGACTCGGCTTCGAGAAGGCCCGAGCCGGGCGGTTCGCGTCAGCGCGCCAGTGGCTCCGGGAATCCCAGGGGCACATCGATCCGCGAGTCCCCGAGAAGCACGCTTTCAGCCTCGCGCCGAACCCGTGCGAGGGCGAGCACTCCTCCGGCCCGAGGAGAGTGCACCGACGACGTGACGGTGCCCACGACCTTGCCCGAGCCATCTGCCGCCCGCAGCTCCGTGCCGGGTTCGGGTAGGGTCGCTTCGCCGAGCGCGAGCCGTCTCAACTCACGGTTCACATGGCCGCGATCGCGGATGCGGACGATCACCTCTTGGCCGGTGTAGCATCCCTTCCCGTGGTCGATGGCACGGTCGACGATCCCCGCCTCCGGGGGCAGCGTCTCGTGGTCCATGTCCGGTCCGAAGGCGGGACGGCCCGCCTCGACCCGGAGCGTCGTCCACGCCTCCGAGTCTCCCTCGATGGCGCCTTCACCGACGAGAGCGCGGTGGAGCGCGGCCACCGGCTCCGCCGGACCGTACACGATCCAAGCCAGAGGCCAAACGTCCTCGGTCCGGGCGACGACGAGACCAGATGCCGGGCTACCGGCGCACCGCCACTCGCCCTCGGCGCAGCGCTCGAGCCACTCCGGATCGACGCGGAGGCCGAGTGCCAGCTTGGACAACGCCGCGGCGGCCTTCGGTCCGACCACGCCGAGGCTCGCACGCTCGGCACCGAGCTCCCTGACCCTGGCGAATCGGGGTGGCAAAAACTTCGCGAGGTGGGCGGCCAACCCCTCATGACCGGCGCTGGGGACGTCGAGCAAGAAGCCGATGGCCTCCTCGTCGCCCAGGAGGAGCGCCCACAAATCGCTGATCATCTTGCCCTTGGGCGTCAGCACCGCATGGTACGTCGCCGTCCCACCATGGACGTCGCCCTCGACGACGGTAGGGGGGCCAGGAATAACACCCGTCAGAATGCCCGAGAGCATCTGTGCCGGGGCCTTCCCCGCCACCGAGAGAAGAGCCCGATCACTCCGCTCGAAGACGGCCATCCCCTCGGTCGCGCCCAGGTACGCGGCCGATGCGGCGGTCGCACTCACGATGGATCCACGTTCTCGTCGAACCGACCGGCCCGAAGATCTTCCACCATCTCCTGCACGTGCGTCTTGTCCTCGGCGCTCGGCGACACCCGCAGGTATGCCTCGAGCTGATCGGCCGCCTCGCCGTGCCGACCCAAACGCGCCAAGAGGAGGCCCCGGGATCGAGACTGGAGCGGCGCGGTCGGCGTGATCATCAGAAGCCGCTCGACGACCGCCAACGCCCGTCGATCGTCGCCGATCTTCACGTAGATGCCCTTCAGATTGGTGAGCAGCCGAATGAGCATGTCCCGCTTCGTCGCCATACGGAGGAACTGATCGCGCATCGCGACCATCCCGCCGTAGCCCTGGTCGAGAAGCTGCTGCGCTTCGTCCTCGAACCGGATTTTCCCCCCATCGAACGGATCGATCAGGAGCCGCAGCTCGTCCCCCGCGTACCGAACCAGGAAATGGCCGGGGAAGTTGACCCCCTCCAAGGGAAGGTCCAGGCGCCACCCGATCTCGAGCAACACGATCCCGAGGGTCAACGGAATCCCCACGCCCCGGTCCAGGACGTCGTTGAGAAAGGAGTTCCGCGGATCGTAGTACGCGTCGCGGTTGCCCGAGAACTTTCGCCGACCATAGAGCGTGCGGATGAGCTCGTCGAGCATCAAGAGGGGAGCGCTCTCGTTGGCGAGGCGATCCTTGACCTCTTCCGCGACTTGATCCAATCGCGCGAGGTACAGCTCCACCGAGAGCTGAGGATACTCCTCCTTCGCCACCAACAGCGCAGCCCTGGCCAGCCCCATGTCCGACTCGGAGCTGGAGATCTCCTCGGCGAGGAGTCGACGGGGTGATTTCTGCGGGACGCTCACGTCAAGGAGCCGTTCGCTGGGCGGAGGGAAATCGGGATTCTCGGTTGGCACACGTGCCGTGCGCGATGAATTAGCTTCGTTGATCGATTTCGCGTACCCGTCGAAGGCCGAGGGTTTCCGTGGAGCGGGGCGCGAATACTGGCTTGAAGGAGGTAGGCGATGGCGAACGAGCCGCGGGATCGACGGCCGGAGATCCGACTGTCCCAGCTCAGCCACGGCGCCGGTTGAGCGTGTAAACTCGGCATGTCCGAGCTGGCGCAGGTCCTGCGCCACGTTCTCCCGGTTCCGGATCCCAACGCCCTCGTCGGCCACACGACGGGGGACGACGCCGCCGTGTATCGTCTATCCGGCGACCGTGCGCTGATCGTCACCGCCGATTTCTTCACCCCGATCGTCGACGACCCCTATGACTTCGGCAGGATCGCGGCGGCCAACGCCCTCTCCGACGTGTACGCCATGGGGGGCAAACCCCTCTTCGTGCTGAACCTGGTCGGCTTTCCCCGCTCTCTCCTCGCCGACGGCATTCTCGACGAGATCCTGCGAGGGGGGAGCGACGTGACGCGTGGCGTGGGCGTGCCGACGCTCGGTGGTCACACGATCGACGATCAGGAGCCGAAGTACGGCTTGGTCGCGATCGGTGAGGTACACCCCGACAGGATCGTGACCAACACCGCCGCGCGACCGGGGGACGTGCTCGTGCTCACCAAGCCGATCGGCTCCGGCGTGATCGCGACCGCCATCAAGAAGGGCGCGGCGACGGTCGACACCATCGCCGAGGCGGTCGACGTCATGTCGACATTGAACGCGGCGGCGGCCGAGGCGATGGGGACCGCCGATGTGCGAAGCGCGACGGACGTCACCGGCTTCGGCCTCCTGGGTCATCTTCGCAATCTCGTCCGAGCCTCCAAATGCGCGGCCGGGATCGACGCCGCACACGTCCCACTCCTCAGCGGCGCGCGCTCCCTGGCCGAAGCCGGTCACGTGCCCGGCGGGACGAAGCGAAACCTGGCGGATGTCGCGTCCGACGTGAGCTTCGCGGACGAGGTCGACGAGGTCACGCGCACACTCCTCGCCGACGCCCAGACGTCGGGTGGACTTCTCATGTGCGTCGCACCGGAACGACTCGACGGACTGCTCGCCGACCTGGCCGGCAAGGCACCCGCCGCCGCGGTCATCGGCAGGGTCGTCGCGGGACCCGCCGGGCACATCGACATCGAGTAGCGCAGGCGATCCCAGCAGTAGCTCGGGGACCTTTCCGGGGCTCTACCTAGCGGCGATCCGCACGGCGCTCGTCGGACTTCTTCTTCGAGACTCTCTTCCCCGCGCTCTTCTTCCCGGAGGCCTTCTTCGCCGCGCTCTTCTTCCCGGAGGCCTTCTTCGCCGCGGATTTCTTCGCGGCGGGCTTCTTCGCCGAGGCCTTCTTCCCGTTGGCCTTCCCCTCACCGGACTTCGAGCTCGCCACACGCTTGGCGACCTTGCCGTCCCCGAGCGCGATCGCGATCACGTCGTCCAGCGTTTCCGCGAGGTGGAACGTCACCGACTTCCGCACATCCGCGGGGATGTCCTCGAGGTCGGCCTCGTTGTCGATGGGCACGATGATCTGCTTGATCCCGGCCCTCACGGCGCCGAGCACCTTCTCCTTCACTCCCCCGATGGGCAGCACGCGGCCGGTGAGCGTCAACTCTCCGGTCATCGCCACGTCCCGGCGGACCTTCCGACCGGAGACGGCCGAAACCAGCGCGGTGGCCATCGTGATCCCCGCCGAGGGTCCGTCCTTGGGGATTGCGCCCGCCGGCACGTGGATGTGGACCTCTCGCTTGGTCAGTGCATCCTCCGGAATCCCGAGTGTATCGGCGTTCGCCTTGGCATAGGAGAGCGCTGCGCGCCCGGATTCCTTCATGACGTCGCCGAGCTGACCCGTGAGCACGAAGCCCCCTTCGCCCGGCATCACGCTGGCCTCGACGAACATGATGTCCCCGCCCATCGGCGTGTAGAACATGCCGGTCGCGACACCGCGCGTATCGTGCTCGGCCATGCGCTCGGGGTGCACCCGGGGCCGTCCGAGGAGCTCGCGCACGTCGTCGGGCGTCGCCTCGACCTTGTCGAGCTTACCCCCTGCGATCTGGCGAGCCACCTTCCGCGCGAATTTGCCGACCTCGCGCTCGAGCTGCCGTACACCGGCTTCGCGCGTGTACTTCTGGACGATCGTGAGGATGGCCTCGTCGGTCATCTTCAGTTCGTCTTCCTTCAGGCTGTTTTCCTTCCGCTGCCTCAGAAGCAGATAGCGCTTCACGATCTCGAGCTTCTCGGCTTCGGTGTACCCGGAGAAGTCGACGCGCTCCATGCGGTCGAGCAATGGCCCCGGAATCCGATCGAGGTAGTTCGCCGTCGCGACGAAGAGCACTTCGGAGAGGTCGAACGGAATCCCGAGGTAGTGGTCGACGAATGTCGAGTTCTGGGCCGGGTCGAGAACCTCCAGAAGCGCCGAGCTCGGATCGCCCTGGAACGACGTGCCGAGCTTGTCCACTTCGTCCAGCAGGAAGACTGGGTTCTTGCTCTTCGCCTGCCTCATGCCCTGGATGATCCGCCCCGGCATCGCCCCGACGTACGTACGCCGATGACCACGAATGTCGGCTTCGTCACGTGCGCCGCCGAGTGAAATCCGTACGTACTCCCGCCCCAGCGAACGCGCGATCGACTTCGCGATCGACGTCTTTCCGACACCCGGAGGGCCGACGAAAAGGAGAATCGGTCCTCGGCCCTGCCCGTGCTCGACCTCGTGGATGTCGACCTTGACCTGATCGGGGACGTCGGCCTCGTCCACGTCCACGTCCTCTTCCTCGGACTCGGCTTCGGCCCGATCCAGTGCGAGCTTCCGAACCGCCAGGAACTCCAGGACACGGTCCTTCACGTCCTCGAGGCCGTAGTGGTCGTCGTGCAGGATTCGCTCGGCGACCGCGAGGTCGATCTTCTCCTCGCTGCGCACGTTCCACGGCAGCTCGGTGATCCATTCGAGGTAGGTCCGGATGACCTGGTACTCGGCCGACTGCGGGCTCGTCCGCTCCAGGCGACGCAGCTCTCGGTCGACCTCCGAGCGTTGCTCCTCACTGAGCTCGAGCTCTTCGAGCCGCTGACGCATCTCTTCGACGTCGTCACGCTCTTCCTCCTCGCCCAGCTCTTTCTGAATCGCCTTGAGCTGCTCCCGGAGGAGCATTTCCCTTTGGCGTTCCCCCAGCTCGGATTGGACTTTGGCCTGGATGTCCTCCTGGGCGTCGAGGCGCGCGAGCTCCCGCTCGACAGCGAGCAGGCAGGCCCGCATTCGTTCCTCGTCGTCGAGTAGCTCGAGCAGCTCCTGCTTGTCGGGTGTTTCGAGCTCGAGGTAGAACGCCACGAGGTCAGCGAACGGTCCCGGCTCGTCCACGCCCTGAATCAGCTGATTGAGCGCCTCCGCCGGCACGCCTCTCCGCGTGCCCAACTCCGCCGCGCGATCACGCAGCTCGGTATCGAGCGCCTGGAAGGCCGGATCGTTCGGATCGCGGGGCTCGAGCGTCTCCATATCGAGGAGGATGGCGTGCAACATCGACTGCCCCTCCTGGTGATACGAAACGGCTTGAGCGCGCCCCTCACCCTGGACCAGAAGCTGCACGCCACCACGAACGCGGTGCGTTTGGATGATGCGAACGACGGTTCCGACCGAATAGAGATATTCGGCCGCGGGATCGTCGACGTTCTCCCGTTGGGCAACGGCGAAGAGCCGTCGGTCGCCGTCGAGCGCTTCTTGGACGGCCTCGACCGTCCCGGGACGGCCGGCCGAGATCGGCACGGCCACACCCGGGTAGACGACAGTATCGCGCAGAGGCAGGACAGGCAGCGTGAACCGCTCGGCCATGATTTCGTCACTCTCCTGACCCGTATCCTCGTCTTCGAGGTCCGGGTTGAGGTCTTGTTCAGACAGGGTTTTTGCTCCGGCTCTCGTCCACGGGTCAACGTGCTCACCGCCGTCCACGGTGGTTCGTGGGAGGCGGTCGGGCGCCGGATCGGGAGAGCATTGCACGATCCTTGCCACGCAAAAAGGCCGAATTCGTGCCCGAATCGCAGGTCGGTCTGCCAATCTGGCGCCGCGGGCGACGCAGCTTCGCGCCACTTTTTCGCCCCGGCGGCGGCAGTTAGCTTGGCACCTCGTTTCTCCTCGCGCCACCGGCAGTGGGGTTGTTCCATGAGCGAGCTTCTCGAGGGCATCACTTGGTTTCGGGGTTCTTCGATCCGAATCCGGCGCGCGGGTCTCGAAATCCTGATCGATCCGATCGGAGTCGATGAGGATTCGGAGGCCGACTTCGTGCTCCTCACGCATCCGCACTACGACAACTTCTCCGAGGACGACATCGCGCGCGTTCGCGGTGACCGCACCGTACTGGTGGCTCCGGCGTCCATGAAGAAGCAGCTGGACGATGCCGACCATTTCATGCGGCCCGGCGACATGCTCCAGCTCGACGCCTTCGACGTGCTGGCGGTTCCCGCCCACAACGTGAACAAGAAGTTCCACACGCCCGAGCAAGGCTGGCTGGGGTATGTGTTCACGGTCGGCAACACCACCTTCTACCACGCGGGCGACACGGACTTCCTCGACGCCATGTACGGTATCCGCTGCGACGTCGCGTTTCTCCCGGTCGGCGGCCACTATACGATGGGCGTCGAGGACGCGGCCCGGGCGGGCGAGGCGTGCGGCGCCGAAGTCGTGGTCCCCATCCATTGGGGCGAGCCACACGGCACGGACGAGGACATCGAACGTCTCCAGGCCATCTTCTCTCGCGACGTGCACGTGCTCGAGCCCCAGTCGAATCATCGGGCGCCTGCCCCAACGGACGTCGACGACAACGTCTGACCCACCTCTGCAGATGACGAAGGAACTCCCATGCGCCCACTTCCACTCTTCGCACTCGCTGCGCCGCTCGGGCTCCTGATGACGGTGCCCCCCACGACGGTCGAGGCGCAGGCGACGGCGTCGCAAATGACGGGACCGGTGACGAGCCCCGCGACTCACAGCGGACGCTCCACTGTCTACGCACCGAACGGGGTCGCCGCCACGAGCCAGCCGCTCGCGACCACCGCCGCACTGAAGATTCTGCAGGACGGAGGCAACGCGATCGACGCGGCCGTCGCGGCGGCCGCGGTGCTCAATGTCACCGAGCCGCACATGACCGGGATGGGCGGCGACATGTTCGCGATTCTCTGGTCGGCCGCGGAAGGACGTCTCGTCGGTCTCGACGCCAGCGGAAAGTCGGGATCGAAGGTCGACGTGGATGCGCTCGCGGCGGACGATCCGGACGGCGTTCCCGGCAGTGGCGCGCGGTCGGTCACGGTGCCCGGAGCGCTCTCCGGCTGGAGCGCGTTGGTCGACACCTACGGAACCATGACGCTCGCACAGGTGCTGGCACCGGCGATCCGTATCGCCGAAGAGGGCTTTCCAGTGTCGCCGATCATCGCACACGACTGGGCCGGTTCGGTGAACGGGCTTCGTCGCGATGCGGGCGCGGCGGCAACGTTTCTCGTCGACGGTGAGGCGCCGAGGGCCGGCGATTGGTTCCGCAACCCGGACCTGGCCCGCACGTTCCGACGGGTCGCGGATCAGGGTCCGGCGACGTTCTACGGGGGTGAGCTCGGACGCGAGATCGTCGCGGGATTAGACGAGCTGGGTGGGTTCTTGACGATCGAGGACCTGGCAAACCACGAAATCCGATGGGTCGAGCCGCTCTCGGTCGACTACAAAGGATACACCCTCTACGAGCTGCCGCCGGCAGGTCAGGGGATCGCCGCGCTCCAGATGCTGAAGATGCTGGAGGGGTACGACTTCTCGAGCATGCGGCACAACTCGGCCGAGTACCTCCACACGCTGATCGAGGCCAAGAAGCTCGCCCACGCCGATCTGGCCCGCTACGTCGCGGACCCAGACCACATGGACGTGCAGCCCGACGCGCTCTTGGACCCCGACTATCTCGCCGGTAGAGCGTCGCTGATCGACCCCTCACACGCGGCGGATCGCCCCGATCCCGGCCGGCTCGTGACCGACTCCGAGACGATCTACCTGACGGTCGCCGATCGACACGGCAACATGATCTCGTTCATCAACTCGATCTATGGCTCCTTCGGCTCGCGCGTGGTCGTGCCTGGCACCGGCCTGGTTCTGCAAAACCGTGGGGCGGGGTTCACCATGGAGGACGGGCACCCGAACCGGATCGCCGCGAACAAGCGCCCCTTCCACACCATCATCCCGGCGTTCGTCACGAAAGACGACGAGCCGTGGCTCTCGTTCGGCGTCATGGGCGGGTCGATGCAGCCCCAGGGCCATGTGCAGGTCCTGCTCAACATGATCGAGTTCGGGATGGACCCGCAGGAAGCGATCGACGCGGCACGTTTCCGCCATTTCAGCGGCACCCGGGTCTCGATCGAGAACCTCGACGCCAGCGTCGCCGCCGCACTCGCGTCGATGGGACACGAGCTCGGCGACCCGGAGGGGGTCGCCTTCGGAGGCGGACAGGCGATCCTGAAGCTCGTCCGGGGCTGGGCCGCCGGCTCGGACCCTCGCAAGGACGGGATGGCGGCGGGGCATTGAGCAGCGGGGCCGGACGGGCCAAGTGAGTGGTCGTGGCGACGTCATTCCGTTCGACCAGCTTCCGGATCGCTTCGCCGAGCGCATTGAGGACCCGCCTGTCGACCCGGTGACCCCGCGGCCGGCGGCCACCATCGTCCTGCTCCGGGATGGGGTGGCCGGGATGGAAGTGCTTCTCATGCGACGCACACGGAACGCCGGATTCGTGCCCGGCGCGTACGTCTTCCCCGGGGGCCGCGTCGACGGCACCGATGCCGATGCCCGGCTCGTCGAGCTACTGGCCGACCTTACGGAAGGACAGGCGGCCGACCGTCTCCAGCTCTACGACGCCGATCCCCCAGCAATCGCGTACTACCTCGCGGCCCTCCGGGAGGCGTTCGAGGAGACCGGGATCCTCGTGGGAGAGCGGCCCGACCGGTCGCCGCCGCCTACCGCGGCGGAAGACGCCGAGGTCGACTCCGTCCGTGACGCCCTCATGCAGGAGCAAATTTCCTTCGCCGACGCGCTGCGGCGACTGGGTTGTCGCATCGACGGAGACGCCATCGAGTACATCGCGCATTGGATCACCCCGAAGCCCGAGCCGCGGCGCTACGACACCCGCTTCTTCGCGGCGAAGGTGCGAGACGCCGCCGAAGCGATCATCGATCCTCGGGAGATGACGGACGCGTTGTGGCTTACCCCCTCCGAGGCCCTCGATAGGCTGGACTCGGGCGACCTTCCCATGGTCTTTCCAACGATCAAGACCATCGAGCAGCTCTCCGTTTACGAGACGGTGAGTGAGGCGCTCGAAGGCATTGGTGGGCAGCAGGTGCGCACCATCCTTCCCACGCTGGTGGTGACACCCACGGGGATCAGCCTCGAGATCGACGAAGAGGACTAGGCCTTTTTCCTTGCTCGGATGGGGCCGAGGGTGAGATATAGCGAAGGGCGTCCCCCCGACCCGAAAACGCAGAGAGACGCGGGTCCACACGACCCGTCTTCATGAGATGATGCGACGTTCGATTCAGCTCGGACTCGTGTACTTGGCGGTCGGAGCGGTCTTTCCGGTGCCCGGTCACGCCCAGGCGCAGAGCTCGGCGCCCCTCGAAATCCTGTACGGATTCACTCTGATCGACGGTCGGGGCGGTCCTCCGATCCCGGACGCGGCCATGGCCGTTCGGGGCAACCAGATTCTCACCGTCTCCACTCGGCGGCAGCTGCTCTCGGGCCCCAACGCCCCCCGCGACGCCAGGGTGATCGACCTCGGGGGCGGCTATGTGATTCCCGGGCTCATCGACACGCACGTGCACCTCTCGACCGCCCCCAACCGCCGCCGCACCGAAGCACAGCTCGAGCGGCTTCTGTATGGGGGGATCACGGCCGTCCGCGACATGGCCGGCGATGCTCGCGCCCTCGCTTCGATCGCCCGCGATACGCGCCTCGGTTTGATCGACGGACCGGACGTCCACTTCGCGGCGCTCATGGCCGGCCCGTCGTTCTTCACGGACCCGCGGCCGCAGGCGTCGGCCGCGGGAGAGGTGCCCGGTGAGGTCGCCTGGCTCCAAGCCATCACCTCGGAGACCGACCTTGTCACGGCCGTGGCCCGTGCCAAGGGGACCTACGCCACCGGAGTGAAGATCTACGCGAACCTGGAGCGGGGCGTCGTCGAAGCGATCTCGCGCGAGGCCCACCGCCAGGGGATGAAAGTGTGGGCTCACAGCATGGTCTTCCCCGCACGTCCGCTGGCCGTGGTCGAGGCCGGAGTCGACGTCGTCTCGCATGTGTGCCGCCTCGCGTGGGAGGGCATGGAGGAAGCGCCTACCGAATACCACCACGACCAGGTGCCCCTCTACGCGAATTTCAGCGCGGCCTCCCCGGTGTTCTCAGAGCTGTTCGACGCGATGCGCCGAAACGGGACGATGCTCGACGCGACATTGAGGATGTACGCGCGGGCTGAAGAGAGCGCCGCGAATGAGCTCTCCGATCGATGCGATGTGGATTTCGCCCGCGCGCTCGTCGCGCGCGCTCATGACGAGGGCATTCCCGTAACGGCGGGCACGGACTTCACGTCGCGTCCCGACGATCCGTTCCCGGCCCTGTACGAAGAGATGATCGAGCTCGCCGAGCACGGAGGACTCTCCGCCATGGAGACCATTCAGGCGGCGACGAGCGTCGCGGCCCGAGCGCTCGGCATCGAGGATACGCACGGCCTGCTCGTGCACGGACGTCCGGTGAGCTTCGTCCTCCTGGCCGAGGACCCCCTCGCGGACATGGATCACCTTCGAACCGTCCGGGCCGTTTGGAAGAATGGCGAGCGTTTCGACCGGAGCGCGTACCGTCCGCCTGTGGCGGAAGACGAGCAGAACGCGACGACGACCACGGGTCCCGCATCTCCCGAAGACGCGCTGGAGTACTGGCTGGGACTCTGGCACCGTTACGACCTGGATCGCCTTTCCGGCGTCTTCCTCGAGGACCCGACGCTGACTTATTTCCCTTCCGACGCGGAAGGTGTGATCGAAGGGTACGAGGCCGTCGTCGCTTACCACGTCGAACAAGGCTTCGTGCCGGGCGGCTTTCGCCCCGACGAAGAGCTGTGGCTCGAAGACACGCTCATCGCGGACTTCGAAGACAGCGCGGTCATCAGCGCGGTCTGGCACTTCGGCAACCGCGTGGCCCGGCGGGACGTCGCTCGAGGTCCGATGACCATGGTCATCGTGCGGACCGACGCGGGCTACCGGATCTCGCACGTGAACATGGCGAATTACCCGCGGTCCCAGCCTCGTTGAACCGGTCACGCATGCACAGAGTCAGTTCTTTCGGGCGACGGAACGCCGCGAACGCCCACGGACGGGGAGCCGCCCGCCGGGTCGTCGGCTTCATCGTCGCGACCCTGGCGCTGAGTGCGAGCGGATGTGATCGGGGGGACGTCCGCCTCACCGAAGCCGATGCGTTGCGTGCGGAGGTTACGCTCCGCTCACTGATGGCCGCCTTCGAGAGGGCGGACACCGCGTTGATCGAGGACCTGTTCTGGCCCGCGGCCACCTACGACGACTTCCCGAATCAGCATACGTACCAAGGTGTCGCCGAGATCGTCGGGTACGTGACCGGCGTTCACGTCTGGGCGGACGACGTCGTCATGAATGTCGGCGAAGTCCATGTCACCGAGGACGGGGCCGTGGCCGAATGGCTTTTTTCCGCCGTTCAGACCCGTCCCATGGGAGATCGGCTCTCCGTCGGCACGGGTAACGAGGTCGTGCTGAACGGCGTCACGGTGATCGAGCTGGAGGGTGAACGCATCATCCGTGCGGCCGACTACACGGACGCGGGTGCGATGCTGCTCCAGCTCGGCGGTCGGATCGAAATGCCGGACGGTCGCACGATCGTGCTCGACGCCCGCGAGTAGACGCGGTCCGGGTGGGTGGCGAAGCGCACAGCCCTGAAATACTGTCGATGCTCGGACGTTTCACAACCGCGAGCCGACGAGCGCGCGGGTTCACGCGGAGGCCCATCGATGGCGACCAGACGAGACTTCATCAAGACGACCGCAGGTGTTGGCGCAGGGGCTGCGCTGGGCGCGTTCCCGAGGTCGCTCGAGGGTGCACCGAACGTGATCGTGCGGCGGGTCACGCCCACGTGCGTCGCGTCCGGGAACGGCCTGGCGGCGGTCAGCCGTGCGATCGAGGAGCTCGCCGGCGGCGCCAGCACGATCGAGGCCGTCGTACGAGGAGTGAATCTGGTCGAGGAAGACCCGAACGACAGCTCGGTAGGCTACGGTGGGCTGCCGAACGCCGACGGCGTCGTTCAGCTGGATTCGTCCCTGATGCATGGACCGACGCGGGGCGCCGGCGCCGTGGCGGCGATCGAGGGCATCAAGCGACCGTCGCTGGTGGCGCTCGACGTGATGCGCTACACCGATCACCACTTGCTGGTGGGTGAAGGGGCTCAACGGTTCGCCAAGTCCATGGGCCACCCGATCGAGGACCTCCTCACGGAATCCGCGCGCCAGCGTTGGATCGAGTGGCGCGCCCGTCTCTCCGACTCGGACGACTACCTCACGCCCGCGGAATCAGCCGAGCGGATCGGTCAGCCCTACCGTCGGCCCGGCGACTTCGGCGACGGACTGCTCGATTCCCACGACGGCTACCGACCGCAGGGCACGATCAACTGCGACATCGTCGACGTCAACGGCGACCTCTCGTCCGTGACCACGACGTCGGGCCTCGCCTACAAGATCCCGGGCCGGGTCGGCGACTCACCGATCATCGGCGCGGGCCAGTTCTGCGACAACGACGTCGGCGCCGCCGGTTCGACCGGTCGTGGAGAGGCCGTCATCAAGACGTGCGGAAGTCACACGGTCGTGGAATACATGCGGCAGGGCATGCACCCGAAGGACGCGTGCCTCGAAGCGCTGCGGCGGATCGTCCACGTCACCGTCGAGGAGCGACTGCTCGGAGAGGACGGGCGCCCCTCCTTCAACGTGAACTACTACGCGGTGAACAAGAACGGTGAGTACGGCGGGGCGGCCATCTATTCCGGTGCTCGCTTCGCGGTGAGCGTCGACGGGGACTCCCGGCTCGAGGACTCAGCCTATGTCTTTCAGCGCGCCTGAGTCCGGGAAGGAAGCCGGGCGGACGTTACGCTCCCGCCACGGCTAAGGCTGCGGCTCGATCGGGACACGAGCTCGGGCCGGCCAGATCGGACGCCGCCGTCAGGTCGAGAAGCCGAGGCTTTCGGCGAGCGTCCGCTGGCGCTCGTCCAGGGTCAGGAAGAGCAACTCGGACGGGGCAGGACTCACGTAGAGGGCGACCGCGAGGTGCCAAAGATCGGCACCCCGCGCGAACCCGACGTCGAGGACGCGCCCGATCTCAGGGCCGAGCGGACGGTCCGGGAGGACCCACCGCATCCAGGCCAGGGACCGAGCCTGGAACGCCACCTTCTCCCGAGCCAGCGTCGACCGGTACTCCGCCTCCAAGAGGTTCGATGAGAGGGGCACGGTCGCCTCGAGCAGACGGGCTCGGATCGAATGCACCTCGGGCTCGTCGAACGCCACCGCCACGAGGCACGAGGTGTCGACGTAGACGACGCTCACTCGTCGCGATCGGCGAGGAACCGCTCGAGGGCCCCTGCTCGACTGACCACCGGCTGAAGAGAGACCGGGTCGTCGCCACCGACGAGGACCCCTAGGCCCTCCAGCATGCGCAATCTGCGACCGAGCTCGTCCTCGGCCCCGCCGATCGGTCGAATCTCCGCCACCGTCTCCCCGTGATACGAGACGAGCACCGTCTTGCCCTCGCGGACCTTTCGAATGACCTCGCTGAACCGCGCCTTTGCGTCGTACACCGAATAGATTTCGCTCATTCGGCAGTATGCCTCACACTAGTCAGACTAGTCAAGATATGAGAAGATCGCCTTCCGCACCTATGCCCTCAGGGCCGACAGTGTCTGCCAGCTCTGCGCGCGACGGCCCTCCTCGACGTCGTGAACGAGCTCCACGAGGCGTCGGATCAGAGGCGTGTCGACGCCGACGTCCGCACCGAGACGAGCGATCGGCGTGATTTGCGCGTCGACTTCGGTCTTTCGCTTCCGCACGGCGAGGTCGCGCCAGACGCCGCTATGGCTCTTGGCCGAGGCGCGATTGAAATCCACGAGCCGGTCGAGGCTGGCGCTGGCGACCCTGTCGCCTGCGCCCGAGCCGAACGCCGCGGGGTCGAAACCGTCGAACGCTTCGGGCTGCACGCCCCGCGCCTCTGCGACGGCCACGACCTCCCTCGCCAGCGAGATCATCGCGGGCCGATGCGCGGGTGACGCCAGCACGTCGGCAATCGATGCGTCGGCGAGCGCGGTCGCGAAGAGCACCGCCCCGTAGGCGAGCTTGCCCCAGAGGTAGCCCCAGATGTTGTCCGTGAGCAGGGCGTCCGGCTCGAACTCGCGAAACAGCTCATGCAGTGCCCGGACCCGCACGGTCCGCGATCCGTCGAGCTCGCCCACGACCACCGCGCCGCGGTTGCCGCGGAGCACCACCCCGGGACTCGTGACGTCCGCCCCGAAGTTCACGAAACAACCCACGGTGCGCCGGGCTCCGACGACGTCGGCGATGTCGAGCTCGTTCAGGCCGTTCTGTACGGATACGACGAAGCCTTCCGGGTGCAGAAGCGGGCCGATCGTTTTCATCGCGGCCCGCGTGTGGTGACCCTTCACGCAAAGAAGTACGGTACGCAGGCCGGGGTCGACCCACCGAGGGTCCGCGCAGTAGGCCTCCACGCTGAAGGAATCCACGGGCCCCTCGATGCGCAGACCGTTCTCCCGGATCGCGGCGGCGTGCTCCTCGTCCGCGTCGACGAAGAGGACTTCGTGGCCGGACCGGATGAGCCACGCCCCGATGGAGCCGCCCATCGCGCCGGCACCCCAGATCACGATCGGGTCCAGGGCGCCCGGCGCACGACCGCCTTTCATTGCGAGGTCACCCTCGTCGCAGATCGTAGGCCGACGACGCTCAAGACGAGACCGACTTACATCTGCCGATAGGCCGGTCCGCTCCCGCCCTCGCGTGGCGTCCACCTGGGACCGAGGACGTCGGTCGCCTTGCAGTCCACACAGTTCGGCGCGTTCACGACCAGCTTGTCGCCGTCTCGTTCGTACACCCCGGCGGGACAGAGGTGGACGTACATCTCGGCCATTTCGGGGGTGACATCCTCGCCCACGATCAGGTGGCTGGGAATGTCGTCCCGGGTCTGGTTCCCCGACTTGTAGACAGCGTCCACCTTCGAAAATGTCAGTCGGCCGTCGGGCGCGAACGGCTCCGCGCTGCCCCCGAGCTGCTTGGGATCGGCGGCATCTTCCTCGACAGAGATCTTTCGACCGGGAAAGGCTCCCTTGGTGAGGGTCATGAGGCCCGCCTTCACCCCGCCCGAGACGAAGCCCGACTTGAACGCCAGACGCATGTTCCGCCGCGCTTTCAGGTCCTTCATGATGGCGCTTTGGTCGACCGCCCGGGTGTATCCCCCCAGCGCATCCCCCGAGGTCTCGCCCTTCTTGAGCGCCTCGAAGATCTGACGAGCCGCCATGATTCCCGAATGCATGGCGTAGTGGATGCCCTTCAGCGACGAGACCTCGACGTACCCCGCGGCGTCGCCGATCACGATCAGACCGTTTCCGTGACGCCGCCCGGGCACCGAATAGTACCCGCCCTCGGGGATCGTCTTTGCGCCCCACTCGATCATCTCGCCGCCCTCCAGGTACTGCCGGAAGAGCGGGTGGAGCTTCATCCTCTGGAGCGCCTCGTGCACGTCGAACCGGGCGTCGGCATAGTCCAGGCCGACCACCAGCCCGAGCGCCACGAGACTGTCGGACAGCGGGTACATGAAACTGCCGCCGAAGGCATCGCTCGGGACCGGCCAGGCCATCGTGTGGATGATCCGATCGAGAGGCTTCTTCACCTCCCAGAGCTCCTTCACGCCCAGCGCGAAGATCTGAGGGTTCTCGGACGTGACCCCCTGCCAGTCGAACCACGCCTGGGACAGCGGACCCCTCGAACCCTCGGAGAGCACGGTCACCTTTGCGGTGAGATCGACGGCCGGCATCGCGTCGGCGCCCTGAGGCTGACCGTCACGCCCCAAGCCGGACGGCGTGGTCCGCACCCCGATGACGTCGTCCCCGGCGACGAGCAGCGAATCGACGGGGAAGCCCGGGAAGATGTTCACGCCCAGTCCCTCCGCCTGCTCCCCCAGCCACCGAACCATCTCGCAAATCGAGGCGATCTGATTACCGTGGTTCTGCATGGTCGGAGGCGTCGGAATCCGGATGGACTTCGTCTCCGTCAGGAAGTACACCGACTCCTTCGTCACGGGACGGCGAAACGGGAGATCCTCGAGAGGCATCTCCGGAAACAGCTCCTGGAACGCGCTCGGGTCGACGACCGCACCGGAGAGGTTGTGCTCCCCTAGTTGGCCCGCCTTCTCGAGCACCCCGATCTCGATCTCACCGATGCCGCCGCTGCCTTCGTTGTCTTTCGCGACGAGGCGCGCGAGCTCGATCGCCCCCGCGAGGCCACCCGGTCCCGCTCCCACGAAGACGACGTCCATGGGGGTCGCCTCGGCGTCGGGTTGGTCCGCGACGATGAAACGATCGCGTGGAAGCGGGGGTTGTTCCGACAGAGGCTGTAGGGTGCCGCGGAGGACGTCGGTGCCCTCGGCCATGGTGACTCCGTGACGTTTTTGAAACAGGGGGATCCGCACCGAGCGGCGCGTGTATCGATTCGCCCCTGAAGATCGCGAAGTCGGGACCGGGTCTCTACCCTTGCCCGCCGTCGGACGTCCGTTGAATTCGCAGTTCAACCATCCCTGAGATCCGCATGACTGAAGCTCGCCCCGGGACCCTCGGTGAACTCAAGGCCGGCGGGTACGCCGGCCGCTCGGTGAAGGACGAGATGCGCGGGAACCTCGTCCGCAAGCTCAAGGCGGGCGAAGAGCTCTTCCCGGGCGTGCAGGGCTACGATGACACGGTGGTGCCGCAGATCGTCAACGCGGTTCTGGCGCGCCACGATTTCATCCTCCTCGGACTTCGCGGGCAGGCAAAGAGCAGGATTCTCCGCCAGCTCGCGCTTCTGCTCGACGAGCACATCCCGATCCTGGCGGGAAGCGAAGTCAACGACGACCCGCTGCGGCCGCTCTCGAAGTACGGACGACAGCTCGTCGAGGAGCACGGCGAACACACGCCGATCGAGTGGATCGATCGCGACGCGCGCTATGTCGAGAAGCTCGCGACGCCGGACGTGACCATCGCGGACATGATCGGGGACGTCGATCCCATCAAGGCCGCACGGGGCGGACACATCCTGGCCGACGAGCTCACCATTCACTACGGGCTCTTGCCACGCGCCAACCGGGGCATCTTCGCAATCAACGAGCTCCCCGATCTGGCGGGCAAGATCCAGGTCGGCCTCTTCAACATCCTCCAAGAGGGGGACGTGCAGGTGAAGGGATACCCCATCCGGCTGTCCCTCGATGTCCTCATGGTCTTCACCGCCAATCCCGAGGACTACACGGCACGCGGCAAGATCATCACACCACTCAAGGACCGGATCGGCGCGGAGATCCGCACGCACTACCCGGAGGAGCTGGAAACCGGCGTCGACATCACGAGACAGGAGGCGTGGGTCGCTCGAGAGGGGACGTGCGTCGAAGTCCCCGACTTCTTGGAAGAGACCATCGAGCGCATCGCGTTCATTGCCCGCGACGACAAGCGCATCGATCAGCGAAGCGGGGTGAGCCAGCGTATGCCGATCACCGTGACCGAGACGGTCGTCTCCAATGCCGAGCGCCGGGCGCTCCAGCACGGAGAGAGCGTCGCAGTGCCCCGCGTAGCCGACATCTATGCCGCCCTCCCCGCCATCACCGGGAAGATGGAGCTCGAGTACGAAGGCGAGCTTCACGGTGCGGACCGGATCTCCCGCGAGATCATACAGCAGTCGTGCTCGCAGACGTTCGACGTGCACGCCGCCGGCGCGGACGTCGAGGACATCATCGACTACTTCGAGACGGGGGGTGCCCTTCAAATCGGCGAGGATTCGTCTTCTTCGGCGTGCGTGAAGGGGTTCGAGACGGTGCCGGGTCTATTGCCGCTCGTGGAGAACGTGGGCCTGGCTCCCGCCGCCGCCAGTGACGGACACCGCGCCGCCGCCTGCGAGTTGGTGCTCGAGGCATTGGTAGCCCAGCGTCGGATCAGCAGGAGCTCGGCGGGTTACACCCGGGCGCCGCACCAGCATCCGGGTCAGGGGAAGGGATACCAGGGGTTCGACCCCATGGGTGGACTCAACATCTGAGGCCCTAGGCCGCTGATCGGTTGGCTCCGGTCAGCGCCTGATCGAGGTCCTGCCAAAGGTCGTCGACGTCCTCGAGTCCGACCGACAGCCGAAGTAGGTCGTCGGGCACACCCGAGGCCGCACGATCGGTCGCTTCCACGACCCGGTGCGTGAGCTGCGCCGGCGCCTGCACGAGCGTGTCGACGGACCCCAGTGAGACCGCACGGGTGATGAGCCCGAGCGACTCGACGACGCGCGTCGCCTGCCCGGGTCCGCCGCGAACGCGAAAAGACAGCACCGAACCGGGCCCTCGCTGCTGAGTCGACAGGAGTCGACGCTCCACGGGGTCGTCCGCGAGTCCCGGGAAATGCACCGAGCGCACTTCGGGGTGTGTCGACAGTCGGGCCGCGAGAATACGGGCGCTCTCCTGCTGGGCCCGAACGCGCAGCGGAAGCGTCTGCAACCCGCGATGGAGGAGGTAGCCGGCAAGGGGATGAAGGATGCCCCCGGTCATCATCCGAATCTGACGTAGCCGCTTCGCCAAGCCATCCGAGCAGGCGACGACGCCACCCATGGCGTCGCCATGCCCGCCCAAGAACTTGGTCGCGCTGTGGAGCACGAGGTCTGCGCCCAACGCGAGCGGGTTTTGGAGGACCGGTGTCGCGAAGGTGGAATCCACCGCGACGGCGACCGGATGGCCGAGCGATCGCGACGCCTCACGAGCCTGCCGCACGACCGACCGGATGTCGACCATGGTCAGCGTCGGATTGGCGGGGGTCTCCAGTAGGACGAGCCCCGAATCTGCACGAATCGCACTCCCGATGTCCGCGGGGCGTGCCCACGAAACCTCCGAACCGAGCACGCCGGCGGAGAGCAGGTGATCGGTGCCGCCGTAGAGCGGACGTACAGCCACGACGTGGCGACGGGGCGCGCCGTCTTCGGGCGTTGCGGTAGCCATGATCGTGGCGCTGATCGCGGCCATGCCCGTGGAGAACGCGACCGCCGCTTCGGCCCCTTCGAGCAAGGCCAGCGCCTCTTCGAAGCCCGCTACCGTCGGGTTGTGGAGGCGGGCATAGACCGGATTCGGCGCGGTGAACGCCCCCTCCAGGAGATCGTCCATCGACTCGGCGATCGACGCCGAGCTTTGGAAGCCGTAGGTCGTCGAGAGGTCGATCGCGGGAACGTGCGGGGTCCCGACCTCTTCGTCGCGCGGTCCGGATCGGGCGTGTCGCCCCGATCTGACTGCCATGGTATCGAATCTCATGACACAAATATGTTGATCCTGCTGTACAGATACCACAGTTCCGCATTATATTCGGTCAATGACCATTGGATCCGACTTTGACCGAATCGATCGAGCCATTCTGAGCCATTTGGCGCAGGATGCTCGGATGACCAACAAGGACCTCGCAGCGGAGGTGGGCCTCTCCCAGTCGGCTTGTCTCGAGCGTGTACGCCGCCTCGAGGAACGGAAGGCACTGCGCGGGGCGCACGCGGACGTCGATCCGGCGGCGTTCGGAATCGGGGTACAGGCCCTGGTCAGCGTCCAGCTCGAACGTCACACACGCTCCGCGGTGACCCGATTCGAGAAGACCGCGATCGAGCTACCGCAGGTGGTGACGCTCTACCATACGACGGGGAGGAACGACTACGTGGCCCACGCAGTGGCACAGGACATGGACCACCTGCGCGACTTCACGCTCGACGCCATCACCAGTCTGCCGGAAGTAGCTCGAGTCGAGACCTCACTGGTATTCCGGGCCATCAACAAGTCGGTGTGGCCGGACCTGACGAGGGAGCCGTAGAGAGAATCTGCAGGAAGCGAGCGATGGACGCCAAACTCGACCTGAGCGCGTATACACTGCACACGGCTCGCCTCGTACTCGGCGCGAAGCGCTTTGCGCGAATCGGATGCGGCCTCTGGGCGATGCGACCGACTACGCCTTTCGCACCCTCGCGTTCGACGAGGTGCCTGCGACCCGCCGTCGAGCCTTGCGGCTAGCGGACGCGGTCCTCTTCGTTCAGATGCGCCCGGTCCTGAAGGACGACGTAACGGCGGCCCGCCGCGTCGGTCTTGAGGCGAAACGGGTAGAGCGGTAGACCGTCGAGGGTGGCGAAGTACATGTCGCCTTCGTAGGCGGAGACTTGCAGCTCCATGTCTCCCGTTAGCCAGAGCGTCCCTTCCCGCTCCTCGAGGATCACGAGCCGGTCCCCGTTGAGGTACCGTCCTGCCCACTCGTCCGCGGGAGCGGGCGTCACCCCACCCGTGATCCGCACTTCGTTCCAGCCAGGCGGCTCGCAGCGGCGCCGCGGAAGTTGCAGCTGACCGGCGCCACGGACGAGGCGAGGGTCGAACGTCTCGCCCGCCAGACCCAACTCCGATCCGAGGATCTCGAGAAGAAAACGCGCGGATGTCTCCGGCCAGTCGGCGTTCACCGAGCCCGGCCTCGACCAGAGCACGAAAGCGGTTGCCTTGTCCGGATAGATCTGGAACGCGAGCGCGTCCGTGCCCGAGTTGGCCGCACACATGATGGACATGCGACGAACGCCTCCCGGTGCGTCGAGGTGCAGGCCTCCCGCGAACACGGAGGGCGCCGAAGCACGGAGCGCGACCTCTTCCCAAGACGCATTGGCGGCGCCCGTCCCGACGACCGTCGCGGAGCCATCGATCAACGCTGCCCCGAAGCGAAGCAGGTCGACCGCGCTTGTGACCGTGACGGGGAGCCCGTCCGACTCGTTGTCGAAGCGGGTGTCGGACATCCCGACCGGGCGTAGCACCGCCTCTTCCACCAACGTCTCGAGCTCTGAAGCCGTGGCACGCTCGAGGACGCGCACGGCCAGCGGGTAGTCGTACTGGGAAAACGAGAACACCGCTCCCGGTTCGGTAAAGACCGCCCGGTCGTTCAGATCGTCGAGAATGGTCGTCCACACCGAATCGGCCGGACGGGCGTTGTCGATCCCCGACCTATGCGTGAAAAGCGCCTCGAGTGGGATCGCTCCAAGCTCTTCCTCGAGATCGGGGAGCCACGTGGACAGCGGCGCGGACACGTCGAGAACGCCTTGTTCGTGGAGCCGCGCTGCGGTCGCGGCGATCAGCACCTCGCTGAAGCCGGGGACGATGAGGGGCCCCTCGACCTCGAGTGGAGTGGTCCCGGCGAGATCGGACGTACCCACGACTTCGAGATACTCCACCGCGCCGGCGCGGTGCAGGCCGGCGACCACGCCGACCATGCCTCCAGCGACGCTCAACTCGGACGCGAGAATCGTCTTCAGCACGGCCAACGCGTTCGAGCTCACACCCGCCGCGTCGGGTGCACCGACGGCCGCCGCGGTCGCCGGTTGGGGGGCCGGGCGCCCCTCGGTGCGCCCCGCCCCGCCCGAGGGCGATCGGCCCCGACCGTCACTGGGTGCATCCTGGCTCGAGGCGCGCATCAGGTGCTGGTAGCCCTCCGGCGGCCACCGGAAGCGGACCCCGCCGCCTGCAGCAACCGCCTCGCGGCGCTCTTCCGAGAACTCCTCGTGCAGCTCGCGGACCAGCGCGTTCGCCCGCTGCTGAAGAAGTGGGCAGCCCTCCTCGAGTCTCATCGCACGCCGGCGTGCCTCGCGACCGAACTCGACAATGAACCGCCGCTGTTCGTCCCAACTCTCTTCGATCTGCTCCGCGAAGACACCCCACGCCTCCGCCAGCTCGACGGGCGTGTCGTCCGGTGGGTCCCACGTCGGATACGTCGCTTGCACGTCGAACTCGAGATCGAACGCCGTGATTCCGCAGGACAGCGTGGTGAACCCCGCCACAGACGCGAGCTGTCGGGTCCGATAGCTCCACCGGTAGGTGTAGCCGAATCGAGGGAAGCCCTCGGCCCGGATCTGGCCCCAAACCTCGGCCGCGTTCCTCCCCTGGATCGGGTAGGACTGATCGATCACCCGGATCGAAATCCCCATGGGGGTCCCACCCGCCGAGATCCTTTGTCCCGAGACCGGAGCGGCAAGAATCGCGGCGATCAGCACCGTCCAGCAGGCCGGCCGCGCAGCTCGACTTCGTGTCGTGCTCCAACGCCCCTTGGTCCGTTCCATGGATGCTCTCCGCTCGTCCAGGCTACGGCGGATAGGATGAGGCCCGGAGCGCCGGCCTCGCAACCCGAAGACCGACGTAGACCTCGACTACGTCACTTGCCCCCGTCCACGGGAAGCACGACGCCGCTGATCCACCCAGCCTGATCCGAGGCCAAGAAGAGGACGGCATGCGCAATGTCGGCCGGGGTGCCGAGCCGCTTCAACGCGATTCCCTCGAGCAACCGGTCCTGTCCTTCCGACCCGTACGCGGCCCACTGTCTCTCCGTCGTCGGATTCGAGAGGACGAAGCCTGGTGCGATGTTGTTCACGGTGATGCCGAACGGACCCAGCTCGTGGGCCAGCTGCCGCGTCAGACCGATTTGTCCGGCCTTCGCCGAGGCGTACGCCTGGATCCCGGTCTTGCTCACGCCGAGACCGGCCCCGCTCGAGATGTTGATGATCCGCCCCGAGCCGGCCTTCTTCATCCAGGGAGCGGCCGCCTGGGCGGTCCAAAACGCCGCGGTTTGATTCACCGCGACGATCGACTGCCACTCCTCCGAGGCGACTTCCTCCAATGGCTGACCCACCTGGCCGAGCACCCCGCCCGCGTTGTTCACCAGGACGTCTAGCCGACCCGTGCGATCGACCGCCTCCTGGACCCAGGCACGTACCGCCGATCGGTCGGTGACATCCACCACGCTTCCGAGACAATGATCGCCGACGATGTCGACGGTCTGGGCGAGCTCCGCCTGCACGACGTCGCACACGAACACGTTGGCGCCCCTCGTGCCGAAAGCGCCGGCGATGGCTCTGCCGAAGCCGTGTGCGGCACCCGTCACGAGCACCGTTCGGTCCTTGAATTCGAGGTTCATGCACGATCCTCCCCGTCGGCCGCGCGGCCCGGGCGCGGCGCCCAGTCCCTGGTCAGGATCTCTCGTGCCTCGCCAACGGCGACCTTCCAGATCGCGGTCATCTCGTTGTCGCTGCGCAGGTAGTCACCGCCGAACGATCCGTCGCCGAGAATGTCGCGGAAGCTTCCCGGCGTAAGCTCTTCCCGGTCCGAGAGGTCGACGGGGTTCTTGTGAGCGGCGGGCGGCGTCACACCTGCGATCCGCGTCCACGGAAACGTCTCCATCCACGAGGCATGAGAAGCGTCGGAGTCGAGGGCGTCGATAGCAGCTCGCACGAGAGGGGCTTTCCACCAATCGTGCCAGCGGAGCTCGACCCCCTCCCTCCCCTCGGCCCAGGCCTCGACTGCGGGACGCGCCGGGCTGTTACCCCCGTGACCGTTCACCACGAGGATCCGACGAAAGCCATGCTCGCGCAGGCTCGCGAGGATCTCGCCCAGGACCCGCTCGTACGTGGCGAGGGAGAGCGTGACGGTGCCCGGGTAGGCCATGAAGTACGGGGTGATTCCGTAGCTTACCACGGGAAAGACGGGCACTCCCAGGGGCGCGGCGGCATCGAGCGAAACCCGCTCGGACAAGATCGAGTCGGTGGCCAGGCTGATGTAGGCGTGTTGCTCCGTGCTGCCGAGCGGAAGGACGCACCGGTCGTCGCGCTCCAAGTACGCTTCCACCTGCATCCACGTCATCTCATCGATTCTCATGCGGGCCGCTTCCGACGCGTCCGCGCCGCTTCGAGGACCTTTCGCTGCGCCGCGGGCAACGCGACTTCGTCGTCGTCGGAGGGGGCGATCCAACGCAGCGTGCCATACCGATCGCGCGCCGTACCGTGTACCGCGGGCGGTTCCGCGACCATCGCGGCGTTGGGCTCCGCGACCGTGACCAGCAGCGGTAGGTAGGTCGCGTCGAGGTGAGTGAATCGATGTCGCACCGGCAGGAGCTCCTCCATCGACCCGACGACGTCGAGCCCCAGCTCGTCGGCTATCGCGACGGCTTCTGCCTCCAAAGCCATGCCGACCGGATGGTCGCCTCGACCGTTGGCCCTCCCGTCGGTCCCCTCGAGGACCCGCTCGGGGAAGGCCCAGAGCCTGGCAAGCAGTCCGCCGTCGGGCCTCCGTTGCAGGAGGAATCGACGCTCGTGTTCGAAGATTGCGAGCACGAACGTGGCGGACGGTACCGTCTTCTTCCCGGAGCGCGCAGGGCGGTCGGCTTGCGTGCCTGCGGCCCACGAAGCGCACCAATCTGCCACAGGACAGACGGTGCACTTCGGATTCCTGGGGGTGCAGACGGTGGCGCCGAGCTCCATCAACGCCTGGTTCCAGTCACCGGGTCGCTCCGGATCGACGAGCTCGGTGGCGTGCCCTCGCAGCCACGCCGGACGCGGGTCGGGCTCGTCCAGCAACCGTGCGAGGACGCGTCGGACGTTGCCGTCGACTGCAGGTACGCGCTCGCCGAAGGCGATGCTCGCCACCGCGCCGGCTGTGTATTCCCCGACGCCCGGAAGAGCGCGCAGGCCCTCGACTGTCGGTGGGATGCCCCCGTGTCTCGACGAGGTCGTCCGTGCCGCTGGGTCGGCGGAGCCGGCGGCCACCGAAGGAGACCCGTCACGCACCACGCGCGCCGCCCTGTGGAGGTTTCGGGCTCTGCGGTAGTAGCCCAGCCCCTCCCAAGCCTTGAGCACCTCGTCCTCACCGGCGTCGGCCAACGCGGCGACGGTCGGGAACCGCTCGAGCCAGTCTTCGTAGTACTTCTTCACCGTCTCCACCCGGGTCTGCTGCAGCATGATCTCGGAGACCAATACCCGGTACGGATCGGGGTCACGCCGCCACGGAAGGTCCCGTGCCGACCGGTCGTAATGCGCCAGAAGCGCCGATCTCAGACCTCCGATGGCGTCGGAGCACGGGGATTCGGGTTTCATGGCGGGAAGGTACCCCTCGGGCTAGCATGGTGTCATGCGCTTCACGACGTATTCCAAATACAAGGGTCGCTGGCTCGACGCGCTCAATCTCGAGTCGCTCCTCGAACACCTCTCGGACTTCCTCATGGACGGGGGATTCGCCGGAGGACCCAATTACCACCCGTACTGGGGCTGGTCCGGTGACGAGGACGTCAGCTCCACCGACGCGCTCAAGAACGCCCTGCTGAAGGCCCTCCTGGAAAGCGGACAGCTCACCCCGGAGATGATCGAGGAGCTGCGCGGCGAGGGTCAGGGAGACGAGGAGATCCAGCAGAGGCTCGCGGAGTTGCTGGACGACCTCATCAACCGGATGGCCGAGGAGGGCTTCATCAACCTCGAGACGGGCAACCCGCAGATGCCCGGTGCAACGTACGACGTGACAGGGCAGGGCAAGATCGACGAGGCGAAGCAGGCGGCCCAGCAGGTGCAGTTCTCGCTCACGCAAAAGGGCATGGACTTCCTCGGGCACCGCGCGCTCAAGGGACTCCTCTCTGCGCTCGGGAAGTCGAGCGCCGGTTCGCACGACACGCCGCACCTCTCGACCGGGGTGGAGGCCGAGGCCGCGTCCAAGCCGTACGAGTTCGGGGACACGCTCAACCTCGACATCCCCGCGACGCTGAAGAACGCGATCGAGCGCGAAGGGCTGACCGTGCCCCTCCAGCTCGACTACGGCGATCTCATGGTCAACCAGTCCGAGTACCGCTCGTCCTGCGCGACGGTCTTGATGCTCGACATCAGCCACTCGATGGTGCTGTACGGGGAAGATCGGTTCGCGCCGGCCAAGCGGGTCGCGCTGGCGCTGTCGCATATGATCCGGACCCAGTTTCCGGGTGACACGCTGCGGGTCGTAACGTTCGGCGACCGTGCGCAGGAGATCCCGCTGTCTCAGCTCGCCAAAGCCCAGGTCGGTCCCTTCCACACGAACACGGCCGAGGGCATCGAGATCGCCCGGAGGATCCTGACCGCGCAGAAGCAGGACATGCGGCAGATCATCATGATCACCGACGGTAAGCCGAGTGCCATGACACTGCCGGACGGTAGGGTCTACACCAATTCGGGCGGCCTCGACCCGATGATCCTGAAGCGGACCTTCCGGGAAGTTTCGGCATGTCGCAAGGGCGGGATCCTCATCAACACATTCATGCTCGCCCAGGACCCGTATCTGGTTCAGTTCGTCCAGAAGGTGTCCGAGATCGCACGCGGAAAGGCGTACTTCACGAGCACCATGACCCTCGGTCAATACATCATGATGGACTTCATGAGAAACAAACGCCGACGGGCCGGGTGACGCCGCGTGGGGAGAATGCCGGGAATGCGTGATCGGCGGAGCAAGGCAGAGCGGCACGGAGGCGATGCGGACCCGACGCGCGTCGGCTCGCGGATCCTCACGCTGTTGGTGGCGGCGCTGTCCGTCGCGTGCGCGACCGAGACCCCGCCGCAACGATCGGGCGAGACAGGGGAGGCCGCCCGACCGAACTTCACCATCCGGTTGGACAGCGAGTCGAGTGATTCGTCCCTGTTCCAGCTCATCGAGGACGATGACGGCATCCGCGTGCAGACCGGACCCGCCGGCATCGCCTACCGCGAAGACGACGCGGTCCTCTCGGGCGACCTGCACGTGCAGGCGACGTTCCAGCAGTACGACGCACCGATCGGATACCGAGAGGCGTACGGCATCTTCGTCGGAGGAATCGACCTGACCGGGCCCGACCTCGAATACACGTATCTGCTGATCCGCCCCACCGGCGACTACTTGGTGAAACGACGCGTCGGCGCCATCACAGAGATTCTCGCCGATTGGACGCCGCATCCGGCCGTACAGACGGTCCAGGCGGTGGGTGACGAGCCGCGCAACGTCCTCGGTATCGACGTCTTCGACGGACAGACACACTTCGTCGTGAACGGCGACGTCGTCCACACGGCGCCCGCGTCGCGTGTCCGGCCCTACGGGGTCGCAGGCGTGCGAGTGAACCACCGCCTCGACGTGCGGGTGGACGACTGGCTTCTACGACGGACCTCGGACCAGACTCAATAGGCTCGGCGCCACAGGGACACCCTGGCCCCTACGTCCCCTCGAGCAAGGGCGGCGGGGCTCGGTCGAGCCGCCTGAGCGCGTGCTTGCGCGCCATGATCTCCAGGAAGAGCGCCTCGGCGACGAGCCCGACAACGGCGAGCGTGACGCCGAGCCGAGCGCCGTTCGCCCCCATCGGGCCGAGGAGGAGGGGCGCCGCCGCCAGAATCACCACCACGCGCAACGCTGCGCCGCGGCCCACGAGGCCGGTGCATCCCGCGCGAACGAAGAGGCCCTGATAATACTGTCGGTGCCCGTAGAGGACGGGGTAGAGCGCGGCGACTGGGAACGCCAGCCCCGCAGGCTCGAGCAGAGATGGGTCGAGCCGGAACCCCGTCCATAGGATCCACTCCCGGATACCTGGGACGGCCAGAACGCCGAGCAGCGCCGTCACGAGGAACGCCGTCCCGGCCGCGTATCTGCGCACGCGCTCGTGTCGAGCCCGGCAATCGACGAGCGCCAGCGAGGCATGTTGCAGCTGCCCGACCGGTGCCGCGAGGAACCAGGCCACGGCCTCGACCACCGTGAACGCGGCGATGGAGCAGTCGGGTTCGGGAGTGCGGGCCAGAACGGAGTTGATGATCAACGGCGTGGTCCACCAGAGCACGACGTTCAGCATCAGCGGCGTGGAGAAGGACAGCAAGCGATCTTCGCCCTCCGACTCGACCGCAGAGAGCTCGGGAACGGTCGGCGTCGGAGCCGGCGAAAGTGACACGATGATGGCTTCCGCGCCGAGTCCAGCGGTGAAGGCAACGGCTCCCAGCCACGCGCCGACCGGCGTGGTCGTGAGCGCGAACGCAACGACCGCCAGGACACCTGTGCGGGCGCCCGTCGCCAGAGCGATCGGCCGAGTGCGATGCCCAGCCACCAAGCGTCCCTGGTGAAGCGCGCGCACCGCGGTGAGCGCCGGAACGGGCCAGAGCGCGGTCATCGCCGACACCGCCTCGTCGAGAATGGCGTCGTGCACGCCCACGATCCTCTCGAAGATGAAGGTCCCGACGGGAGTGAACGCTACGAGCGCGGCAACGCCCGACAGGACGATCGCAACCACGGTGGCGAAGCGTCGCACCGGCGTCAGGTCGCCCACGCTGAGGAGACGCTGGGCGGCGACCTGCTGAAGCACGAGCAGTGGAGCGTAGATCACGCCGATGAGCGCAAAGGCGACGCCGTAGCCCGCGAGCGCGGCGGCAGGGTCGGAGGTTCGCGCCAGCGCGGCCGCGAGCAGGGGGTTGGTCGCGGTCAGCAGGTAGCTCGTCGCGACGAGCGGAAGGTAGAAGACGAGGAAGCCGCGCGCGTTGATCGGCGAACCCGGCTCGGGGATCAACGGTGTCGCTCGTCTTCGGCGATCTCCGCCTTGATGCGAGCGACGCCCGACGTCATCTGCGACTCAGCGAGAGCCCGTTTGAACCAGCGCTCCTGCCGACGGGGGTCGACCGGCCTGTAGGTGCGTCGGATCGGTCCTGTGACGCGACCGTCGGGCGAATGCATCGAAGGGGGTGAGCCGTCAGGGCTCCGGCCGGTTCGGGTCCACGTAGCCGTCGTCCTGCTCCTTGGCTCGCCGGCGGATCCAAAGGCCCGCGCTCGCGACCATGCCCAGCGGGAGGAGGCTCAGGAAGGCCGTGGTGGCGAGAAACGCCACCCGGTTCTCGTCACTGGAGTCGAAACAGACCGGACAGGCATGGACCGCTTCGGGGAACGCGGCCAGGAAAAGCACCCCCACCGCGAGGGTCCCGACGAGACGAGCCACCCGACCAGTGCCGATCATAGGTAGACCGTCCAGTACAGAACCGGCCACACCAGAACGACGAAGTACCAGAACGCGGAGACCGTGGCGAGCGCCGTCGAGGTGAGCTCCCCCCTGTCCAGCTTGAAGAACGCCCACCCCAACCCGCCGAGCGCACCGATCGCGTGAACGGCGTGTGTCCCGACGATCAGATAGAAGAAGGCGCCGTACGCGCTCGACTGCATCGTAAGACCTTCGGCCAGCAGCGCCGCCCACTCGACGCCCTGGAACGCGACGAACACGGTCCCCAGCAGCGTCGCCAGAAGCAATGGGATACGTGCGTTGGATGCCTGTTTCTTGTAGGCGAACCAGGCGAGCACGAGAACGATGCCGCTCACGAGGAGCGCAAGCGAATTCAGCGCGGTCTCTTCGACGGGAAGACGTGGCTGACCGTAGGGCGGCCACATCTGGCCGGCCGACTGGGATTTGACGATCGCGTGCGCCGAGATCAGTCCCGAGAAGAACATCACTTCGGTGAATATGAAGATCAGCATGCCGAGGACGCCGCTCGGAATGATTGGCTCGCTCCGTCGAGGAGCGGGCCTCACGTCCATCGGATATGTCGCTGATGAGCTCATGATCGATCCCGGTTTTTCCAACTCACTCGTAGGTACACGAGCCTGCCCCGCTCGTTCTCGCTACTCGCCAGGCGCGAAGGCCATCACATAGTCGGCCAACTCGGAGATCTGATCGTCCGTGTAGAGCCCTCCGTAGGCCGCCATCAGGCTCGAGCCCCCTACCGACGCCGCGCCGTTCTCCAGCACGGCTACGATTCGATCTCGGTCGCGGTCCGCCCAGAAGGCGGGATCCGTGAAGTTCGCGGGCGGTGGCACGAGCGCTGCTCCGGCCGGGCCGTCGCCCATGCCCTCGGCCCCGTGACACGTCGCGCAGATCGACCGGTATGCCCCTTCGGCGCTGAACCCGACGGCCACGACCTCCACCGGCTCCGCTTCCTCCACCTCGGCCTCGACTCCACGCTCGACGGCCGCCTTCGCCGCGATGTTCTCCCAGTTGTTGCCCTCGTGGTTCATCACGTCCGGCGAGATGCCGGCCACCATGAGAAACATCAGGATCAACGAGGTCGCGAGCATCCACTTCATGAGCCTCTTTTCCCACTTGAGGTGCATGAAGTTCTGAATGACGAGGTTGGCCTTCACGATCGCGATTCCGAAGGCGGTCACGAGCGTGATCCACCGGAGACCCGTGAGCTCACCCACCTCCGGACCCGCCACGCTGATCAGGAAGAGCACCACCAAAGCAAGGTAGATGCCGAGATAGTTGATGTGGTGGTGGCCACCCTCATGACCGTCGCCCGGGTGCTGCTCGATGTCTTTGTTCTCGGACATGTCGCCTTACTTCGCGATGTAGAGAAGCGGGAAGAGGAAGATCCAAACCACGTCGACGAAGTGCCAGTAGATTCCGATCAGCTCGACGCGATGCAGCTCACGACCGCGGTAGGCGTCGAATGCAACGAAGCCCATGATGATGCCCCCGGCGATCACGTGCAGCGCGTGGAGCCCGGCAGCCGTGTAATAGAAGGACCAAAAAGTGTTCGCGGTGATCGTGTAGCCGTGTGAGATCTCGTTGGCCCACTCGAATGACTTGATCACGAGGAATGTCAGCGCGCCGAGGATCGTCAAGCCGAGCAGCTTCGCGGCTTCCTTTCCGTTGCCGCGTTCTGCCGCCTGGTGGGCAAGCACCGCCGTGAAGCTCGAGGTGAGCAGCACGAACGTATTGACGGCGCCGATCCACGTCTGAGTATGAGCGGCAGCGGCGGCCCATTCGGGGTGCCCGATGCGGTGCATCAGGTACGAACCGAGGAGCCCTCCGAAAATGACGACCTCGGAGGCGAGAACCCACCACACGGCCAAGCGGCCCGTGGGAATTCCTGTTGCGCTCCGGAGTGTTGCTAGCGGTTTCGCGTGTGCCATCAGGCTGGTTCGTCTTGAGGCCAGTAGTCTTCTTCACGGTCCGGATGCGCGTACTCGTACGGTCCCCGGTATACGACCGGCATCTGGTCCGGCGGCCAGTTGCCGTGCGGGGGCGGCGACTCCGTGGTCCACTCGAGCGTGTTCGACTTCCACGGATTCTTCCCGGCCTTTTCTCCCTTGAGCCAGCTGTGGATCATGTTGTAGAAGAAGACCGCCTGGAATGCGAGCATGATCAGGAGCGAGATCGTGGCGATCTCCCGAAGCTGATACATCTCGGGCCCGGCGAGTTCGGGGAAGTGCTGGAAGTTGTAAATGCGGCGGTGCTGGCCGCCCATCCCCAACACGAACAGGGGAATGAAGATGAAGTTGAACGGGATGATCGTGCCCCAGAAATGGATCTTGCCGAGCGTTTCGTTCATCATCCGCCCGAACATCTTCGGGAACCAATACGTGAACCCGCAGAACGTGCCGATGATCGCGATGGGGAAGAACGTGTAGTGGAAGTGGGCCAGCACGAAGTACGTGTCGTGGAAGTAGATATCCGCGCCGCTCGCGCCCAGGAAGATGCCCGTCACCCCGCCGATGAGGAACTCGGCAATGAAGGCGAGCGCCCAGAGCATCGGGGTCGTCAGGCGGATCGAGCCCCCGTACAGCGTCGCGATCATCACGAATAGAAGCTCGGCGATCGGCACCGAGATGAGCAGTGTCGTGATCGTGAAGACGTTCGCCATGCGCGGGTCGATACCCGCTACGAATTGGTGGTGCGCCCAAACGAAGAAGCTCAACACACCCGTCGCGACCGCCGTGTACAACACCAGCTTGTAGCCGAAAATCTTCTTGCGCGCGAACGTAGCGATCACATCGACCGTGATCCCGATCGCCGGCAGCAGCACCACGTAGACCTCGGGGTGGCCGAAGAACCAGAAGAGGTGCTGCCAGAGGATCGGGTCTCCTCCGCGAGTCGGATCGTAGAAGCCCGTATTCAACACCTGATCGAACAGGAGCATCACGGCACCGGCGATCAGCGGCCCGACCGAAAGCATGAAGAGGATGCTCGCGATCACGATCATCCAGCAGACGATCGGGATGTCGTACGCCTTCATCCCGGGTGCGCGCGAGTTCATGAGGGTGGTGATGAAGTTGATACCACCCAAGAGGAACGCCACGAATTCGAGTGCCACCGCCAGCAACCACAGCGACGATCCCAAGTCCGTGAGGTTGTACGTCGACTCGGCCGAGAGCGGCGGGTAGGACGTCCACGCTCCCCCGAAGCCACCGCCCTGCACGAAGAGCGAGGCGAGGAGCACCAGCACGCTGACGAAGAAGATCTGGAAGGACAGGCGGTTGATGCGCGGGAAGACCATGTCGTCCGCGCCGATCATGAGCGGGATCAGGAAATTCCCGAAGGCCGCGATCAGCACCGGCATCGCGAGCCAGAAGATCATGATCGACCCGTGGTTCGTGATCAGCGCGTTGTACTCACCCGGCGATACCTGACCGAAGCCCGGCACGGAGATGCCCGGGAAGGCCAACTGCATGCGGAACACATAGGCCATGTATCCGCCGATCAACCCCATGAACATGCCCGTGAACATGTACTGCATGGCGATGATCTTGTGATCCGTGGACCACAGGTACTTCACGAAGAAATTCTGCTCGTGATGATGGTCGTCGTGGCCAGCGGACTCGTGCTGGTGGACGTCGGCTACGGTATCTGCCATCTGTCTTTAGCCCCTACGGAGTGGTCGCTGCCGAGGCAGCGGAGATCCACTGCGCATGCGTGTTCGCGTCTTCGATGTGGATCCGGGCGGCCATGATGCCGTGTCCGATGCCACAGATCTCCGCGCATTGAATGTCGAAATCTCCGGCCACCGTCGGACGGAACCAGCCGGTGATCGATCGGCCCGGAATGGCGTCCTGCTTGAGCCGGAAGACTGGAACGGAGAAGTCGTGGAGAACGTCCCTCGACTCGAGCTTGTAGTGGTACGTCTTGTCGATTTCGACGTGGAGATCGTTGGCAGTGTAAATGTCGTCGTCCGTGTCGAGCACGTTGTCGGGGCCGGGATGCTGGAAAGACCACACCCACTGCTGCCCGATGACCCTGATCGTGGAGTCGGGCTCCGGAAGCTGCTGCTTGACGTCATACCAGACGCGAACGGATCCGATGATGATGAAGACGTCGCAGAGCAGAACGAGCGCGTGGGGGATCGTGATCCAGCGCTTGACGTGCTTTTCCTTACCCGTGAGGTATTGCGACTTCTCGCCGGGGCGCGCCCGGAAGCGCCAGATGAGCCAAAAGAACAGCCCCTCGGCCAAGAGGAACCAGAAGCCGACGAGCACCCCGATCAACAGGATCAGCCCATCGATGCTCGAAGCGTAGGTCGACGCCTGGAGGAGGAAACGATCCATGGTTCAGCCCATCCGGGTGCGGAGAATGATGAACAGGGCAGCCAGGCAGAAGAGAACGGCCCCGATCACCGTGATCTTGAACGTCTTCGACGCATCGAGAAGCGCCTCGTTTTGGTCATCGGCAGGCATCGCCGGAAGCTTCGACGCCTTGGCCTCGGTAACTGCATGCTCGACCATGGAACCGCCTATCGAAGAGTCTGGATGTACGCGATGACATCCTGCATCGCCTGATCGGAGAGCGCGAGGGTGTTCGCGCGCATGGTCACGCCCCAGACGTTCTCTGGATCGGCTCCGCGCGCGCCCGTCCTGAAATTCCTCAGCTGCGTCAGGAGATACCAGTCGTCGAGTTGCACCACCGGGGGCGAGTGCAACTCGGGCATCCCCAAGCCTTCGGGTCCATGGCACGTGACGCAGACCGCGTTGTAGATGGCCGCACCCGCCCCGGCATTTCCGTGCAGGGTGCTGGACGGGTACACAGGCTCGAAGGCGGCGACATACTGTGCGACCGATTCGATGTCGCCCTCTCGGGTCAACGAGATCGCCATGGGTCGCATCCGCATTCCGGCGATGTCCTGGAAGTGCCCGCCGCGCCAGCTCTGCTGGAAACCGAGCAGCTGCTCCTCGATGTACCATTGAGGCAGGCCCGCGATCGCCGGAGCCTCGATCTCGGCGTTCCCGACGGCACTCTCACCGTGGCACGGGAGACAGGTCTCGTAGAGCTCGGCGCCTCGCACCATGCCGACCGGCGGAGGGGTCGCGTCGCAGGCGGCCGCTCCGATGAGGATCAGCGGAAGCGCGGCCCGGATGTGGATGCGAAATCGTGCCATCTCAGTCTTGTTGGAGTGGAATCGATTCGTCGATCAGCATGATCGGGATATCGTCCCGTACCGGATAGAGGGCGCTGCCGTCCTCGCGGACCAGCGCCTCGGGAATGGGCGAGGTGACCGACTCCCCGCCCCTATTCGTCAAAGAGCCCGCCTCGATCGATGCGTTGAGCTTGGCCAACAGGCCCTCGTCCGCCACACGAAGCGGTTGCTTCGTTTCGGGACAAACGAGTATGTCGAGCAGTTTTGGGTCGATCATGTAGTTGCTCTTCTCGACCGATCGACTCGCCCGGAGGCGAACCCGCCGATCGACTACGGTTCGGTTGAAAGAGTAGGCAGGTAGGGAACCGTAGCAAGGCCGCGTAAGTTAAATAGGTCTTACCGCGAAGGGGAACCTCGAAATGGGCGTTCGTGCTTTCTTTCACAAGTCTCCATTCCTGCGCTTCGGGGCCGTCGTCGTCCTCACGGTCGCGACTCTCGCCGTTTCTGCGTGCGGAAACGGAACCGGGGGAACCGCCGAGGCTCGTGACGTGGCAACGCCAACGCGTTCGACCGGCGGCACGGCGGGTGGGACCCCGTCTTCCCGAATGCCGGCTCCGGGGCACGCCTGGGTGATCTTCGGGACGGACACCGTCTTGGCAGAGGTCGCCGCCACACCGGAGGAACGTGCCGAGGGACTGATGTACCGCGACGACGTGCCCGATGGGACCGGCATGCTTTTCGTCTTCCAAGACAGTCAGCCGCGCTCGTTCTGGATGGCGAACACGTATGTCGCGCTCGACATCGCGTACATGGACCCGTCGTACCGTATCGTGGACATCATCGCGATGGAGCCCCTGGTCACCGATTCCTACCCCAGCAACGCACCCGCCATGTTCGGCCTGGAGGTCCGCCAGGGGTGGTTCGAGGAGCACGGAATCGGAGTCGGGGCGCAGGCCGAGATCGTGTTCGGAGTCCAGAGGCGATAGGCACCGGTCCAAGTCTCCTGTCGCTACCTGGCTCTGACGGCGTCTTTCAAGACGTCCATCAAGGCTGCCACGTCTTCGTCGTCGTTGTAGACGTTCGGCGAGAGTCTCAGAGCGGTCCCCCTGAGTGACGCGGCCACATTGCGCCTCGCGAGCATGTCGCGCAGCGCGCCCAGATCGACGGCGGTGGGCATGCGCAGGCCGAAGAGATGGCTTCTCCGCCACGCTTCGTCCTCCACCGAGTAGCCCATCTCGGCGGCCTCGCGGAGGAAGTCGCGCGTGAGCACTCGGCAGTACTCCTGAATCCGGGTGGGGCCCCATTCGAGCAGAAGCTCGAGACTGGCTGCGGCGATGGGCGCCAGGAAGAAGTTGGAGCGCTCCGAGACGTCGTAACGAACCGCGCCGGGCGCATACGCGTCCTGATAGTCCACCAGATTCTGGAAATCGCTGCTCCTGTCCCGCGCGATCCACGTCTCCTCCAGAGGCGTGCCGTCGTCGAACCGAGGGCCGAAGTAGGCCAGCGAAAGCGAGTACGGGCCGAGGAGCCATTTGTACGTGGCCACGATGAGTGCGTCTGGCCGCACGACCCGAACGTCGAAGTCGAGCGCGCCGACCGACTGGGTGGCGTCGACGATGAACGCCGCGCCTACGTCCCGACACCGACGCCCGATCTGATCGAGGTCGAACCAGGTGCCATCCGTCCAATGGACGTTGGGTACGGAGACCACGGCGGTCCGAGCGTCGATGGCCTCGAGCAATCTCGTGTTCCAGGACCGGCCGCGGTCGGCGCCGTCACCGGGGGCCACCGCCCGGAGCTGGGCACCCGACTCACCGGCCATGCGCCTCCACGAGTACACGTTGCCGGGGAACTGCTCATGGGTGATGACGATGTTCTGACCTGCCTCGACGTGAAGGTTCCGCGCGGCGGTCGCGACCCCGTAGGACACGCCGGGCTGGATCGCCACGCGCATCGGGTCATCCAGGTGGACGAGGCGCGCGAACAACTCTCTCAGTCGGTCTGTGCTCCAGAAATCGGTTGGCGGGACGATGCGCGTCGGCACCGTCTTACGTCCAATGGCTTCGACACCGGCACCTTCCGCCACCTTCGGCAGGGGCCCCATGTAGGCACAGTTGAAGTAGGCGAGGCTGCGCGGGAGCATGAACGCGCCCCGCTGGCACCCCAGCGCCGCCCTGGGAGCCTCCTCCCGAACGCCGACCGCGGGCTCGCTCACTCCTCCTCCTTCGAGCGCGCGTGGGACGCGGCGTACATGATCAGCCAGAAGAACCCGATGGTGATGACCACCAGGATGATCGTTTCCCACATCGCCATCTCGATTCAGCTCACAGTTCGGGACACGGAGGGTAGATGCCCAGGCTTTCCACCACGTCGACCAGCTCTTCATACACGCTCTCGGAGCCCGCGGAGTCCGCGTTCTCGGTCCAAGCGCCGCATCGATCGCCCCGGTCGAAGCTACCCATGTAGCGGATTCGGCCGTTGGGATGATACACCCGAAGCTCGCCATCCCAAGCGCCATCCAACAGGAAGCCCTCAAGCTCGAGCCGCCCCGGGTCACCCTCGAAGGATCGATAGACGGCCCCCGTGAACGGGAGTCCCGTCGCCGCATCGACGTAGATGCTGTCGCGGATCTCGAGGCTTTCGAGGTTACGTGTCTCGACCCGATCGCAGGCGGCGAGCGCGGCGCCGACGACGAGCATGAACCGGCAGATCCTACCCACCGACCCTCATTCTCCTGGGCTGAGCACCGCGCGGGCCGCACCGAACGGCCGTGCCCGGGTGAACACCTCGACCGTCACATCGCCTTCGTCGAGGGCGGCTCTCAGTTCCGGATCCAGCTCGAGAGATCCCTCGGCCATCAACGTCCGGGGGCCTGACAGGCGGCGTACGACCAGGCGTCCCCCGCCATCGGCATCCGATCTGCGGAGCACCACCGCCACGACGTCCTCCGGCGCGACCCCCCTGATGACGTAAGAGAACGACACTCGATTGGGCGCGGGGTCGAGCACGAAGAGCCCTTCGATCTCCACGCCCCCGTCGGCGGCGTGCACCTCCATCCGGACGGGCGGCGGTGCGGTCGCCGCCGCCGTGAGGGAAGGGGTACTCCACGGCTCCCTTCGGTGGTCGGTCGTCTGTTCGAAGGCGTGCGCGAGCGCGACCAGACGGTGGTCGTGCAACGTTCGGCCCATCATTTCCATACCTATGGGGAGCCGGTCCTCTGCGAAACCGACCGGGATGCTGATCGAGGGAAGACCGCTGTTCGCCCCCAAGCTGCAGCTCGAGCCGCGCTGCGGGTCACCGATGACCGCCGGCACGGTCCGAACGGTCGGAAACACGAGAACATCCACGCCGAAGTGGTCCATGGACGACTCGACCGCGGTGCGCAGCGGCGCTCGCTTGGCGTACGCCTCACGGTACTCGTCGGAATCGCGCGTCTCCACCCGATCGCGCGCACGCATTCTCGGTACGAGCGCCTCGTGGATGAGACCCAGATCCAGCATCTCCGCGAGGGAGGAGACCGGCGCCTCGGGATTCGCGGCCAGATAATCGGCGAAGTCCCACTTGAATTCGAAGTTGATCAGGCCGGAACCGTCGAGGAGGTCGTCCAACTCCGGGATCTCGACGGTGATCGTGTCCGCGCCCGACTCCACCATCTCCACGATGGCCGCGCGCACCAGTCGAGCAGCCTCAGCCTCCTCCGGCGCGTCCCCGAAGTACGCCTCGAGAATCCCGATCCGAATGCCCGAAAGCGTTCCGGTGTCCAGCGCCTCGACGAACGAGGGAAGGTCTCGACCCGCGACGATCGCGGTCGCGGGATCGGACGGGTCGTACCCGACGGTCGCGTCCAGGGCGATCGCGAGGTCACGGACGGTTCGCGCGAGCGGCCCCCCGACGTCCTGCGTGTGCGAGAGCGGGATGATCCCGTCGATACTCGACAGCCCCTTCGTCGGACGAAGGCCTACGAGGTCGTTCTGCGCCGACGGAATCCGAATCGATCCACAGGTGTCGCTGCCCCAACCGACCGCGGCGAAGCTCGCGGCTACAGCGGCGCCGGTGCCGCCGCTGGACCCTCCCGGGTTCCGGGCCAGATCGTACGGGTTCCGAGTCTGACCGCCCAGCGATCCGATCGTCGTGATCCCGCTCGCGAGCTCGTGCATGTTCGTCTTGCCGAGGATCACCGCACCGGCCGCGCGCAGTCGCGCCACCTGGAACGCGTCGTCGGGCGCCACGTTTCCGGCCAAAGCCAGGGAACCGGCACTCGTCGGTAGGTCGAAGGTGTCGTAGTTGTCCTTCAGCACGATCGGGATCCCGTGCATGGGACCGCGCGGGCCTCGCTCCGCCCGCTCGCGGTCGAGCGCTTCCGCTGTCGCCACCGCGTCGGGGCTCATCCAGATCATCGCGTTGATTTTCGGACCCGACTGATCGAACGCGGCGATCCGTGCCAGGTAGGCCCGGGTGATCTCCACGGAGGTCACACGCCCGCTCGACATCGCCTCCTGGAGCTCGGAGATCGAGGCTCCACGCACGTCGAAGCGAACGCCGGCCGACTCGGCCCGATCCGTCGGCACCGAAACAGGAGATTGAGCACCCAGCGTGCACGGAGGAGCGAGGGTACAGAGAAGCGCGAGGGTGGTGACGCGCAGGCACGGGGCCGGCGCACGGGCAACGCGTCGTCGGTGGTTCATGCCGGAACATAGGCCCCGACTCCGACCTGTCTCCACCCCTGTCCCGATTCCAGCGGATCGGATCGAGCCTTCAGCGCCCGCTCGACGAATCCGAGAGAAGCCTCAGGGTCGGCTCAGAGCCCAAGCCAATAGTTCATCTTGATGATGAAGCGGTTCTCAGCCGGGGCCGCCCACAACGCGTCCCAGTCCCGCCCGAAGTCGAAGTCGCCGAGGTCCGTGCGGCCGACCTGCTGGCGCTGCCACACGAAAAAGATCGTCGAGCCCGGGCGATACTCCCAACGGAGCACCGCGTTGCCGATGAGGGACCGAACGTTGAAGTCACGGTCGCTGAAGGCGTAATCGGCCACCCCGTCTCCATCGAAGTCCACGTGCTGCGCGTCGCCGATCTGACAGATCGTCCCGGTGCAGACGACGTCGTCCGCGACCTCGGTCCCCGCACCGGGCGTGAAGCGGTCGAACGCGAAACTCTGGGACTCGGAGAGCTGCTTGTACTGCAAGTAATCACCAGACGAGAGCAGCGGCTGGGCGAAGAGCTGAAGCGAGAGCTTCGGAGTGAACGTCCAGTCGAGCCTGGTCTCCACGGAGAACGTCGTCCGGTCCAAATCGGCGAAGAGGTAGCGGGCCCCGAACGTCGGCGCGTACGGCATCGTGGTCGTAGCGGTGACATACTGGTCGCCCGACGTCGACGTCTCCCACTGGGGGTTCACCGAAACGGAGACATTGTCCGAGGGCCGAACACTGACCTGACCTCCGATCTTGAACCCTCCGCCCCGCCCGAGCAGGTCGTCGGTGACGTCGACGTTCACGGAGCCCCCGAGCCGCCTACGCCGATCCGAGTTGAGATTGACGTTGTAGTTCACGTTCGCGGGGCCGACCATCATCGGCCCGCCGCGCGTGTTCCGCCGGTCCATGGTCTGTGGGCTGTAGCGCACGCTCGAGCGCACGCCCCAGTTGTTCAAGAAGGTCCCGTTGGCACTGAGGCTGTAATTGCCGCTGGTCCGTGCCTTGTGCCACGACTCGATGGACCAGGCGTCATCGAGCGCCTCATGACTCCAGTTGTGGAAGCTGCTCAAGGTGACGTTGTAGTCGCGGAAGACCCTACCTGGTGTGATCTCCTTGTACCCCACGCGAAACCCACCGTCCAACCGCTCCGCGTTCGTCGAGAAGCCCACGTCGTTGACCTCGAACAGCTTCGAGACTTCGGCCGCCCAGATGGACGCGGTCCAGTGCTCGCCGTTCCGCTTCTCGACCTGGAGACGCCAGTCCCGTCCGCCGAGCGACGTCTTGGTGGGATCCACCGAGAACCGGGTCGCGTCGGGGCGCTGCAGGAAGTGCGTGGGCGAGCGCTGAATGCGCTCCATCGCGGCCGCGCTCCCATTCACGTAGCTGCCGGAGAAGAAGCCCCAGACCGCGTAGTTGCGATCGTCCCACTGATGTTCGAAACGCACACCCCCGTTGAACGCGGAAGAGGGCAGCCAGTCGAATGTGCCGTCGGCGGGCAATTCGCGATTCATGGCCGTCACCATGCCGCGCACCTGGGTCTGGCCGTCGTTCACATCCTGCCCCACGCTCACGACCCCAAACTGAGTCCGCGGCTCGACGAGGAACCTGCTTCGCGTGGCGTCCGAGTAGAGTCCCCGACCGAATTCGTTTCCGGTGACCGCTGCCAGCGCACCGAGCGACAGCCCGCTTTGAGTCCGACCGGCGAGTTTCGCGGCACCAAGGATCGTCGCGTTGCTCGGTACGTCGGCGAACTCCGCGTCACCGGGAGCGCCTCCGTGCGGCGCACGGCCGATCCGTCGACTGTAGAAGAGCGTGTTCTGACGACCCGAGAGGCTGAAGTCGAAGACGCGCGCGTCCTCGACGAAGAATGGGCGCTGCTCGGGAAAGAACGTCTCGAACGCCGTGAGGTTGATCACCGCGGGGTCCGCTTCGACCTGACCGAAATCCGGATTGATCGTGGCATCCAGCGTGAACGACGAACCGAGCCCGTAGCTCATGTCCAACCCCACGCGGGAACCGGCCGCGGAGCCGTCGAAGAACGGGTCACCCGGCTCCGCCGGTCCGTTCTGGTAGGAAGTCACGACATAGGGAAGAAGCTCCAACCTGCGCGACGGACGCGAAACCTGAACGTTGTCGAGGCGACCCATCTGGCTGACGATCCCCTTCCGCAGTCGGGAGACCAGCGAATAGTAGCTGCGCTCATTGTTCGCGACCCGGAAGCGGTGGAAGTTCACCCCCCACGTCTGCAGATCGTCGGACGCCTCGTACCTGATCTGCGAAAGGGGAATCCGCATCTCGACACTCCACCCCTCGTCGTCGATCGCGACCGCGGAGGTCCACACGGCGTCCCAAGCGAAGTCCATCTGGTCGTCGCTGTGGAAGTACGTGTCGCCTTGGACGTTCGCCGCGCTCACCCGAAAGCTGTAACCGGTCAGTCCGTCGAGGTTCGGGTCGAGGTGGATCGAGAATTGATCGTAGGTGCCGTGGTTGTCACGCCGCGTGAGTCGGCGATCGATCGACGTCGGGTCGTCGTCCCACATGCGCGCCGCGACCCAAATCGCTTCGTCTCCGAAGAGGACCCGGACTTCCGTGTCGTGCTCCGCCGCGACGCCCTCCACCGGCTCGCGCTGCGTGAAGCCGCTGAAGACTCGAGCCGAAGCCCAATCGGGCTCGTCGGCGACTCCGTCGATCTGGATGTCGGCAAGATCCGTCGACGAGTCGAGCGGGCCTGCCGCCGTGGAGGCGCCCGGCGCCAGGCGCACGCCGGAACCCTCGGAGGCCTCTTCGACGAGTGCCTCTTTCGGGTCCAACTGAGCCAGCGCGGGCGTCGCGGCGATCGCGACGCTGAAGGTGATCGCGGCCCCGAGGACCGGAAGAGATCGTATCAAGAAGAAAACATGTGTTTACCCGAAAGCGGATACCCCACTCATCTCTCGGCAAGCCATTGTTGGACAGCGGAGTGCAGGGGAATCGGCGCGCTGGGAAGCTGATCGAGGTCGATCTGCTTCGCCATGTCGTGCACCTGCTCTAGGGAGACACGATCATTTTCGAAAATGTTGAGCAGCGTGCGAACGACTTCGGGATCGAGCGACTCCAGAGAGAACACCCAGTTCATGACCGCCAGCGTGGTCACCGCACTGTCCACCCCCGGATATGCTCCCGCCGGGATCACCCCCCCTGAGTAATAGGGGTGCTCATCGAGCATCTGAGCGAGGACTTCACCCTCCACCGGAAGGAGGCGAATGTCGCCCGTGGTCGACGCCTCCAGGACCGCGGCCGCCGGATAGCCGACCGAGATGATCGCGGCGTCGATCGCCCCATCACGCAGTGCAGCGGACGACTCCGCGAACGAGAGATATTGCGGGTCGAGATCGTCGTACGTCAGACCGTGTCCTTCGAGGACGTGGCGGGCCAGCTGCTCGGTTCCGCTACCGGCCGCTCCGACCGAGACCCTCATCCCACCGAAGTCGGCGACGGACATCGCGCGCGAAGACGCCGGCACAAGGATGTGCGTCACGTTGGGATACAGCGGCGCGATCGCGCGGAGTTGCGACACCGGCTGAGCGAAATCCCCCTCACCGTTGTAGGCCTGGTACATCGTGACGGCAATCGCCATGGCCAAGTCCATCTGACCGGAGGCGACGCGATTCACGTTCTCCACCGACCCGCCACTCACCTCTGCGGTGTACTGCCGCGTGGAGTCCGCAACCGAGAGACGGCTCGCGATGGCCCCTCCGAGCGGGTAGTAGATCCCCCCGGTCCCAGCCGTGCCGAGCGAAAGGAACTGCGTGCGTCCCTCGCTTCCGCATGCGACCAGCGCGACGGTCGAAAGAGCTGTGATCCACCGCTTCGTATGCTTTGTCATGTGACCTCCGTGAGGACTACTCAGCCCTCAAAAAAACAACCATGACGGCTACAAGCCCAGCCCCATCGGTCATGAGACCCGGGTACACGAGGAGTATGGCACCCGCCAGGGCGACGACCCTCTCCCACGCCGAGAGCTTCTTCCGCGCGAATCCGACGCCTCCCGCAGCGAGCGAAACGACGCCGATGAGCGCCGTGGTGGTGGCCACGATGATCTGGAGTGGTGGCCCCTGCATGAGCAGCTCGGGGCCATAGACGAACATGAACGGGACGATGAAGCCGGCCCCCGCCAGAATCGCGGCGAATACCGCCGTTCGGATCGGTGGCGAGCCCGCGATGCCCGCCGCGGCGAACGCCGCCAGGGAAACCGGCGGGGTGACGTTCGAGATGCACCCGAAGTAGAAGATGAACAGGTGCGCCGCGAGCAGTGGGACGCCGAGTTGCACCAGGGCAGGAGCGCCTAGGGCGGCGAGAACCACGTAGGCAGCGGTCGTCGGAAGTCCCATCCCGAGAACGATCGACCCGAGGGCCGTGAGCAACAGGGCTGGCAGGAGTTGACCACCGGAGAGGGTGATGATCAACTCCGACATCCGCAGCCCGATGCCCGTCAGCGACGCCACGCCGACGACGATTCCGGCCGCGGCACACGCGGCGGCCACCTGAACCGCACCTCGGCCGGCGCGCTCCATGATGTCGCCCAACTCCGATGGCGACGGCCGGGTCGACGGACGCAAGAGCGCCATGATGAAGGCCGTGGCCACCCCCCAGAACGCCGCACGCATCGGCGAGCGCCCCATCGCGAGCAGGACGACGATGATCGCGAGTGGCAGAAGCAGGTGAAGCCGTTCGATGATCGGCTCGCTCTCGTCGATGCCCTCCGGTTCGATCCCCATGCGGCCGGCTCGGAAATGAATTGCCGCGAGGAGCGCCGCGTAGTAGAGCACGGCCGGAATGATCGCCGCGACCGCGACGTCCAGATACGGGATGTTCGTCCACGTCGCGAGAATGAACGCTCCCGCCCCCATGACCGGAGGCATGAGCTGGCCGCCCGTGCTGGCCGCGGCCTCGATGGCGCCCGCGAAGAACGGCCTGAAGCCCGCGCGCTTCATGAGCGGGATCGTGAAGGTCCCCGTCGTGACGACGTTGGCGACCGCGCTGCCCGAAAGCGATCCCATGAACGCGCTCGCCACTGCCGCCGTCTTCGCCGGGCCGCCCCTGGTGCGCCCGGCCACGCGGTTCGCCATGGCGATGAGGAGCGCACCTCCCCCGGCCACTTCGAGCACCGCGCCGAAGAGCACGAACAGATAGACGAAATCCGCCGATACTCCGAGCGGAATCCCCCAGATGCCCTCGGTGGACAGGTACAGGTGCTCGATGAGCCGGGTCGGGCCATAGCCCCGGTGCGCGAGGATACCAGGCAGATACGGACCCGAGACGGCGTACCCGAGGGCCAGGATGCACACCGCGATCAGGCCCCACCCCGTAGCCCTTCTCGCCAGCTCGATCACGAGAAGGATCGTGACCGCTCCCATGACCAGGTCCACCGGGGTCGGGCTCCCCGAGCGCGCCACCAGCTCTTGGTTTTCGAGCGCGAGATACGCGCATGCGACCACGGAGAGGGCCACGAAGAACC
>Ga0224512_10000184_pt1 | contig 66848 bp, 60 predicted proteins | sample SF_May12_sed_USG_4_FD_169103 | JGI IMG/M metagenome (GOLD analysis project Ga0224512, IMG submission 169103) | Sediment microbial communities from San Francisco Bay, California, United States - SF_May12_sed_USGS_13 | ecosystem: Environmental > Aquatic > Marine > Sediment | place: USA...
TCCACCAGGCCGTCGTAGCGACCGCCGGCACAGATGGTACCCTGCGCACCCAGCCTGTCGGTAACCCACTCGAAAACCGTTTTGCTATAGTAATCCAGACCACGCACCAGCCGCGGATTCACCTCGTAGCCGATACCGGCGTCGTCCAGGATGGCGCACACCTCCCCGAAGTGTGCGCGTGATTCCGCGTCCAGGTAATCCGGCAACCGGGGCGCGTCCCCGATGATGGCCTGCATGTCGGGGTTCTTGCTGTCCAGGATACGCAGCGGATTGCTGTCCAGCCGTCGCCGGCTGTCCTCATCCAGGCCGGACTCGCAGCCGCGCAGGTAGTCGACCAGTGCCACCCGGTAGGCCGCGCGCGACTCAAGGGTCCCGAGTGAATTGAGCTGCAGGGTGATCTCCCTAAGGCCCAGCGCCCGCCATAGCTGTGCCGTCATCAGGATCATCTCGGCATCGATATCGGGCCCTTCCATGCCAAAGGCCTCGACACCGATCTGGTGAAACTGGCGATAACGTCCCTTTTGCGGGCGCTCATGCCGGAACATCGGCCCGGCATACCAGAGGCGCTGCACCTGGTTGTGCAGGAGGCCGTGTTCCAGCGCGGCACGCACACAACCGGCTGTCCCTTCAGGGCGCAGGGTCAGGCTGTCACCGTTGCGGTCCTCGAAGGTATACATCTCCTTCTCGACGATATCGGTCACCTCGCCGATGGAACGCTTGAACAATTCGGTCTTCTCGAGCAGTGGCAGGCGTATTTCGCGGTAGCCATAGCTGTGAATCACGCCACGCAGCGTATCTTCCAGGTACTGCCAGGCAACCGACTGCTCCGGCAGGATATCGTTCATGCCGCGGACGGCCTGTATGCTTTTAGCCATGGTCTTCCAGCCTTCCGGGCAACTGACGCCTGCAGCCCCCGGTCAGGTCAGATTCCTGAGTCTGTTGAATCGGTGTGATTTATTCTAAAGGCCGTGTTGCATCCATTGCCGGTGGCAACTCCAGCTGCCCCGGAACCCTGTCATCGTTCATGCCATCGAAATCCTCGATGAAGCGCACCAGCAGCGGGTAGGCCATCCAGACCAGAATAGCACCCAGGATGGCCAGAACAATATTGCGCAAATAGCTGCTAATGAACAGGCGGTAGCGTGGCACCCTGCGACCCGAGCCGCCGACCGAGAGAGGTGGCGGCTGCGGTGCCTGCTCACCATAGGTGCGCAGCAGTTCATCCGCCTGCAGGCCGACCAGGCGGGCATAGCTGCGCACGTAGCCCTGCACGAAAATCGGTGCCGGCAGGGCCGCCTGGTTATCGTTCTCAAGTGCCTCGATAATCGCCACGTCCAGGTGCAGTTCCCTGGCGACCTGTTCAATCCCTAAATTGCACTGCTTGCGAGCGGCACGCAGTCGCGCACCTGGTGAGCCGCTGTCTTCGCCACCGGAATGCCGACTGCCGCTGTGACTATCGGGACCGACGCTCAATCTCCCACTCCTTCAGGGCCTTCGCCTGTTGGGTGTCGGCAAATTTATTTCTCAACAGCAAGGCATAGCTGGAAGAGGCGTCCTTGTCGTCCAGCGCATCCTCGATACGCACACCCAGCCACAGGCTCTCGGCATTGTGACTGGCAACATTCTGGTAGCGTTCCAGGTAAGCACGCGCGCTCAGGTAGTTGCCACCCATGAAAGTCAGCCGGGCCATCTGCAGCAGTGCCGGGGCATATTTCTGGTCATGTTCGAGCGCCTGGCGAAAGAATTGCTCCGCCTTGTTCGCGTCCGGAACGCGGTTGGCGCACACCCCGGCATTGGTCAGTGCTCCTGCAACCGAGGCATACAGCGGATTGCCGGCCGCCTTGATGAAATGTTCCTCCGCCTCGGCGTAGCGTTGCCTGAGACACAGGAACTGGCCATAGTTATTGTGTGCGCGTGCGGCATCGGGCTCCAGCTGCAATGCAGTCTTGTAATGCTTTTCCGCCAGCGCGTCATTACCCAGCCGCTGGTAAAGAATCGCAATACTGTGGTGGGCACTGGACAGCTTCGGATCCTGTTCCAGTGCCCTCTTTAATTTCATCATGGCCGTTTCCAGGTCATTCTGTTGCATGTAGGCAAGACCCAACTGGACATTGGTTTCCGCCATGCGGCGCGCCTTGGTCGGCTCCTGGGTCGGCATGCCGGTGCAGGCAGCCAGCACACCGGCTATCAACACGACCTGCAATATCGCCGCGAGCGCTCTCATCATGCCTGTATCCCCTCGATTTTATCCATTAGGCGGCTGCGCCGCCGGGTGCGATCCCGGAAACGACCGGCCAGCTGGCCGCAGGCGGCATCGATGTCTTGGCCACGGGTCTTGCGGGTAATGGTCATGATGCCCGCCCGGTTCAGCAGCTCGAAGAAGCGGTCAATACGTGACTGCGGGCTGCGTTCGTAGCAGGTGTTGGGGAACGGGTTGAACGGGATCAGGTTGACCTTCGCCGGCACGCCTTTCAGGCAGCGGATCAATTCGCGCGCCTGTGCATCGCTGTCATTCACGCCGGCCAGCATGACATATTCGAAGGTCACCCGGCGACGGCCCTGGCCGGCATAGTCTTTGCAGACCGCCAGCAGCTCACTAAGGGGGTACTTGCGGTTCAGCGGCACCAGCTCATCGCGCAGGGCATCATTCGGCGCATGCAGGGATACCGCCAGGCTGACATCGCAGTCCTCGCGCAGCTGGCGGATTGCCGGAACGATACCGGCGGTGCTCAGGGTAATACGTCGCTTGGACAGGCCGAAGCCGAAATCGTCCTGCATGACCTGCATGGCACGCACCACGTTGTCATAATTCAGCAGGGGCTCGCCCATGCCCATCATGACCACATTGGATATCACCCGGTTACTGTCGACGCGGCTGCCCAGGGCCTGCGCCGCCACCCAGGCCTGCGCAATAATCTCGCCGGTCGTCAGGTTGCGGTTAAAACCCTGCGTGGCGGTCGAGCAGAAGCTGCAGTTGAGCATGCAGCCGACCTGCGAGGACACGCACAGTGTGCCACGCTCCGCCTCGGGGATGAACACGGTCTCGATACAGTTGCCGTCATCAAGTCTCAGCAGCCACTTGCGCGAACCGTCGTCCGATAGCTGGTCTGCCACAACCTCCGGCAGCCCTATGCGGGTGCTGTCCTGCAGCATCTCGCGCAGGGTCTTGCTGAGATTGGTCATAGCGGCAAAGTCAACCACACCCTGCCCGTAGATCCATTTCATCACCTGCGCGGCACGAAAGGCCTTGTCGCCGCGATCGAGGAAGAACTGCTCCAGTCCCGGGCGGTCAAGGTCCAGCAGGTTGATGGTGCTTGCAACTGACATGATCTTCAGGCGTGCTCCGGGGCCGCTACCCTGCCGGCCCCTAGCGGGTCCGCGGGCAGACCCCGCCGTCACCGAAGAAGAAGGCGATTTCCTGCTTGGCGGTATCCGGAGCGTCGGAACCGTGCACGGCATTCTCATCGACCGTGGTCGCGAAGTCGGCTCGAATGGTACCGGGGTCGGCATCCTGGGGATTGGTGGCCCCCATCAGCTCGCGGTTTTTCATAATGGCATCCTCGCCCTCGAGCACCTGTACCATCACCGGACCCGAGGTCATGAATTCCACCAGGTCCTTGTAGAAAGGCCGTTCCCTGTGCACGGCATAGAACCCCTCCGCCTGCTCCCGGGTAAGGTGCAGCATTTTCGCCGCCACGATGCGCAGGCCGCCCTTTTCGAAGCGGCTGTAGATCTCACCGATGATGTTTTTCGCAACCGCATCCGGCTTGATAATGGAAAAGGTCTGTTCGATGGCCATGCAGTACTCCGTCTGTCTCTCTTGTCAATCAGGAAACCCGCCAGAAAACGGGAGCTTAGTGAAATTTGTTAAGTCGCGTAGTGTAACGCCGAAGGGCATGGACAGGCAACGATGCCGTCAGCTTGCGGGGGGACCGGCCGGGATCTGCCACCAGGTTCGAATCAGCGCGGCCGCACCGGCCGCAGTGCGGACCGGGTGGAGCGGGTCATGGCCAGCGCCCGGAGCGGATCCAATCGTCTGCGGCAGTCAACTGGCCCGACAGGCCGGCAGGACCGGTCAGGAAAACACCCGGTGGGCGGTCTCGCCGATGAGGGCCGGGTTGCGCACCACGTGCACGCCCAGTTCTTCCATCAGGTCCATCTTGGCGTTGGCGGTATCGGACTCCCCGCTGATGATGGCCCCGGCATGCCCCATGCGCCGCCCGGGCGGCGCGGATACGCCGGCAACAAAACCGACCACGGGCTTGCTCATGTTCTGCTTGGCCCAGCGGGCGGCCTCGACCTCCTGGGGGCCGCCGATCTCGCCGATCATGATCACGGCGTCGGTCTCCGGGTCTTCCTCGAAGGCGCGCAACACGGTAACAAAATCGGTGCCGTTGACGGGATCACCGCCGATGCCGACCGAGGTCGACTGTCCCATGCCCAGGGCGCTCATCTGCTGCACGGCCTCGTAGTTCAGGGTGCCCGAACGGGACACCACGCCGATACGCCCGGGCTGGTAGATGTGCGACGGCATAATGCCGACCTTGCAGGCCGCCGGCGTGATGATACCCGGCGTGTTGGGGCCGATGATGATGGCGTTACGGTCCCTGGCATAGCGCTTCACCCGCACCATATCCTGCACCGGAATACCGTCGGCGATCACCACGACCACACCGATCCCGGCCTCCAGTGCCTCCATGATGGCATCCGCGGCAAACGGCGGTGGCACGAAGATGCCGCTGACATCGGCACCGGTTTCCTCCACGGCCTGGGACACGGTATCGAATACCGGGCGGTCGAGGTGGATCTGGCCACCCTTGCCCGGGGTCACCCCGCCCACCACGTTGGTGCCGTTGGCCATCGACTCCTCGGCGTGGAAGGTCGCGTGCTGGCCGGTAAAGCCCTGGATGATGACCCTGGAATGCTTGTGTACGAATACGCTCATGCGCCCTGCTCCCCGAGTGTTGCCATGACCTTGGTGGCGGCATCGTCCAGGTTGTCGGCCATGATGAAGTCCAGGCCGGAGTCGGCCAGCATCTGTGCACCCTTCTCCACGTTGGTGCCGGCGAGGCGCACCACGATCGGCACCCCGATCTGCTGGTCCTGCATGGCCTTGATCAGGCCCTCGGCAATCCAGTCACAGCGGTTGATGCCGGCGAAGATGTTCACCAGGATGATTTTCACGTTCGGGTCGGCGAGCACGATACGGAAGGCGTTGCCAACCTTTTCCGGCGAGGCACCGCCACCGACGTCCAGGAAGTTGGCCGGCTTGCCATGGTGGAAACTGATCGCATCCATGGTCGCCATGGCCAACCCGGCACCGTTGACGATACAGCCGACATTGCCATCGAGGGCGATATAGTTGAGGCCGTGAGCGGTGGCCTCGACCTCTTTCGGGTCTTCCTCGTCGAAATCACGCAACTCGGTGATCGCCGGCAGGCGATAGAGGGCATTGCCGTCGAAGGACATCTTGGCATCCAGCGCCATCAGATGACCGTCGTTCACCTCAGCCAGCGGATTGATCTCCGCCATCAGTGCATCCTGGTCGCGGAAACACCGGTACAGGGCGCGCATCAGCTTGGTGGCCTCATGGATCTGCTTGCCCTTGAGACCGATATTGGCCGCAATCTTGCGGCACTGGAATTCCATCAGGCCGACGCCCGGGTCCACCGGCTCGCGCACCACCTTCTCGGGTGTGGTCCTGGCCACCTCTTCGATATCCATGCCGCCGGACGCCGAGGCGATAACGGTAATGCGCTGCGAACCGCGATCGATGACCAGCCCGAGGTAATATTCCTTTTTGATATCGCAGGCCTGTTCCACCAGCACGCGCTGCACCAGTCGGCCACCGGCGCCGGTCTGCGGCGTCACCAGGTGACTGCCGATCAGCTGATCGGTGATCTGCCGGACCTCGTCCAGCGAGGACGCGACCTTGACGCCGCCACCCTTGCCGCGGCCACCGGCATGGATCTGCGCCTTGACGACCCAGCGCTCGCCACCGAGTTCCTCGGCCACCGTGGCGGCGTTGTCGACATTGTGTGCCACGCGCCCGCTGGGGACCGGCACTCCATAGCCCTTGAGCAGTTCTTTTGTCTGGTATTCGTGAATATTCACAACCGATAACTCCGTTTAGTGTGCTGCCATTGATCGCTCGATCTGGGCGGCCTTGTCGACCATGACCTGGGCCTGGCGGATGGAGGCGGCGTCGATCAGCCGGCCATCCAGGGCCACGGCACCGCGGCCCTCTTTCGCCGCCTGGTCCATGGCAAGCAGGATGCGCCGGGCGCGATCCACCTCGGCCTCCGGCGGGGTAAACACCTCGTTGGCCAGCGCAATCTGCGAGGGGTGAATGGCCCACTTGCCCTCGACACCCAGCGCGGCCACGCTGCGGGCCACGGCCTTGTAGCCTTCCGGGTCCTGGATGTCACCGAAGGGGCCATCGATGGGGCGCAGGCCGTAGGCCCGGCAGGCCACCACCATGCGCGAGATGGCGAAGTGCCACTGGTCACCCCAGTGACGCTCGCGTGAACCTTCGTTATCGGGGTGGGTGAGCATGAAGTAGTCCGGGTTGGCACCGCCCATCTGGGTGGTGCGCGCCTGCGTGGATGCCGCATAGTCGGCCACGCCGAAAACCATGGCCTCCAGCCGCTCCGGACAGGTCTGGGCGATACTCTCCACATTGGCCATGCCGAGAGCGGTTTCAATGAGGATATGAATGTTGATCTGCTTGATCTTCCTGGCTGCCTCGATCTGCTCGAGCAGGGTGGAGACGAACAGGATATCGGCGGGGGTACCGACCTTGGGAATCAGGATGGTATCGAGCTTGTCGCCGGCCTGTTCGACCACATCGACGATATCACGGTAGCAGTAGTGGGTATCCAGCCCGTTGATGCGCACCGATACCGCACAACCCGACCAGTCCAGATCATTCAGGGCCTCGATGACATTCTTGCGCGCCTGCGCCTTGTCATCCGGCGCCACGGCATCCTCCAGGTCAAGGAACACGACATCGGCACCGGAATTCGGGGCCTTTTCGAGCATGCGGGTGTTGCTACCGGGTACAGCCAGTTCACTGCGGTGCAGACGATTTCTAACAGCCATGGATTACCTCAATAAGTCGATGTGAACGTTTTCGATTCCCGCCACACCGGGGCACAGCGGGATCCCGGGACCGGGTGGTCAAGCAGGATACCCGGGTACCCTGTCAGGCCATCCGGGCATGCAGCTACTGTCATCCAGCAGGGGTTAACCGGCGAAAATCAAGGCCGCGTAATATACAAGGTTGGCGGGATTAATGGAATCTGGGTGTTGCGATCAACTGCCGTCCGGGAAAACAGCCGGCCGCCTGCAATCGGGTGGCGAGTCAATATATTATATTACAATACAATATGTTACATGCGACATCCAGGACGCCGCCGGGGCAGCCGTCTAGCGGCGCTCCTCGATCCAGGCCATCTGGATGGCCTCAAGGATGCGCTCGCCACTGCGCCCCGGATCGTCCTCGAAATCATCCAGTGCCAGCACCCATTCACGCAGGTCCACGAAATTCACATGCAGGGGATCCACGTCGGGATGTGCTTCATCCAGTTCAATGGCGATATCCAGTGAATCCTTCCATTTCAGTCCCATTGCCGGTCTCCTGCAGTTGGCTTGGCAGAGTGCGGTGCACCCTCGCCGTTAGTGATTTTCGCTCACCATGTTGATGGTGTACTTGGGTATCTCGATCACCAGGTCCTGGTCGGCAACCATGGTCTGGCAGCTCAGGCGTGAATCCGGTTCCAGTCCCCAGGCCTTGTCCAGCAGGTCGTCCTCGTCCTCATCGGATTCGTTGAGGGAATCACCGCCCTCGCGGATATAGACATGACAGGTGGTGCAGGCGCAGGACTTCTCGCAGGCATGCTCGATCTCGATCCCGTTCTGTAACGCGGCATCGCAGATACTGGTACCGGCCTCGGCCTCGATGACGGCCCCTTCCGGGCATATTTCCTCATGCGGTAAAAAGATAAGCTGCGGCATATCGGTTACGGGTCCCTGGAAAAACGTTGCTTGCGGTTGTCAGCTTGGCTTGAATTCATCGACGCGGTGTCCGGCCATCGCCTCGCGTATGCTGGTGTTCATGCGGCGAGCCACGTAGTCGCTGCTGGCCGTCTCCACGGCCTCGATGGCCTGCTTGATGGCCTGCGGATCGCTGCCTGCACGCGCGCCGGCCAGCTGCCGGGCCGCATCATCGATAACGGCACGCTCCTGTGCGTTCAGGATCCGGTCGCCGTCATCGGCCAGTGCGGCCTGCAGCGCCTCCAGCACCCGGTCCGCCTCGACCTGCTGTTCGCGCAGGCGGCGCGTCTCCATGTCATCCTGCGCGTGCGCCATGGAATCCCTGAGCATGTGCTCGATCTCGCTGTCACTGAGTCCGTAGGACGGCTTGACCTCGATGCTGCTCTTCACGCCCTTGACCTGCTCCTCGGCGCTGACACTGAGCAAGCCGTCGGCATCGACCTGGAAGGTCACCCGGATGCGTGCCGCACCCGCGGTCATCGGCGGGATCCCGCGCAATTCGAATTTTGCCAGGGAGCGGCAGTCGCTCACCAGTTCGCGTTCCCCCTGGACCACATGCAGTGACATGGCGGTCTGGCCGTCCCTGAAGGTGGTGAATTCCTGTGCGCGTGCAGCCGGGATGGTGGTGTTGCGCGGGATAACCTTTTCCGCCAGCCCGCCCATGGTCTCCAGACCCAGGGACAGCGGGATCACGTCGAGCAACAGCATCTCGTCGTCCGGCTTGTTGCCGGCAAGGATATCCGCCTGGATCGCCGCCCCGATCGCGACCACCTTGTCCGGGTCAATATTCACCAGGGGCTCGCGCCCGAAGAACCCGGCAACCCGGTCGCGCACCAGCGGTACGCGGGTGGAACCACCGACCATCACCACTGCCTTGATATCCTCGGCACGGATACCGGCATCACGCAGGGCACGCCGGCAGGGACCCAGGGTCTTCTGCACCAGCGGTGCGCACAACTCCTCTAATGTCGCACGTGTCAGCCTGCCGCTCCAGCGGGAGCCATCGTTACGCTCGATCTTCACCTCCACTGAAGCGGCATCCGTCAGGGCCTCCTTCACGCTGCGTGCCTCCTGCATCAGGCGCCGCATCTGGAAATGGCCTGCATCATCCGGAATCCCGGCCTGCTGCATGATCCACAGCGCCACGTTGCGGTCGAAGTCATCGCCACCGAGGGCGGTATCACCCGCCGTGGACATGACCTCGAATACGCCCTTGTTGAGGCGCAGGATGGAGATATCGAAGGTGCCGCCCCCCAGGTCATAGATGGCCGTGACGCCCTCCGAGTCCTGATCCAGTCCGTAGGCCACGGCAGCGGCGGTGGGTTCATTGAGCAGGCGCAGCACGTGCAGGCCGGCCAGCCGCCCGGCATCCTTGGTCGCCTGGCGCTGGGCGTCGTCGAAATAGGCCGGCACGGTGATGACCACGCCCTTCAGCTCGCCACCCAGGGCCGCCTCGGCACGCGTCTTGAGGACCTTCAGGATCTCTGCCGAAACCTCGACCGGGCTGACATCCCCCCCGGCCGTGTGCAACAGCGGCATGCCGCTGGCAGCGGGCACAAACTCGTAGGGCAGGTGCGTACCCAGCCCCCTGACGTCCTCCACCCCGCGCCCCATCAGGCGCTTGACCGAGGCGATGGTATTCAGCGGATCCATGGTTGCGGCGGCCAGGGCCTCGCGTCCGACCAGCGGCCCCTCCTCTGCCCGGTAGCGCACCACCGAGGGCAGCAGGTGCTCGCCCTGCTCATCCGCCAGGGTCTGTGCCAGCCCGCTGCGCACACTGGCCACCAGCGAATTGGTGGTCCCGAGATCGATCCCCGCCGCCAGCCGGTGCTGGTGCGGCGCAGTGGATTCACCGGGTTCAGATATTTGTATAAGTGCCATAGTGCCCGTTCAAATAATCATTCACCGCAAAGGCGCAAAAAACATCCAATAAAATATAAATAATTTTCAGGCTACAGAGATGGTTTAACTCATTCATTGAAGAAGGTCAGATTTAATATCTTTGCGTCCTTTGCGCCTTTGCGGTGAATTAGTGCTGTTCCCGAAATACTCAGTCCAGTTCGTCCTCGAGAGCCGCTTCCAGTTCCTGCGCCTCTTCATGGAGGCGCCGGAAGAATTGCATCTTCATCAGGGTTTCCGCCGCGGGCCCGTCCTTGCCGGCACTGCCCAGACGCTGCTGCAATTCGCCGGTCAGCGCATCGAAATCCGCTGCTATCCTGTCCATGATCCCGTTCAGCGCGCTGAACGGGTCGTCAGCTGCACGCACCTCCTCCAGGGCCTCGCGCAACTCCACCTGCTCCATCAGGAAACCGGTATCACTGGTGGTGTGTTGTTCGTCATCGAAGACATGACCGCCCAGCTCCAGCAGGTAGCGCCCGCGCCTCAGGGGATCCTTCAGGGTCCGGTAGCCCTCGTTGATGCGGATCGCCAGCTGCATCGACAGCCGGCGCTCCTGGTCCGTCGCGTTCACGAAGCGATCCGGGTGCACCGTGCGTTGCAGCTCGCGGTAGCGTTCGTCCAGCTGTCCTGTATCCACCAGGAACGACTGCGGCAAACCGAACAGCTCGAAATAGGTTGAGGATAAATCCACAGCCACGTCCTGGGATAGGGATTTCAGAAACAGGGCCAGCCGGGCGCTGACTCAGACGTTGAAACTCTCCCCGCAGCCACACATATCCTTGACGTTGGGATTGTTGAACTTGAAGCCCTCGTTCAGCCCTTCCCTGGCATAGTCGAGCTCGGTGCCATCGAGGTACACCAGGCTCTTCGGATTGATGATCACCTTGATACCCTGGTCCTCGAACACCACGTCATCCGCTTCGACCGTGTCGGCGAATTCGACAATATAGGCCATCCCGGAGCAGCCCGTGGTCTTCACGCCCAGGCGCAGGCCGACACCTTTGCCACGGTTATCCAGAAACTCTTTCACGCGGCCCGCGGCCGCTGCAGTCAGGGTAATTGCCATCGTGTGCTACCTGAAATATCTATCCGTACAAAAAGCTAGTGGGCCGCCCACTGCACCGAATCGAGGTCGACGCCATCCTTGTACATCTCCCACAGGGGCGACAACTCGCGCAGCTTGCTGACCTTTTCGGTGACACGCTCGATAATGTAATCGATCTCGTCCTGCGTGGTGTAGCGGCCGATGGAAAAGCGGATCGAACTGTGCGCCAGTTCGTCATTCCGCCCCAGGGCACGCAGTACGTAGGACGGCTCCAGGCTGGCGCTGGTGCAGGCGGAGCCCGAGGACACCGCCATGTCCTTGAGCGCCATGATCAGGCTCTCGCCCTCGACAAAGTTGAAACTCACGTTCAGGTTGCCGGGAATTCGGTGGTCCAGGTCACCGTTGAGGTAAACCTCTTCCATGTCCTTGAGACCATTCCACAGGCGGTCGCGCAGCATCCGGAAGCGCTCGCTTTCTGCGGCCATCTCCTCTTTGGCGATACGGAAGGCCTCGCCCATGCCGACGATCTGGTGGGTCGGCAGGGTACCTGAGCGCATGCCGCGCTCGTGCCCGCCGCCATGCATCTGGGCCTCGATGCGCACCCGCGGCTTGCGGCGCACGTACAGCGCACCGATCCCCTTCGGGCCGTAGATCTTGTGGGCCGAGAAGGACATCAGGTCGACCTTGAGGGCCTGCAGGTCGATGGGGACCTTGCCGGCACTCTGGGCGGCATCCACGTGGAAGATGATCTTGCTCTCGCGGCACAACTCTCCGATCGCGGCGATGTCCTGGATGACACCGATCTCGTTGTTGACGTGCATCACCGACACGACGACGGTGTCGTCACGCATGGCCGCCTCGAGTTTCCCGATATCCAGCAAGCCGCTCGGCTCGGGGTCCAGGTAAGTCACCTCGTAGCCCTCACGCTCCAGCTGCCGACAGGTATCCAGGACGGCCTTGTGTTCCGTCTTCAGGGTAACGATGTGCTTTCCCTGTTTCTTGTAGAAGTGCGCGGCACCCTTGATGGCCAGGTTGTCCGACTCGGTTGCTCCCGAGGTCCAGACGATCTCCCTTGGATCGGCGTTGATCAGCGCCGCAACGTGATTACGTGCCTCGGTAACGGCCGCATCGGCATCCCAGCCGAACTGGTGCGAGCGCGACGCCGGGTTGCCGAACTTGCCCTGGCGGGTCAGGTAGGTACACATCTTCTCGGCCACCCGCTCATCCACCGGGGTGGTCGCCGAATAATCCATGTAAATCGGGATACTAATATTCATAACGTCAGTTCCTGCCTAAACAAACATAAGCGGTTGCAGTCAAGCGACTGTCTTGTTCAAGTTCGGTGCCATGACATTCAGCCCCTGCTGCTGTCGACGGATCACCTGGTTGACATCATCGCGTTCAAGAAAACTGGCCAGCGTAATGCCGTTCAAAAATTCGTAGATCTCCTTGCCAAGCCGGGTCCAGAGCACATGGGTGAGGCAGCGTTCGCCCTCCTGGCAATCCTCGCTGCCCCCGCACTGGGTGACATCAATGCCTTCGCCGATGGCGGTGATCACCTCGGCCACCGAGATATCCCGGGGGTGGCGTGACAGGCGGTAGCCACCACCGGGGCCGCGCAGGCCCTCCACCAGGCCGTGCTTTCTCAACCGGGCAAACAACTGCTCCAGGTAGGAAAGGGAAATGCCCTGGCTCTCGGATATATCCGCCAGCGTCACCGGGCCCTGCGCATAATGGATGGCAAGGTCCAGCATGGCGGTAACTGCGTAGCGCCCCTTTGTCGATAACCGCATGAGTTTTTCCCGTTGGTTGCCCGCACCGGGAAAAGGGGGGCAACGGCTAATAACCTACTAAAACGCTCAGGTAATAGTATGCGATAACCGGGTATAACTATCAAGTAGTTGGCACAGGGCCGGAGAGTCCGGGCGGCAGCCCGGAAAAAACTTCAGGATTCAGCGATAAGCAGCGAATTCTCAACTGTTTGTATGGTTTTGTCCGCGGCCGTGGTGGTGATTTTCGGGTTAAAGCGGTGCCCCTGCATCAGGCAGTATCCCAGCCACTTCTGCAGGAATCGGTTCATGCGCCACTTCTCGTCCAGGCTGTAGTTGTGGTGCATGCGGTTGTACTGGGCATGGCGCAGGCCCCGGCGACGCCCGCAGGCTATCACCTCGCCAACCTGGGCATCGTGGTAGATGCGCAGCTGCAGGTCGGGGGCGGGAAACTCGCCCTCCTCGTCGCGGAAGTGATAGGTCAGGTTCAGGGTAGTGGTGAACTTGCAGCGTTCGATGATGCGCAGGTGCAGATCGAGGGCGCCCGGCACCCGCGAGATCAGGGCATCCGGAATGGCATCGAGATCGGGCACCAGGTTTCTCAGCCTGATGTAATTGCACTCGTACAACTCCATCAGGCCGGCAAAGCTGCGTGGCGGTATACCGCAATAATCAGGCTGTCGTAAACTGCATCTCATGTTTCGATCATACCATGATGTGTAATTAATCTGCCTGCACACTGTACAGATGTTTTATAGTATCGGGTAAATTTATCGGCGCAGAACGTCAATTCTTGATCGTGCCTTGCATGAGATGTTGGCATGGTTATTGATACACTTGGCAGACCGCCATAGTGACTTTATACCGGGCAAGACCCCTGCATGTCTGACACCACTATCATCGATCTCCTGCGGGAAAGGCTACCGAGGGAATGCGTGCTTTCCGAGGCCGAGGATCTGCGTCCCTACGAATGTGACGGTCTCTCCGCCTACCGCAGGCTGCCCATGGTGGTGGTCATTCCGCAAACCCTCGAGCAGGTGCAGACGACGCTGAAACTCTGCGCACAGAACGGCGTGGCCGTCGTAGCACGCGGCGCCGGCACCGGTCTGTCAGGTGGCGCCCTGCCCTTGTCCGACGGTGTGTTGCTGAGCATGGCGCGGTTCAACCGCATCCTCGGGATCGACACCGCCAATCGCACCGCACGGGTGCAACCGGGCGTGACCAATCTCTCGATCTCGAAGGCGGCCGCACCCCATGGTCTCTACTACGCACCCGACCCCTCTTCACAGATTGCCTGCTCGATCGGCGGCAATGTTGCGGAGAATGCCGGTGGCGTGCACTGCCTCAAGTACGGACTCACCGTGCACAATATTCAGCAGCTCGAGGTGCTGACCATCGATGGCGAACACCTGACCATCGGCAGCCAGGCGCTGGACAGTCCCGGTTACGACCTGCTGGCGCTGATGACGGGATCGGAAGGCCTGCTCGGGGTGATCACGGAGATCACGGTGAAGCTGCTGCCCCTGCCGGAAACCGCCCAGGTCGTGCTGGCCGCCTTCGCTTCGGTCGAAGCGGCAGGTGCGGCCGTCACCGCCACCATCGCGAACGGCATTATTCCGGCCGGGCTGGAACTGCTGGACAATCCGGCGATACGCGCCGTTGAACAATTCGTCCACGCCGGTTACCCGGAGGACGCCGCCGCCATCCTGCTGTGCGAACTCGATGGCACCGCTGCCGATGTCGCCGCCCAGATCGAGCGTGTCGACCAGGTATTCAGGGCGGCCGGGGCGACCGAACTGCGCGTTTCCCGCGACGAACAGGAACGCCAGCGTTTCTGGGCCGGGCGCAAGGCGGCATTCCCGGCCATGGGCCGGCTGTCACCCGACTACTACTGCATGGACGGCACCATCCCGCGCAGGCACCTGTCCCGGGTGCTCGCGGAGATCGAGCGTATGTCGACAGAATACGGCCTGCCCATCTGCAATGTCTTCCATGCCGGCGACGGCAACCTGCACCCCCTCATCCTGTACGACGCCAACCGGCCGGGCGAACTGGAGCGCACCGAGGAACTGGGCGGCAAGATACTCGAGTTGTGCGTGGCCGTGGGCGGCACCATCACCGGGGAACACGGCGTGGGCCTGGAAAAGATCAACCAGATGTGTGTGCAGTTCGATACCGGGGAACTGACCCAGCTGCACGCCGTCAAGGCCGCCTTCGATCCGCAGGGTCTGCTGAATCCCGGCAAGGCCATCCCGACGCTGCACCGCTGCGCCGAGTTCGGCGCCATGCACGTCCACCACGGCCAGCTGCCGCACCCGGAACTGGAACGTTTTTAGGCAGGCGATCCGTTCACCATGTCACTTGTTGAATCCCTGCAGGACACCCTGCGCGACGCCGCCGCAACCGGTACGCCGTTGTCGATCCATGCCGGCGGCAGCAAGTCCTTCTATGGCAGGCCAGTTGCTGGCACCGGGTTCAGTGTTGCGGAATACACCGGCATCATCGACTACTCACCCACGGAACTGGTGATCTCGGCACGCGCCGGCACCCCGCTGTCCGAACTGGAGTCCGCGCTGGCAAAGGAAAACCAGATGCTGCCGTTTGAACCGCCGCACTTCGGCCCGGGTGCCACCCTCGGCGGCACCATCGCCTGCGGATTCTCCGGACCACGCCGCCCCTATGCGGGTGCGGCCCGCGATTTTGTCCTGGGGATCACCTGCCTCAACGGCCGGGGCGAACGACTGCGTTTCGGCGGCCAGGTCATGAAGAACGTGGCCGGTTACGACCTCTCGCGCACCCTCACCGGCTCCCTGGGAACCCTGGCCGTGCTGCTGGATATCTCCCTCAAGGTCCTGCCGCGCCCGGAGACCGAAGTCACCCTGTGCCACGAGGTGTCAGCCGAACAGGCCCTGCAGCAGCTGAACACCTGGGCGAGCCAACCGCTGCCCTTGTCCGGCGGCTGCTACAACGACGGACAGCTCAGGGTGCGCCTGTCGGGATTCGAACAGGGCGTGCAGGCGGCCGCCCGGCAGCTGGGGGGTGAGGAACTGGCCGACGCCGATGGCTTCTGGCAGGATCTGCGCGAACAGCGCCTGGGGTTTTTCCAGGATGAGCGACCCCTGTGGCGTGTGTCGGTACCGCCCGCTGCCGCGGAACTCGCGCTGGAAGCCGGGGAACTGATCGACTGGGGTGGTGCTCAGCGCTGGCTCAAGACCAGCCTGCCAACGCAGACACTGCGGGATGCCGCCGTGCGTGCCGGCGGGCATGCAACCTGTTACCGCGGCGGCAACCGCGAGGATGTATTCCATCCGCTGGACCCGGCGTTACAGGCACTGCATCAGCGCCTCAAGGCCAGTTTCGACCCGGCCGGCATCCTTAACCCCGGCCGCATGTACAGCGGGATCTGATTCAGTCCATGCAAACCTCACTGCCCGAAGCGTTCCTGCAAACGGCCACCGGGAAGGCCGCCGATAACATCCTGCGCAATTGCGTACACTGCGGCTTCTGCAACGCGACCTGTCCGACCTACCAGCTGACCGGGGATGAACTGGATGGTCCGCGCGGGCGCATCTACCTCATGAAACAGGCACTGGAGGGCCAGCCACCGTCCACCCGTACCCAGCTGCACCTCGACCGCTGCCTGACCTGCCGCGCCTGCGAGACCACCTGTCCCTCCGGCGTCGATTACCACACCCTGCTGGACATCGGGCGCGAATACATCGAGCCGCGTGTCAGGCGACCACTGCTGCAACGGCTCCGGCGGCGCCTGCTGCGCCTGGTCCTGACCAGCCCGCGGCGCTTCACACCCCTGCTGCGCGTGGCGCAAGGCCTGCGCCCCGTACTGCCCGCCGGTCTCGGCAGGTCCATCCCCGCCCGGGTCCCTGGCGGACACGCCGTAAACGGGAGAGCACTGCCGCGAACCATGCTGCTGCTGGACGGTTGCGTGCAACCGGCACTGGCACCGCAGATCAACCGGGCGACCCGGCGCGTCCTGGCGGCACTCGGTATCAATGCCGTGATCCCGAAAGGGAGCGGATGCTGTGGTGCACTCAGCCATCACCTGACGGCCACACAGGAGGCCCGGGGCTTCATGAAAACCAATATCGATGCCTGGTGGCCGGTCATCGAGGCCGGCGCGGAAGCGATCGTGATCAGCGCCAGCGGCTGCGCCCCCACGGTCAAGGATTACGGCCGCCTGCTGGCGGATGAACCCGCCTACGCGGACAGGGCCGCACGCGTGAGTGAACTGGCCCGCGATCTCAGCGAGGTCATCAGCGCGGAACAGCCGGCGGCCTCCCTGAAACGTCGCGCCAGCGGCAACAAGATCGCCTTCCATTCACCCTGCTCGCTGCAGCATGGACAACAGATCACGGGCATCGTGGAAGACCTGCTGGTACAGTCGGGCTATACCCTGGTACCGGTGGCCGATGCCCACCTGTGCTGCGGTTCGGCCGGTACCTACTCTATGCTGCAGCCGGCGCTGGCCGGACAACTGCGCAGCAACAAACTCAGGGCGCTGCAGGCGGAGCAGGCCTCCGCCATCGTCACCGCGAATATCGGCTGCCTGACGCACATGGCCGGCCACGCCCGGGTCCCCGTCCAGCACTGGATCGAACTACTGGAACCATTATTCACCGAGGCACTATGAACGAACTCCAGCTCCCCCTGCTTATCGAACCTGATACCCTCGAAGTAACAATGAGTTACGACAATGTCCTGATTGTCGACATGGGCAAGCCCGATACCTACCGGAAACTGCATGTCCCGGGTGCCGTGCATCTCGACTACGCCCGGATCGTGACCAGCAGGAGACCGGTCATGGGCCTGCTGCCGGACGATGACACCCTGGAGCAGGTCTTCTCCTCGGTGGGTATCAACGCCGATACCCATGTCATCGCCTACGACGATGAAGGCGGCGGCCGTGCCGCGCGCTTGCTATGGACCCTCGAGGTTGCCGGTCACCGGCACTATTCACTGGTAAACGGCGGACTGCATGCCTGGGCCAATGAGGGCAATCCCTGCGACAGCACGCCGGTCACCCCGATCCCGGGCGAATTCCGGGTGATGCACGACGATGCACCCGGCGCCAGCAGCGACTACATCCTGGAACGGCTGGACTCGGCGGATACCCGCCTGCTGGACGTGCGCAGCCCGGAGGAATACCACGGCACCCGGAAATTCGCCGAACGCGCCGGCCATATCCCCGGGGCCGTCAATTTCGAGTGGACCAGGGCCATGGCCCAGAGTCTCAACCTGCGCTTCAAACCCGATGTCGAGCTGAAGCAGCTGTTAGGGGACATCGGTATCACTCCCGACAAGGAGATCATCGTCTACTGCCAGAGCCATCACCGCTCGGCCCATACCTACATGGTACTCAAGCACCTGGGCTTTCCGCGGGTCAAAGGCTATGCCGGGTCCTGGTCGGACTGGGGCAACAATCCCCGCCTGCCGATCGAGTAACCGTCGGGGAAGTCAGTACCGCACTGAACTGGATCGGCTCGTTTAATACACAAAAACTCACCGCGGAGCCGCAGAGGACGCGGAGGAAAAAGCAACAACTTATTCACCGCAAAGGCGCGAAGGGCGCAAAGAAAACATAATTATTGTGAAAAACACCGATCCGGGGAACCGCAAGCATGCATGCGGTTATCACGTGCCACGTCATTGCGAGCGCAGCGAAGCAATCTCTTTCAGCCAATTAACCACTTGCTGGATTCCGGCTTTCGCCGGAATTACGTGTAGACTCACACCCCACCATGTCGGATATCTGCGTGTCTGCAATTTTTCGGGCCGGGGTTTTAAATTATTTTATGTATTCTCAGCGTTCTCTGCGTCTCTGCGGTGAACTATTGTTTTTTTGACTTTGCGTCCTTTGCGTCTTTGCGGTGAATTTCTTTGATTTTTTCTCCGCGTACTCTGCGGCTCCGCGGTGAGCAATGCGGCCTATAGATTGAACAGGTGCTCGCGGTAATACTGCAGTTCGCGGATCGAATCCTTCACGTCGTCCATGGCAAGATGGGTACCACCCTTGGTAAAACCCTTGCCAACCTCCGGCGACCAGCGGCCCGCGAGTTCCTTGATGGTGCTGACATCCAGGTTGCGGTAGTGAAAATAGCGTTCCAGTTCGGGCATGCAGCGCGCCAGGAAGCGCCGGTCCTGGCAGATGCTGTTGCCGCACATCGGCGAGGCATTCTGCGGAACGTGCTGCGCCAGGAATTCCAGTGTCTGGCGCTCGGCCGCCGCCTCGTTCAGCGTACTGTTGCGGACCCTCTCGGTGAGGCCGGATTTGCCGTGCTGCCGGGTATTCCACTCGTCCATGGCGTTCATGATCGCGTCCGCCTGATGGATCGCCAGCATCGGTCCTTCCGCCACGATATTGAGCTTGCTGTCGGTGACGATGGTCGCGATCTCGATGATATAATCCTTCGTGGTATCGAGGCCGGTCATTTCCAGATCGATCCAGATCAGGTTGTTTGCATCTTGCGTCATACGCTGCCTTCCCTTCCAATTAGTATGGTTGTCTCGCATTGTACCAGAGGCTAATCTCCCACAATCCCCTTGCGACAATGGAATAAGTCAATGAACCTGTTTACCGCCCTGTTTCTTGCCGCGCTGGCCGGATCTACACTGCTGCAACTCTGGCTGGCCAACCGGCAGCGGGCACATGTACGCGCCCACCGCGGTGCCGTCCCGGGCGAGTTTGCCGAGCGTATCGCGCTCGACGAGCATCACAAGGCCGCTGATTACACCGTCACCAAAACCGGCCTCGGTATGATCGAGTTGCTGTACGGCAGCCTGCTGCTGCTCGCCTGGACCCTCGGCGGGGGGCTGGAGTGGCTCGACAGCAACTGGCGCAGCGCCGGTCTTGGCTCGCTAACGACCGGCATCGGATTCATGCTCAGCGCCATGATCATCATGTCCCTGCTGGATCTCCCGTTCAGTCTCTACCACACCTTTGTCATCGAGGAGCGCTTCGGCTTCAACCGTTCCAGCCTGGGCGTATTCTTCAGCGACCTGCTCAAACAGGGCATCCTGCTGGTGGTTATCGGCGCACCGATGATCGCCCTGGCCCTGTGGATCATGGAGTCCTCCGGCGGTCTCTGGTGGCTCTATGTCTGGCTGGTGTGGATGGCCTTTTCGCTGTTCATGTTCTGGGCCTACCCGGCGGTCATTGCGCCCCTGTTTAACAAATTCACCCCGCTGGAGAACGAGCCTCTCAAGATCCGCATCCAGGCGCTGCTCGACAAGTGCGGCTTCAGGAGCCAGGGTATCTATGTCATGGACGGCTCACGGCGCTCCGGTCACGGCAACGCCTATTTCACCGGTTTCGGGCGCAACAAGCGGATTGTCTTCTTCGATACCCTGCTGGAAAGCCTTGACCCGCAGGAGGTCGAAGCGGTGCTGGCCCATGAACTGGGCCATTTCAAGCTCAGGCATATCCAGAAGCGCCTGCTGACGACTGCCGCACTCAGCCTCGCCGGCCTTGCCGTGCTCGGCTGGCTGGAGGGCCAGCCCTGGTTCTATCACGGCCTGGGCGTCAGCCAGCCATCCGCCTACATGGCCCTGATGCTGTTCATGATGGTCACCCCGGCGTTCACCTTTCTGCTGCAGCCGCTGATGGCACGGCTCTCCCGCAAGCACGAGTTCGAGGCCGACGCCTATGCAGTGCAACAATCCAGTGGCAGCGACCTGGTGCAGGCCCTGGTCAAGATGTACAGGGAGAATGCAAGTACACTGACACCGGACCCGTTGTACTCGGCATTCCATGACTCCCACCCACCTGCCCCGCTGCGTATATCGCACATATCCGGTAATATGGAGCAGATCTCATCCGGAGGATACGCATGAACAGATTTATCAAAACCGCCGCCCTGGTTCCGTTACTGGCGGCAAGCCCGGTGCTGCAGGCTGCCGATGCCGGCAAGGCCCTGGTCGATCGCAACTGCACAAGCTGTCACGGCGATGCCGTGTATACCCGGGAAAACCGCCGCGTCACCACGCTGGAAGGCCTGAAGAAGCAGGTCAAGCGCTGTGAACTGTCCCTGGGTCTCAAGTGGTTCGATGACGACATCAACGCCGTGACCACCTATCTGAACAAGAACTACTACCACTTCGAGTAGCCCGGCATGACAGCACAGGAGCTGAGGAACCGCGACTGCGCACCCTGCAGGAAAGGTGATCCACCCCTGAGTGCGGAACAGGCCACGGAGTACCTGCCCGCACTGCATGCCGACTGGGCCCTTGAAAACAAGGCCTGCGCCATCAGCCGGAGTTTCCGCTTCGACAATTACTACCAGACCATCGCCTTCGTCAATGCACTGGCCTGGATAGCACACGCACAAGACCACCATCCGGATCTCGAGGTTTCGTATAACCGCTGCCGGGTTCACTACAGCACCCACTCGGTCGGCGGCCTTTCCGCCAATGACTTCATCTGCGCCGCCCGTATCGATGCGCTGCTCCCGGAGACAGGCTAGCCCCTCAATACCACGGCATGTCAGCCAAACGCTCCCCGCCTGATCCTGATCCCATCGAGACCTCACACAACAACCGTCCCGTGCAGCAAGTGAACGGGCTGGTGATCGTCAATTACGGCAAGGCCCTGCTGGTTGAAGACCGTTACGGGGAACTGCAGCGCTGCGTGGCGCGGCGAAACCTGGGCCAGATCGTCTGCGGCGACCGTGTCGGCTGGGAACCCACTGGCACCGGGGAAGGCGTCATCAGCGCGGTTGCGCCCCGCGAGACTGTCCTGATGCGCATCGACATCACCCGCAAGGCACGACCCCTGGCCGCCAACATCGACCAGATCGTGGTCGTCAGCGCACCGCAGCCCGCACTCGACGAATTTCTTATCGACAAGTACCTGATCGCAGCCGAACTCATCGGCACGATACCGGTACTGGTGATCAACAAGTCCGACCTGCTCGATACAAAGGCACGCAAGGCACTGGATGCCCGGGTCAGTACCTATACCGGCATTGGCTATCGCGTTCTTTATACCAGCGCACTCACCCGTGACGGTATCGACCCGCTGGCGGAGGTGCTGGCCGCCAAGACCAGCATACTGGTCGGGCAGTCGGGCGTCGGTAAATCATCGCTCATCATGCGGCTGTTGCCGGACCTGGATATCGCGATCGGCAAACTGTCCGAGGCCTCGGGCCAGGGTCGCCACACCACCACTGCCACCACGCTCTATCACCTGACGCATGGTGGCAAGCTGATCGATTCACCCGGGGTACGCGATTTCAGGCTGGAGCCGACAGTCGCCGCCGAACTTGCACAGGGTTTCCGCGAATTTCGCCCTTTCATCGGACAGTGCAGGTTTCATAACTGCCGGCATGTGAATGAGCCGGAATGTGCACTGACTGCGGCAGCGAGCCACGGGGAGATCAGTGAGCGGCGCCTGGAAAGCTACCGGAACCTGCTGCAGTGGATGGTTGATGCCGAGCCCTGATTCGGTCAGCCGCCGCGGCGGCTAACCCGGCGGCCAGTTCATCGGTCGTCCGCCGAGTACGTGCAGGTGGATGTGGTAGACCGACTGTCCTGCCTCGGGATTGCAGTTCATCACCATGCGGTAACCGCGCTCGGCGACACCTTCGGCAGTGGCCACCTGCCGGGCCGCCAGGTACAACTTGCCCACCAGCCCGGCATCACCGGGCTCCAGGTCGTTGGTGGTGGCAATGTGCCGCCTGGGAATCACCAGAAAATGCGTCGGGGCCTGGGGATTCATGTCCCGGAAGGCAAGCACCTCGTCGTCCTCGTAGACGATATCCGGTTTGATTTCACCCCGGGCCATCTTGCAGAAGATACAGTCCGCCATCGGTCACTCCTGTGTCTGAGAAAAATCGTTCACCGCAAAGACGCAAAGGGCGCAAAGAATCAATAATGCCAAGACAATTTCACCGCAGAGACGCCGAGAACGCGGAGAAAAAAGAAACAATAATTTTGGAAAAATCCCGGACTTCCTTTCTACGCAAATACACGGAAGATTGTTGTTGACCAGATATCATTCTGAAGTCTTTACTCCGCGTCCTTTGCGTCTTTGCGGTGAATATTTTTGCATTTATTATTCTTTGAACCCTTTGCGCCCTTTGCGGTGAGATGTTTGTCGTTCAACAGACCACTACAGCTCGGTGCGGCCGGCGAAGGCGTGCGACAGGGTATTGCCGTCGATATATTCCAGTTCGCCGCCCATGGGGACGCCGTGTGCGATCCGGGTGACGCGGACCCCGTGGGCATGGGCCATTTCGCCGATGTAGTGTGCGGTCGCCTCCCCTTCCACGGTGGGATTGGTGGCCAGGATCAGTTCCCGGACCTCAGCGTCGCACAGGCGCGACTCCAGGTGGTCCAGGCCAAGTTCCTCTGGCCCTATACCATCCAGCGGCGACAGGTGTCCCATCAATACAAAATACAGCCCCTGGTAACCAATCGACTGCTCCAGTGCCAGCACATCCGCCGGCGTCTCAACCACGCACAGCAGGCTGCGGTCCCTGCGTCCGCTGGAACACAGGGCACAGCAGTCGTCCTCGCTCAGGGTGCGGCAGTCACGGCAGTGGCCGACCCGCTCCATCGACTCGGTCAGCGCCCCGGCCAGCCGCCGACCACCCTCGCGGTCGTGTTCCAGCAGGTGATAGGCCATGCGCTGCGCGGATTTAGGGCCCACACCGGGCAGGCAGCGCAGTGATTCGATCAACTGCCCGATTAAACGGGAAGTACTCACGGGAATCAGAAAGGCAACTTCATACCGGGCGGGAGATTGAGACCGCCGGCTACACCGGCAAGACGCTCCTGGGTAGTTGACTCGACCTTGTGCACCGCATCGTTAATGGCCGCGGCCACCAGGTCCTCGAGCATATCCTTGTCATCACCCAAAAGACTGTCATCGATGGTCACACGCCGGACCTCGTGCTTGCCGGTCATGACCACACTGACCAGGCCGCCCCCGGATTCCCCACTGACTTCCAGCCTGGCAAGTTCCTCCTGGGCCTTTTGCATATTGGCCTGCATCTCCTGGGCCTGCTTCATCAAGTTACCTAGTCCGCCTTTCATTGTCCTTACCTCAATAGCCTGGTTTTCAAAATCGTGTTGCTGTTCCAATCATTCTAGTCTCGCGGGCGAATGGAATCGTAATTGACCGTCGCCCCGAAGGTATCCTGAAATGCCTTTATGTTCTCATCATCCTCGATCGACTTGACCGCCTGTTGCTGGCGGTTTTCCTGTTCCCGCGCCCGCCTGCGTGCCGGCGTCTCGCTTTCCAGGGATCCGTCCTCGAGGATCTTCAGCTTGAGGTCGTGGCCATAATATCCGCACAGGGCCTTCTCGATCTGCTCGCTGCGTACCTTGCTGAGCAGGCGCGTGTGCGAGGGGTCCACCGTCAGGATCACCGTAGAGTCGGTAATCTCCTGCAAGGCACAATTGACAGCCAGTTGCTGCGTCAGACCCTTGAGTACAAGCTTGTCAACGATCTGCGCCCACTCCCCCGGTGCACCTCCGCTCTCCGGAACGGCATTCACGGACACCTCAGGGGCCGCCTTTTTCCCGGGTTTGGCGCGGTCTGCCTGCGCCGGTTTTTCTGCCACCCTGCGCGTGACGCTGTGTCCTGAACCGGCCGCATCCCCGGGACGGAAGGCCAGCATGCGCAGCATCACCATCTCGAAGCCGCCGCGCGGCTCGGGGGAAAAGGAAAGATCGCGCCGGCCGATCAGGCCAATCTGGTAGTAAAGCTGCACATCCTCGGGAGAAAAGTGCTCGCCCAACCCGAGCACGGCATCCCTGTCCCCGAAGGTATCGTCGATGGCGTCCGGGAGGACCTGGGCCAGGGCGACACGCTGCAGAATGGACAGCATATCGGCCAGCAGGGCCGCGTAGTCCGGGGCGAATTCATCAGCGGCGCTGATCTCATCCAGCAGGCCGGCGGCATCGTTGTCTGCCAGACGATTCAGGATGCGGTAGACGGCATCCCGATCAATGGTGCCGAGCATGGCGCGCACCTCGCCCTCCACAAGTGCACCGCTACCGTAGGCGATGGCCTGGTCCAGCAGGCTCAGGGCATCACGCAGGCTGCCATCGGCAGCAAAGGCCAGCTGCCGGATGGCAGCCTCTTCGGCCTCGACCTTCTCCTGCTTGAGGATAGATTCGAGTTGCCCGGTAATTTGCGGCACGCTCAGGCTCTTGAGATTGAATTGCAGGCAGCGTGAGAGGATCGTGACCGGCAGTTTCTGCGGATCAGTCGTTGCCAGCAGGAATTTGACGTGGGGCGGTGGTTCTTCCAGTGTCTTCAACAGCGCATTGAAGCTGTGACCCGAAAGCATGTGCACCTCGTCGATGAGGTAGACCTTGTAACGCCCCCGGGTCGGTGCATACTGCACATTTTCAAGCAGTTCGCGGGTATCCTCGACCTTGGTACGTGAAGCCGCGTCCACCTCCACCAGGTCGACAAAACGACCGCTATCGATTTCCTCGCAGGCGCTGCACTTGCCACACGGCGTGGAACCGACACCTTCATCGCAATTGAGGGACTTGGCGAAGATTCTGGCGATGGTCGTCTTGCCGACACCGCGCGTGCCGGTAAACAGGTAGGCATGGTGCAGACGGTCGTGGTCCAGGGCGTTGACCAGGGCCCGACGGACATGTTCCTGCCCGACCAGTTCACTGAAATTGCGCGGACGCCACTTGCGCGCGAGGACCTGATAACTCATTGACGAATGTGCCTTCGTATATTACCCACGGTTGTCGTGGAAATAAGCAGGACAGGAGGCGACCTGTACCAGCCACACCCCGGCGCCCGAGTCCACTGCTGCCGCTGCTCCCTTCCGGGCCTGACGGGGTTCACAGCTTATCGTCGCGAGGGGACCGGCACAAGCCGCCATAAACAGTCACAGAGAACCAAATATCATGCTGACCAGTGGGTTATCTTTTACTTCGCTCGGGATAAATCGGCGTCTTGACTGCAGTGGGCCTGATCTGCAGGAACTCACCGGAACACGACGGTCAACTATTAAACAACCCCAACGGGACATCACCCGTGGCGGGATTCAGGAGCGGATAATAGCACAAGAAATTGCCCTGATGGGTGCATGCCTGCCGGGCGTACAGGCATTTCAGGCGGGTCAATAGGCGCCATCCCTGGCCATTACTACTCCACAGGTGATCACGGCGTCCTGGCAACAACTCCCGCAACGGCGCCATCGGGGTGTGCGGTACGGGGGCGCGGTAATAGTGCCGCGGTTACATCCCCGGAAGGCCGGACGTCCGGGCGGGCCTCCACTGAATAACTCCGGCCTGCCGCCTCGGTGAGGATACAGTCCTCCAGTTGCGACATAGGCAGCGATGTCAGGCATTCTGCCGCCAGCGGCGCCGTGAGACCGAGGCAGACAAGGCACAATACGGGGCGCGTTACCATCGCGGCTGAACCTCCCTGTAAAAAAGTTGACCTGAACAAAGGATGGACCGCGAACAGCGCTGCGTAAATCATGCACATGGGCTAATACAAAAGCACTAGACCACCCGGTACGGGGGAGCCTTCGGATCAGAACGCCGGAGCGGCCACTTGCCGGCAGGAGGGCGGTTATTCCCCGGAGACAACCCGGTTTTTCATGATGTCGTTCGCCATGACCTCGAGTTCACCGAGAATGGCATCGATCCGGGCCTGCTCATCGGCAGTGACCGCCTGCTGAAACAGGCCGGTCTTTTCGTGGAATTCGCTCAAACCGAAATACCCCGCCAGGCCCTTGAGTTGATGCGCATGATCGCGCATTCGATCGACGTCCCGGTCACTACAGGCAGCGCGCAAGCCTTGCAACTGCACGCCCAACTCCTCGTGCAGCAGGCGCCGCAAGTCGCCGGGTATCCCGCCATTGCGGTCTTCATGATTTGCACCGGCCTCCCCGGGCGGGCTCATCCTGGGCAGGCTTCCGGGCCGGGTCACACTCCGGCGTCTGTTCACCCACTTGTGCAGAACGGCACTCAATATGTCATCGTTGACCGGCTTGTAAATGCAGTCATCGATACCGGTTGCATCCAGGCACTGATCCCGATCGGCAAAGACGTCTGCTGTCAGGGCCACGATCGGTGTCTGCCTGTTCAAGCCTGCACGGATGAGCTGTGCCGCATGCACACCACCCATCTCCGGCATGTGGATATCCAACAGGATAAGGTCAAACAGTTCCTGCATGGCACACTGCACGGCCTGACGACCATCTTCTGCCATCTGTACGGAGATGCCCAGACCAGCCAGCAACCTGATAATCAGCTCGCGATTGAAACGGTTGTCCTCTGCGACCAGCACCCGCTTTCCCTCCAAATCGCTACCGGTGACCGCGCCGCCGGGTGCAGACGATTTCCGGCCTTCGCCTGCCGGCCCCTGAGGCAATTCGAGCATATTACGCACCGCTCTCAACAGGGTATTACTCAACACGGGCTTGGACAATATCAGGATGCTGCGATCATCCGGGAGCGTAACCTCAAACTCGGCGGCATCACGACCCATAAGAATCAGAACCGGCAGCTCCGGCCACGCTGCCGTCGCTTCCAGCAGATTGCCGATATCGGTATTGCCATTCTCCCGGGAAGGCAGCCCGAGCACCAGCAGCTGGCAGGGTTCATTGCCGGCATGTGAGGTTTGCAGAAATTCGAGCGCCCTGCGCCATTCACCCATATTGAAAACGCTGGCGCCCCAGGCGAGAAAACGATTCCGCAGTGACCTCCGCGAGTAGTCATTGTTATCGTAAACCAGCACCTTGACGCCTTCCAGATATCGTGGCATTCGCTGATCAGCTGTTTCGGGCATCCTTGCAGGTAGCGTAAACCAGAAGGTCGAGCCCTGCCCCGGCGTGCTTTTCACTCCCATATCGCCACCGAGCAGATCAACGACCTTACTGCTGATCGATAGCCCCAGACCCGTTCCGCCATACTGACGGCTGATCGCCGAACTTGCCTGCCGGAATGGTTGAAACACAGACTTGGCCTCTTCGTCACTCAGGCCAATCCCCGTGTCGCTTACTTCGATACGGATGGTCAATTGCCGCCCGTCAAGCTCCACCACGGACACCTCCACTATTACGTGTCCGCTCTCGGTGAACTTGATGGCATTGTTCAACAGATTGGTCACGACCTGATTGATACGGGTGCCGTCTGCAAAGATCCTGCGGGGTATGTCCGAATGCAGTAACAGTACCAGCTCGAGACCTTTCTCATGCGCTGCTGTACTCAGCATGGTGACAACATTCTCAAGCGAATCATGCAAGTCAAACAGCGTCGGCTCGGTGACCAGTGTGCCTGATTCCAGCCTGGAAATATTGAGAATATCGTCTATCACAGAGAGCAATGAAGTCGCTGCCTGTGACACGGTACGGGTATATTCGTACTGCTGGTCCGTTTGCCGGGTTTTTTCGAGCAGGTTGGCAAATCCGATAACCGCATTCAATGGAGTGCGGATCTCATGGCTCATTTTTGCCAGGAATTCAGCTTTCGCCTCTCCCGCCTGCAAGGCCGCCCGGCGTGCCTCATCGAGCTCACGGTTCCTGTTTTCCAGGCTTTTTACGGTACTTTTCAGGTCCGAAGTCGCCTGACTGACTTCAGCCGTCAACCGTTCTTGCGCATTCCCGATAGTCACCGCCATCGTGTTGATGCCTTCTGCGAGGGTGGCAAGTTCACCGCCGAACTCGACCGGCACCCTTGTCCCAAGCTGCCCCCTGCGCAAGCGTTCAACCATCTTGATGATATGGCCGACCGGGCCGGTGACACTGCGCCCGATGATCAGTGCCATCAGGGCGCTCAGTAAAAGACCGGCAAGTACCATCAGGATACTGTTACGCAATATCTCCACCTGTCGGGCATCACTTGACTCCCGGGACAGGCTCAGCTCCACCCAGCCAAGGATACGACCGTCCGCCTCCATGACAAGTTCCTCATCCGAATCGGGATAATCGCTAATGGATATCTGGCTGGATCGAATTGGCGCCGTAAATAACAGGCCGGACTCCTGCAAATAAGCAGTTCCGCTGCGATTGCCCGTTGCGGACTCCTGGTCGCGGTTGCGATGCAGCAGCACATTCTTGTCTGGATCCAGAATAGCCACGGTTTGCACATCCGGCTCAGCCAGGGCGCCACGCAGCACCGGCTCCAGCATGTCGTGGTTTTCTGAAAATATTCCGAATTCACTCAAGGGCGCCAGGTAATGAACGAGCGCGGTCCCGCGCTGCATCAGTTGCTGTTCGACATCACGCAAGCGCGCTACTGTCATGTAATAACCCAGCGTGGCTGTGACAATCACCAGCGGCACAAGAACGCTGATCAATATGCGCGTCCTGATGCTTCGGCTGTCAAACCAGTGAGTCATTGCGCTTGCCTGCCTTCTTCGGCCTGCATCAGCTGCAGCAACAGCAGGTCCTCGTCCGGCAGCGACAGACCGATCGAACGAGCAACGGACCGGTTCAGGCCCAGACTGAAATATTTAGGATATATCTGCAGGGGCAGGTTGCCGGAATTGCCCTCGATATAGTCGTAGACAATTTCTGCCGCCTGCCTGCCGATCTGCTCCGGGGTGGAATAGACGGCTGCCAGCGCACCGGCATCCACATATGCCCTGGAGAAGCCTATGACCGGCACCCTGTACTGGTAGGCAAGATACAGCAACCACTTGGATATATTCGGATTGAGGGCAACACTGTCGTACACCGCCAGCAAGGCCTTGTTGTTCTTGATCAGACCTTCAATTATCGGAACCGGGTTCGCGTCTTCATCGACCACCGCTTCATTCAATTCCACTCCGGCTGTGCTGGCCGCTGCACGGTATTCAGCAGCTTCCTGGCTGGAAGTAGGCCCCCACAGAACGCCAATACTGCGCGAACCGGCAAGTATGCTCCTGGCCAGCCGTATACGCCGTAATGGCGGCTGGTCAAGGACAATGCCGGCGAACTTTCCGGACCGGTGCCGCTTGCTTGCCGATTCCGAAGTGTTCATCAGGGTGCTGAAGGTGACTTTCGGTGTCACGATACTCAGTGCCGGCGTATCAATATCCGCATCAACCAGCTTGCGGGTTGCGCGGCTGCCGATGGCGATAATCAGGTCGGAGCCGGATGCACCGATATCGATACTGTCTTCAGTTTTGTCATCGATCAGTTTCTTGACGTCAAGTGCGACCGTGATATCCCCATATTCATCGAGACGTTGCTTGAAGCCACGCATCGTCTGCAAGTGGACATCCGCCTTGCCGCTCAGTAACAGCGTGATACGGGGATTCTTCTCGGCCGAGTGCACAGGAAATACTGTCGCCGTAAAGGCAAGCAGCAACAGGCACAGAAACCATGTTGTCATGATCGACTTCATTATTCCGTCAGCACGGGCAATCCTGTCTTCCACTCCGGTACGGTTCGCTACTTAGCTCACGGCAATGACAGGCTGAACTGGAGATAGGCCCGGGTATCGAAGACATTATCGTCACGAAACTCCAGATAATCACCGCCCAGGTTTTGCCCGATCAGTGCGACATCAGCAAGCGAACTGCCGATCTTGAATTGTTTGGCCAGCCTCGCATCAATCCGCGTATAGCTGGGCAGGGGTGTACCGTCACCGAACCAGGTGAAAGCACTCGTCCCGGATATGGAAACACTCGATTCCCAGCCAGAGGCGAATCGATAACCGGTGAGCAGGCTGTAGGAATGTTCAGGCGCCCGACCGGAGAATGGCCAGCAAATCGGATAGTAGTTTCTGTTTTCTTCAGGATCAGGCGATACCTGAACAACATCGGGTGACGTATGACACAATCTCGGTACACCCTGCTCATATGCAGGCAAATCTTCTTCTTTCAAGTCTTCGTATTTCTTTAGAAACTCCCCTTCCGGATTGGCGTAGGCATAGGTGAACACAAGAAAGGCCGCCGGGCGCGGGCGGTAAACCAGCTGCAGCTCGAAACCATCGATATCAATCGAGCCAACATCGTTGCTCAGGACCTGGATCCACTCAACAGGTACTTGTGGGTACGTATACAGGCCCACGTCACGCCTGTCGTTAACATGTCTAATTACCGGATCAATGCGTTCACGGTATAATTTCATATCCAGCGTCAGCGCCTGTTCCGGCCATTTTGCGATGTACCCGATTTCGTAAGAAGTAATTTCCTCGGGATCGTCCAGCCCATAACTGATATGCCGGGCCAACGGCGGGCCACCGTCAAACTCAAAATAACTCGACCAGTTGTTTTCCAGGAGCGAAGGCGTGCGATAGGCGCGTGCCGCGCCAAGGCGCAGGGTGTGCCTGTCTGAGAAATGATAATTAAAAGCAATTCGGGGCGATATTTCCGTCCCGACAATATTATTGTCCTCGAGATTCGCGCCCAGATTCAGGACAAGGCGGTCCATGAACCGCTTTTCTCCATTTACATACAGGCGTGATACGAGATCCTCTTCTTCGCCATCCAGCCAGTACTCTCCCTCGATGGTTTCGTAACGCAGGCCGGCGCCCCATGCCATACGAAAGTCATCAGTCGGTTGCAGAACGTGCTGAAACTCGAGATCGTAGCGATCGGTGTTGATATCTTCCAGGCCGTAGCGGATGGTCTGGTCCTTCAGGGTGAAGGTATCCGGAGGGTATCCCCAGGGTATCGTTTCAAATACCTCTGGCGAGATCGGAAACCCCAGTTCTTCGGAAACGACTTCTGAGAGTGGGCCAATGGTAAAATCATCATCCATCCGGTACCGGTTATGATAGAACTGGACGTAGACCGAGTCCGTCGGATTCAGGGTGCGCGTCCAGCGCAGGTATTCATGGTGCGAGGTTCTCTTACCGGTACGCTCCGGCGTAAACCGGTCATTTGGAAACCCAATGCCGTAATCACCCCGGGCCAGGCCCAGCTGGACATCCCAATGGTCACGCAGGTCCTTCTGGTAGATACCTCGAAAAGACAGCCTGGCCTGCTCGGTGTCGTCGTTCACATCGTCAAAGCCATCGTCCTCGCGATAGCTGCCACTGATGCGATAATCAAAGTTCGACGTGCGACCGCCATACCGGAACTTACCGATGCCGGTATCCTGGCTGCCAGCGGTCATACCGATATAGGTACCCTGATCCAGGAAGGGCTGCCGGGTAGTGATATAGATGACACCGTTGAAGGCATTGGCACCGTAGCTGGCCACATTTGGCCCGCTGATAACCTCGATGCGCTCGATGTCTTCGATCTCCAGCGGCGTATTGGCCCAGTCGACCCCGGAATTGAATGCCGTGTGCAGGGAGCGTCCGTCCACCAGGACCAGCAGACGGTTCGATATTTCGTCCGCCAAGCCGTGTGAGGTCACCGAGAACTTATTGCCGGTCACGTGCCCGACCTGGAAGCCCGGTACCAGCCGGAAGATATCGGCCAGGTTGGTGGCTCCTGACATCCGGATCATGTCGCGATCGATCACCGTGACTGTCGCGGGAGAATCCTCCGGGCGCTGTGGTAGCCGTGCCGCTGAACTAACCAGCGGAATCTCCGCCAGCAGGTCCTCTTCTGTCGGCAGATCCATTGGTGCGGATGCATTCGCGAGAGGATAAAACAGTGCCGTGCAAACGATACTGGATAATATCCTGTAGAAGCCTGGTTTAATTGTTATGTTTCCGCTTCTTGCTACAGCGCACATAGCTGTTACTCCTGCGGCTTGTGTTTCTGGTTCATATTCACGGCAATGACAGGCTGAACTGGAGATAGGCCCGGGTATCGAAGACATTTTCTTTGCGGAACTCCTGGTAGTCTCCACCCAGGTTCTGCATCACCAGGGCAACGTCGCCTTTCGATTCACCCAGCTTGAATTTCCTCGCAATGCGCCCATCGACACGCGTATAGCTCGGCACTGCATCCCCGTCACCCAGCCATGTAACGGCACTCATGCCATAGATACCCAGGCTGGCCTCCCAGCCGGAATCAAAGGCATAGCTGCCCAGCAGGCCATAGGTCTGCGTGGGAACATAATTGTTGTAATTCTTGCACTTTTCGCTAAAACCCTCTGCATCCCGAATTTGCGGACATTCAGAAGGCCGAACATCGAACAGTGTGTTCTCGCTGACAAAGACACCTGATGGATCTGCATAGGCATAGTGCAGCGCCAGGAAGCTTGCAGGGCCTGGCCGGTAGGTCAGCGCCAGTTCGATACCGTTGATATCCAGGTCGCCCACGTCGGGTGTCGTGACGGCATGGGATAACTCCAGACCATCTGGCGGAGGGTCTGTCAGATTGAACGGATCGAATTCATTATCCCGGCGGTCCTTGACCTTGCCAATAATGTCCCTGATTTCCTCGCGATAGAGCTTCATATCCAGGGTCAGGGCCTGCCTGGGCCAGTGTCCTACATAGCCGAGTTCGTAGGAGGTGATCTCCTCGGGATCATCCAGGCCGTTGCTGAAACGGGCCCCGAACAGCAGTTCCCCGTCATTGAAGCGGTAGGCGTGGAACTCGTGCTCCTCGAACAGGGATGGAATCCGGTAGGCCCTTGCCACACTGGCCCGCACGGTATGGTTCGGTATGAGGCGATAATTCAACCCCAGGCGGGGCGAGTACTGGGTGTCAACGATATCACTGGATTCGACCATGGCACCTGCATTAATCAATAAACGCTCCGTCAGCTGCCCTTCGACGTTGACGAACAGGCGCTTGACCAGGTCGTCCTCTTCCTGACTGAACCAGTAACGCCCATCAACCGTGTCATGGCGCAGGCTCCCGCCCCAGGCGATCCGCAGGTCATCCCGGGGCTGCAGGGTATGCTGGAACTCGAGGTCAAACCGCTCGGTATGGGTATTGTAGATTCCGTGAGTGATGGTCTGGCCGAAATCAGGCAGGGGGATCTGAAAGGTGTCCTCCATATCGAGGTAGTTGTAGTAGAACTGGACATAAAAGGATTCCGCCGGGGACAGGGCCCGGTTCCAGCGCAGGTATCCGAAACTGGTATTGACATCGCGGTCGCGCGCCGGGTCCAGGGGATCATCGATCTCCGCGATACCGTAAACACCGTCCGCAGCACCGAGCTGCAGGTCCAGCTGGTCCCTGGCATTCAGCTGGTAATTGCCCCTGAATGAGAGCTTGCCCACCTCGACATCATCACTAATGACAGGATCGTCGAAGCCGTCGTCCACGCGGTAGCTACCGCTGACCCGGTACTCGAAGTCCCCCTTCCTGCCGCCGTAACGGAACATGCCGATGCCGGTATCCCGGCTGCCCCCGGTGGCCTTCAGGTAGCTACCCTGGTCCTGGAAGGGCTGGCGCGTGATGATATTAATGACGCCCTTGAAGGCGTTGGCCCCGTAGCTGGTCACGTTGGGACCGCGGGTAACCTCGATGCGCTCGATGTCCTCGATCTCGACGGGCAGGGTCATCCAGTCGACGCTGGAGAACACCGGTGTGTACACCGAGCGGCCATCGATCATCACCAGCAGGCTATTCGGAAAATTGTCAGACACCCCGTGCGAGGTTACTGCGAACTGGTTGCCGGAGATGTGGCCCACCTGGAAGCCCGGTACCAGCCGGAAGATATCGGCCAGGTTGATGGCCCCTGACGCCCTGATCATTTCCCGGTCGATCACCGTCACTGACGCCGGGGTATCCTCCGGGCGCTGGGCCAGCCGCGTAACCGAGCTGACCAGCGGGATGTCGGCCAGGACATCCACCTCCGTCGGCAGATCCGCTGCACCCAATCCTCCCGAGGCAAGAAAACCTAACAGGTAGACAGAATAGGCCTGCCGGTAGTTCGTGTGGTTTATATTCAATTGGCATCCCCTCGAAAATTGAATGCTGGTGAGTTTCTTTCTTTGATTATGGAAGGCCAGACTAACTCATCTTGCGTCATTCCGGCGAAGGCCGGAATCCGGTCACTGCCTGATGACCCGTTCCTGGATTCCGGGTCGCCACTACGCTCCACCCGGAATGACAGCTTGAGCAGACTTTCCTTATTTGTTTTGTAATTGCGTTACCTGTTGTGCAATTCTGCCTGTGCTGGTCAGCACCACCCCCTTTCAGTCGGATTGCGACATGTCCAGCTCCCTGGACGCGACCGCGGCCTCGGTCCGGTTGTTTACTCCCAGCACCTTGAAGATGGCCGTGACATGGATTTTGACGGTGTGGGCCGACAGACCCAGTTCCCGGGCAATGGTCTTGTTGGACTTGCCCTCACCCAGCAGTTTGAGCACTTCAATCTGCCGGGGCGTGAGGTCAAGTTGTGACGCGGGCGTCATCCTGGCTGATATGTCAGCGGCACCCGCATCTGGCTGATGCAGCATGGCCGGCGGTATATAGACGCCACCGGACAGGACCAGCTGGATAGCGCTGCTCATCACCGCATGAGCGGCACTTTTCTGGATAAACCCGGCGGCCCCGCGGTCAATGACGCGCTGCATGACACGAGCGTCATCGGTTGCTGATAAAATAATGACAGGGATATGCGAATAACCGTTACAGACCTCTGTCAGCAAGCCCAGGTCTGTGACCCCGGGCATATACAGATCGAGCAGGATCAGATCGATATCGGGATTATTCGAAAGACTTTCCAGGACCTGACTGCGATCCGCGGCCTCCACCACAGAGAGGTCCTCTGAAAGATCGGACAGCAGAAGCTTTATACCATCCCGGACAATTTCATGATCATCGGCAATGAGTATCTTCATAACTCAACCGTGCACCTCCATTCGATACTATTGTACTTGTTTAACAACAGGATACTGTTAGCGGTCCGGCAAACGCAAATAACCCGCAAATGCACACCCGGGCCAGTCGATCCACACAGATGCTGAAAACAGTGATTTGCCCCTGCGCGAGGGTCAATCCAGCGAACACCAAGAAAAAGTGACAGAAGTACCCGGGAGATCAGCCGGCTGACCTGGGGTGCAGTGAGTCGACCACACGACCCTAGGCGGAATCGACACCCTGGTCGGCTGGGGGCCGACTGACAAACACGGTCCTCAGTACGGCAGCCCGGTTGATTTCCGTGATGTGTTGGTGGAGCTCGGTGGGCGAGGTAACATAGGGATCATACTCGATAACCACCATATTTCCCTGGGTCGCACTGAAGTCGGCACTGATCACGCCTGTTGTCCCGGCAATGCCCCGCTCGATGAGCTTGCGGTGTCCGTCTTCCAGCGGCTCGCGGACTTCCAGGACCATCCCTACTTTATGTGTCAGTACAGCCATGCTATGAATGACCCCCCTTGTCCGTGTCCAGTGACTTTCAGGATATTCCATGATTGACTATAGGATCAGCCATTTAATTCATACATAGGACAAATGGGTTAGGCATAAATAACCCATTTGTATTATTGTTCCAATGACATTGCGGCCGGGATGCGTCGCACCAGCAGCTACCGGGAGCAGCATGGCAATCAGCGTATTCGATCTGTTCAAGATCGGCATTGGCCCCTCCAGTTCCCATACAGTGGGACCCATGCGGGCAGCCGGCCGGTTCATTGACGACCTGGCAGCGCGGGGTATGCTCGAAGCGGTTGCGCGAATCCGGGTCCAGCTGTTCGGCTCGCTGGGTGCCACCGGCAAGGGGCACGGCACCGACAAGGCCGTCATCCTGGGCCTGGAGGGTGAACTCCCCGAGACGGTCGACACCGACGCCATACCGGCGCACCTGGAAACCCTGCGTCAACAGCAACGCCTCCAGTTATCGAATGGGCCGGTAATCGAATTCGCCCCTGATCGTGACCTGGAATTCCTTCGCCGCAAGACCCTGCCCTACCACCCCAACGGCATGAAATTCCAGGCCTGCGGCGCGGATGGAACCCTGCTGCACGAACGGGTCTATTACTCGGTCGGTGGTGGATTCGTTGTCAACGAGGACGCTGCCGGGGCCGACCGGATCGTCGAGGACCGCACCCCGCTGCCCTATGCCTTCAGCAGTGCCGCCGGCCTGCTTGAGCTGTGTTCGGAGCACAGCCTCTCCATGAGCCGGGTGATGCTGTGCAACGAGATGGCCTGGAGAAGTGAGCCCGGGATCCGCAGCGGACTGCTGGATATCTGGAATGAGATGCAGGCCTGTGTCGAACGCGGCTGCCACACCGAGGGCATCCTGCCCGGCGGGCTGAAGGTCAAACGCCGAGCTGCCCGGCTCTACCGCCAGCTCACCAATGATCGTGAACTGGAAAAGGTACCCCTGGGCACCATGGACTGGGTCAACCTGTATGCCCTCGCCGTGAACGAGGAAAACGCCGCCGGCGGACGGGTGGTCACCGCGCCCACCAACGGGGCGGCCGGCATCATACCGGCCGTGCTGCACTATTACTGGCGCTTCTCACCCGGCTACAGCGATGACGGCGTGGTGCGCTTTTTGCTCACGGCCGGTGCCATCGGCATCCTCTACAAGCTCAATGCCTCGATCTCCGGTGCCGAGGTCGGCTGCCAGGGCGAGGTCGGCACGGCCTGCTCCATGGCCGCGGCGGGGCTCACCGAGGTGCTCGGCGGCACGCCCGAGCAGGTCGAAAATGCCGCAGAAATCGCCATGGAACACAACCTGGGACTCACCTGCGACCCGATCGGTGGCCTGGTGCAGGTGCCCTGCATCGAACGCAACGCCATGGGTGCAGTCAAGGCCATCAATGCCTCGCGTATGGCGCTGCGCGGCGACGGCACACACTTTGTTTCCCTCGACAAGGTCATCAAGACCATGCGCGAGACCGGCGCGGACATGAAAATGAAATACAAGGAGACCGCACGCGGCGGCCTGGCCGTGAATGTGATCGAATGCTGAAGAAAGCGAACGCCCGTCGTCAGACACTTCCAGCAACCCGTTATTTTCACCGGTACAGTTCAGCGCCAGGATCGTTATCCATGCAGCGGCCTGACAGGCCGTGTTGCCCCCACTGGCTGATTCCCGTCCTCGTGATGGCGCTGCTGGGCGGCTGTACCACGCCACAGCTGGGTGACTCGGAGGCGGCGCTGGCCCTGGAAGACCTCGCTTCCGGTCTGGGTGGCAGCCGACTGTCTGAACAAACACCCACCCCCGTGCGCCGCACGGTCAGCTACCCGACATCATTGGGCGAGCGCTCGGCGGACCTCTACCTGTCGCCGCAGGGGACACGCGCCGGTATCGTGCTGGTACCCGGCGTGGTGGCCCAGGGCGGCCGGGACCCGCGCCTGGTGGTCCTTGCCCGCACCCTGGCGCGGCTGCAATTCGCGGTGCTGGTGCCCGACATGCCGGAGGTGCGCCGCTTCCGGCTGCGCGCGACCGACGCCGACGAGGTCGCCGCCGCCTTTGCCTGGCTGGTGTCACGCTCCGAACTGTCACCGCAGGGCGCTGCCGGTGTCGCCGGCTTCAGCTACGGTGCCGGTCCGGTGCTGCTGGCGGCGATGCAGCCCGGGATTCGTGACCGGGTGCGCTTTGTGATGAGCGTCGGCGGCTATTACTCGTTGCAGAACGTGATTGCCTATCTCACCACCGGTTATCCGGCCACTACCCTGTCAAGCGGAAGGGAGACAGGCGCAGACATCCGGCCGGGCCCACCGCACCCCTACGGGGTGGCCGTGTTTATCCGCTCGAACCTGGACCTGCTGGAGCGGTCCGTCGACCGGGGTTTTATGCGCAGCTATGCGGATTACCTCGTCGGCGAAAACGGGGTCGAGGACGAACCCGTGCCCGGCACGCTGGCCCCCGATGCCCGCGCCTTTTATGAACTGCTGACCAACCCGGACCCGACCCGGGTACCGGCACTGGTCGGGCGCCTGCCGGAACGGATCCGTGTACAGCTCGAGGGCATCGATCCCTCCGCCCGGGACCCGGTGCAACTGGGGGCACAGGTCATCCTGCTGCATGGCCGCGGCGACAACCTGGTTCCCTACACCGAGAGCATTACCCTGGCGAACGCCCTGCCGAAGGGTCAAGCACAACTGTATCTGATCGACGGCCTCGCCCACGTGGACCTCAAGCCGGCGACCCATGACATCCCGCAACTCCTCGCCGCACTGGAGGCCCTGCTGGCGGTGCGCACGGACCCGGGACCGGATGCCGGGGCCGTACCTGAACCACCCCCGGTGCCGTGAAAATCGATTATAGTTATCCTTAGCGCAGAACAAAAAATGCCGCCCTCGGGCGCGACAAAAATGGAGGTTCCCATGAAAATCCTGAAACGCTCTTTCCACCACATGATCCTGAGCCTGTGCGCGCTCGCCCTTTTCAACACGGGCACGGCCCTGGGTGCGAAACCCTTTTCCGACCTGGTCTTCTTCGGCGACAGCCTGTCCGACCCGGGGAATGGCTTCGTCCTGGGTGGCGAACTCAGCCTGCGTCCCTTTGATCTCATTCCCGACGGGCCCTATGCCCGCGGCGGCCTGCACCTGAGCAACGGCAGCACCTGGGCCGAGCAGTTCGCACAAGGCCTGCACATGCACACCGGCCCGGCCTACCGCAACCCGCGGGTGTTCTCCAACTACGCCGTCGGCGCCTCGCGCGCCCGCGATGATCTCATCACCCAGGTCAACTTTTACCTGTCGCTCCGGGGTGGTGATACGGCAGACAGCGGGGCCCTGCATGTGCTGTTCATCACGGGCAATGACCTGCGCGACGCCCTTGGAGCGCTGCTACTTGATCCAAGCGGTGAAACCACCAAAGGGATCATAGCCGCCTCCATCACGGCGCTGACCGACAACATCGCCGTCCTGGTCGAAGCCGGCGCGAGCGAGTTCCTGGTGTTCAACGGCCCCGACCTGTCGCTGGTGCCGGCGGTACGCCTGCAGGGCCCCCTCGCCATCGCGGCCGGGGGCCAGCTCTCCGCACAGTACAATCTGGCACTGGGCGATGCACTGGACCTACTCGAATCCGGGCTGCCACCCTGGGTCAACCTGACCCGTTTTGATATCGCTGCCCTGTTCAACGAGGTCGTGACCGCCCCTGCCGATTTCGGCTTCACCGAGGTGGAAGCGACCTGCATCAATCCCGGTGTCATCGTGAAGGCCGCCTGCAGGAACCCGCAGGACTACCTGTTCTGGGACGGCATCCACCCGACCAAGGCCGCACACGGACTGATCGCCGAGCGGGTGCTCGATCTGTACCGGTGACCCGGCCCTGTCCGCGCGCCGGTACAGCGCTGTCTCATAATAGCCCTGCGCGCGATGTCAGCGCGGGGGCTTAAATCAAGGAAACTCTGATAAAGTCGTCATTCCGGGCGGAGCGAAGCGGAGACCCGGAATGACGAAAGCAGAGTTGATCAGGCCATCCCTAAATCGGTAAACCCCGTGCCAGGCCAGCTCCTCAACAAACCCGGGAACCGTCGACGTGAACTGGAATGAATTTATGCTGGAGCAGGAAGTGTCCATCCGCCTGGGCTTCTTCTTCGGCATCTTCGCCGTCATGGCGCTGTGGGAGCTGATGGCACCGCGGCGCACGTTGAGCGTCTCGAAGACTATCCGCTGGACCAATAACCTGGGGCTGGTATTCCTCAACAGCCTGCTGTTGCGGCTGCTGTTCCCCGCGGCGGCCGTGGGCATGGCCGCCTTTGCCGCAGCGCAGGGCTGGGGGCTGTTCAATTATGTCGAGGCACCCCTGCCGCTGGCGGTGGTGACTTCGGTGCTGGTCATGGACTTCACCATCTATCTCCAGCACGTCATGGTGCATGCCGTCCCGCTGCTGTGGCGACTGCACCGGGTACACCATGCCGACCTGGATTTCGACGTCACCACCGGTGCACGCTTCCACCCGCTGGAGATCATCCTCTCGATGCTGATCAAGTTCGCCGTTATCCTGCTGCTCGGCCCCCCGCTGGTCGCCGTGGTGATCTTCGAGGTGATCCTCAACGCCACCTCCATGTTCAACCACAGCAATGTCCGCCTCCCTCGCCCGGTCGATGCGCTGCTGCGGCTGGTCGTGGTGACGCCGGACATGCATCGCGTGCATCACTCCATCGAGGACGACGAGACCAACAGCAACTTCGGTTTCAACCTGCCCTGGTGGGATCGCCTGTTCGGTACCTACCGCGACCAGCCGCGCGCCGGTCACACGGACATGACCATCGGCATCCGCACCTTCCGCGAGGCCCGCTGGTGCAGCTGGCTGCCGGGGATGCTGGCCATCCCGTTCGTGGGCAAGGTGCAGGACTATGCCATCAACCGGCGCCGCTGGAACGAACCCCATGAGCACTAGCCGGCACTGGCTGCGCATTCTGCTGTTGCTCGGCCTCGCGGCCGGCATTGCGCTGGCCGTTGCCTGGCGCGATCACTTTGACGCCGCAGCCCTGGAAACCTGGATCCACGAGGCCGGGATCATTGCACCGCTGCTGTTCATCCTGATCTACGCCGTTGCGGCCGTGCTGTTTCTCCCCGGCACGGTGGTGACCCTGGCGGGCGGGGCGCTGTTCGGGCCGGTACTCGGCACCCTCTACAACCTGATCGGCGCCACCCTCGGTGCCACCCTGGCCTTCCTGATCGCACGCTACCTGGCATCGGACTGGATCACGCGCAAGGCCGGCGGCCGCGTGAAACAGCTGATCAGCGGCGTCGAGCACGAAGGCTGGCGCTTCGTCGCCTTTGTAAGGCTGGTGCCGCTGTTTCCCTTCAACCTGCTGAATTACGCCCTCGGCGTCACCCGCCTGCGGCTCTCCCACTACGTCATCGCCAGTTTCATCTGCATGTTGCCGGGTGCGGCGGCCTATACCTGGCTCGGTTATGCCGGGCGGGAGGCACTCGCCGGCGGTGAGGGCATCATCCGCAAGGCACTCGTCGCCCTCGCCCTGCTGGCACTGGTCGCGTTCCTGCCACGCCTGATCGGCCGTCTGCGTCACGGTCCGATGCTCGAGGTACAGGACCTGGTGAGAATGCGCGACAACGGCGGCGAATTGTGTATCCTCGATGTCCGCACAGCGGCTGATTTTGCGGGTGACCAGGGCCATATCCCGGGCTCCCGCAACATCCCCGTCGAGGACCTGCCGGCGCGCATGGGCGAACTGGCTGATTACACAGAAGTTCCGGTCGCCATCGTCTGCCGTACCGACAAGCGGTCCGCCAAGGCCGCGCAGCTGCTGACCAGGGGCGGGTTCAGCGATGTCCACGTGGTACGCGGCGGTATGACCCGCTGGCATGAACTGGACCTGCCGGTGACGTACCAGCCGGACAACCACCAATCAGCACCGGGGAAGGCTGTTAATCAGATATAATAGGCGGATACTGTCATACTGATTGCCTGCCCTGTCTCCACTATCAACTATTCGGGAGTCATTCCAATGAAAACAGCATTCTTTTCACCGTTCCTGCTGATGCTGCTGATACTGGCCTTGACGGGACAGGTCAGCCGCGCGGACGAGGTCACCCTGACGCAGGGCGACATCACCCTCAACGCCAGGCTTGAACTGGCTGACGGCAAGACCCTCAAGGATGGCGTGGTCCTGATGACCCACGGGACGCTGGCACACAACGGCATGGAGATCATCCAGACCCTGCAGGACCTGCTGAAGGAGAACGGCCTGAACACCCTGGCCATCAACCTGGGCCTCGGGATAAGCGATCGCCATGGCATGTACCCCTGCGAGACGCTGCACACCCACAAACACACCGATGCCCTGGACGAGATCGGCGCCTGGATCGGCTGGCTCAAGGGCCAGGGTGCCGACAGCATCGTACTGCTCGGTCACTCACGCGGCGGCAACCAGACGGCCTGGTTTGCGAGCGAGCGCAAGGAACCGGTGGTGAAGGCCGCGGTGCTGGTGGCACCCCAGACCTGGGACGAGACCAGTGCTGCAAAAGATTACGAATCACGTTACGGCAAACCGCTGGTACCGCTACTGGAAAAGGCCCAGGCCCAGGTCAAGGCTGGCAAGGACGATGCCATACTTGAGCATACCGACTTCATCTACTGCGCCGATACCCGGGTGACGGCGGGCAGCTTCGCCGCCTACTACACGCCGGATGCACGTTTCGACACGCCTTCCCTGCTGCCCGGGATCGGCATGCCGGTGCTGGTATTCAGCGCCACCGAGGACACGGCCGTGACCGGACTGCCCGAAAAGCTTGCACAGCTCGAGAACGCCGATCACGTCGAGCATGTCGCCATCGACGGCGCGGACCACTACTTCCGGGACCTGTATGCCGAGGACCTGGTGGACGCCATGGTCGACTTCATCGACCGGCTCTGATAATGGGGAAATGGGGACATTCTTCTTTTTTAATTTCGATCAGGAAATACAGCATGCATGCCGGATTGGCGCTAGCCCAATCCGGCGCTAGTCGCTGAAACCCTTGTCGCGCAGGATCGCCTCGATCCGGGCATGATGCGCCGCCTCCCATTCATCCAGGGACCGGGCGGCATCACTGGCGGCGCTTGCCTGCGCGGCCTCGAGGACCGTGTCCTGGCGGTCGGCCGGCACCACCACGATGCCCTCCTCGTCCGCAACCACGACATCCCCTGACACCACCTCCACCCCGCCGCAGTGCACGATCCCGTTCAACTTCCCGATTAGCTGTTTATCCCCGGGAATGGGAATCACACCGCGCGCAAACACCGGAAAACCGGCCTCCCGCACCTCGGCGATGTCACGAATCACACCGTCGATGACGAAGCCGGCGATACCGCGGCGCTGGGCCACGGCGCACACGTTGCCGCCCGAAACGGCGTAATCGATATCCCCCGCCTTCACCACGATGACCGAACCGGGCGGGGCACGGTAGATCGCGGCATGCAGCATCAGGTTGTCACCGGGCGCACACTCCACCGGGTAGGCCGGCCCGGCTATGCGCGGGATCGGCTGCCACATCGGCCGGATGCCGATATCCATGACGCGCTCGCGACCCATCGCGTCGGCAAGTACCGTGGGTGAAAGCGCCTTGAAGGTGGAATAATCCGGCATGGTTTCACACTCCTGGATTCGACTGGGGATAAGGGGACATTCCGTTTTTTTTCACGCTGCTATAATTTTATCAGGCCGTCGGCGATACGCTGCCTGGACCGATGTACGGCAACCCGATGAAACGCAGGGACTTCATCAAGTATTCCACGCTCGCGCCCCTGGCCGCGGCTTTGCCACGCGCAGGTTTGACCATCCCGGAACAATCCACGCAACCGGAGCGGACGTCAGTGGATACAGTTACCCTGTTTCTCGCCGGAGACGTCATGACGGGCCGCGGTATCGACCAGATACTGCCACATCCCGGTGACCCGCGCATCTTCGAGCCCTACAGCCGCTCGGCCCTGGATTATGTACGCCTGGCCGAGCGCGCCAACGGCCCGATCCCCCGCCCGGTGGACTTCGCCTATATCTGGGGTGATGCGCTGGCGGTACTCGATGAGGTGGCGCCCGATGTTCGCATCATCAACCTGGAAACGGCCGTCACCCGCCGGGGTAACCCCTGGCCACGCAAGGGCATCCAGTACCGCATGCATCCGGACAATATCCCCTGCCTCGGCGCTGCCGCGATCGACTGCTGCGTGCTGGCCAACAACCACGTCCTTGACTGGGGTTATGCGGGACTCGAAGAGACCCTCTCGGGCCTGAGCGGGTCGGAATTGACGACCGTGGGCGCGGGTAGAAACCGCACGGCCGCGCAGTCGCCCGCGGTTATTACCCTGCCGGGTGGAGGCCGGGTGCTGGTGTTCGCCTGGGGCCTGCCGAGCAGCGGCATCCCCGCGGCCTGGGCCGCCACGACCGGCAAAGCGGGCGTGAACCTGCTGCCGGACCTCTCGCAGCGGGCTATCAGAGAGGTTGCCGATAGCGTCGATGCAAACCGGCAGGCCGGCGACGTGGTGGTGATCTCCCTGCACTGGGGCGGCAACTGGGGCTATCCGATCCCGGAGGAACACCGCCGCTTTGCCCATGCACTCATCGACGCCGGCGCCGTGGACCTCGTTCATGGCCATTCCTCGCATCACCCCCTCGGCATCGAGGTCTACCGGGGCCGGCCCGTCATCTACGGCTGCGGCGACCTGATCGATGACTATGAGGGGATCAGCGGTCACGAGGAGTTCCGTATCGATCTCGCCCTGCTCTACCTGGTGGCACTGGAGCGTGGCAGCGGTGAGCTGCGGCACCTCGAGATGATCCCGATGCAACGCAGGAAGTTTCGTCTCAACCGGGCGGTCCGCGAGGACGGCGACTGGCTGGAGGAGGTGCTGGACCGGGAGAGCCGTCAGCTGGGGGCGCGGGTGGAACCGGCGGAGAATAACGCGCTGCGGCTGCACCGGTAAAAGGGGACATTCTGCTTTTTTCACATACAACTTTCCATGGTTGTAAAAAGCAGAATGTCCCCATTTCCCCGGGACTATTGCCCCAGAAAGGGATAATCGGTATAGCCGTGTTCATCGCCACCGTAGAAGGTATCCGGGTCCGGGGTATTGAGCGCGGCACCGCTGCGGAAGCGTTCGACCAGGTCCGGGTTGGCGATGTACAGGGTACCGAAAGCGACCAGGTCCGCCGCACCGGACTGAACGGCCTGCTGGGCCCGCGCCAGGTCGTATTTGCAGTTCGCCATGTAGTTACCCCTGAAGGCAGCGCGGATCTGACCGTAGTCGAGCCTGGATTGGCCCGATATCATGTCGCTCTCGAGGACGTGCAGGTAGGCCAGGCCAAACCCGTCCAGCAAGGCAGCGGCATAATTGAATGTAGCCTGCGGGTTACTGTCCTGCATATCGTTAAAACTGTTTTCCGGTGAAAGCCGCACCCCGACCCGGTCCGCTCCCAGCTCTGCACAAACGGCCGTGGTCACCTCGCGCAGCAAACGTGCACGTTTCTCCAGGGTACCGCCGTAGGCATCCGTCCGGTGGTTGCTGCCATCGCGCAGAAACTGGTCGATGAGATAACCGTTCGCGGAGTGGATCTCGACACCGTCAAATCCGGCCCGCAGCGCATTGCGGGCGGCCTGCGCGTAGTGCTCCACGATACCCGGGATCTCATCCGCATCCAGGGCCCTGGGCGTCACGAAGGCCTGCATCCCCTCGTAGGTGACGGCCTCCCCGGCCGGCCGGATGGCCGAAGGCGCCACCGGCAGCGCCCCGTCGGGCTGCAGCGAGGGATGGGAAATCCGGCCGACGTGCCAGAGCTGCAGAAAGATGCGGCCATCCAGCTCATGCACGGCCCGGGTGACCGCCTGCCAGCCGGCGACCTGTGCCTCGCTGTGGATGCCCGGTGTCGCCGGGTAGCCCACGCCCTGCGGTGAAATCTGGGTGGCCTCCGTGATAATCAACCCGGCCGTGGCGCGTTGCCGGTAGTACTCCACATTCATGGCCTGCGGCACATTACCTTCGGCCGCGCGATTACGGGTCAGCGGCGCCATGACAATACGGTTCGGCAAGCGCATGCGACCGACTGTGAGGGGTGAAAAAATGTCCGTATTCATATCCGGCAAACCTCCAATGGCTGCGTTTCAGGGGATGCAGTCCGTCTTGTCAACGGATACACCGATACAGCAATACAGCTTTCCTGTATGAACGTGGTTAATCGTCGCACGTCAACTAGAATATCCATGCAGCTCCAATTAGCAGTATGGCACACGCCGGTCTGCTCACTCTACTCTGACAAGCGGAGGTCGCCATGAGCATGAAAATCCTGGCCAGCGCATTCAAACACAACGGCGAGATACCCGCTCGCCATACCTGTGACGACCGGGATACCTCGCCGGAACTCTCCTGGTCGGATCTGCCGGCAGGCACACAGAGCCTGGCCCTGATCGTGGATGATCCGGACGCTCCGGATCCGGCCGCACCCCGCATGACCTGGGTACACTGGGTGCTGTACAACATTCCGCCAGCAACCACCGGACTGGAACAGGCGACTGTCAGCAACACACTGCCGCATGGCACGCGCGAAGGCACTAACGACTGGGGTCGAACCGGCTACGGTGGCCCCTGCCCGCCAACCGGCCGGCACCGCTACTTCTTCAGGCTGTATGCCCTGGACAGCCTGCTGCCGGATCTCGGAAAACCCGAAAAACCGGACCTCCTGCACGCCATGGAGGGCCATATCCTGGAGCAGGCCGAACTCATCGGAACCTACCAGCGAAAGGGGTGAGTCAGGCGTGACACCCGGTAAGCAATAACCCAGAATATGCACCGGAGAAACTGCACCCTGAGATAGCTGACAGCCCTGACATGAGGAAAGCAGTATGCATGGCCTCGAACTGACCCAGTCGATCGAGTTTCAGATGAGCCTGCTGCTGTTTGTCGCGCTCGCCGGCTATTTGCTGGCGGCCCGCATAAGCCAGCCTGCCGTAGTTGGAGAAATCCTTGTCGGCCTGGTAATAGGACCTAGCGTGCTCGGCTGGATCACCTACACCGACTTTGTCAGCAGCGTCGCCCACCTGGGCGCCATTATTCTCCTGTTTGTAACCGGGTTGGAATTCAAACTCCATGAAATCTCCAGTCCCAGGTATGCTGTCATTGCCTTGTTCGGTGTCCTGCTGCCATGGGCAGGCGGCTTCTGGACTGCGGAGTTCTTTGGTTTCGAAACCCACAAGGCCGCACTGATCGGCGTGGCCTTCACGGCCACGAGCATTGCGATAACCGCCGACACCCTCCGTGAAATGGGCAAACTTCACAGCGCTGCCGCCAAGGCCATTATCGGCGCCGCGATCATCGACGACATCCTGGCCCTGCTCGCCCTTTCGGTAACCGAGCAGGTTGCCACGGGCAGTGTCTCCACAAACAGTGTCCTGACCATGATGTTCAAGGCCGGCATCTTCCTGGTGGCCGGCGCCTGGGCGGGGCGTGCCATTGTCATGCCACTCATTGAGCGGATCGACGCATCCAGATTTGCGAAACGTTATCCGGAATTCGTATTTGTTCTGGCCATGATGCTGGCATTCGCCTATGCCATGTTCGCAGAACTTATGGGACTGTCAGCAATCGTCGGCGCCTTTGTAGCCGGTGTCGCCATGGAAGGAGTCAACCTGCAACACAGCAGGCACTTCAAGGAAGGTGCCGAGTATCTGCGGGTCATATTTGGCGCCATTTTCTTTGTCTCGCTGGGCATACTAGCGGATATCCGCGTGTTCACCGGGGAAGTCATCACAGCGACCGTGGCCTTCACGGCCGTTGCCATTTTGACCAAGCTGGTCGGTTGTGGCCTGCCGGCCCGCCTGCTCGGCATGAATACGCGCGACGCGCTGGTCGTCGGCATCGGAATGGCGCCGCGCGGGGAAGTCGCCATGATTGTGGCCTTGCTGGCGCTCAACCAGGGGGTTATTGAGCAGGCCGGGTACGTGTCCCTGGTCATCATGAGCCTCGTCACCACGCTGATAGTTCCGCTGGTCCTGCGCAACTGGCTGTTTCGTGAGTGATGGCCCGGGTTCAGGCAGGCCCGACTCGTTTCAGTCAACTGATTCGCGGCAACGGCATCCGCTAAAGGCGCTTTTCAAAATCAACCAATGTCCGATGGTTGGTCGCTCGATAGCTCCTCCCTCTTGCTGACTGGAAACCAGCCAACAGATCCGCAATGAGGCGCGGAATCTACAGGGGAGACATCTTGCGGAATCACCCGGAACGGCACCGACAGAATGCCGCAGACGCTACAGGAAGTAGGAGCGGGTGATCAACTGATTGAGATCGGCCAGACCGAGTTGCAGCTCGTCGATGAACAGGTGCAGGTCATCCTGCTCGAGGATGGCCTGATCCGCACGCAGCACCTTCTTGCCAACCTCGTTTAGCAGCGCGATGGCCTCCTCATTGCGCGGCAGGTGGTGCAGGCAACTCTTTACCTGCAGCAGGCCGTGATAGAAGGAACGCGGGAACTTCTTGTCCTTCAGCAGGAACTTGAGCACGTCCGGACGCCGTACCCGCACCTGGACATTGCGGCGGTACATCTGGTAGGCGGTCAGGGACTTCAGTACGCTCATCCACTGGATGTTTTCGAATGGAGTGAGGCCCTCATGGTCCGGAAGCAGGTTGGACGAGCGTACATCGATAATGCGCGTGGTCATATCAGCACGCTCCAGGTTGCGTCCCATGCGCAGAAAATCGTAACCGATATCGTGCAGCATGGTGCCTGCAAGCAGACCGGTAATGGTCTGGGCACCCAGGATGATCTTCTGCAGGTAACTGTAGCGACCCTTCCTGGAATAGCCGCCCGGGGCCTCGTTTTTCGCCATCAGGTACAGGTTGTTGATCTGTTCCCAGGCTTCGCGCGGAATGATGTCGCGGATGGTGCGTGAATTTTCGCGCGCAGTTTGCAGGGAACCCAGGATGGAGGCTGGATTGCCGGTGTCGGAAATCAGGAACTTCAGTACATCACGTTCGCTGTACTCGTCGTGCTGTGGCTGAAAATATTCACCACATCCAAGGATCTCGATGATGGGTTGCCAGCCAGGATCTTCCCCCTTCGGCAGATCCAGCAGCAGGTTGGTATTGACCATGATCAGGCGCGCGGTGTTTTCCGCACGTTCGACATACCTGGCCATCCAGTAGATATTTTCGGCGACCCTTGACAGCATGCTAGTGCCCCTCGTCGCCCACGATCCAGGTGTCCTTGCTGCCTCCGCCCTGGGACGAATTCACCACCGTGGAACCCTTGCGCAAGGCGACACGTGTCAGACCTCCGGTAGTCACATAGCTATCGTCGGGCGCACTGAGTATGAACGGACGCAGGTCCAGATGACGGGGTTCAACCCGGTTACCGACCAGGGTCGGTGCAGTCGACAGGGTCAGCATGGGCTGGGCGATATAATTACGTGGATCCTTGCGGATCAGATTCCTGAAGTGCTCTCGCTCCTTGGCCGTTGCCTGGGGACCGATCAGCATGCCATAGCCGCCGGATTCATTGGCAGGCTTCACTACAAGCTCGTCGATATGTTCAAGAACATATTCCTTGTCCTGCTTGTCGATGCACTTGTAGGTGGGCACGTTGTCAATCAGCGGCGACTCGTCGAGGTAATAGCGGATGATCTCGGGCACGAAGGAATACACCACCTTGTCGTCTGCGACACCGGCCCCCGGCGCATTGGCCAGCCCTACATTACCTGCCTTCCAGGCCCGCATCAGGCCGGGCACCCCGAGACACGAGTCCGGATTGAATGCCTCGGGATCGAGGAACAGGTCGTCAATACGCCGGTAGATCACGTCAACGCGTGCCAGGCCGTCCACGGTGCGCATGTACACGCAGTCGTCCTTCTCCACGACCAGGTCGCGTCCTTCCACCAGTTCGGCGCCCATCTGCTGGGCAAGGTAGGCATGCTCGAAATAGGCCGAGTTGTAGATACCGGGTGTCAGCACCACGATCTCCGGCTGCTCGATCCTGCGTGGCGACAGGGTAACGAGCATGTCGTACAGCTTTGATGGATAGTCGTCAACCGGCTGAATATCCTGGTTCTCGAACAGATCCGGAAACACCCGCTTCATGACCAGGCGGTTTTCAAGCATGTAGGACACCCCGGATGGCACCCGCAGGTTGTCCTCCAGTACATAGATGACGCCGTTGCTGTCGCGGACCAGATCGGAACCGCAGATGTGCGCCCAGATGGCACCCGGCGGGTTTATTCCGACGCATTGTGCGCGGAAGTTGGCGGAATTCTCCAGCAGACTGGCGGGAAAGACTCCGTCCCTGACGATGTTCTGGTCGTGATAGATGTCATCGATAAAGCGATTGAGCGCCAGGACGCGTTGTTTCAGACCTTGCTCCACCTGCATCCATTCCGACCGGGAGATGATGCGGGGAATGATGTCAAACGGCCAGGCGCGGTCGATGGACCCCTCCTCATCGCAATACACCGTAAAGGTGATTCCCATGACGCTGATGGCCATTTCCGCAGCGGATTTGTATTCTTCGATTTCGTGATCCGTCAGCTTGCGCAGGTAATCACACAGAGCTGCCGCCGCCGGGCGGGGTTTCCCGGCCGCCCGGATCAGTTCGTCGTAGAGCCCCTTGACCTTGTAGCTTCCCCAGCGAATCGCCATGCCGCACCGTTAACCGTCTATTTGTCCTTGATTTGAAAGCTTAATTCAAGTGATTTGGAGAATCAAATTAACGGCGACGGCAAGCGCAGATCTGGTAATATTTCCGGTCTGTTCGTTATGGTCGCCAGGAGCAGCGAATGACCTACTGTCTTGCCATCAATGTCAAAGGAGGCATTGTATTCGCCTCCGATTCACGCACCAATGCCGGCGTGGATTACATCCGTACCTGTTCAAAAATGCATCGTTTTTTCAGGACCGGTAACCGGATTCTCATGCTGCTGTCTTCGGGTAACCTGGCAACGACCCAGGCCGTGGTGAATGCCATACAGCGCGATCTCGACGACCCCAAGGCCAGGTTCAACCTGCTGAAAGCGAAACATCTGTTCGATATCGCCGAGTACATCGGGGATATCAACCTGCGCGAGCAGACCCATCATGGACCCGCCGTGGAAAAGAACGGCGGCAGCGCCGCTGCCAGCTTCATTCTCGGCGGCCAGGTGAAGGGGCAAGGTCATTCCATCTACCTGATATACCCGGAAGGAAACTACATCAGTTCCTCTACTGACACCCCCTTTCTGCAAATCGGCGAAACCAAATACGGCAAGCCCATACTCGACCGCGTGATTACCACCGAATCCTCGATCAATGACGCGGCGCGCTGTGCGCTGGTGTCGCTCGACTCGACCATGCGCAGTAATATTTCCGTGGGCCCACCGCTGGAACTGGCGATATATCTCGCGGACAGTCTGGAAGAACCGCGCCAGCTGTCGCTGAAACTGGCCTCCCCCTACTACAAGTCCCTGCAGAAATCCTGGAATGTAGGCATCAACAGGGCCTTTTCACGGTTACCCAGGTTCGACTGGGAATAGCGGTCAGCCTCCACCGGTCACCGTGGCATGCACAAAGCCGAGCTTCTCGGTGATGGTTCTGGAACCGACGAAGGGATAGGCGTCAGCCAGCCCCATGCTGCGGTTCATGTCGTTCAGGGCAACGGAAAGATTGCTCCACTCCTCGACCAGGTCGTGGATGGATAGCGATGCCAGGTAGTCGGCACTGAACTGTGGTCGGCTCCCATTACCTGTACTGTTTCCAAGATCGAAGCCGTAATCCGCAGCGGTTTCCAGGGTGTCGATCATGTGCAGGTAATGGGCCCATGTTTCCGCCCAGTCTTCCCAGGAATGGGCACTGGCGTAGGCACTGATCCAGCTGGACTGCCAGTTCGCGATCGGTCCATTGGCATAGTAACCCTGCATCACTGCAGCATAATCATGGCGTTCGTCACCGAACAGGCTGCGAAACGCATCTAATCGGGGTGAATTGCGCAGCATTCGATCCCAGTAGTAATGCCCGGATTCGTGCCGGAAATGGCCCAGCAGGGTACGGTAGGCTTCCTGCATGCGTGCGCGACTTTGCTCGCGTGACACCGGATCAGCCTCGGCGATATTCAACGTGATGATGCCGCTGTTGTGACCGGTGATAACCCGCTCCTGCAGGGGTACGACACGTGCGAACTCGGAAAAACCCTGGTCCTCATCCTCCAGCAGGTGGAATGCAAGTCCCTGCTGCGGATCCTCCTGCCTGCTGATGATCGGCAATTCCAGCCACATCAGGCTGTAAAGCAGGCGCCGCTTGGCACGTTCTATACGGTGCCAGAGTTCGATGTTCTTCGGATCGCCCAGGTCAGGAATGATCTCGGAGAGACGACAGGAAAAACAATAGGCATGGGTATCCGCTTCCGGCACCATCCAGTTGCAGACGTTATGCTGATGATAGTTTCTGCACTTGCGGTAGTTCTGGCCATTGGCGCTTGCCTGCCAGCGGCTTTCTCCTTGCGGGTATAGCGCACTGAGGATACGGGCATCGGGCAGGTAACCCAGTTCATGCCGGCAACTCATGCACAGTGAATTCTCGAAATGCAGGCGCGCACCGCACTGGCAGGTGTAGGTTTTCATGCTCCGATTCTAGCAGCCGGACAGCCTGGTGACTTGATGGGACGCCGAGTCCTGCAGTCTGAAGCATATGCAAGGGGCATCGTCATTTACGTACAGCACCAAGTTCCCTGGTATGCGTTACTTGCCCACAGGATTTCGCGACAGGAACGCCGTCGCATTGTCATCCTTAAGGCCGAACATGCTGCGCAGATGCAGGTCGCGCTGCGGAAAGGGAACCTCGATACCGTACTCGGCAAGCTTGGTCTCGATCTCCCAGAGGTAGGCAGCCTGCACCGAGCCGGGTCGTTTTACCGCCTCCGGGGTGAGCCAGACAACCAGTTCGAAATTCAGGCTGCTGTCACCGAACTCGACAAACCACACCTGCGGTTGACGTCCCTTGGTCTTTTGCAGGGTCCAGGGAACTTTATTGGCAGCTTCCAGTGCCGCTTTTTTCACCAGTTCCTTTTCTGTACCGTAAGCCACACCGAAAGGCACGCGTATCCTCCGGTATGCCTCACGCAGGGTCCAGTTGATGACCCGGCCACCGACGAATTCGGAGTTGGGTACCAGTATATCGACGTTATCGTTGGTCGTGATCAGGGTACTGCGCATGTTGATCTCGTTCACTTCGCCGGTCACCCCGGATTCCAGTTCAACGAAATCGCCGACCTTGAGGCTCCTTTCGAACAGAATGATCAGTCCGGCCACGAAGTTGCTGATAAGGGTCTGCAGACCGAAACCGATACCCACACCGAGCGCGCTGGCAAACAGGGCAAACTTGGTGAAATCGATACCAATGGAAGAGAGGCCGATGATGATGCCGACGGTCAGTACCACGTAGTGGACCAGCCGCCCGAACGTGTACAGCGAGCTCTGGCTGACGCCGCCGCGCTTCTCACCAACTCGGGCGATTGCCTTGCGGATACCTTTTGAAAGCCACAGGGCAATGGTCAGTATAAGTACCACGCGCAACAGGCCCAGTGAGGTGACCGGGGTCTCGTTGATTTCGAACAGGGTCGCGCCCAGCAATTCAATGCTCGTGGACCAGGACTTGCCACCTATCTCTTTTATATTGGTGACATTCCTGTTGAACCAGCCCTCCGCCGCATCCCGGCGAGCCTTGAGCAGCTCGGCCATGAATCCGGTGACGGGCACCTGCTGATCATAATTCAGCAGTACTTGATCGACCTCGTCCAGTGTCATCAGCACCTTGGTTCGCAGCCGTACTGCCTCGGCGCCCCCGCTCTCCTCCAGTGCCTTCGCCCCAACCATGCTCCGTCCGCGCTCCGCGATGCGCCACCAGCGGTCACGTTGCTGCAGCTGCTTTTCCCTCAGATCCGCATGCTCGGCAAGCAGCCCACGTGCTGCATCGGTGTCCTTGCCCCCTGTACCGCTGGCAAACTCAATGAGCTTGCGGGCAAGGCGCGCCTGCATGGCCAGGAGTTCATTCAGCCGGATATCGACATCCTGGCGCACTGCGACGAGCACCGCGTACTGTCCCTCACTAAGGCCCTGCGCAGGGTCGGCCACCTTGAGGTCGAAGAGCCTGCTCTGGTCTATTTCCGCGCGCAGCCTGGCGACGGCCTTTTCTGCATCCTGCTGCTGCTGTTGCCAGCGCTTGTCGTCAGCTGCCGAAGTCACAAGCCGCTCGGGTATCACATCCAGTTCTGCGCTAAGCGACTCCAGTCGCTCCTCGGCAAGGCGTAACACGGTCTTGCGGCGGTCGAACTCCAGGCGACGAAGCTCGATACCAAGCCGGCTTAGCATCAGGTCCAGGCCCTTGCCGGCCTTCTGGGCACTGGCTTCGTCTAGGTCGAGATACTGGGTGCGGCGCCTTGACTGCTGCTTGCGTTCTTCGACGAGGATAGAGGCCTGCCAGTCGACTTCCTCGCGCTCTGCGTCAACCTCCTGTTTCAGACTTCTCCAGACTGCATGACGTTGCAGGGCTTCATCCAGAGTGTAGATCTCCGATACCTTTATGGCCGGCTTGTCCGTCGGGGGCGGGGCAAATTTCAGCTCCTGAAACCTCGTCAGTTCGGCCAGGATTTTTTCCACAAGTTTTACCTGTGCAGTATCCCCCTCGCCCTGCAGACGATCACGATAAGCACCTATAAACGTTTGCGCTGCATCCAGCCGCTGGCGGTACTTGTCTGTATCCAGTGGCTCCTTGGGTTCAAAGTAAGTCCACCAATCTGCAGCCAGATTCTGCGGGTCAGGAACCGCGGGTGGTGGTTCTTCGGCAGAGACGATGGCCGTTCCCAGCGTGAAGAGCAATACGAGCAGTAATTTTACAAGTTTCATAACCAACGTTTTTTGCGGAACATGAAAAGCAGGGTCAGGGCAATGCTGCCCATCACTCCAAGCAGGATAAAATATCCGGAACGGGAATGCAGCTCCGGCATATTTTCGAAATTCATGCCGTAGATACCCGCCAGGAAACTGAGCGGTACGAATATCGCCATCACTACGGTGAGAATCTTCATGATCTGGTTGAGGTGATGGGAAGCCACCGAAATGTAGCCATCCGCCATGTCGGATGCCAGCTCGTAATACAGGCCGGCGAGACTGCCGGCGCGCTCCTGGTTTTCATAGACGTCAGTGATCTGATGTCCGATGTCAGCGCCGAAACCGGGGAAGGTGTGCGCCTGCAGAATCTGGAAGATTTGCTCGTGATATATGAACACCCGCCTGAATTTCTTCAATTCGGTCTTGTAATTTAGCAACTCAGCCAGCATGGAGTCATGGGGCTTTTCTATGATTTCTACCTCCAGTACTTCCAGGCGAGGCTCCAGTCCCAAGAGCGTCCCCAGGTAGCGATCTACCAGGGTGCGGCACAAACGCATGGCAAGTGCGCCGTGGCCATCGGCGAAGGCAGCAGGATTTGCCGATGCATCTTGAAACACCTTGTCGGTACAGGGCGATTCCCCTTTATGGCGGGTTACCACGAAGCGCTCACCTATAAAAAGTGCCAGTTGCGTCGTGGCAAAGTCGATGTCTTTTGATTGAGGCGAAAGTTCTTTCAGCAGCAGAAAGCTGTAGTCACCATAGGCCTCCAGCTTTGGAGGATGCCGATCGCGCTGGGCATCTGCAATTGCCAGTGGATGAATATCGAACGTGTCACGCAGCAGACGCGCTTCATTGTCAAGTGGCTCATTAACGAAGTCGGCCCAGATAACAGTACCATCCTGCTGTTGCCAGCGCGCCAGCATATCCTCTTCGCCGAGAAGCACCTCACCGTTAGCGGGGTTGTACAACAGGGTGCGAATCATAGGGCAAGGTTCTCGAGTTCGGATGGTATTACCCGGCGATCTGGATCACCGGCCTATCTGCTGTTTCTGCAGTGGATCAACGTCAGATTGTACAGCAATAGTCTGCGGTTTGAACGCTGGCCACGTTCGGCCAGTCGGGCGACTGACAAAGGCACGAAGCTTGCCTGGCAAGAGATAACTGAACTGCTCAAAGGCTGCATGCTGTTCTCCTCCGGGAGTATTTTGCTTCTTAATCTGTTTGACCGGTAGTGTCTGGCGAAAGTCACATGTCACGCATACAGGCGGCCGTGCGACACAGGCAGCTTGCAGATATACCCCAAAGAGTGACTGTGCTGTGACTTTATATGGCCTGGCTGTGTCAGAGTTCTATGCATTTTCAACTTACGGGTACGACCTGATGCACCATGTTGGACTCAGTCTCATCGCGGTTATATTGCTACTGGCTGCAAATGCCTTCTTCGTGGCGGCAGAATTCGCCCTGGTAAAGGCACGCGGATTCCGACTCGAAACATATGCCGGCCAGGGTAGCGCGGCGGCCCGCCTCACGCTGCGTATCCAGGCCAATTTGGAGGCGTATCTGGCTGCATGCCAGCTCGGGATCACCATGGCTTCGCTGGGACTGGGCTGGGTAGGTGAGCCGGCCGTCGCCGCATTACTGGAGCCCCTGTTTCACTGGGTGGGCGTGCCGGACACGGTATTGCATCCTGTAGCCTTCATGGCGGGTTTTTTGCTGTTTTCCTCTCTGCATATCGTGGTTGGAGAACAGGTGCCCAAAACCCTTGCGATCCGGCGTGCAGAACAGGTTTCGGCATGGACCGCCTATCCCCTCCACATCACCTACATGGCTGTATATCCGCTGAACTGGCTGCTAAATGTCTCGGCACGCACTATTCTGCGATGGCTCCGCATCGACGAGGTTTCACACGTAGAGGTGCTCAGCGGCGATGAGATCAAGGGCTTGGTCAGTACATCCAGGGAACACGGTGAAATTGACCATGGGAAGGCTGACATGCTGCACAATCTGTTCGAATTCGATCAGCGCCAGGTCGGTCGGGTAATGATACCGCGCTCTGCTGTGCGGGTACTCGACGTCGCCGAGACCGTGGAACACAACCTCGAGATCATTCGCGACAGTGGACATTCGCGCTTTCCGACCATAGATTCCGGCAGCGACGACGAATTACTGGGCGTGGTCCTGTCCAAGGACCTGTATATCGCGATGCTTTCGGGCAACCTTGAACCCTGGAAGGCATTGAAGGAGTTCTGCCGCGAACCACTGGTGGTGCCTGAAAGCCAGAAGCTCGCACAGCTGTTCGAGGCGATGCGGGCAGACCGGGCACACATGGCCTGTGTCGTCGATGAATACGGTGAACTCACAGGCATCGTGACCCTGGAGGACCTGCTGGAGGAGATCGTCGGCGAAATACGCGACGAAACGGATCTCGAGCTGGAAAGGGACACAGTGGTTGAACAGGGCAACGGTCAATGGCTTGCAGACGGGCTGCTCTCTCTCGCTGATCTGGAACGTGCAATCGGTCTGAAGGTGCCGGTCGAACTCGATGCCAACACCCTCTCCGGCCTGTTCATGACTCGCCTGGGCCGCATGCCGGAAGTGGACGACACCATCGAGGAAGCGGATTTTCGACTGACGATACGATCGCTGGAAGATCGCCGTGCAAGCCAGGTAGCCATCATGAGAATATCGGAAACAGGGGATCTTTCCGCGGGTGGCGGCGAGGGGAACACCTGAGCCGCATGCAGATCAGGCCACTGCCCCTGGATTTTCAGGCTTGTATGACAGGTCTTCGCTAAACAACGCCAGTGACTGCCGGATCAGTTCCAGTTTGGCGCTGCGTAGCGGGTAGGTGCAATAGACCTGACGTTTGATAGTGGGGGCATCCCTGATGATGTGCAGTTTCTCACTGGCCAGCAGGGCAGCCACCATCCGCAGGGGGAGATAGGCATAACCACCTATATCAACCAGATGAGACAGCGCCATCTTCGCCTGTGAAACCCGCACCCGCGGCTCGGGAGCATCGGGAAACAGGCGCCTGTGTTCCAGTGCATGAGCGAGCCCCCAATCCACCATCAGGTAGTCGTCGGCCAGGGCGGCGTCGACACCGATATCGGCCCCGGACCCCACCAGTACCAGTTCGATCTGCCCGATTTGCTCGATCTGCAGGACCTCGAGCTGTGCCGGTTCGAGCATGAAGGCCAGGTCCAGCAGGCCGTCGAGCAGACGTCGGGTCAGAATCTCGGGGCTATGGGATTCCGCAATGAGGGCCAGCACCGGCCGCTGCCGGCGCAGGTGATGAAACCAGTCCTGCAGCAACACATCCCAGAGCCGCAGGCTGCCACCCACACTGAGTTGCTGGCGAGCGCCGCCGTAACCGACCTCCTGGCGCGCCTTGCGCCAGCCCGAGATCAACACATCCGCATGCCGCAGCAGGCGGTTTCCCTCCGGTGTCAGCCGGATATCGCGGCGCAGGCGATCGAACAGGCGCACTCCCAGCACTGTCTCCAGTTGCTTGATGCGCGCGCTGACCGCCGCCTGGGTCAGGTGCAGGGCCTCACCCGCCTCGCCAAAGTGGCGGGTCCGGCTGACCTCGAGGAAGGTACGTAACAGCTCTAGGTCCATTGGACCCTTATAACAAATATATTTTTGAATATCGACAAATAAATATAGTTTTATTTGTCGATAGGAATCCCCGTATCGTTCGGCCCCCAACATTCAGCCGCGCTGCATAACCAGACGGACGGAGCTCATCGATGTCGGCACTCACGACAGAGGCCCTGACTCAGGACCAGACAACCCGCCCGTGCCAGACCCTGCCACAACTGGGCGATGAGCCACTCGTCCGGCTGATCCAACAGCGGGGGTCTGGCTGGAAACTGGCTGCCGATGTGCTGCTCGGCCGGCACCAACGCGGCGTGCTGGCCCAATGCATGTCGCGCCTGCGCCATCACCAGGACGCTCAGGATGTGACCCAGCGGGTGCTATTACGTGCGCTTGCCGCGCTCGAACGCTTCGAACACCGTTCGGCGTTCCGGACCTGGCTGCATACCATCACCGAGAATGAGTGCCGGACCTTTCTGGTACAGCGGGCGCGTTATGTACAGACCGAACACATCGAGCGACTGGTCGAGCTGTTCGAGGCAGGGGCCAGGAGCGAATCGGAGACCTTCATCGAGCAGGATGCGGTCGCGATCGCGCTGGAGCGGGTCTCACCCCTGGCGCGGCAGGTGTTGCGGCTGCGCTTCTTTGAGGATCGCTCCCTGGATGAGATAGCCGTGGCGCTGACGATCACCCTGAGTGCGGCGAAGATGCGACTATACCGGTCACTGGAGCAGTTCAGCCGTCACTACCAGGCCGTGGTTAAGCCGGCCTGAACTGCCTGCCCGCCTCGCTGGCGATACTGCGTGACAGGTGATGGCGGCCGAGGCGACTGAATAACATTATCCGCGGCCGCGGGTACGGGTGCCCGTCTTCTTGCTGCCCACTTCCTGCTTGCGTTTTTCCAGAAACTGGATGATCTGACCGGCGATATCTTTACCAGTCGCATTTTCGATACCCTCCAGACCGGGCGAGGAATTGACCTCCATCACCACGGGACCGTGGTTAGAGCGCAACAGGTCCACACCCGCCACACTCAGCCCCATGGTCTGCGCCGCACGGACAGCCGTCGAGCGCTCTTCAGGTGTGATCTTGATCAGAGTCGCCGATCCGCCACGATGCAGGTTGGAGCGAAACTCGCCCTCCTTGCCCTGACGCTTCATAGCAGCCACGACCTTGTCACCCACGATGAAACAGCGAATATCCGCTCCGCCGGCTTCGCCGATGAATTCCTGTACCAGGATGTTTGCGCGCAGCCCCATGAAGGCCTCGATAACGCTTTCCGCGGCCTTCTTTGTCTCGGCGAGCACAACACCGATACCCTGCGTGCCCTCGAGAAGCTTGATCACCAGGGGGGCACCGCCGACCATAGAAATCAAATCCTGGATGTCGTCGGGCTTGTTGGCAAAACCGGTGATTGGCAGGCCGATACCTTTGCGCGACAGTAGTTGAAGCGATCGCAACTTGTCCCGCGAGCGGGATATCGCAACCGATTCATTCAGGGGCAATACCCCCATCATTTCGAACTGCCGCAGTACCGCGGTACCATAAAAGGTCACAGAGGCACCGATGCGTGGAATCACGGCATCGAAGCCTTCCAAGGCAACGCCCTTGAAATGCACCTGTGGTTTGTGGGATGCAATATTCATATAACAGTGCAGCACGTCAAGCACCCTAACCTCATGACCGCGCGTCTTGGCAGCTTCAGTCAGCCGGCGAGTGGAATACAGCTTGCTGTTACGGGACAGAATCGCGATTTTCATGCCATATACCCTCTTGTTTATACTGGCGAGTAGCCTGGTTGGTGTTGACTGGCTCGATAGATGAATGACGATCGCCCGGCTGGGCGTTGAGTATGCACTGCTTGTTAGATTAAGACCTTTCAGGGTCTCGAATAGTCACAACCGGAGTTGCGTACGAGTGCAAGCTGTCTAATTACCGTCACAACGGAACTTGCCGGGATAGCCTGCTGCAATACCACGGTACCGGCATGATGACGGGCCAGCCCCAACATGCTGAAACAAAATGTTAAATCGTTGCTTTTGCGGGTCCGTTGCCATGATGGTAAACATGCATATCCTGCTGGGGAAACGGAATGGATATGCCCTCTTCATCGAAGCGCTTTTTCACGGCCCGGGTGATGTACCAATAGGCTGTCCAGTAGTCAGTCGTCTTCACCCAGGGTCGAACAATAAAATCAACGGATGAATCCCCGAGGGTGTGCAGCTGTATCACGGGTTGTGGATCATCCAGTACCAGATCATAGTTGTCTACGATTTCATGCAGCACCTTTTCAGCCAGATCGATGTCGTCGTCATAGCCGATGCCGAACAGCATATCGATGCGGCGGATATTCTCGGCATTTATATTCCGGATGACATCACCCCAGATCTTCTTGTTAGGCACGATGACGCGCTGGTTATCGAAGGTAGTAATCGTAGTCGATACCAGGCTCATGTGCTGTACCTTACCGCTGACCCCGCCAGCCTCGATCGCATCACCCACATCAAAAGGCCTGTAGATCAGGATCATGATTCCGGCGGCAAAGTTCGACAGTGTCTCCTGCAGGGCAAAACCGATAATAAAACCGGCAATACCGAGGCCTGCGAGGAGCGGAGCGATCTGGACACCGACCTGGGCCAGGGCAATGAGGATGCCGACCACAAACACTGCCTTGCCGGCCAGGGAAACAAACAGATCCTGGAGCAACTTGGAGGTATGCAGCCTTGATGAGGAGAGTGCCCGGCCAGCAATTCTTTTGACCATATTTGCCAGCAGGGAGAAGATCACCAGAATCAGTGCGAAAATTACCAGCTTGAACACCCATTGCGGACCATGCGTAATGAGCCAATCCTTGCTGCTGCCCAGCCATTGCTGGAGCAACCCCAGCGCCACCTCGGACTGGAAGATCTCCTTGGTGATTTCACCGGTCGATGAAATCAGGATCTGCTTGTATTCTGCCGCCTCGAGCTTGCGCTCGTTCATCAGCTCGATGGTTATTTTCAGGTTATCGGCAGTCGAGTTGACACGGCCTTCAAGGGACAACACCTTTTCCTTTATCCGCTTTTTTTCATCCTCGCCGGCTCCGACGAGCTGTTCACGCAGGCCATTCCGCTGCTGCACCAGATATTGAAGTCGGGCAACCAGGTTTTCGGCGCGCAATACGAGCGTTTCATCGAGATATTTCAAATCCTGGGTACTATCCAGGCCCAGCAATTCCATGCGATCGCTGTTCTCGAGCAATGCAGCCAGTTCTTCGTCTACGGCCTGTCTTTCAGATGTAATTTGCTGTCGCAGGTCGGGCGCATCAGTCTCAGATGCTGTCTTGACCTGTTCATCCAGGCGCGCAAGCTCCTTCAGTGAATCGTTAATATCCTCCTTTAACCAGACAGAAACCTGGCGGGCATGGGCTGCAGCCACCTTCCGGATGTCACGGGTATCCTGACCCATGGACTCCAGTTCGTTGATACTCTTGACCAGCGCGTGGAGACCATCCCTTATATCAGCATGCTTGCGACGGCGCTGATCACGCAGCACGGCGCGCTCCTCGTCCTGCGCTTTGTTTATGTCAGAGCTTAACTTCGAGACATCCTGCCTGAGAGCATCGATTGCATTGATGTGTGACGCTATATTTCCCTGAAGCTTCTGAACCTTTTCCTGGTTTACATCCAGCTCCTGAGGCTGGCCAATGGCAGATGGAGAGTCGCCGCCTGTCGGCGGCAGTGCATACACCTGCAGGGAAACACCCAGAAAAATATAAAGCGCCAGTGCTGCATTTTTTAAGAGCGAAGTTCTCATTATTCAACTCCCTGGAATTAATAACTGACTTTCTTTGCGTCTGCCTGCAGTATAACCTCTAATTCTGGACGCCATTATTAATCGGGGGATTATCGAGGGTCCGGACCCTCTTTACTACCAACAATAGAAAAGGGACCTTAAGGGCCCCCTTTCTATTGTTGGCGGAGAGGGAGGGATTACTCGGGCTCGCGCCCTCGCCCTTCGGGCCGCCGGCAATGCCGGCGTTCTGCGCGGCTGCGCCGCTTGTCGAACCAGCCATTTGAATATCGAGGCTTCGAATCCACCATCGATCCATGAAAAAAGGGGCACAAGGCCCCTTTCTTCATGGATGGCGGAGAGGGAGGGATTCGAACCCTCGATACGGGGTTACCGTATACACACTTTCCAGGCGTGCTCCTTCAACCACTCGGACACCTCTCCGGATATTTACATAGATCAGCCAGCCGGCCATCTGACAAGTCCTTTTTGAAACGGAGCACGCTTGCGTGCACGTTATTCCGGGCATTCTGCCCTCCACCCCTTCGGGGCCAGTGCCGCTACGCGCCACTGTTCCAGATCGTTCCCGACGATCTGGTCAACCACTCGGACGCCTCTCCGGATCGATCAGGCGCGCAAGGGTAAACCAGAACCGGCGGCTGTTCAAATACTGTTATCAAAGCGGGATGGTTCATATGGCGGAGCGGGCGGGGTTCGAACCCACGTGGGGCCAACGCCCCCGACCGATTTCGAGTCGAGATCCTGAATCAGCGACTTTCTTTTAATCTGCCAGTTGCGCCATTCTCCCCTCCTGGCCCCTACCAGAGATACCGCTATTTTAGGGATGTTTTATTTCCAGCCATATTACGTTTTCTCTACACAGGTCCGCTGATACCCGACAAATTCACTTCGGACTTCACGGTGCGAATAGTCACACTACCAGGAGACTCAACCAAATGGCTGACCTGTCGAAATATTTATTTGTAACCATATGTTTATTAGTGCATTATTATGCATGAACTGGGATGTTCTGTTTTATGACGCCGTCGACGCAGAGTTCAAAGCGCAGTGCTTTCGGAAAGCTCAACACCCACTGACGGACCGGGGCCTCGGGCAGGATGTCGTCGACCGGCAGGGCCCAACTCACGTCTATGCGCCGGGTGCCACAACCCGGACAACAACCCCGGCGCTTGCAACTGAAGATCACCCGCTGTTCCTGGTGACAGGCCGTGCGAGGCACGCGCAGAAAGCCCTGTTCCAGGCGCCCGGACTTGAGGTACTCCCCGAATTCCCGCCGGATGTACTCGGGCAATGGCCTGCCCCGTGCGGCCATCAGGTCCGCGAATGCGGGATAGTACTGCGGCACTCCGCAACCGGCTATTTAACAACCAGGAAACCCCTGATAAATTCGTCATGGCGAGGAACAATGTGACGTGACAATCTCCTGCTGATTGATACCATACTCCAGGATTGCCGCGCTACGCTCGCAATGGCAGCATCTTTGAAAATTTATCAGAGGCCCCCTAAAGCGGCACACCGACATGCACATTGACCCGACCCTGCCCGTCCTCGTCGCAATCACCGGGGTGATCCTGTTTATTGGCTTACTCCTGCAGCTGATGCGTCAACCCCAGGTGATCGGGTACCTGATTGCCGGTGTTGCCATAGGCCCGTACGGCTTTGCCTTGCTAACGGACATTGCGCTGGCCACCCGGCTTGGTGACTTTGGCGTAGTACTACTGCTGTTCTTCGTTGGCATGGAGGTCGCACCCCGGCGGCTTGTTTCGGTATGGCGCATCGCGATTATCGGCACACTTTTCCAGGTCGGCATGAGCGTGGCGATGGTTTTGCCACTGGGTATCTGGCTGGACTGGCCAATCGAGCGGGTCGTGTTACTGGGCTTCGTTGTCAGCCTCAGCAGCACTGCTGTCATCATCAAGTTGCTGCGCGACACGGGTGAAATCAATCAGCGGGAAGGTCAGGATATCCTCGGCATCCTGCTGGTTCAGGACCTGATCATCATTCCCATGTTGATCATAATTGGCCTGCTGGGCGGAGAAAAAACCGGCCTGGACGTGTTTTCGATCCAGCTGCTTGGTGCCGCAGTCACGATTGCCATCCTGGTCTGGGCATTATCAAGACAGTCTTTTCATTTACCGGGCGCAAGCATGGTCAAGCAGGATCACGAACTGCAGGTCTTTGCTGCCCTGCTGGTCTGCCTGGGCTTCTCGCTACTGACGGGCATGGCACACCTGTCCACTGCACTCGGTGCCTTCGCTGCCGGTATCCTGGTAACGGCTGCACGGGAAACCCAGTGGGTTCACCATGCACTGGAGCCATTCAGGGTTATATTCGTTGCCCTGTTCTTCGTCTCGATCGGTTTGCTTGTTGATATACCATTTATTATTTCCCATGCCATCCAGGTTATTTCGCTGGTAATAATCGTGCTGGTTAGCAATACATTCCTGAACGGGCTGATCCTGCGCATGCTTGGCTATCGCTGGCGTGAAAGTATGTATGCCGGCGCCCTGCTCGCGCAGATCGGTGAATTTTCTTTTGTGCTCGCCGCCGTTGGCTTTACCAGCCACATCATCAGTGACATTGCCTACCAGTACACCATCGCGGTGATCGCACTGTCTTTGATAGTGAGTCCGTTCTGGATACAGGGTGCCCGTCGTCTGCTGCACGTGAGCAGCCTGGCCACCGCGCCGGGTAGCGGAATTTCAGCCCCGGCGGCACCGGCGCAAGAAGGCCCACAGCCCGACAGCGATCACAAGCATTAACAGCAAGACGACCGCAAAGCCAGGCTCGCTGTCCGCCCCCGGTATACCGCCGACATTGATCCCCGGCAGCCCGGCAATCTGCGAACCGGGTTAAACGGTCAGGGTCTTCGCGCAAATGCAGCTGTTCTTCATCATTCAGCAGCGCTGTTTTTCAAGCCACACTGCGGTTCAACGCCTCCCGCCGGGGTACCAGAAATCTGCGCAGGGCAATCGCCTGGCGGCGGATATCGGCAAGCTTGCCTCTCCAGGCGTTTCCGGATTGGAGAGCCGTGAACGATACGGGTTGGCGGGAGGTTGCAAAGGCCGGGGGTGCGGGATCTCATGCGGGGCCATGTGAAATGCATGATGTGCCGCAGAAGCTCTCTGTGGCCCTTTCCCAGTGACGGGGAAATGGCTGTTTTAATGGCTGCAGCTTGATCGCACCAGCATGGCGCTCCTGCTGCGGCAGGCTTGAGTGGGGCACTTGATTAGTGACATCCAGCCACACCTGAAATAACATCACACCCGGTTTATCACGCTCACCCGGGATACCTGCATTTGAAACACTATCGTGTACTGGTTATCGGCCCGCGCCGCGCGCTGCTCGAGGTGTTGCGCGCCCGGGGCATTGCGTTTGCCGTGTGGCGGGAAAAGGCCGTCTTTCCCATCGATGACGCCGAACCGCTGGTGACGGCGCCGCTGTGGAATACCACGGCCAAGCTGAAACAGTTGATCAGCGAAAATTTCAGTGCCGGGCACTTCACGCACGTGATCGCCGGGGGCGAATCGTCGGTCTATCCGGCGGCCGTGGCGCGCCGGATTCTGGGGGCGCGGCTCGCGCCCGCCAGCACCGCGCTGCGCTGTCGCGACAAGCTGGCGATGAAGGAATACCTGTCCGGGCACGCGATCCCGATGACCGATTTTCTCGCGGAGTCCACCACGCCCTCGCCGGCCGAGGCCTTTGCGCGCCTCGGCACCCCGCTGGTTCGCAAGCACCGGAAATCCTCCGGCGGACGCGGCTTCGAGATCATTCACCGAGAACAGGACCTGGCGCTGCGGCGCGATGGACGCAACATCCTGGAACGTTTCGTGGCGGCGCCCGAGGCGAGCATCGAGTCCTTCGTCAACGGGGGCCGAATCCACTTCGTCAACACCACCCGCTACCTGGAAAAAGGGCTGGTGAATTTCGTGCCCGCGGCACTGGACGAGGCCGTGCTGGAATCCATTCAGGCACTCAACCAGCGCGTCATCGAGGCGCTGAAAATAGACTGGGGCATTACCCACCTCGAGGTCTACCTGACCGATGGCGGGCCGCTGTTCGGCGAAATCGCGTTGCGCCCGCCGGGCGGTTACATCATGAACGCCATGCAGCATGCCTACGTCTTCAATCCGTGGGCGGCGATGGTGGCGATGGAGCTTGGCGAGGACTTCGAGTTTCCCGCTGGCGTGGCAGCCTATGTCGGCGCTGAAGTGCTGCATCCCGGCAGCGGACAGGTGCGCGAGGTACGCGGTGAGGCGCAGGTCCGCGCGCATGCGGCGGTGCGCGAGTTCCGCGTGAAGGTGAAGGCCGGGGATGTGATTGGCCAGCGTGAAAGTGTCGGCCAGGATGTCGGGCACCTGTTGTACGCATGTGCCACCCCGGCCGAAAGGGACAAGGTGTACCGGGAGTTTCGCAAGATATTCGGAATCGAAGTGGGTTGAGTTGCACTGCAGAGTGACCGCGCCGCCCGCTATTTGCGGCACCATTTATCATCCTTCTTTTCGTAGAGTTGTTTAACCGCTGCCCAGGCGACCTTGTGTGCGACCTCCTCGCGCGATGCCTTACCGCGCCGCTCGCCGGGATCACGGTACTCGTCCCAGGCGTTGTTGAAGGCGGCCAGGTATATTTCCTGGGCGTGTTTCGGCAGGTGGTTGCG
>Ga0224512_10000185_pt1 | contig 66641 bp, 63 predicted proteins | sample SF_May12_sed_USG_4_FD_169103 | JGI IMG/M metagenome (GOLD analysis project Ga0224512, IMG submission 169103) | Sediment microbial communities from San Francisco Bay, California, United States - SF_May12_sed_USGS_13 | ecosystem: Environmental > Aquatic > Marine > Sediment | place: USA...
GATTAGCATCATTACCTTCATTGTCGTGACCCTGTTCCGCGTGTCGAGAAAATCAATTAGTGTACGTTAGCGCGGCGCTTTCGGATTTTATCCGCTCCCGGTCGATCCGCGGAGCACACTTCGCCCAATCTGCGGCAATGTGCTATGAAGGATTTCGCGATTTGTCGAGTCCCCGGGGGCAGGCCGCGGTCCGGTGCAGTTATCGCCTGCCGGCCGCCGGCAAGTGCTTGAAGCGGGGGCGCCGTCCCGCTACAGTAATCCGAAGCCCCGCCAACAGGCAATCGATGATGATGCAAGCGCCGACCGATGTCCAGCCGTGACCAGATCATTCGCGGTGCGCGCGTCATCGACGGCAGCAGCGGCGCCTCGAGCTTCGTCGATGTCGCGGTCGATCTCGACGCCGCGGTTCGCAAGATGACCGATCTGCCGGCGCGCTGCTTCGGTCTCGACAACCTCAGCCGGCACGATTCCCCCACCGGTGTCCGCGGCAGACGGTTCGTGACGCATGAGGATGTCCGGTGACCGGTTTGGCGCTGCCGTTATCCGAGGTCAGGCAACTTTACGAGGCTGGAAAATGAGCGACGATATCCGCAAACGAATGTTTGCCGAAATGCAGCAGAAGATCCTGGTCGACAGCGCGCGCGACGCGGCCTATGGTTACGCCGATACGGCGCAGCAGCGCAACGTGTTTCCGACGCCCCGGGCACTCGAAGACCTCGCTATATTCGACGAACCACTCCCCGCCGAACCGGGCGACGCGCTGCAGATTCTGCGCCAGCTCGACGAATACGGCGGGCCTGCGACCGTGGCGCAAATCGGGGGACGATATTTCGGCCTCGTCAACGGCGGTGTGATACCCGCCGCACTCGCGGTGCGCTGGCTTACCGATTTCTGGGATCAAAACACGCCGCTGTACCTGTCGTCGCCGATCGCGGCGCGGCTCGAAGAAATCACCGAAGGCTGGCTGCGCCAGCTGTTTGCGCTACCCGAATCGACGGTGGCGGGCTTCGTCAGCGGCTCTTCGCTGTCGATCCTGTGCGGGCTCGCGGCCGCCCGGCAGCGGCATTTCGCGACACTCGGTTGGGACGTCAATCGCCGCGGTTTCGTCGACGCGCCGCGCCTGCGGGTCATCGCCAGCCGACAGGCGCACGGCACCGTAGCGAAGGCGCTCGCGCTGCTCGGTTTCGGCATCGACAACGTGGAATGGGTCGAGGCCGACGAGCAGGGTCGCATCAGGCCCGACCGGGTTCCACGGATGGATGCTTCGACCATCTTGCTACTGCAGGCCGGCAACGTGAACTCGGGTGCGTTCGACGATTTCGAAAAACTTTGCCGGGCGGCGCGCAGGGTCGATGCCTGGGTGCATATCGACGGCGCATTCGGCCTGTGGGCGGCAGCCGCGAGCAGGTTGCGGCATCTGACCCGGGGAATCGAGCTTGCCGATTCCTGGTCCTTCGACGGTCACAAGACCCTGAACACACCCTACGACAACGGCATCATCATGTGCCGCGACCGCGACGCACTGGCAAACGCGCTGCACGCCGCGGGCGCCTATATTACCTACAGCGACAACCGCGACGGCATGCTGCATACGCCCGAAATGTCGCGCCGCGGTCGCATCTTCGAGCTCTGGGCCACGCTCAAGTACCTCGGCAGATCCGGCACCGACGATCTGGTTTATGGCTTGCACCAGCGCGCGCGACAATTTGCGGATGAACTCGAGGCGGAGGGATTCGAAATCCTCAACGACGTGGTTTTCAACCAGGTGCTGGTGGCCTGCGAAAGCGATGCGCTGACCGAAGGCACGATCAGGCATATTCAGCAGTCGGGTGAGTGCTGGGTCGGCGGCACGCAATGGCGAGGACGCAGCGTGATGCGCGTCAGCGTCTGTTCCTGGGCAACGACCGAGGCCGACGTCAGCCGTTCGGTAGCCGCCTTCGTCGCTGCGCGAACCAGGGCCCGCGGCGCCTGACCATGGACCTGCATACCCTGATGCTGCTGGTAGTCGCCTGCCTCGCGGTCAACCTGTCCCCGGGACCATCGGTAATGCTGGTGACTTCGATCAGCGCTGCGCGAGGCTTCAGGGCGGGCGCCTTCGCGATGCTCGGCATGACAGCCGGCGCTTTCGTACATGTCTTGCTGGCCGCCAGCGGCGTCGCCGCGCTGCTCGCGACGGCGCCCGTCGCCTTTGCCGTGGTTCGGTACCTGGGCGCGGCCTACCTGATCTATCTCGGGATAGATCTAATGCGACCGTATCGACAGTCGGCGCCGGCGAATTCTTGTCGCCCTGGTGTCGACGGTTGGCACTATTTCCGTCGCGGATTGCTGGTCGACGCGCTGAATCCGAAAATCGCGCTGTTTTTTCTCGCATTTATCCCACAGTTTCTGGCCTCCGTGGCGTCACCCGGGTTCCTGGTATCGGTCGCGCTGGGTTCGGTATTCCTTGTCACCGGCGCAATCGTAAACGGTTCGATTGCCTGGCTGGTCGCGTCGGGAGCCGACCGGACGCGCGGCCGCTTCAGCCAACTGGTTCGTCGCTGGATTCCCGGCAGCGTACTGCTGTACCTCGGCCTGCGGCTGTTGTGGCACGAACACTAGCCCGCATTACCGGGCAAGGCCCGGCGTCGCAGGGCGCGTTTAGGTGAACGCCAGGTAATGTTGCCTGAACTAGTTGCGGTCCGGCAAATCGACGATGAATTCCTGGTCGCTATAACCGTGCTGCGTGTCGCGCGCGCGTATCTTGACCTGGTTGACGCCCAGCGGAATCAGCACCCCGGACAGGGAACGGGTAAAGGGTTGCTCGTCGACGTGGGGATGATACAGTACCCGGGATTTCAGTAACCTGCCATCGAGCGTGATGACGTCCCACTGGTTGGCATAGTGGTTCCAGCCCTGATCGGCATGCTCGAGGGTTACCGAAAACGTGCAGCTGGTTGGGCACTCGACCTTGACCGCGACGATGCCGACCTCGCCGGCGAGAACTGTCGTCGATAGCAGCATTAAACCCGTGATCAGTCTTTTCATCGGCCCATACCTCTATTATTCGCTGGCGCGCCCGCAGTTCCAGCAGATCTCGAACGCCGCATCGTTACTCTCATGACATTGCCGGCAAACCCAGGCCCTGTCCGCATTGTTTTTCAGTATAGCCTGCAGAATCACCTGCGCCCGCTGTAACTTCGAATCGTCCTTGACCCAGATCTCGGGCCAGGTATCGAAAGCCGGCAAATCGCCGGCTCCGCCCGCGGCAAATTCATTGACCACCACGGTATCTATGCCAGCTTCCTGCAGCACGTTCTTCATATTAAAAACAATCATGCGATTTTCGTGGGTAAACACCTTCTTCATCGTTTGCGCGATTCTCGAATCAACTCGTAAGCGGCCTTGATTTGCTGGGTTTTCTCGTTCGCATCCTGGATCATTTGCTCGGGCAGGCCCTTGGCGACCAGTTTGTCGGGGTGGTGCTGCGACATCAGCCGGCGGTAGGTTTTCTTGAGTTCCGCATCGCTTACCGATTTATCCACACCGAGCAGCAGGTAGGCGTCGTCGAGCGACGTCCTGGCCGCCGCCGCGTCGTAACCACTGCGGCCAAAACCGGCGCGTAGCATTTCCTCGAGGCGGTCGAGTTGCGCCACCGGGATACCGAGATGCCGGCAGATCGAGATCAGCGCCTCTTTCTCGGCCGGATGCATCACGCCGTCGGCGTAGGCAGCCTGCAGCTGAATTTCGATGAACATCTGGATCAGCGTGGTGCGTCTATGCGTTTCCCGCCTGAACTGCTCCATGACTTCATCGATCGGAAAATCGCTGGACTTGCCCTCGGAAAACAGTTTCTTGGCTGATTCGCGCATTTCCGCGCTGAGACCCAGGCGATCCATTACCGCTTCGGCCAGCCGGATTTCATCGCGGGTGACGCGTCCATCGGCCTTGGCGATGTAACCCATGACCGAGAAAGTCGCGGTAAAAAAGGCGGCCTGGGTTCGTTCCTGGTCTGCCTGCCAGTCGGTGCTGTCGAGCTTACCGAGGCCACGATCGAAACTGTGACCGAAAGCGATCCCCATCAACGCACCCAGCGGTCCACCGATCATGAATCCGAAGGCGCCCCCGAGTGCTTTTCCCCACCAGGCCATGCCTAGTCGCCGGGTTTACGTAACAGCATCAGGCGGTAAACCTTGTGCCGTGCGAAATTTTCGCCATTGCGTTCGCCGCTCAGGTACTTGTGGTTGATCTTGTCGATTTTCTTCTGGTACTTCCAGCGAAACAGCCTTGCCAGCCACGGGTGGTTGCGGTCGAAGGCATAGCCGATCAACTTGAATGTAGGATACAAAAGCTCGCGGCCCATCTGGTTGACAATATCCAGATTCGGGGCGGTCTCCGAGGTGATATCCTTGTCCTCGAGGATTTCGAGTCCCGAGTTGTTCAGTATCTCCCTGAACTTCCTGATCGGGTGCCCGCCCCCGATTACCGACTTACCGGGCGCATCGGTCTTGAAAAAATCGCAGATCAATATGTAACCGCCCGGATTCAGCCGTTGCGCCGCATCTTCCAGCACCCGGTCCAGCCTGATGTACTGAAAACTTTCGCTGAACATGACGAGATCGAACTTGTCGTCATCCGCAAACTGCAGGTCCTCGAATCGTCCCTGGTGAATCTTGAACCCGGTTCCCGCCTGCTGCTGCGCCGCTTCCGTCAAAAGCGGGCTCGGCGACACGCCCTCGATCTCGAACCCCCGCGCCAACAACTCGCTGGCAAGTCCACCGGCGCCGCAGCCGACGTCCAGGATACGCCGTACGCCCTCGGGAATGTGGCTGATAAGGAAGTCGGAGTATCGTTTTTGCGCTTCCGGCAGATTCTGGATACAGACTTCGAGGTCATCCTGCCATAACCCGTAATGCAGGTCGCGCGTGCCGAGAAAAAAATGGAACAGGTTAAGGCCGGCGACGAGCCCGACTTCCTTGGAATCTACTTTCGATGTCATATTGAAATCTTGAGGAATGCTAGCTGGCGAGCGCGGTGATCGCCGCCTGCTGTTGTTTCAGGTCCTGCGCGAGGATACAGCAAACCCCGCCGCCGCCGTACTCGAAATCTATCCACGTCATTGGCAGGAATTCGTATTTTCGTTCCATCGCCGCCTGCGAATTCCCGACCTCGATGAACAACACGCCGTGGTCGCTCAGGTATGCGGCCGCGACGGCGAGAATTCGGTCGACCAGTTCCAGACCGTCGGCGCCCGCGCGCAGGCCGAGTTCCGGCTCGAATCTGAATTCATCGCTCAGGGAGGCCATGTCTTCGGCGTCGACATAAGGCGGATTGCTGACGATGACGTCGAATTCGCCGCTTGGGATCGCGACGAAGAGATCGGACTCAAAAAGACGGATCCGGTCGCCGAGCCCATGCCGCTCCAGGTTTATCGCGGCCACCTCGAGCGCGTCCCGGGAAACGTCCGAAGCGCAAACCTCGGCCTCGGGAAAATGGTACTGCGCGGCGATTGCGATGCAGCCGCTGCCGGTGCAAAGATCGAGAATGCGCCATACCCTGCCGCTATCCACCCAGGGCTCGAAATCGTTGGCAACGAGTTCCGCGATGGGTGAGCGCGGCACCAGCACGCGGTCGTCGACGTAAAACTTCAGACCGCAAAACCAGGACTCTTTCGACAGGTACGCGGCGGGCTGGCGCGAAGTGACGCGCAGCTGCAGGATTTCGATCACCCGCTCGCGTTCCGGCGGGGTCAGGGTCGTGTCGAAATAAAGGTCGGGCCAGTCGTAAGGCAGGCACAGCGCGTGCAGCACCAGGTACCGGGCTTCGTCTAACGCGCTGGCAAAGCCGTGACCGAAACTCAGGTCATTGCGCAGGAATTCGCTGCTGCCCCAGCGAATAAAGTCTCTTATCGTCGCCAGGGCTTGCAGGGGTTCGGGAATCGACACGTTGTGTTTGCGACCAGTTGAAATATAATGCCGCGAATTTTACACCATAACGACGATGAATAAATCGAGTATCGCCCTGGTCGCGCTGGTCGCCCTGGTCGCTGGTTTTTCGATTTCCTGGTTCATTGGCAGCAACAAACCTGTCGAACTCGAAGCCGGTACCTGGTTCGGCGAGCAGGCGCGCGCGCTGCCCGAATTCGAACTGGTCGATCAAAACAACCAGCCGTTGACCCGCGACAGGTTGAAGGGGAAGTGGAACCTGATCTTCTTCGGCTACACGCATTGCCCGGATATCTGTCCGACCAGCCTGCAAACCCTGGCCGACATGATGAAAGCGATCGACGATCCGGATGTCGTCGATGCTGTCAGGGTTTACTTCGTATCGGTCGATCCGGAACGCGACACCCCGGAGGTGCTCGCGAGCTACGTCAGCTATTTCAACCCCGGTTTCGTCGGCGCCACCGCCGCCATGGGCCAGTTGCATCCTTTGACTCGGTCGCTGGGAATTGCACATGAATTTCGCAACAGGACGACAGACAATCCCGCTTACGACGTCGACCACAGCGCCGCCATCGTGCTGGTAAATCCCGCCGCGGAGTTCGCCGGGCTGTTTGGCGCACCGCAGGACCCGCTGGCGCTGGCGCGCGACATGACGCGCATCGTCGAATACAACTAGGATGCCTTGGCACCGAAATGCAGCGCCCGCTTCTTGCTTTACTGATGATTATTCCGCTAGCCGCGCTGGCCGATCTCGAGATCAGCGATGCCTGGATCAAGAACCTGCCTGCATCGGTCCCGGTGCGCGCCGGCTACCTGACGCTGCGCAACCTGACGAAAAAGTCGGTCACGATAGTCGGCGCGATCAGCCCGGGCTTCGCCAGCGTCGAAATCCATCGCTCTGTCTCGCAGGATGGCATGGCGCGCATGGAGGCAGTACCGAAACTGCAAATCGAAGGCGGTACGACCGTGCGGCTGGAGCCCGGCGGGCTGCACTTGATGATGATGCAACCGGCGCAGCCGACCAGTCCCGGGGAGCTGTATCGAATTACCTTCGAATATGCCGACGGCTCGCGCCAGAGCCTGCAAATGGAGGTACGCAAGTAACGTGACCGAACTGACGCGAAAACAGAAATTTCTCAAGCTATTGTTCTATGTGATGCCGCACCACGCTGTTTCGCGTGTCGTTTATTTCATCACGCGCCTGCGCGGACCGCAGGTGAAACCGATGATCGCATGGTTCGTCAAAACCTACGGCGTCGACATGGACGAGGCGGAAGAATCCGAAATCGGCTACTACCAGACCTTCAACGAATTCTTCATTCGTCCTTTGAAGCACGATATTCGCCCCATCGCGCCAGGTGCAAACACCCTGGCCTGCCCCTGTGACGGCACCGTTTCCCAGGCCGGATCCATTCGTGCCGGCGCGATCCTGCAAGCCAAGGGACGCGGCTATAGCGTGCTCGAACTACTCGGCGGCGATAAAACCATGGCGGCGCAGTTTGCGGACGGCCGCTTTGCCACCATTTACCTGGCTCCCCATAACTACCATCGCCTGCACATGCCGCTGGACGCGAACATGGTGAGGATGATTCACGTGCCCGGGCGCCTGTTCAGCGTCGCGGAGTGGACGGTGGCCGAAATCCCTCGCCTGTTCGCCCGCAACGAACGCCTCGCCTGTTACTTCGAGACCGGCGCCGGCCCAATGGTCATGGTGCTGGTAGGCGCGATCAACGTCGCCGCGATCGAGACCGTGTGGAGCGGCCCGGTGATACCGCCGCGCGGCAGGAAAATAAGCGAGTACGACTACAGCCACACGCGCAAGGAGATCTCGAAGGGCGACGAAATGGGGCGTTTCAACATGGGATCTACGGTAATCCTGCTAACCGGGAAAAACGTCGAATGGCTACCCAATATAAGCGCGGGGCACACGGTCAAGATGGGCCAGCCGATCGGACACTTTCCCAGCTGATGCGGCAAAACCGGCCTGACGCGAAACGAAGGTAGCTCCCCCGCGTAAGAGTAGCTATCGGTAGGTCGGCGCGGTGCAAGATCCCGGATATGCGCTGTGCGCATTCCGGGATGACATCTCGAGGCGTCATCCCCGTGCAAGCGGAGGTGGGTCTCGGTGTGTCGGCGCTGCGCGCATTCCGGGATGGCATTTTAAAGCGTCACCCCCGCGATAGCGGGGATCTTGCACCTTCCTGACAAGCCCCTGCTTTTCGCTCAATCCCTGAAGGTAAGCACTTCGTCGATCGAATCGAGACCGAGCAAAACCAGCAGCAGGCGGTCCAGCCCCAGGGCCACGCCGGCGCAGTCCTCGATGCCAGATTCAAGCGCGCCCAGCAGGCGCTCGTCGATCTCGTACTGGGGCAGCCCGCGCTCGCGGCGGTCCCGGTTATCGTTTACAAAGCGCAGGCGTTGCTGTGCGGTATCCGTTAGTTCGGAAAAGCCGTTGGCAAGCTCGATACCGTCGTGAAACAGCTCGAATCTTTCCGCGACCGTGTTATCGTCCGCCCTGGCTCGCGCCAGCGCGGCCTGCGATAACGGGTAGTCGTAGACAAAAAGATAATCCTGCATCGATGGCGCAATCACGGTGGCCAGCAACAGGTCCAGGCACTGATCCCGGTCGAGATCGGCGCAATCCGCGCCGGGTACCGAGTCATCGCAACGGCGACGTAATTCCTCGACTGAAATCCGGTCGATATCGAGCTGCATCGATTGTGCAAACAACTGCCTGTAGGTGACGTAGCCGAAGCTGCAATGGTGCAGGCTCAGCGTCGTAATCAGCAACTCGATTTCCTGCATCAGAAGTCGATAGTCGTAACCCACCCGATACCATTCCAGCAGACTGAATTCCATATTGTGCAGGCGCCCGGACTCGCCCTGTCGAAACGCGTGGCAAATCTGGAAAATCGAGCCGCAACCGGCTGCCAGCAACCGCTTCATTGCGTATTCCGGAGAGGTTTGCAGGTAGAGCGGACGCGAACCATGCGCTATCTCGATCGAAGCGATGTTTACCTCGGTGCTGGTGGTGGGCATCAGCAGCGGGGTGTCGACCTCGAGATAGCCCCGGGTGTTAAAAAAAGCCCGGATCTGACGATAAACCCTGGCTCTTTCTCGTATTACGTTCAGACTCGCGCGCGGTTGCCAGCTCATACCAGGAACCGATCGACGTCTATTTTTTAACCCTCGACATGTACTCGCCGGAGCGGGTGTCCACCTTTACCAGTTCACCGATTTCCAGAAACAGCGGCACCTTGACCACCGCGCCGGTTTCCAGCGTCGCGGGCTTGGTGCCACCCTGCGCGGTATCCCCCTTTAGCCCCGGATCGGTTTCGGTGATTTCGAGCTCGACAAAATTCGGCGGGGTCACGCCGATCGGGCTGCCGTTATACAGCGTGACTTCGCAGTTGTCCTGAGCCTTGAGCCACAGGTAGGCGTCGCCCACGGCATTGGCGTCGGCGGCCTGCTGTTCGTAGGTTTGCGGATCCATGAAATGCCAGAATTCGCCATCGCTATAAAGATACTGCATCTCGGTATCGACGACGTCCGCGGCCTCCACGGTTTCGCCGGATTTGAAGGTCTTGTCCAGCACCCGCCCGGTTTTAAGATTGCGAATTCGGACACGATTGAATGCCTGACCTTTACCGGGCTTGACGAACTCGTTTTCGATGATCGCACAGGGATCACCGTCGATCATGATCTTGAGGCCGCTGCGAAATTCGTTGGTGCTGTAACTTGCCATTGTCGTCCCGGTCAATTAAAGAGGCAATCATACCGGAATATATGTTTGATTCGAAATATATCCGCTATTATTAGCGACTGGAATTATCTGCAGTTACCTACACCCGAACATATGGAAAACGAAGAAAAACTGATTCGTCTGCTCATCGTCGACGAGGGTTTTCACAAAGCGGAGCAAATCACCAGTTCGCTACGCGCGACCGGTATGCACGTACGCGCCGAATTCGCCGAGGATAGCGAGGACATGTGCGATATCCTCGAGAACAAGACCATCGACCTGGTGCTATTCTCGATCGATTTACCTGATTTCACGTTGAAACAGGGGCAGCACCTGATCCGCGAGTGCGGACGTCATGTCGCACTGGTCGCAATGGCAAAGAAGGTCAATACCGAGGTCGTCGTCAACGCGATAAAAGAGGGTGCACAGGACGTGGTCGCCAGCGACAGCCTCGAACACCTGATCCAGGTTATCAAACGCGAGGCCTACAATATCAATATCTGGCGGCGCGCCATGCGCCTCGAAATGGATTTCCAGGAGAGCGAGAAACGCTGTCAGAACCTGTTGTCGAATTCAAAAGATGCGGTCGCCTACGTCCATGAAGGCATGCATATTTTTGCCAACCAGGTCTACATGGAATTGTTCGGCAACACCGATTTCGATGAGCTCGAGGGAACCCCGATCATCGATATGGTCGATGCGTCTCAACAAAATCAGCTAAAGACCTTTCTACGTGAGTTGAGCAAGAACGAAAACGAAACCAACGAACTCGAATTACAGCTGATACACAGCAGCGGCGAAAGAATTTCCGCAACCCTCGAGTTTTCTCGCGCCAGTTACGACGGTGAGCCCTGCACCCAGATACTGATTCGCTCGCGCGCCGACACCACCGAGCTCGAAGAGCAGATCAATTACCTGCACCAGCACGACCTGGTCACCGGACTATACAATCGCCAGCACTTCATGGATGAGCTGAAAACCTCGATCACGCAGGCAATCAACGCTAGGCAGCAGTCGTTTCTGGTGTATATCGCCATCGATAACTTTCAGTCGATTCGCGATATGGTCGGCATCTCCGGCTGCGATACCCTGATCGGTGATATTGCCACTATCATCAGAGAAAATGCCACCGACGAAGACCTGGTGTCTCGTTTCGGGGCTTATTCCTATACCTGCCTGGGCAAGGTGACGGAAAAAAAGCTGGTCGAGGATTATGCCAATCGGGTAATCGAGGCCGTCGAGCAGCATATTTCGGAAATTGGCAGTCAGTCTATTAGCGCCACCTGCAGCGCGTCGATCGTTTTTCTGGATGAAAATTCACCCGATAATCCGAATGAAATAATATCCCGCGCCGAACGCGGCTGCGCCGAAATCGAGGCGACTGGGGGTAACAGCACCAAAACCTACATCCCGAAAGCTGGCGAAATGACACAGGAAGAGGCGGACGGCATTACCGCAGACCTGATCAAGGACGCGCTCAACCATAACCGCATTCGTGGCATGTACCAACCCATCGTCGGCGTCAAGGCGCAGGGCGGCGAACGTTACGTTTCCAGCGTAGAAATCACCTCGGACGAGGGCCACGTGCTGTATCCGAAGGATTACCAGGCTGCCGCCGAGCGCACCGGTACCGCAAAAATGCTCGACCGTTGGAAAATACTGCACGCGATCAAGAAAGTAGCCGAAACCAGCAAACAGGGTCGCAAGATAGAAATCTTCCTGCCGTTGAGCACCGACTCGATAAGAGACCCCGGGCTCGCGATCTGGGTCTCGGAGAATCTGGCCAAGGCCAAGATCAACGGCGAGCAACTGATCTTCATGGTCGATGAGGCCAGCGCGGTCAATCAGCTCAAGGCCGCCAAGACCCTGGCGAAGGGATTGCAGCAAATTCACTGCAAGTTTGCGATCGACGAATTCGGCACGGGCCTTAATCCTTTTCAGCTCATCAAACACGTCGATGCCGACTATGTTCGTATCAACCACGTCTACATGGATGGCCTCGCGCATAACAACGAAAACCAGAACAGCATCCGCGAACTGGCATACCAGGCGATGGACATGGAGGTCAACACCATCACTCCGGGCGTAATCGACGCCGCGGTGCTGAGCGTATTGTGGACCCTGAATGTCGATTTCGTACAGGGTGATTTTCTGCAGCCACCGCAAAAGGAGTTAAACTACGATTTCAGCTCGATGTAGGCCCGGCCCCGGGGTGATCCGGCGCTGCGTTTAATGGCTGTATTTTCAACCGATCTCAACGATAAACGGGGTAATCAGCAGCATGCGCACGCTGGAAACAATTATTGCCGACATCCGCAAGCTCGAAAACGAACTGCTGCAGGAGATGCAAAAGAAGCAGGACGAATACTATTACATCATCGAAGGCAAACGGGTGAAGTTCGAAGAAGAAACCCGACGCTATCACAAGACGCTCGCGAAGACTCTGCGGCGTTATTTTGCCGACGCGTCGCTGGGGCATATCGTCACCGCCCCGCTGATCTACTTCTGCTTCGTTCCGGCAATATTCATGGATGCCGTGGTTACGATTTACCAGGCGATCTGCTTCCGCGTATACCGCATCCCGAGGGTAAATCGGAGCGAATACATCGTCCTCGATCGCCACAGCCTGCAGTACCTTAACGCGATCGAAAAACTGAACTGCGTATATTGTGGTTACTTCAACGGTCTGGTCGCCTACGCGCAGGAAATTGCCGCCCGCACCGAGCAATACTGGTGTCCGATCAAACACGCGCGAAAACTGGCCACCATACACAGCCGTTATCACAAGTTTATCGAGTACGGTGACGGCACCGATTACCAGAACAGGCTCGAAGCTCTGCGCGATGACTTCGATGACCTGCGGCAACGCCAGGCTTAAGCCCCGGATGCCGCCTTGTTATCGTCCTGGCCGGCAGGTAAGTGGCTGGTGTATTCGATCGACTCGCGCGCGGGACGCGGCCAGAAGCCGTCGATGATCGCGCGCTGCTGTTCGAGCAACGGCCGAATTTCTTCGAATACCCGTTCGTAGCGATACCAGGGCACCCAGGGCATCATGTGATGTATCAGGTGGTAATTTTGCCCCTGGGTCAACAGGTTGCCGCCAGGCCACAGCGAACAGCGCGTATCATGGTAACGCCCGAGGATGCTGTGAGGGTGGTGCGGTACCCAGGTGAATAACACCAGCATCACGCCGTAGCCAATAAAAAACGGGATCAGCCATAACACCAGCAATTCGTAGGCATAACCGAGCGCGCAGATGCTTATGACGATTGCAACGAAGAGTGCGAAGCTCGCGTAGGAAAAGTACCTTTGCCAGGGAGAAAGCCCGTGCTCTGCACAAAGCCGATACTGTTCGAACGGGTTGAACTGGCCCAGTATCGCGAGCGGAATTCGCCACAGTGCAACCACGCCGAAACTGCCCCGGGCATAGATGTCGGGGTCAGCCTCGGAATTACACTTGCGGTGATGCACGATATGCGAACTGCGATGCGGGTAAATCAGCAGCCACAGCGGCAGCGCGGCAAGAAAGGCGGCGGTCATGTTGAACCACCTGAAGCTGGATTTCCGACTGACGATATTGTCGTGCACGCCCTCGTGTACGACGGTATAGGTGGCGTAGAGAATAATGCCGTTTGCCAGCCCGGCTAGCCATAGCGGTATATAATCTTCGAGCCCGAGCCAGGTCGACAGCCCCAGGCCCAGATATACGCCCGCGAGTAACAGCAGCGTAGGCACGGCTACCACGGGGCTGAAACGCCTGCCGACCTCGATCTCCTGTTTGATGGTGTTATGCGCCATTGGTATCGCCTGGGGACCACCGTCAATTAACAGTTCTGCCACCTGATTTCATGGTGAGAGACTGCGCCATAAGCCAGTTTATTCAGACCGGTTTTTGGCGTCAATCGCTCCCCGGCCCAGACCCCGGGTTACTGTATATTGGCTGATACAAATCAACCAAACGACCCGGGGCGCGGACCCGAAACGGGACCGAAGGCCGGTCGGTGACCAGCGTTATGCGGCGGACGACGCCATCAGCTGGGCGATGCGTTTTTCGAGCGGCGGATGGGTGCTCAGCAGTGCCTTCAGCGCGCTACCGCCGATGATACCGAAGGCCGCCATTTCCCCAGGCAGGTCCGGCTGATCGTGCGCCCTGCGCAAGCGTTCCAGCGCGGCGACCATCTTCCCGCGGCCCGCGAGCGCGGCGCCGCCGGCGTCGGCGCGATATTCACGGCGGCGCGAGAACCAGGATGCGATTATCGCGGCAACTATACCGAGAATGATTTCAGCGACGATCGAGCCGATCCAGTATCCGGGACCGATGCCGCGCTCGATACGGAATACGACGCGGTCGACCAGGATACCGATCAGCCGCGAAAAGAAAATTACAAAGGTGTTCAAAACCCCCTGCAGCAATCCCATGGTCACCATGTCGCCGTTGGCGACATGGGAAACCTCGTGGCCCAGCACTGCTTCGACCTCGTCGCGCGACATCTTGCTCAACAGCCCGGTGCTGACGGCGACCAGAGCATCGTCACGGTTCATGCCGGTGGCAAAGGCGTTCATCGTCGGCGAATCAAATATTCCGACCTCGGGCATGCCGATGCCGGCCTGGCTGGCCTGGCGCCTGACGACCGCTACCAGCCAGTTTTCGACCTCGTTGCGCGGAGCTTCGATGACCCGCACTCGCATCGAGCGCTTCGCCATCATCTTGGACATGGCCAGCGAAATGAACGAACCGGCAAATCCCATGATCGCGGCCATCAGCAACAAGCCGTTTAGCTGGAAAACGCCGCCCTGGCTGGCCAGGTAAGCATCGACGCCGAGCACCCGCATCGACAGGCTCAGCACCGCGAGCACGCCGAAATTGGCCAGTAGAAAGAGAACGAGTCGTGAAAACATCAGTGGTCACCAATGAATGACAATCTGCGCTTCTAGGTGGGTTGCAGCGCGTCAATTTCAAGTATTTGAAAGCGATTTATCTCGCACCGGCCGGCCGGGACGACTCAGTCAATTACCTCGATCGCGGTAACGTTCTGGTAACCGCGCGGCAGCTTACGGCCGCGTTTGCCACGTTCGATACGGTATTCCTCGAGTTCCCTGAGATTCATGGTCTTGTACTTTTTGCCGCTGTGGATTACCAGTTTCTGCTTACCCGCGAGGCAGGCGACAAACGCGACCTGCTCTTCGCCGTCCCTGATACGTTTGGTCGGTATACCCTGGATCTTGTTACCCTTGCCCTTCGCCAGCCGGGGTACTGACTTGACGTCGAGCAACGCGATATAACCAGCGCTGGTGATCGATACCAGCTGGTCGGCATCGTAATCTGACACCGCGACCACCGGCATCAATTGCGCGCCCCTGGCCAGGCTGATCTGCGCCTTGCCGTTCTTGCTGCGCGTCAGCATGTCGGCGAACCGGCAGACGTAACCGTAGCCGTGCGACGACGACATCAGGAACTGGTCGTCGTCCTGGCCCATCAGGCAACTTCTGAACTCGGCGCCGCTGGCCGGTTTGAAACGCCCGGTAAGCGGTTCCCCCTGCCCGCGCGCCGACGGCAGCGAGTGCGCCGGTGCGGCGTAGGCGCGCCCGAAGGAATCGACGAACACGACGCTCTGATTGCTCTTGCCCAGCGCCATGTCCAGGAAACCGTCGCCGGACTTGTAGCTCAGACTGCGCGGATCGATTTCGTGCCCCTTGGCGGCGCGCACCCAGCCCTTGCTCGACAGCACGACGGTAAGCGCCTCGGACGGCACCAGGTCGGTTTCGTCGAGCGCGCGCGCGGCATCGCGGCTGACGATCGGCGAACGCCGGTCGTCGCCGTAAGTCTCCGCATCCTCCAGAATTTCGTTCTTGATCAGCGTCTTGATGCGGCGCTCGGAGCCTAGCAGCTTTTCCAGGTCCTTTTTCTCCGCGCTGAGCTCTTCCTGTTCGGCGCGGATCTTCATTTCCTCGAGTTTGGCGAGATGACGCAGCCTGGTTTCGAGGATTGCCTCGGCCTGGATATCGCTGATCTTGAAAGTCCTGATCAGCTCTGCCTTCGGATCGTCCTCGTAGCGCACGATGCGGATGACTTCGTCCAGATTAAGAAACGCGATCAGCAGGCCCTCGAGCACGTGCAGGCGTTTGTCGACCTTGTCGAGCCGCCACTGCAGGCGCCGCCTCACCGTGGCAATTCGAAACGCGATCCATTCCTGCAGGATCTGCTTCAGGTTCTTGACCTGCGGCCGCCCGTTGGTGCCAATCATGTTCATATTGACGCGATAGGTGCGCTCGAGATCGGTGGTCGCGAACAAATGGCCCATCAGGGCTTCGATATCGACGCGGTTGGAGCGCGGTACGATGACCAGCCGCGTCGGATTTTCGTGATCGGATTCGTCGCGCAGATCGTCCACCATGGGTAGCTTCTTGGCGAGCATCTGCTGGGCGATCTGTTCCATCACGCGCGCGCCGGAAACCTGGTGCGGCAGCGCGGTGACGATCACGTCTCCGTCCTCACGTTCGAACACCGCGCGCATGCGTATCGAGCCGTTACCGGTTTCGTAGAGGCTGCGCAGTTCCGCCGGCGCCGTTATGATTTCGGCCTCGGTGGGATAATCGGGTCCGCTGACGTGCTCGAGCAGGTCCTGCAGCGGAGTCTTGGCCTTGTCCAGCAGCAGTATGCAGGCCTGCGCCACCTCGCGCAGGTTGTGCGGGGGTAAATCGGTCGCCATGCCTACCGCGATGCCGGTGGTGCCGTTGAGCAGAATATGTGGTAGCCGTGCCGGCAACAGCGACGGCTCCTGCATGGTACCGTCGAAATTGGCAACCCAGTCGACCGTGCCCTGGTCGAGTTCCTGCAGCAAAACCTTCGCAAATGGCGACAGGCGTGATTCGGTATAACGCATTGCCGCGAACGACTTGGGATCGTCGGGCGAACCGAAATTACCCTGGCCGTCGATCAGCGGATAACGATAGGAAAACTCCTGCGCCATCAGCACCATCGCCTCGTAACAGGCGGTATCGCCATGCGGATGGTATTTGCCGAGCACGTCGCCGACGGTACGCGCCGATTTCTTGTGCTTGGAGGTCGCCGCGAGGCCTAGCTCCGACATTGCGTAGATGATGCGACGCTGTACCGGTTTCAGGCCATCGCCGATATGCGGCAGCGCGCGGTCGAGAATGACGTACATCGAGTAATCGAGATAAGCCTTTTCGGTGAAGACATGCAGGGGCTGCTGCTCGACGCCCTCGTAGTTGAGTTCCATATTCTCGTTCATACCTCGGCGAGGTCTCCCTTGTTCTGCAGCCAGTCCTTGCGGTCGGAGGCGCGTTTTTTGGCCAGCATCATATCCATGATGTTGAAGGTCTTGTCTCCGGGCGCGATGGTTAGCTGCGCCAGTCTCCGGGTTTCGGGCGCGATCGCGCTCTCGCGCAACTGTAGCGGGTTCATCTCTCCAAGCCCCTTGAAACGGGTCACGGAAACCTTGCCCTTGCGTTTTTCCGCGGCGATGCGATCGAGAATCCCATCGCGCTCCGCCTCGTCGAGCGCGTAATACTTGTCCTTGGCTATGTCGATGCGATACAGCGGCGGCTTGGCGACATAGACATGACCCTTTTCCACCAACGGCTGAAAATGGCGCAGGAACAGCGCACACAGCAAGGTGGCGATGTGCGCGCCGTCGGAATCGGCGTCGGCAAGAATACAGATCTTGCCATAACGCAGGTTTGTCAGGTTATCCGAGGCCGGCTCGACCCCGATCGCTACCGAAATATCGTGCACTTCCTGCGAGCCCAGCACCTGGTCCGACGGGACTTCCCAGGTATTCAGGATCTTGCCGCGCAGCGGCATGATCGCCTGGAAGGCGCGGTCCCGGGCCTGCTTTGCGGAGCCGCCGGCCGAATCGCCTTCGACCAGGAACAGTTCGGTGCGGGCAACGTCCTGGCTGCTGCAGTCGGCGAGCTTTCCCGGCAGCGCCGGCCCCGAGGTGATTTTCTTGCGCACCACCTTCTTCGCGCTTTTCAACCGGCTCTGGGCGCTGGATATCGCCAGCTGCGCGAGCTGATCGCCGACGTCGGCATGCTGATTCAACCACAGGCTGAAAGAATCCTTGGCAACGCCGGAAACAAACGCCGCGGTCTCGCGTGACGACAGGCGCTCCTTGGTCTGCCCGGAAAACTGCGGGTCCTCCATTTTCACCGAAAGCACGAAGCTGACCCGGTCCCAGACGTCATCGGGAGCAATCTTGACCCCGCGCGGCAGCAGGTTGCGAAATTCGCAGAACTCGCGGATCGCGTCGGTTATACCGGTGCGCAGGCCGTTGACGTGGGTGCCGCCCTGCGAGGTCGGAATCAGGTTGACGTAGCTTTCGGTGATCGATTCGCCACCCTGCGGCAACCACAATACCGCCCAGTCGACCGCTTCGTGCTCGCCCTGCAGCGAATTAACGAAGGGTTGCGGCGGCAACAACTCGAAACCCTCGAGCGCCTCGAGTAGATAATCGGATAAACCGTCAGCGTAAAGCCACTCGACCGATTCCTTGGTTTTCTCGACGTAGAACTTGACCTTGAGCCCCGGACACAGCACCGCCTTGGCGCGCAGTATGTGCTTGAGCCGGGTCACCGAAAAAGTCGGGTTGTCGAAATATTTCGGATCCGGCCAGAAGCGCAGGCTGGTGCCCGTGTTGTTCTTGCCGACGCTGCCGGTCTGTTTCAGCTTGTCTTTCTTGTCACCGTTTCTGAAGCTGATGGTGTATTCCTTGCCGTCGCGGCGCACGCGCACGTCGAGCTGCTTCGACAGCGCGTTGACCACCGATACCCCAACCCCGTGCAGCCCGCCCGAAAAACGGTAATTCTTGTTGGAAAACTTGCCGCCGGCATGCAGCTTGGTGAGGATGACCTCGACCCCGGGGATTTTCTGCTGGGGATGGATATCCACCGGCATGCCGCGGCCGTTGTCGATCACGCTGAGCGACTGGTCGGCGTGCAAAATTACCCCGATCTGCGTCGCATGGCCGGCTATCGCCTCGTCGACGCTATTGTCGATCACTTCCTGCGCGAGATGATTGGGTCGGGTAGTGTCGGTATACATGCCCGGCCGTTTCTTGACCGGTTCGAGCCCCGTCAGGACTTCGATCGAGGCGGCGTCATACTGATTTTTCAAATGTGATGATTCCTGAGATTAAAACGATCGCGCCGCGGCAAGCCCTTGAACTTCCGGGCGATCAGCCTGATATAATGCGCATCTTTTTTCAGGTTCTCTATTATGAGCGAGTCACCCTATATTCACAATGTCGGTTTGCAGAATTTCCAGCAACTGGTGCTGGAAAAATCGATGACCCATCCCGTTCTGGTGGATTTCTGGGCCGACTGGTGCCAGCCCTGTCAGACCATCATGCCGATGCTCGCAAAGCTCGCCGAGGAGTACCACGGCAAGTTCGAACTGGCCAAGGTCAACGCCGACGCAGAACAGGAGCTGGCCGGTCATTTCGGTATCAAGAGTCTGCCCACGATGAAGCTGTTCTTCAAGGGACAGCTCGTCGACGAGCGTATCGGAGCGGTCCCCGAATCGGAGGTACGCGCCATGCTCGACAAGCATATCGTGTCGGAGTCGGAGCAGATCATGCAGGCGGCAATGACGGCTTTTCAGCAGGGCCAGGCAGAACAGGCGCTGGAACTGCTGAATCAGGCACTGGCCAAGGACCCGGAAAACGCACAACTGAAGGTTACCATTGCGCAGGTGGTTTACAACCAGGGCGACAGCGAGAGCGCGCTCGCGCTGCTCGATAGTCTCGACGAAGAAAGCAGCAAGCTGGATGCGGCAATCAAACTACGCGCGGAAATGAACCTTGCTGCACAACTCGCCGACCTGCCGGAACTCAGCGACATCGAACAGCGCCTGCAGCAAAATCCGAAAGACCTCGAGGCCCTGTTGCAAAAAAGTCGTCACCTCACCGCGCAGGGCGATTATGAAAACGCGATGGAGTGCCTGCTCGAGATCATGCGCATAGATCGCGGCTATGAGGAGGACGCGGGACGCAACGGATTGCTGGCACTATTTGACATGCTCGGCGGCGAGCATCCCAGCGTGCAAAAATATCGCCGCAAGTTGTTCACGCTCCTCCACTGACCCAGTTTCTCCCTTCGAGAGGACAGTAAACTGTCCCCGTTCTTAGCCGCGGGGGTGGTGGCGTGCGTGAATCGAGGCGAGGCGCTCCTGCGCGATATGCGTGTAGATTTGCGTGGTCGACAGGCTGCTGTGACCCAGCAGCATTTGCACGGTGCGCAGATCTGCACCGTGGTTGAGCAAGTGCGTTGCAAAAGCATGTCGCAGCGAGTGCGGTGAAAAGACGGTCTTAACCCCGGCCTTCTGCAGATACTTTTTGATGTTCTGCCAGAATGCCTGGCGCGTGATCGCCGTGCCCCTGCTCGACAGGAACAGAGCATCGTTGACGACACCAGGGCCTTGCAGGTTCGGCCGCGCGTTCCGGGTATATTGCTGCAGCCAGTGCAACGCTTCTTCACCGACCGGCACCACGCGCTCCTTGCTGCCCTTGCCGATGAGTCTCACGAGGCCAAGGTTGGCATTGACCTGGTTCACCCGCAACCCCACCAGCTCGCTAACTCGCAGCCCCGAGCTGTACATCAGCTCTAGCATGCAGCGGTCGCGCAGACCGAAGCGACTCTCGGGATCCGGGGCCTGCAGCAGTTTTTCGATTTCGTTTTCGCCGAGTGTCTGCGGCAGGCTGCGATGAATTCTGGGCGCGCTTATCAGCGCAGTAGGATTATCCTGGCGCTCTCCGACCCTGATTAAATGGCGATAATATTGTTTCAGGGTAGACAACAGGCGCGCATTGGAACGCGCCGATGCGCCGTCGTCAAATCGCCGCGAAAGGTACTGCTGGATATCTGCCTGATCGGCTCGCGCTAGTTTGCCGCCACGCTCGGCCAACCAGCGCGAAAACTGACGCAAGTCCTGTTGATAAGCGCGCAGGGTGAGATCTGCCAGACCCTTTTGTGACCACAGGCTATCGATGAAGCGATCGATCTCTGGATCAACATGGGGTGGATTGGTTTTACTCATGGAAAAAAAAAGGCACAGCGAACTGTGCCTTTTGTTCAACTGTTATCATGGGCTTGCGTCACTTTTTCTTCTTCGGCCGCGCTGTTTTTGCGGCGGCTGCATTAGCCTTCCTGTCCCATCCATCCACGAACCTGGCGATTGCCGCAGCGCGCCTGGCTGACAGCTTGCCCAGCGCATCGGCACGCTTGTTGGCGGCGCGAACATCGTTCTTCAATCCCAGGACCTGCTTCTTCAGGGCGTTGATACTGGCCTGCAATGCCTTGACTCTTGCATTCGATGCAGAACTGGCAGATGACTTTTTCCTGGTGGCTGGCCGTTTCCGGGCCGCAGTCTTGACTGGCGCCTTCTTGACCGCGGGCTTGCTTGCTATTTTCCTTACGGCCGCCTTTTTGACTGCAGGTTTTGCTACCTTCTTTTTTACCGCCGGCCTGGCTGCTTTCTTCCTGACTGCGGGTTTTCTAGCCTGCGCTTCTGACTTCGGCTTTGCTGCTTTTTTTGCTGTCGCCATTCTCCAGTCTCCTCATATAAGCTAACTAATGTCATCATAAAAACGATTCGCTATGTTACATTACAGGGGCAGTGATTGCGAATGCTACCAACCTGTACTGGTCGTGTATTATAGTTACGTGGTATTGAAAATGTGCATGAAAAAATTTTTATAATTTTTTCATGCCGACGATTGTCCTCAAACCAAACCGACGCGCAGTACTTCAATTTATGTCGACAAGTAATTACCAGCAGTGCCCGTCAGCGAGTTTACTAAAACAGATTGCTGCGATGGTTTATGACAGCCTGTTAATTCTTGCATTGTTGTTTCTCGCCACTGCCGTCGCGCTAGTTTTCAACCAGGGCGAAGCGATCGAATCCAGCCCGGCATTCAGCCTCTACCTGTTGCTAATTCTGTTCAGCTTTTATGCATGGTTCTGGCATAAGTCGGGGCAAACGCTCGGCATGCGCACGTGGAAAATTAGAATCGTTGCCGAATCGGGTGGCAATCCGGCCTGGGGAGCCTGCTACCTGCGGCTTTGTTTCGCACTGCTGTCAATTATTTGTTTTGGCGTCGGTTACCTGTGGCGGCTTTTCAGTCCTTACACCTGGCATGACAGGCTCAGCCGCACCAGGATCGTCGACGTATCGGCGCCGACCCATGGCGAGAAACATGCCGATCCCGGCGCCGTGTGACTGCTTTCTTAGCAACAGGTGAATCGCCAGCGCCAGAAATATCAGGTTGGGCAGTAGCGCAACCGTAAACGCGTTGATACTTAACTGCGTCCCCAGTTGCGTCAACAACCGATCGAGCACGACGAACACCAGGCCCAATAGTATACCGGTAAGCAGGCGCTGTCCGGTGTTGGACTGTCGTTGCGATCCCAGCACGAATGGAAAACCCAGCAGGCACATGATCACGATGGTGGCCGGGGCCAGCATTTTTTGCCAGAAGATCAACCGTTCGACATGCCCGTCGAGCCCGTTTTCGTCGAGAAATTTGAGGTACGAGTACAGGTTCATGCTCGACATGATCCGCGGCTCGATAATCAGTACCTGCAGCAGTTTATGCGACAGGTTGCCCTCATATATCATGCGGTCGAAGCTCCGCGAACTGGAACTGCGCGCGGAGATTATAGTTTGCTCTACCTGTTGCAACTCCCAGGCGTCTCCGAGCGGAACCGCATGTTCGGCGCGCAGCGACGAAACCAGGTTGCCGTTGTCGTCGAGCTGGTAAATTTCGATTTTCCTGGCATAACCGTTCGGCAGCACCGCCTCGATGTGAACCACCCTCGATTCATCCTTTATCCACAGGCCCTCGCTAAACTGCAGCGCGGTCGACTGTTGCTGCGCCTGGTTCTTCAACGCGCGGGCGCCGGCCTCGCTGTCGGGAACCAGCCAGTCGGCGATAAGAAAACTGAGCGCGGCGAGCACCAGCGCGGCCTGCAGCACCGCGGCAAGCATGCGCCGCAACGAGATTCCCGAGGCCTGCATCGCGATGATTTCGCTGTTGCCCGCAAGCGCTCCGAGGCTCAGTATGCTGCCGAGGAGAACGGCAAGCGGCATAAATTCGACGATCCTGGCGGGGGCGCTCAGCGCAACGTATCCGAGCGCCTGCAGCACCCCGTAATTCCCCTGTCCGATATCATCCAGTTCGCCCACGAACAGAAAGAAGAGGCCGATACTGACGAGCATGGCAAGCGCACCCAGGGTGCCGAAGTGGATGTTACGCTGGATGTATCGATTTATGATCATGATCTTACCAGCTTGAACAGCACGCCGTGATTGCGGCGGTATAAAAGCGCAAACGCCAGCCCCACAAAAACCAGATGCACCCACCAGAAATTGATTCCCAGCGGAATGACCCCTGTTTCGAGTTGCGCGCGCGTCAACGCCAACAGGTTCAGATAAACAATATAGACCAGCAAGGCAAGACCGACCTTACCGAAACGCCCCTGTCGAGGCGCGACATAGGCGAGCGGCACCGCGAGTACTGCGAGCACTAGCAGTACTACCGGCACCGCGATCCGCCAGTGCAGTTCCACCGCATGCTTCAAGTCGCCCGAGGTCGACAATTCGGTCAGCGTCATCTGCTCGCTGCGAAGCTTTGATACGGCTTTACGCTTGTTCTCGATCAAAATGCCATGCTGTGCGAAGCTGATGATCTTGTGATCGGGTTCACCCGCGACGCCTTCGTAGCGCTCGCCCGGACCCACGACGAGAAACAGATTGCCGGTGCCCTCCTCGATCTTTTGCCGGCCGCGGCGCGCGGTTTCGAAAATCATTTTCTCTCGATTTGACTGGCTGATAATAATGTTGCGCAGTTCGAGCCTGTCATCGCTGAGCGATTCCATAAAAAAAACCAGTTCACCACTATTGCTCTGATTGAACTGACCGGGTTTGATTTGCTGAAACTCGTGTTGATTATTCTCGCTATCGATAATCGCCTGTGCGCCTCGCTGTACCAGGGGGTTGAGCCACAGGCTCGAATAAAGGCTGAAAATCAAAACCGGAAACAACACGATGAAAACGGGTTTGTAGAATTCCCGATAGCCGACTCCGCAGGCATTCATGACGACGATTTCGTGATCCTTGTACATCCGACCGAAGGCGAAAACGATGCCGAGGAAAAGCCCGAGCGGCAGCAGTAGCGCCAGGATATTTACCGACTGGCTCAACAGTACCGGCCAGAGCGCCTGCCGCGGAATATCGCCGTCGGCAATATCGGCAAGAATCCTGCCCAGCGAATTGCTGACCAGGATAACGAACAGCACCAGCACCGTCGCAAAACTGGTCTTCAGTATTTCCCTCGCCAGGTAGGCCGTGATTATGTTGCCCATTGATGAAATATCAAAGATGGTTAACCGATACCCGAGCCTAGTAGCCGGGAGCTTAAACCACGCTGAATCTCGAACGTTCGACTGGTTTTTTTTCGCGCTTCACGTATCTTATCGCGTAATCCAGACAATCGACACCAGGAATCTCATGGAATTCATTCTCAAGCACACAACACCCGAAACCGCCCGTGGCGCCTGCCAGATAATAACCGTTAGCCAACCCCGCAAGTTGTCCGCCAGCGGTTCGCGGGTAGACAAGGCGAGCAAGGGTTTCCTGGCCGCGCTGCTGAAACGCGGCGACATGGAAGGTAAAACGGGGCAAACCCTGTTGCTGCCCGCGGTTCCCGGGCTCGCGGTGCGGCGCGTGCTGCTGGTAGGCTGCGGCAAGGAAAGCGAGATGAACGAACGCGTCTATACCCGCGTGATCAATTCCATCGCCACCGCGCTCGCCGCCTCGGGCGCCCGCGACGCCGAGTTCTATCCGAGTGATATCAGGCTCAAGGGTCGCGACCTGGCCTGGAAAATCCGCCATGCCGCGTTAACCCTAGGCAACAGCGACTATAGATTCGAGCAGATGAAAAGCGGCAAACCCGAGAAACACAAGGGTCTGCAAAAACTCGCTTTCATTATCGCCAGGAGCGACGCCGCGAAAGCCAGAAGCGCCATCGACGAGGCCAGCGCGATCAGCGCCGGCATGAGCCTGGCGCGAGATCTTGGCAATCTGCCGGCTAACGTATGTACGCCGAGCTATATCGCCAGGCAGGCCACGCAACTGGCGAAGGGAGCAAAAAAACTGCAGGTCAAGGTACTCGACGAGGCCGCAATGAAGCGCCTCAAGATGGGCTCGCTGCTGTCGGTAAGCGCAGGCAGCCGGCAACCGGCAAAATTGATTACCATCGAGTATCGCGGCGCGGCGGCGAAACAACAGCCGATCGTGCTGGTGGGCAAGGGTGTCACCTTCGACACCGGCGGCATTTCGCTCAAGCCCGGCGCGGCCATGGATGAAATGAAGTTCGACATGTGCGGCGCCGCTTCGGTATTGGGCACGCTCAAGGCGGTCAGCCAGCTGCAGCTTCCGATCAATGTCGTCGGCGTCGTCCCGGCCACCGAGAATATGCCCGATGGGCTGGCCACCAAACCCGGCGATATCGTAACCAGTATGTCGGGGCAAACCATCGAAATACTGAACACCGATGCCGAGGGTCGACTGATTCTATGCGATGCGCTGACTTACGCCGGGAAATTCAAACCTCGCTGCGTGATCGATATCGCCACCCTCACCGGCGCCGTCATCGTAGCGCTCGGCAAGATCCCGTCGGGCGTAATGGGCAATAATCGCGCACTGATCAACGACCTGATCAAGTGCGGGGAACAGATCGAGGACAAAATCTGGGAACTGCCGTTGTGGGACGAGTACCAGGATCAGCTCAAGAGCAACTTTGCCGATATGGCGAATATCGGTGGTCGCGATGCCGGTACCATAACGGCCGCCTGTTTTCTGTCGCGCTTCACCAGGGATTACAAATGGGCTCATCTCGATATTGCCGGCACCGCGTGGAAATCCGGCGACGACAAGGGCGCGACCGGGCGCCCGGTGCCACTGCTGACGCAATACATTCTGAACCAGGTTAAAAAATGACGCGTATCGATTTCTACCAGCTTGATCCGGAACGTCATCGCTACGACCAGGTTGTTTGCCAGCTGTGCCAGAAAGCCTATGACGGTAACCAGCTGATCCTGTTGCTGACCAGGGACGGGCAGCAGAGCCAGCACCTGGACCAGAAGCTGTGGACCTTTCGTGACGACAGTTTCCTGCCGCACGATACCGAGGAAACGCCGGGGCTAATTACGCCGATCCTGATCCAAGACGCTCCCGACCCTGCGGGAAATCGTCAATTGCTGATAAACCTGTCCGCCGAGGTGCCGGCTTATTTCGCGCAGTTCGAACGCGTTATCGAACTGGTTACCGACGATAACAAACAGCAGGCCCGCCAGCATTACAGTTTCTACAAGGAACGCGGCTATCCCCTGAACCACGTCAACCTATGAGCAACGACGACGACATTCCGACGCTGACCGACCTGATCGAAAGCGAACAACACATAACCCTGTCCGACCTGGGTCTCGACGACGATCCCGTCATCTCGGCGGATAATCCGGCCGGCACCGATATCGAGATCGATGCCACCGAGGTGGAGCTCGTAGTCGATCCGTTCGTCGATAATCCCGAGCTCGAGCACACCGTGCGCCAGATCCTCGACAAGCATCTGGAACTCGCCTGGCAGGAAATCAAGCTCGCCATCCGGCGCGACCTCAACAAGCCCTGACCGAGAGACAACTTGGAGAAACAGTGCAAAAGCAGAGGGCGGCAAGGTATAATCGCGCCCTTTGATTGCAAGCCGCAGAGTTGATGGACAAGACCTACGATCCCCACTCTATCGAACAAACCTGGTACCAGCACTGGGAAGACAGGGGTTATTTCGCCGCCAGCGGCGTAGGCGATCCCTACTGCATCGTGATTCCGCCGCCGAACGTAACCGGCAGCCTGCACATGGGGCATGCGTTCCAGGACACGATCATGGATACGCTGATCCGCTACCACCGCATGAGAGGTGACAACACCCTGTGGCAACCGGGTACCGACCACGCCGGCATCGCGACGCAAATGGTGGTCGAGCGACAACTGAGCCAGCAGGGCAAAACCCGTCATGACCTGGGTCGCGAGGCATTTACCGAACGCGTCTGGAAATGGAAGGCGGAATCGGGCGGCACCATCACGCGACAATTGCGCCGCATGGGTGCATCCCCGGACTGGTCGCGCGAGCGCTTCACAATGGACGACGGGCTCTCCGCCGCGGTGCAGGAAGTCTTTATCAGGCTTTACGAGGAAGACCTGATTTACCGCGGCAAACGCCTGGTCAACTGGGACCCGGTTTTACATACCGCAATTTCCGATCTCGAGGTCATCAACGAAGAGGAAAAGGGCTTTCTCTACCACGTTCGCTATCCACTGGTAGACGGGCCGGTCAACGGCGTTACTCATCTCGAGATCGCGACTACCCGACCGGAAACCATTCTCGCCGACGGCGCGCTCGCGGTAAGCCCGGGGGATGAGCGCTACCGTGATTTTGTCGGCAAGCGGGTGCAGGTACCGATGACGACGCGAATTATCCCGATTATTACCGACGATTACGTCGATCCCGGGTTCGGAACCGGTTGCGTCAAGATCACTCCGGCGCACGACTTCAACGACTACGAGGTCGGCCAGCGACATGAGATGGAAGTGATCAACCTGTTCACGATCGACGCGATCATGAACGATAACGCCCCACCCGCCTACCGGGGTATGGACCGCTTCGACGCGCGCGACCAGATCGTCAAGGACCTCGACGCCGCGGGCCTGTTGGTCAAGGCGGAAGAACACGTTTACAAGCGACCTTACGGCGATCGTTCCGGGGTTGTCATCGAGCCTTACCTGACCGATCAATGGTTCGTGCGCGCCGAGCCGCTGGCAAAACCTGCCATCGAAGCGGTCAGGGACGGGCGCATCCGCTTCATCCCTGAGAACTGGAGCAAAACTTATTACAACTGGATGGAAGACATACAGGACTGGTGCATTTCACGCCAGATCTGGTGGGGCCACCGTATTCCGGCATGGTACGACAACTACGGTAACGTTTACGTCGCCTCTGACGTCGATAGGGTGCGCGCGAAATACGGGCTTGCCGACGATATCGAGCTGACACAGGACGAGGATGTACTCGATACCTGGTTTTCGTCGGCGCTGTGGCCGTTCAGTACCCTCGGCTGGCCCGATCGCGAGGACCCGGCCCTGCAAAGCTTCTACCCGACCAGCGTACTGGTGACCGGTTTCGACATCATTTTCTTCTGGGTTGCGCGCATGATCATGTTCGGACTGAAATTCATGGACGAAGTACCGTTCAGAGAAGTCTACATCCACGGACTGGTGCGTGACGCCGACGGTAACAAGATGTCGAAATCAAAGGGGAACGTGCTCGACCCGCTGGACCTGATCGACGGCATTTCCCTCGATGACCTGCTCACCAAACGCACCACCGGCCTGATGCAGCCGGATATGGCGCCGAAAATCGAGGCCGCCACGCGTAAACACTTCCCCGAAGGTATTCCCGCCTACGGCACCGATGCATTGCGTTTTACCTTCACCGCGCTGGCGACAACCGGACGCGACATTCGCTTCGATCTCGGTCGCATCGAGGGCTATCGCAATTTCTGTAACAAACTATGGAACGCCACGCGCTACGTGTTGCAAAACACCGATGGCGAGGACTGCACCGCGGGCAGCCCGACGCTGGCCGACCGCTGGATCATCGCGCGATTACAGCAGGTCAGCAGCGATATCGCATTGCACTTCGAGAGTTATCGCTTCGACCTGGTCGCGCGCGACCTCTACGAATTCGTCTGGAACGACTATTGCGACTGGTACATAGAGCTTTCCAAGCCGGTCCTCTACTCCGACGACTACCCCGCCGACGCCAGGAAAGCCGCCCGTCACACGCTGGTCACGGTGCTCGAATCCATACTGCGCCTGCTGCACCCGGTGATGCCGTATATCACCGAGGAACTGTGGCAACGCGTGGCGCCGCTGGCCTGGATCGAAGGCGAGACCATTATGCGCCGCGGCTATCCTGTGGGTGATAAAGGCCTGATCGATGACGCGGTCGTCGCCGAGCTGGAATGGGTCAAGGATTTCATCATGGGCGTACGCCAGGTCCGTTCCGAAATGGATATCAAGCCGGGCAGGCCGCTGCCGGTGTTATGCCAGTACGGCAGTGAGCTGGATCGGCAGCGTATCGACAATAATCGCGGATTGCTCGCGGCGCTGGCGAAACTCGAATCCATCACCTGGCTCGAGGCCGACGCCGCGGCGCCGGATGCCGCGACCTCGCTGGTCGGGGAAATGCAGCTATTGATTCCGCTGGCGGGATTGATCGACAAGCAGGCCGAGCTTGCACGCCTGCAAAAGAACATCCAGAAATTGCAGCAGGATGCCGAGCGCATCAACGCCAAACTCGGTAACGAGAACTTCGTCGCACGCGCGCCCGGGACCGTTGTCGACAGGGAGAAGGAAAAACTGGCCGAAACAGAATCGGCGCTCAACAGCCTGCGGGTGCAGGCGGAGCGCATCGCCGCGATCTGAGCATTGTTATTTTGTGAACTTTTCGAATCCCCCCGGTTCCAAACTTCTACATTCACAAGAAGAGTCGGGGGAAGCAGGATGATAGAACTGGTCGAGAAGCTGGATGCGCCGACGCAAACCGTCAGCGAACTGCTGTCAAAACTGCAGGCGCCGTTCCTGTTATTCATCAGGATTTACGTTGCCTGGGTATTTCTTAAATCGGGCATGCACAAGATCGGTGACTGGGAAACCACGCTGGTGCTGTTCGAGTACGAGTACCAGGTGCCTTTCCTGCCCTTCGAGCTGGCAGCCTATCTCGCCACCTTCGGTGAACTGGTATTTCCGGTCTTTCTGATCGCGGGGCTAGGCACCCGCTATAGCGCGATCGCGCTGTCGTTTGTCAACATCATGGCAGTGGTTTCCTACTACGCGACCCTTGCCAAGGGTGCCGGCCTGGTCTGGCACTACCTGTGGGGCTCGATGCTGTTCACCAGCGTTATCTTTGGCGGCGGGTTGTTTTCCATCGATCAGTGGATCAGATCCAGACTCGGCAGGAGCTGATGAAGCTGGTCGCGCCGGCAGGCGCGTCGGAAATCGCAGCGGGTCCGCGCCGCAGGCGGTGAAATCCGGAATCGGTGCGCAAGGGTCGCCGCTCTGATGCCCTGCAGAAAATAGTCAGAGTCGGGCGTTCGGCGGCGTAATCAAAGCCTTCGACGGGAGTCATGGTTCATCCCTGAACCATTCTCCAGGCAAGAGGAGTGCCGTTTAGTCCGCCTGTCGGCGCAGGAAGGCAGGAATTTCGAGGTATTCCATACTCTCCTTGTCTTCCGGTACTTCGATACTGTCGCCGACGATCTTCTGGCGGATTGCAGTCGGCCGTTCCAGTTTCTTGTAATCGACCTCGCCGTTACGCTCGGGCTTGATCGAAACCGGCTGCGCTTCCGACAGGACCTTGTCCTTGCCGAGCCCGGTGGCCACCATGGTTACGCGAATTTCGCCGTCGGTCATGCTCGCGTCGATCACGGTACCAACCACGACGTTGGCGTCCGCGGACGCCAGCTCGGTGATTGCGGTACCGACGTCGTCGAGCTCGCCGATCGCAAGATCCAGGCCCGCGGTGACATTGACCAGGATCCCCTGGGCACCCGAGATATTGACGTCTTCGAGTAGCGGCGAAGATATCGCCGCCAGGGCCGCTTCCTTGGCGCGATTCTCACCGCTGGCAACGCCCGATCCCATCATTGCCATACCCATTTCGGACATGACAGTGCGCACGTCGGCAAAATCGACGTTGATCAGACCGGGGCAGGTGATCAGCTCGGCAATGCCCTGCACCGCGCCGCGCAGCACATCGTTGGCCTTTTCGAAAACCTCCAGCAACGAAGTCTCCTTGCCCAGCACCGGCATCAGTTTGTCGTTCGGGATCGTGATCAGCGAGTCGACGACATTTGCCAGCTCCTTGATTCCGGTCTCGGCCTGGGTCATGCGCTTGCTGCGCTCGAAGGCAAACGGCTTGGTGACGACCGCGACCGTCAGAATGCCCATTTCCTTGGCGATCTGCGCGATGACCGGGGCCGCGCCGGTCCCGGTGCCGCCGCCCATCCCGGCGGTAACGAAAAGCATATGGGCACCCTCGATTACTTCCTGTATGCGCTCGCGATCTTCCAGCGCCGCCTGCCGCCCGATTCCCGGGTCGGCGCCGGCGCCCAGCCCCTTGGTGATGCTGGCACCGATTTGCATTGTCGTTCGCACATCCATCTTCTTGAGTGCCTGTACGTCGGTATTGACGCACATGTATTCGACGCCTTCTATCCCCGCCGACACCATGTGCTGCACGGCGTTACCGCCGCCTCCACCGACACCAATGACCTTGATTACCGGGTCTTTGGTGTGTGAATCCATCAGTTCAAACATTTTTATGTCTCCTCTTGCTATCAAAAATTACCCTGAAACCAGCTTTTCATCCTCGATAAAAGACCGGCCTCGTTCTTGTCGTCCAGCTGGTAACCGGACAAGCCGGATTTCTGCCTGTTTCCAAACAGCAGCAATCCAACACCCGTGGCATGAATCGGGTTGCGCACTACATCAACCAGCCCCGAAACATACTGTGGATAGCCCAGCCGAACCGGCATGTGGAATATCTCTTCCGCCAGTTCGATCGCGCCCTCCATTTTTGCGCTACCGCCGGTCAGCACGACACCGGCGGCGCATATCTCCTCGAAGCCGCTGCGGCGTAATTCCGCCTGCACCAGGCTCAACAATTCTTCGTAGCGCGGCTCCACCACCTCGGCCAGGGTCTGCCGCGCGAGGCGTCGAGGTTCGCGATCGCCGACGCTGGGGACTTCGATGGTTTCGTTCTCGGCGGCGAGCTGGCGCAGCGCGCAGGCGTACCTGATCTTCAGGTCGTTGGCATACTGTGTCGGGGTGCGCAACGCGACCGCAATATCGTTGGTCACCTGGTCACCCGCTATCGGGATGACCGCGGTATGCCGAATGGCGCCGTCCGAAAACACCGCGATATCGGTAGTGCCGCCACCGATATCGACCAGGCAAACGCCGAGCTCTTTTTCATCGTCGGTTAGCACCGCGCTCGCGGATGCGAGCTGCTCGAGGATGATGTCGTCGACCTCGAGACCACAGCGTCGCACGCACTTGATAATATTCTGGGCCGCGCTCAGCGCTCCGGTAACCAGGTGCACCTTGGCTTCGAGCCGAACCCCCGACATGCTGATCGGATCGCGAATACCCTCCGAATTGTCGATAATGAACTCCTGTGGCAGCACGTGCAGGATGCGCTGATCGGCGGGAATGGCGACAGCCTTGGCGGCGTCGATGACGCGCGCCACGTCCGCCGGCGTAACTTCCTTCTCCTTGATTGCGACGATACCGTGGGAATTGATGCTGCGGATATGGCTGCCGGCGATGCCCGCGTAAACCGAACGGATCTGGCAGCCGGCCATCAACTCGGCTTCCTCCACGGCGCGCTGGATTGACTGTACGGTCGACTCGATGTTGACCACCACCCCCTTTTTCAGCCCTCGCGAGGGTTGCGTACCGATACCGATAATTTCGATATCGCCCTCCACGGTAACCTCACCGACGATCGCCACCACCTTGGAGGTGCCGATATCAAGCCCTACGATCAGGTTTCCCGATGTCTTTTTAGACATTACTGTTACTCCAGATTGATGCTTCGTCACGACCCTGCAGCACCTCCTTTTTCCAGGCAACGGCAAAACCGTTGCTGTAACGCAGGTCGATGCGCTGAATCTGTTCTCGCCGCGGCAGAATCTGCCGCTGGTAAATGCTGACCAGGCGCTCGATCTTGCGATCGATATCGCTGCGGCCGAGCTTGATCTGCAAACCGTTCAGCAACTCGATATCGATCGCGCCGCGACTGTCGACGCGCAATGCGACCAGTTGTTCATCGACGCTTTCGAACTGCGTCTCGAGCCGCGCGAACTGGCGCAGCGCCCATTCGGGAGTATGACCGTGAGCATGCACCAGCGGCAGCTGACCGAAGGGCGCGGTATCGGCCGCATATACCCTGGCGCTCTCACTCAGCAGGTGGCGATCGTCCCAACGCGCTACCGGTTTCTTTTCGGTGATGGTCACGCGGAGCTTGTCGGGCCAGACGCGTCTTATCGACACCGACTCGGTCCAGGGCCTGGCGTTCAGGATTTCCTGCAATTCGTGGATGTCGAGCGAAAAGAATCCCTGCCCGATATAGGGCCGCAAGGCCTGCTCGACCTTCTGTTGATCGAGGTTCTCGAAGCTTCCGGCTAGCTGAATGCTACGGATAGGCAGCAGCTCGTTCATTCGCGACAGGTAGTGACCGGTCAGCGCTATCGGAACCAGCAGGAAGATCCAGTTGTAGGATGTCTTCCACCGCAAAGAACTCGATTTGACCACCGGCATTTTTCGTTTTGCCTGTGCGCCCTGTTTGCGAAACCTGAACATTAGTCACCTCCAGCCAGGGTTGCTTCGAGAATCCTGAGCACCAGATCGGGCATTTCCAGGCCGGCAACCCGACCCGCCATCGGAATAAGGCTGTGGTCGGTCATTCCGGGTACGGTATTGACTTCGATCACCCAGGGTCGCTGCTGCCGATCGAGCATCAGATCGACGCGACCCCAGTCGCTGATCCGCGTTGCCTTTATGGTGGCGCGCACGAGGTCGTTGATTTCATCGACCTTGTCGGCATCGAGGCCGCTGGGGCAGGTGTATATGGTGTCGTCGGCAATGTACTTGGCTTCGTAATCGTAGAATTCACGCGGGGTTTCGAGCTTGATCAGCGGCAGTACGTCGTCGCCGATAAACCCGGCCGTATATTCCCCGCCGTCGATAAGCTTTTCCGCAAACACCGCGCCGTAACGACGCGCCATCTTCCAGGCCGGTAACAGGTCGTCGTCCTTGTGTACCGGTGTCATGCCGATGCTGGACCCCTCGAGCACGGGCTTGACAAAAACCGGCAGACCGAACTCCGCCAGCAGACGTTCGCAATCGGCCTCGTTGTCCAACTCGATGAAATCGGGGGTCGGGATTCCGCTGCAGCGAATGACCTTCTTGGTCAGCACCTTGTCCATCGTCAACGCCAGCGCGCAGACGCTGCTGCCGGTGCTCGGGATACCGAGAAAGTCGAGCACCGCGCGTATGGTTCCATCCTCGCCGCCGCGGCCGTGCAGCACGTTGAACACGCGCTCTACGTCGAGTTCCGCAAGCTGGTGAAAGGCCTTTTCCTGCAGATCGACCGGAATCGCGTCGACCCCGGCCTCGAGCAGGGCCTGGTACACGGCCTTGCCGCTTTTCAGCGAAACCTCTCGTTCGGCCGAATCGCCGCCCATCAAAACCGCCACCCTGCCACAGCTCGCGGCCGTGCCGGCGGCAGCCTTGTGCAACAGTTTGCTCATAGAGTTTCCCCCACGATATGTACTTCGGGTTCCAGGTCGACGTCGAATCGGTCCGCCACGATTCGTCGAACATGTTCGATCAACGCTTCCACGTCGCTGGCCGTCGTGTCCGCCCGGCTAATGATAAAATTGGCATGCTTTTCCGAAACGCAGGCAGTCCCCAGGCAAAAACCCTTGAGCCCCGCCGCCTCGATCAACTGCGCGGCATACTTGCCGGGAGGATTCTTGAACACCGATCCGCAGGAAGGCTCGCCGATGGGCTGCGTGGCGTTGCGCTGCTTCAACAACTGGCGAATATTCGACTTTTCACCGGGGGCACGCGGACCGAAGCGAAACCGCGCCGCCGCGAACCATTCCTGTAGTGGCAGACGTACCTGGCGATATTGAACTTCGAAATCCGCCGCACTACGCTCTGCCAGCTTGCCGTGCCTGTCGATCATGATGACGCTTTCCACATCTGCCCAGGTTTCACCACCGAAGGCGCCCGCGTTCATTGCCAGCGCGCCGCCGATCGTGCCCGGTATCCCGGCGAAGAAATCGGCACCCGCAAGCTCATGCTTCTGACAAAACTTCGCCAGTTTGGCGCAACTGACACCGCATTCGCAGTAGAGGCTGCCGTCGGCCTCGAGACGTATTTCCCGGAGCGCGTTCAGCGGCGCGATGACCTGCCCGCGAATACCGCCATCGCGCACCAGCAGGTTACTACCGAGGCCCACCCAGACGATCTCGATGTCGCTTTCGAGATCCGCGAGGAAATCCTGCAAATCCTGCAGGTCCGTCGGCACGTAGTAGCGATCGGCGGGACCGCCGAGACGCCAGCTGGTATGCTTCGACATCGGTTCGTCGAACCTCAGCTTGCCCCTGACTGACTGCTTGCCGGCCACGTTCACGCGACCTCCCCGGAAGACTGGTGCTGCGCGAGAAATTGCGCCGCCCAGGCGCCGATGCTGCCCGCGCCCAGCGTCACGAAAATATCGCCGTCCTGTAACAGGCTCTCGACGACCTCGTCGAGACCATCGAGGTCTTCGACGAAAACCGGATCGACCTTGCCACGACCGCGAATCGAGCGCGCCAGCGCGCGCCCGTCGGCATCCTTGATATGGTTCTCACCGGCGGGGTAGACGTCGAGCAGTATCAACCGATCGACTTCCGACAAAACCTGGGTAAAGTCTTCGAACAGGTCGCGGGTACGGGTGTAGCGATGCGGCTGGAATAATACCGTGAGCCTCTTGTCGGGCCAGGCGGCGCGCACTCCGGCCAGGGTAGCCGCGATTTCGTTGGGATGGTGCCCATAATCGTCGATATGCATGACCTTGCCGTTGGCAACCGCAACGTGTTCGCTGATCTGGCAGCGACGCCCTATGCCGGAGAAATCGGTCAGCGCCTGGCGAATCGCATCGCGCGAAACGCCCAGTTCCCAGGCGATGCTGATCGCCGCGGTCGCATTCAGTACATTGTGCTTTCCGGTCAGGTTGAGCTCGATCTCCAGCGCCTCGGGGTCGTCCGGCAGGTGCAGGCTGAAGTGAGTCCTGGCGCCCCTGGCCTCGATATCGGCGATGCGCACGTCGGCATCCTCGGATTCGCCATAGGTCAGTATCGGACGCGCGACCTGCTCCATGATTTCGCGCACTACGGGATCATCGAGGCAAAGCACCGCGAGTCCGTAAAAAGGCAGGTGATGCAGAAATTCGACGAAAGTCTGCTTGAGGCGCTCGAAGTCGCCCTCGTAGGTGGACAAGTGATCATTGTCGATGTTGGTAACGATCGCCATCATCGGCTGCAGGTACAGAAACGACGCGTCACTCTCGTCGGCCTCGGCCACCAGGTAGTCGCTCAAACCGAGGCGCGCATGCCTGCCCGAGCTTATCAGCTTGCCGCCGATCACGTAGGTGGGATCGATATCACCGCTGGCGAGCACGCTCGCAACCAGGCTGGTCGTGGTCGTCTTGCCGTGGGTTCCGGCCACCGCGATGCCGCGCCGGAAGCGCATCAGTTCGGCCAGCATTTCGGCGCGCCTGACCACCGGGATGCGCATTTCGCGCGCGGCCTCGATCTCGGGATTGTCGGCATCGATGGCGCTCGATACCACGACCACGTGGGCATCGGCGATATTTTCGCGGCGATGACCGATCGTGACCTCGATACCGATATCGCGCAGATGCCTGACCATCGCGTTTTCGGCGATGTCGGATCCACTGATATGGTAATTCAGGTTATGAAAAACCTCGGCAATGCCGCTCATGCCGGCGCCGCCGATGCCGGTAAAATGGATGTTGCGAATGCGCCGCATGAAGTGCTTCGAGCTGACCGTCATGACCGTGCTCCCGCCAGAATGCCGTTAGCCAGGCGCTCGGTCGCGTTGGACTGGAAGCAGGCGCGCGCCTTCTGCGCCATCTCCACCAGCGCGGCCCGGTTCTGCTGGAAAAATTTAATCTTCAGCGCAAGGTTTTCCGCGCTCAGTTCGCTTTCGGCAATAATCTGCGCTGCATCGTTCTGCTCCAGGAAACGGGCGTTGTGGTACTGGTGGTCATCGACCGCGAACGGAAACGGGATCAGCACCGAGGCGAGGCCCACCGCGGATAACTCCGCAATGGTCAGCGCACCGGCACGGCAGATCGCGAGATCGGCCCAGCCGTAGGCATCACGCATATCCTCGATGAAACTGACCACCTGCGCATCGACCCGGGCGCGGGCATAGTTTTGCTCGCAGGCCTGCAGATGCTTTTCGCCGCATTGATGTATGATGCGCGGGCGCTGATCGCGATCGAGTAAGGCGACCGCCTCTGGCAGTATCCGGTTCAGCGTGGCAGCCCCGAGGCTGCCACCGATCACCAACAGCTGCAACGGCGCGTCGATTCTAGCCTGCAGGCGCGCGCCGGGATCACCCATGTCGGCGAGTTCCGCGCGCACCGGGTTGCCGATGCATTCGCTTCTCGGCACCGATTTCGCGGGCTCCGGAAACGCGAAATAATTGCGCGTTGCGAGGCGACCGAGAATTCGGTTGGTCAGGCCGGCAATCGAATTCTGCTCGTGCAGGAATAACGGGATATCGAGCATCCAGGCCATAAGACCGCCGGGGCCGGAAACGAATCCTCCCATGCCGAGTACGGCCTTGGGACGGGTGCGCCGCAGTACCCGCAGCGCCTGCCAGCAGGCGCGTAAAAGCCGAAACGGCGCGAAAACGAGCGCCACGGCGCCCTTGCCGCGTAATCCCTGCACGCTGAGCCATTCGATCGCAAAATTCGCAGCCGGCACCACCCTTGCCTCGATACCGGAGCGCGTTCCCAGCCAGACGATTTCCTCGCCACGCTGGCGCAGATTTTCGGCCACCGCCAGCGCCGGAAACACGTGCCCGCCGGTGCCGCCCGCCATGACCAGAATCGGTTTTTGCAACCTGCCGTTCATGACTCTCTCACCACTTTCTTGCGCACCGCGCCGACGCCATCCCCCTGCTGGAATTCGTAGTAGACCCGCAGCACCAGCCCCACCGCGAACGACATGCTCAGAATCGAGTTTCCGCCGTAACTGATAAATGGCAGGGTCAGGCCCTTGGTCGGCAGGGCGCCCATGTTGACGCCGATATTGAATACCGCCTGCAGCGTGATCAGCAGGCCGACGCCGTAGGCCAGGTAGGCGCCGAAGGCCTGCTGCTTCTGCAACGCCATCCTGGCAATGGCGAAACATCGAACCGAGAACATGGCGAACAGTGCGATCAACACGACCTGCCCGACAAAGCCGAATTCCTCGGCAAAGATCGCGAACATGAAGTCGGTATGCGCCTCGGGCAGGTAAAACAGCTTCTGTATGCTGCCGCCGAGACCCGCACCGAACCAGCCGCCGCTGCCAATCGCAATCAGCGATTGCGTCAGCTGAAAACCGCTGTTGAAAGGATCGGCCCAGGGGTCGATAAAAGACGTTATCCGTGCCAGTCGGTAGGGCGAAGATACCGCGAGCAAACCCATGATCGCGAGCGTGCCGATGACGAACAGGATGAACTGCCCGAAACGCACGCCGCCGAGAAAGATCAGCCCCAGGCCGGTCATCAGCAACACCGCGGCCGCGCCGAAATCGGGCTCCAGCACCAGCAGACCGCTGGCAACCGCGAGGATCAGCATGGGCTTGATGAATCCCATCGTGTTGGTCCTGACCTCGTCACAGCGCCGAATCAGGTAGCCGCTCAGATAAATAATCAGAAACAGCTTTGCGATCTCCGAAATCTGGAACGTGAACAGACCGAAATTAAGCCAGCGGGTGCTGCCATTGACGGTATGACCGATACCGGGAATCAGCACGAAGGCCAGCAGGATAATCGATCCCAGCATCAGTACCATACCGTTGTTGTTCCAGAATTCGAGCGGTATCTTGCAGGCGAACCACATCAGCGCCAGGCTTAACGCGATGCGCAGGAACTGGCGCTTGGCGTAGTAAAAAGGATCCTGGGTCAGCTGATCGGCAATACCGACCGACGCCGACGCCACCATGACCAACCCGATACAGATCAGTACCAGGTAGATCAGCAGAATCACGCGGTCGTATTCCGGTGCGAGGTCAAGCTCGCTGGTCGCGGCCAGATTGCCGGTTCGAATCGCCTGGCTATTCATCCGCAAGCTCCCTGACCCGCCGCATGAAATCGTCGCCGCGTGCCTCGAAATTCTGGTACATATCGAAACTCGCGCAGGCCGGCGCCAGCAAAACACAATCACCACTGACCGCGCAGGCGCGGGCGCGTTCGACCGCCTCTTGCATGTCGCGCACCCGTTCTATGCGGGTACTGCCCTGCCAGGCTCGCTGCAACCGTGGCGCATCCTCGCCGAGCAACAGCACGCACTTTACCCTGCGTCTCAGCGTTTCGGTCATGGCCGACATGTCCGCGCCCTTGGCCTGCCCGCCGGCGATCAGTATGACCGGCTGCTCGCGCCCCTCGATCGACGCCCGGGCCGCGCCGATATTGGTCGCCTTGGAATCGTTAATCCATTCCACCCCGTCGATTTCGGCAACCCACTGGCTGCGGTGCGCAATACCGCCGAATTCACGCAATGCCGCGACGATCGCCTCCCGCGAAATACCGAGGCCATGGGCAATCGCCATCGCGGCGAGGCAGTTGGCAAAGTTATGCCGACCGCTGACCTTCAGCTCGGTTACCCGCAGCCAGGGTTCATCGCGATGCGCCAGCCACAGGCCATCGTCCTCCAGCAGCCTGAAATCGGCCGTCGAGTCCGGATCCAGGCTGAAACAGACATCGCCGGCATCGTGGCGCGTCGCGGCATCGTCCAGGTTGCTGACACAGAGCCCGGCATTGCGGTAAACGCGCAGTTTGGCCTCGACGTAGGCGTCGTAATCGGCGTAACGATCCAGGTGATCCTCGCACAGGTTCAGCAGGGTAGCGACGCGCGGCTGCAACGACGTGGTCGTCTCTAGCTGGTAGCTCGACAGTTCGAGTACGTAGTAGTCCGCGTGTCGCTCGAGCAGGTCCAGCGCGGCGGTGCCGATATTCCCGCCGACGGCGACAGTATTTCGATCCTGCGAAATCATCGCGCCAACCAGCGTCGTCACCGTGCTCTTGCCGTTGGAGCCGGTAATCGCGACTACCGGCCGGTCTACCAGTCGGGCAAACAATTCGATATCGCCGACGATCTGCTTGCCGCTCGCCGCCGCCTGCTCGATGACCGGGTCGTGTATCGAAAGCCCGGGACTGACCACGATAATCTCGGACCATGCGATCAGATCGGCGTCGAGCGGTCCGGCGTGAAAATCGATGTTGTCGAAGCGGGATTTCAGTTCGCCGAGGAAAGGCGGTATGTCACGCGTATCCTGGACACGGCAACGATAGCCGTGGCTGAGCAGGTAGCGCGCCACCGAGTACCCGGTAACGCCGAGCCCCACCACCAGGTAGTTGACGTCTTGTAGCGCTGCGTTTTGCTGATTCACGACAAGCATTACCGTATCTTTAAACTCGCCAGCCCGATCAGCACCAGCACCACGGTGATAATCCAGAAGCGCACGATGATGCGCGGTTCCGGCCATCCCTTGAGTTCGTAATGGTGATGCAGGGGCGCCATGCGGAATATGCGGCGCCCGGTCAATTTGAAAGAAGCCACCTGCAGCATCACCGATACCGTCTCGACGACGAAAATTCCGCCCATGATGAAAAGCACCAGTTCCTGGCGCACGATAACCGCGATGACCCCGAGCGCGGCACCGAGCGCCAGCGCGCCCACGTCGCCCATGAACACCTGCGCCGGATAGGTATTGAACCACAGGAAGCCGAGCCCGGCACCCACCAGCGCGCCGCAAAAGACCACCATCTCGCCGACCCCGGGCACGTAGGGGATGCCGAGATAATTGGAAAAATTGAAGTTCCCGGTCAGGTAGGCGAATACGCCAAGCGCGCCGCCCACCAGCACGGTAGGCAGTATCGCGAGGCCGTCGAGACCATCGGTCAGGTTGACCGCGTTGCTGCTGCCGACGATGACGAAATAGGTCAGCACGACATAAAACCAGCCGAGATCGATCAAAACGTTCTTGAGAAACGGCAGGATCAGCTGGGTTTCGATCGGAAACTGAGCGGTGTTGAACAAGGCCAGCGCCGCGCTCAACCCGATGACCGATTGCCACAGGTACTTGGACCTGGCCGACAGCCCCCTGGAGTTTCCATAGACAATCTTTTTGAAATCGTCGATCCAGCCGATGGTGCCGAAGCCGATCGTGACGAACAGTACGATCCAGACGAAGCGGGACGACAGATCGCTCCACAGCAGCGTGCTGGTAACGATTGCCACCAGGATCAGGGCGCCACCCATGGTCGGCGTTCCGGCCTTGGAGAAATGACTTTCCGGTCCATCGTCGCGCACGCTCTGCCCGATCTTGTAACTGCTCAGGTACCTGATCATGACCGGGCCGACGATCAGCGAGATCACCAACGCGGTCAGCACCCCGAGTATGGTGCGCATCGTCAGGTACTGGAATACGTTGAACCCGCTGTAATAATGGGTGAGATACTCGGACAGGCTATACAGCATTGGCGTCTCCCCGGTTCGCGGGCTGCGTCAGCATCTCGACCAGCCGCTCCATGCCGGCGGCGCGCGAACCCTTGACCAGCAGGTTTACCCCGTCGTGGATCTGCGCCAGTATCGCTTCCGCCATGTCATCGATGCGCTCGAAACAATAACCGTCGGCGCCGAATTCCTGGCTGGCGATGCAGCTCATTTCACCGATGCCGAAAAATTTTTCGACGCCCAGCTCGCGCGCGGCACGCGCCGCATGTCGATGCAGCGCCACCGCGTCTGCACCGAGCTCGGCCATATCACCGAGCGCCAGCCAGGGCGACCCCTGCAATGCGCACAGCACCTTGATGCCCGCCGCCAGCGAATCCGGGTTGGCATTGTAGCTATCATCGATCAGGCGACTGTGCGCCGGTCCGGCCAGCACCTGCAGGCGACCCTTGACGCCGGAGAATCCCGCCAGATTCTCGACCGCGGTCCCGAAGGCGACGCCCGCAAGTAGCGCCAGCGAAACGGCGGCGAGCGCGTTGCGGGCGTTGTGTTCGCCCATGACCGCGAGCGTGCAGGCGCGGGTTTCGTCCCGATAGCAAAACTCGACCGTCAGGGAGCCATCCTCGAGCGACCAGCCGGCGCCGACATCCGCTGCATGATCGATACCGCAACTCATCCGGGTACCGGCCGCGCAGCGTAGTTTCCAGTACTCGCTTGCCGCCTCGTCGACATTGAACAGGGCCAGCTGTTCGGGACCGCAATAGTCGTAAAGCTCGCCCTTGGCCTCTATCACGCCCTGCACATCGCCGAATCCCGCCAGGTGCGCGGCGGCGACGTTATTGACGTAGACAATATCCGGTTCTGCAATTTCGGCAAGGCGCGCTATTTCCCCGCGATGGTTTGCGCCCATTTCGATAATCGCGAATTCATGCCTCGGGTCCAGTTCGAACAGGGTCAGGGGCACACCGATATCATTATTCAAATTACCCCGGGTAGCGAGGGTACGGGCCTGCCTCGACAGGATCTGGTGCAGCATTTCCTTGACCGTGGTCTTGCCGTTGCTGCCGGTCAGCGCGATCACCTGCGGGTCGCAGCGCTGGCGCCAGTAGTTTGCCAGCTCCCCCATCGCGATCTTGCAGTCGTCTACCCGAATCTGCTGGATTTCGCATGGCTGCGCTTGCTCGACCAGTGCGGCTACAGCGCCGTTACGGAAGGCGGCCTCGACAAAATTATGGCCGTCGAAATTGGCGCCCCGGATCGCGACAAACAGCATGCCTTCGCAAGATTTACGGCTATCGATGGTAACCCCGCGAAAGCCGGTTAGCGGCCGGGTAGCGCTGTCCTGCGCAAATATTTCGGCCAGCTCCCCTGGCGACAGGCTAATCACGTGCCACCTGCAGAATTCGGCCGACCACATGCCTGTCGCTGAACGGGCGCCGCTCGTTACCGACAATCTGTTCCTGTTCGTGTCCCTTGCCGGCAATCACCACGAGGTCTTCGGGCGCCGCCTGCGATAACGCGTATTCGATTGCGGCCTGGCGATTGTGCACCACGCAGGCACGGTCGGGGCGCTGCATACCGGCGAGGATTTCGTCGGCGATTTTTTGCGGCGATTCGTTGCGCGGGTTGTCGTCGGTGACGATGACGCGGTCGGCCAGTTCCTCGACCGCGCGGCCCATGCCGCCGCGCTTGCCCTGGTCACGATCGCCGCCGCAGCCGAATACGCACCAGAGCCTGCCCGCGGTATGCTCGCGACTGGCCGTGAGGCATGCGCGCAGCGCCTGCTCGGTGTGGGCGAAATCGACTACCACCGATGCCATCCTGTGTCCGCCGCTGAATTTCTCCATGCGCCCTGGTATCGGTTTCAAATCCTTCACGGCAAGTTCGAGCTGGTCGTGCTCGAGCCCCAGGGCCACCAGCGTGGCAATGCAGGCAAGCAGGTTTTCGACGTTGAACCTGCCGATCAGGCCGGTTACGGCGGTTACTTCCCCGCGCGGGGTCATGGCACGGACATTTTGCCCGTCGTCGGTAAATTCGACCGATATCAGGCTAACCTCCGCCTCCAGCGCATGGTCCGTCGCGGCCGAAAAACGAACCAGGGAATCGGGCTCTACCGACCGGCATAACCGTCGGCCGAAGGTATCGTCGACATTGACCACGCGCCCGGAGAGTTCGAATTCGTGAAACAGACGCGCCTTGGCGGCGGCGTATTGTTCGTGACTGCCGTGGTAGTCGAGATGATCCCGCCCCAGGTTGGTGAGGACCGCGATATCGAAATCGCAGCCATTGACGCGATACTGCTCCAGCGCGTGTGACGAGACTTCCATCACCACGTATTCGCAGCGCTGCTGCAGGAACCGGTACAGGTGCGACTGCAACTTGACGGCGTCGGGTGTCGTCAGGCTGTCCGGGGTCAGGTCGTTGGCGATGCCGTAGCCGAGGGTTCCGATGCTGGCGCAGGTCCTGCCAACCCGCGTCAGGGCCTGGGTTACCAGGTGGGTGACGCTGGACTTGCCGTCGGTGCCGGTGACGCCGACTATCGTCATCGCGTGTCCGGGATCGCCGAAGAAACGACTGACGATATGTCCATGCACCCGCTCCAGCTGATCTACGCCGATCCAGTGGGTGTCGACCTGCTTGCGCAACAGCGAAATTCGCTGCTGGCAGTAATCATCGACGGCATCGTAAATCACGGCTACGGCGCCGGCCTTGACGGCATCTATCGCGTAGTCGATGCCATTGACGTTGATTCCTGGCAGCGCGATAAAGGCGGAACCGCCGGTGATTTCGGTGCTGTTGCTCGCGATATTGTGAATCTCGATCGGCGGCACCGGATCCCGTGTGGTGAAATCCGACAATAGTTCGGTCAGTGACATTCCGGGACTGTTGGCGCTAACCATCATGCCCCCTTACCGACGCGTTGTGCCAGGGTGGGCAGATCGTCCGGGGGAATGTCGAGAATGCGCAGTGCGTTCGACATGACTTCCTGGAAAACCGGCGCGGCGACAACGCCACCGTAATACCCGTTTTGCGTCGGTTCATCGATCATGATCGCCATCACCAGGCGCGGCTTGCTGGCAGGGGCGATACCGGCAAACACCGCAACATAATCGTCCTTCTGGTAACCGCCGTCGATACTCTTTTTCGCGGTGCCGGTCTTGCCCGCGACCTGGTACCCGGACACTGCCGCCAGCTGCGCGGTCCCCTTCGGACCAACCACCTGGGTCATCATTGCGAGCAGCTGCCGCGCGGTCGAAGCTTTCATGACATGACGCGAGATTTCGTTGTCGCGCGCCACCACCGACTCCTTGCGCAACAGGCTCAGTTCCGGCAGGCGCCCCTGGTTCGCGATCATCGCATAGCCGCGCGCCAGCTGGGTAATCGACAGGGACATGCCGTAGCCGAATCCCATGGTGGCGTGGTCCAGCGGTTGCCACTGGCTGTGGTGACGGAAATACCCGGACGACTCGGCCGGGAAGGAAACTCCCGTCGGCTCACCGAAGCCGTAGGAACTGAAGCTGTCCCATAGCTCCTCGGGCTGCATCGACATCGCAACGCGCGAGGCGCCGACATTGCTCGATTTGCGCAAGATGCCGGCCAGGTCGAGCACGCCGAAGTTGCGGAAATCCTTGACCGCGTGGCCGCTTACCATCATGTAGCCGGGCGATGTATCGATACGGCTGTCGCGATCAAATCGACCCCGGTCCAGCGCGGCTGCAAGGGTAAAGGGTTTGATCGCGGATCCGGGCTCGAACACATCGGTCAATGCCCGGTTGCGCAATTGCTCGGCCGCCATCGAGGTACGCCGGTTGGGGTTGTACGACGGCTGATTCACGATTGCGAGGATTTCGCCGTTGCGCACGTCCAGCAACACCGCGGAACCCGCGCTGGCGGCATGATATTTGATCGCACGGGCGAGGCTGCGGTAAGCGATGTACTGCAGGCGCATATCGATACTGGTGTAGATATCGTTGCCGGAAATGGCCGCCTTCACCTGCGCGAGCTCCTCGACCACCTCTCCGCGTCGATTGCGGATGACGCGACGTTCCCCGGGTTGCGCGCGCAGCCAGTCCTGGTATACCAGTTCCAGTCCTTCCTGTCCCCGGTCGTCGATATCGGTAAATCCGACCAGGTGGGACACGACTTCCCCGGCTGGATAGTAACGTTGATACTCGCGCTGCAGGTACACGCCGTCGATTTCTGCGGCCAGCGCACGCGCGAAATCCGGTTCGAGCTGGCGTTTCAGATAAACGAACTCGCGGCTGGCGCGCTGCTTCAGCATGGTAACGGTATCGCGGTAATCGAGACCCAGTTTAGCGGTCACCTGTTTCAACGCGGCCAGGTTTTCCAGAATTTCCGACGGATCGACCCACACCGAGTCGACCGGGGTGCTGATGGCAAGCGGTGTGCCGAAGCGATCGAGTATCGCACCTCGATAGGCCGGGGTTTCGATGGTGCGAATCTGGCGCTGCACGCCCTGGCTGGCGAGAAAATCCTGTTCGACGACCTGCAGGTAAAGCGCGCGTCCGATCAGGCCGACAAGCAGCGAAATCAATACGGACAACACCAGGTAATGGCGCGTACCGAGGAAAACCGCCTGCTGTTCCTGGGGCTGTAGGCTGTCGCTTTTTTTCATCGCAGGCGCACCAGCTCGACGTTTTCGGGTAAACGCATTTTCAAATCCTTGCGTGCCCTCGATTCGACATTGCTGTGGGTAGCCAGTGTCGTGTTCTGCAGCTGCAATCGTCCCCACTCGATGACCTGTTGGTCCTGTTGTTTCTGGATGCTGCGCAGGTCGGCAAACAGTACCCTACTTTGATGCTTCACGTAAATCACCGTCAATGCGCTGCCGAGAACCATGGTCAACAGCAGCGGGAACCAGAGCCTGCTGTTCATCAGGCGGCGCGCTCTGCGATGCGCAACACCGCGCTGCGCGCGCGCGGATTGGTCGATAGCTCGCTGGTGCCCGCCATGATTGCGCCGCCGACCAGCCTGAGGCGAATCACCGAATCGATTTCGCTGTCGCGCAGCGGCAGGCCGCGCGGAATTTTCCGCCGCGTGCTGTGTGACTTGAAAAACCGCTTTACCAGCCGGTCTTCAAGCGAGTGGAAACTGATGACGAGCAGGCGGCCGCCGACCTTCAGGATGCTGAATACCGAATCGAGCAGACGCTGGAGCTGGGCCAGCTCCTGGTTGATATGAATCCGAATCGCCTGAAAACTCCGCGTCGCCGGATTTTTGTTGTTCTTCGGCCGCGGCAGGATTTCGCCGATCAGGCCGGCCAGCGTCGCGGTATCTTCGATTGGACGGGTCGTGCGTACTTCGACAATTTTCCTGGCAATCCGCCGCGAATGACGCTCCTCGCCGTATTCCCACAGTACCCGCGCGATTTCCGCCTCGTCCGCCTGCGCCAGCCACGACGCCGCGGACTGGCCCGCGTCGGGATTCATGCGCATGTCCAGCGGTCCGGTCTGCTGAAAGCTGAAGCCGCGCCGGGGGTCATCCAGCTGTGGCGACGAAACGCCGAGGTCGAGCAGGATACCGTCGATTTGCTCGAGCAGATCGAGCCGCGCGACCTGCGCCTGCAGGTTGGCGTAATCGTCGTGAATAATGGTAACGCGCTTATCCTTGCCGAGCGTCGCGCGAGCATCGGCAATCGCCTGCGGATCCCGGTCCATCACGATCAGGCGCCCGTGTTCCCCGAGTTCCTCCAGAATCGACCTGGCGTGCCCGCCGCGGCCGTAGGTGCCATCGACGTAGTTACCGTCGGGCCTGATCGCAAGCCCGACGATGACCTCGTCGTGCATTACCGGCGCATGCCTGGCGCTCATAGCGTCAACTCCGCAAGCGCGCCCGGCATTTCGTCGCCGCCGCTTTCTGCCAGCCAGGTCTCCATGCGCTCGTTCCAGAGCGTCTCGTCCCAGAGCTCGAATTTCTTGCCCTGGCCGATGAGCACGACCTTCTTGCCAAGGCGGGCATAGTCGCGCAACGGGTTGGATAACAGCATGCGGCCGTTGGCGTCGACCTCGGCCTCGGTGGCATGGCCGATCAACAGGCGCTGGATGCGCCGCGTGGTCGGATTGAAACTCGGCAAGGCCTCGATTTTTTCTTCGATCAATTCCCATTCGGGAAGCGGATATATCAGCAGGCAGGGCTGGTCGGTATCGATAGTGACGACGAGCAGTCCCTGGCAGCTTTCCGCCAGCCGCTCGCGATAACGCGCGGGAAGAACAATCCTCCCCTTCGCGTCCAAACTTAGATTGGAAACCCCTCGGAATTTATGCACGCTTAACCCGTTATGTGCCACTTTGTGACACTTTTACCCACTTACCGACACAATATGGCTAATTTTTACAACAAGTCAAGTAAAAATGGGCGTTAAATCAACGGGTTTTCTCAATAACGTCAATAACTTAGCTATGTTTTCCACAATCCGAAGGTGAATTAGCCAAGCAAATCGGTTACTTAGCCAGTCTACTTAAAGTAATACATTAGGTTTTTGTCAATATTGTGCGAAATTGCACAAAAAAACGGGGATCGGAAATCCTGCAGCCAAAGTCGGGGACGCATAAAAATGCGTCCCCTCAAATTGAAAGTCAGCCTGTAAGCCGGGTTCTGTCGAGGATAATCATTCATCTGGACCGGAAGTCACCTCCCGGTCTCAAGCGACCAACCCGAAAACGGCGCGGGCCACGCCATCGTTTTCCTATTTGGTCTTGCTCCGGGTGGGGTTTACCCTGCCGCTTCTGTTACCAGACGCGCGGTGCGCTCTTACCGCACCATTTCACCCTTACCAGCCGGGGCTGGCGGTATACTTTCTGTTGCACTGGCCGTGGGCTCGCGCCCCCCAGACGTTATCTGGCACCCTGCCCTGCGGAGCCCGGACTTTCCTCCGGTTCCTGCTGGAACCAGCGATTATCCAGCTGACTTGGCGCGCATATTAACACAAAATGCAGAACTCCGGGGACACAATAGTTAACCCCTGCCGAGTTAACTATTGCGTCCCCGTATCTGCTTAATTCGATGAGCCGCTGGTGGCAACCCGGTCATAGATCAACTGCTCGAGCAGCGTTATTTTTTCGTCCTGCTGCAAAAACGGTCGGATCGCGCTCAGCAGTTCCTGCCGTTCGGAAGAATAGAACCAGCTCTGCCAGGCTTCCTCGCTGCTCCAGCGGGTGATGACGACATATCGATTCGGCCGGTGAATTTCCACCAGCGACTCCCCGGAGAGGTACCCGGGGGCGCTCGCCATGACGCCCAGCAGGTCCACAATCGCGGACTGATAAAACTGCTCCAGGCCCTCGGCAATTTCACGTTCGATAATTACCCTGATCATTGATATTTTTCCCGGCCCGAGGCCGCGTTTAAGATGCATACCTGTGTTAAATCAGTTCGGCAGCATATACAATCCTGCCCATAACACAATATCTTCCGGGAGGAATGCAGATGACCTGGCAACGCAAGATCCTGCGCGTCAACCTGACTACGGGAAGCTGCGGCACCGAGCCGCTGAACATGGAATGGGCGCAAGCCTATCTCGGATCTCGAGGCCTCGGCAGCAAGTACCTGTATGAAGAAATGGACCCGGCCGCCGACGCCCTGTCGGCGGAGAACAAGGTTATCTTTGCCACCGGACCCCTGACCGGCACGATGGCTTCTACCGGCGGGCGCTACTCGGTCATCACCAAGGGCCCGCTGACCGGTGCCATTGCCTGTTCCAATTCAGGCGGAAAGTTTGGTGGCGAACTCAAGATGGCCGGTTACGACCTGCTGATCATCGAGGGAGAATCGGACAGGCCGGTTTACCTCCACATCGAAGACGACGAGGTGGAAATCTGCGACGCCAGCGAGATCTGGGGCAAGACCGTCTGGGAGACCGAGGATATCCTTGCCGAGAAATACCAGGATCCGTTAATGCGTTTTGCCGGCATCGGCCAGGCTGGCGAAAACCTGTGCCGTTACGCCTGCGTGGTCAACGACAAGCATCGCGCTGCCGGGCGTTCCGGCGTTGGCGCGGTGATGGGCGCCAAGAAGATCAAGACCATCGCGGTGCGTGGCAGGCGCGGCGTCAGGAGCGCTGACCCGAAAGCGTTCTACCGGATCGTCAACGAGGTCAATGCACGCCTCGACGATCGCGAGGGCATGGCGCGTGACGGTACGCTCGCGATGATGGATGTCACCAACGGTTTCGGCGCCCTGCCGACACGCAACAATCGCAGCGTGCGCTTCGAAGGTGCCGAAAAACTGAACCCGGAAGCGATGCATACACCGAACCTAAACGGGCATACCAATATCGTCACCAACGGCGCCTGCTTCGGCTGCACCATCGGCTGCGGCCGGATCTGTAAAATCGATCCAACCCATTTCTCGGTCAAGGACAAACCGCAGTACCATGGCGCCTCTGGCGGCCTCGAGTACGAAACGGCCTACGCCCTCGGCGCCGCCTGCGGCGTCGACGATATCGACGCGGCAACCTATGCGGGCTTTCTGTGCAACGAGTACGGCATGGACCCGATTTCGCTGGGCGGCTCGGTTGCCGCGGCTATGGAATTGTTCGACATCGGCGCCATCGACGAAAAAACGACGGGCGGCATCAAGCTCGAGTTCGGCAACGCCGAGGCCCTGTGCCAGATTTCGGAGCTAACCGGCAAGGGCGAGGGCTTTGGCGCGGACATCGCGATGGGCTCCAAACGCCTGTGCGAAAAATATGGACACCCCGACCTGTCGATGACGGTCAAGGGACAGGAATTCGCCGCCTACGATGGCCGCGCGATGCAGGGCATGGGGCTTGCCTACGCCACCAGCAACCGTGGCGCCTGTCATCTGCGCGCCGATCCCTACGGCCACGACTTCGAAACCACAGAAATCAAGGGCAAGGCCGAAATCGTCGCCGAAACACAACGCGATACCGCCTTTATCGACTCGAGCGGCCTTTGCCTGTTTCCGGGCGGCTGCGGCTGGGGGCTCGACGATTATCGCGCGCTGGTCGATGCCGCCTGCGAGGGCGACTGGAGTAGCGAAGCGCGCATGAAGGAAACCGGCGAGCGTATCTGGAACCTCGAAAGACTGTTCAACCTGAAGGCAGGCCTCGGCAGGAAGGACGATACCCTGCCGAAGCGGATTCTCGAGGAACCGGCCGACGTCGGCACCGCCAAGGGTCTGGTTTGCCGTCTCGATGAAATGCTGCCCGAGTACTACCAGCTCAACGGCTGGGACGAGCAGGGCGTACCCACCCGCTCCACGCTCGATCGCCTGGGTCTCGACTAATCTCGTTGCATGGAAGTTTCGGTAACACTGTTTGGCGGGCTGCGACATTACCTGCCCGCCGGCAGCACTTTCAACAAGTGCCGCATCAGCGTCGATGACGGCGCCAGCCTGGAGGCGCTGTTGCAGCGCGTGCCGATCCCCGAGGACAAACCTTACCTGGTTATTCTGAACGACGAAAAAGTCACGCCGCAGCAGTATGCCGGAATAACCATCAGGGCAGAGGACGAGGTGGTGCTGCTGCCACCGATCAAGGGCGGGTAAAACGGGATGTCGCGACTGCCGGCCACGCTTGCTCTCGCGATCGCAATCCTGACCTGCGCCGCTCAGGCCGCACCGGCCGAGGCGGTCAAGTCGAAATGGCACACGCCTTACGGACTTTATCTGACCCCGCAGGAGGCCTATCGAATGAAGTCGGCGGGCGCACAGCGGGTACTGCTGATCGACGTACGCACGCGCGCCGAGGTCAAGTATATCGGCTTTGCAGACGCGGCAGATGCCAATATCCCGGTGCGCATGCTGCGCGACGACTATGCCTGGAGTGAAAAGTCGGGCACCTACCGCACCCGTGAAAACCCGGATTTTGTCGCCGCCGTCGAACGCCTGCTGGAGCTGAAGGGGCTGGATCGCGACAGCCCGATTATCCTGATGTGCCAGTCTGGATCGCGCGTACCGATTGCCGCGGGCCTGCTGCACGAGGCCGGGTTCGGCAAGGTTTACACCCAGTACCAGGGATTCGAGGGAATCAAGGCAAAACAGGGCCCTGACCGGGGCAAGCGGGTCGTCAACGGCTGGAAGAACGCCGGGCTGCCGTGGAGCTATGAACTCGACGCGGGCAAGATGTATTTCAATTTCGCGCCCTGATTGCCTGATTTTCGGCGCCGGAACGCCGGCTAGCCACGCTCGCTGCTAGGCGGCGCATTCCTCGGTACCGATGACCTCGCCCTCGTCATCGAGGGTTTCCAGTTTTACGCCGAAACCCCACAGCCGGTGCAGGTGCTTGAGCACCTCCGCTCTGGTATCGGCGAGCGGCACCCTGTTGTGCGGCACGTGGCGCAGCGTCAGCGAACGGTCGCCGCGCATATCGACGTTGTAAACCTGGATATTGGGCTCGTTCATGCTTAGATTGTACTGGTTGGACAACGAATGGCGGATGTGCCGATAGCCGGAATCGTTGTGGATCGACGTCACCTCGAGCTCGCTGCGCTCCTCGTCGTCGAGGATCGAGAACAGCTTGAATTCGCGAATCAGGCGCGGTGACAGAAATTGCGAAATAAAGCTTTCGTCCTTGAAATTACGCATCGCGAAATCAAGCGTTTGCTGCCAGTCCGAGCCCGCGATATCCGGGAACCACTTGCGATCCTCCTCGTCGGGATCGACGCAGATGCGCTTGATATCCGACATCATTGCGTAACCGAGCGCATAGGGATTGATGCCGCTGAAATGAGGGCTGTCGAAATCCGGCTGCGAAACTACGTTGGTGTGGCTCTGGATGAATTCGAGCATGAACCCGTCGGTCACCTTGCCTCGATCGTAGAGCGCGTTCATGATGTGGTAATGCCAGAAACAGGCCCAGCCCTCGTTCATCACCTGGGTCTGACGTTGCGGATAAAAGTACTGTCCGATCTTGCGCACGATGCGCACCACCTCGCGCTGCCAGGGCTCGAGCAGCGGCGCGTTCTTTTCGATAAAATAAAGGATATTCTCCTGCGGTTCCTCGGGAAAATTCGATTCCCTGGCCTCCTCTTCCCTGGCTTTTTTCTGTGGAATCGTCTTGTACCACAAATCGTTTACCTGCGATTGCAGGTACGCCTCGCGCTCCTTGAGCCGCTCCTTTTCCTCGCGCATCGATACCGGGTACGGCCGCTTGTAGCGGTCCACGCCATGATTTTGCAGCGCGTGGCAGGAATCCAGCAGGTTTTCCACCGCCTCGATCCCGTAGCGCTCCTCGCATTCGGCGATGTAACGCTTGGCGAAAACCAGATAATCTATGATGGCCTCGGCATCGGTCCAGGCGCGAAACAGGTAGTTGCCCTTGAAAAACGAATTATGGCCGAAGCTGGCATGCGCGATGACCAGCGCCTGCATCATCATCGTATTCTCTTCCATCAGGTAGGCGATGCAGGGGTTCGAGTTGATGACGATTTCATAGGCCAGGCCCATATGGCCGCGCCGATACTGCTGCTCGTTGCGGATGAAATGCTTGCCGAATGACCAGTGACTGTAACCGATCGGCATTCCGACGCTGGCGTAGGCATCGAGCATTTGTTCGGCGGTAATCAGTTCGATCTGGTTGGGATAGGTATCGAGGCCGTATTCTTCGGCGATTGCCTCGATTTCGGCATGGTATTGCTCGATGAGTTCGAAGGTCCACTCGGCGCCGGTTGAGATGGGTTCTCTCATTGCGTGTGTTTCCTGAAAAATTCCCGGAATACCGGGTATATATCCTGGTGTTCGCGAATATGCTGCATCGCGAAGTTGTCGTGACTTTTCAGCAGGTTCTCGTAATGCGCCCACAGGCCCTGGTGGTCGCGCCGCGTAATCTCGACGTAGGCGTAGTAACGCAGCTGGGGCAACAGCTGCTTCGCCAGTATCTGTTCGCAGACCGGTGAATCATCGTTCCAGTTGTCGCCATCCGAGGCCTGGGCGGCGTAAATATTCCAGTCGGTCGGCGGGTAGCGCTGCGCGATGATGTCCCGCGCCAGTTCGAGCGCGCTGGAAACGATGGTGCCGCCGGTCTCACGCGAGTAAAAGAACTCTTCTTCATCGACTTCCTTGGCCTGGGTATGGTGGCGGATATAAACCACGTCGACATCACGGTAGCTGCGCGTCAGGAACAGGTAAAGCAGGATGTAGAATCGCTTGGCGATATCCTTGGTTTCCTGGTCCATCGACCCCGATACGTCCATCAGGCAGAACATGACCGCCTGCGAGGTAGGCTCCGGGCGCTGCACAAAATTATTGAAGCGTAAATCGAAGGTATCGATAAACGGTATCCTTTTGATCCGGCCCTTGAGCGTCTCGATTTCCTGTCGCAGCTCGAGGCGCCGCACTTCGTCCCCGCCTGCGTCCTGCTCCAGCGCCTGCAGCTCGGCTTCAAGCTCGTGCAGGCGTCGCCTCGGTTCTGCGCCCATCGCAACACGCCTCGACAGGGCCGAGCGCAGCGATCGCACGACGTTGATGTTGGTGGGAACCCCGTCGTTGGTGAATCCGGCGCGCACGGTTTTGCTCTTGGTCATCTTGCGCAGCTGGTTTTTCTGCAGATTGGGCAGCGCGAGGTCGTCGAACAGCAGGTCGAGATACTCGTCTCTGGATATCTCGAACACGAAATCGTCTTCGCCCTCGCCGCTGTCGCTGGCGCGACGTCCTTTTTCCCCGCCCTGGTTGACCGGGCGCTTGATCCTGTCGCCCTGGGCAAATTCCTTGTTGCCCGGGTAGACCCCTTCGCGCACCCCACCCTGGTCGCTGCGAAAAGTCGGTTCCGTGATATCGCGTGTCGGGATCGAGACGCTCTCGCCGCTGTCGATATTGGTAATCGAGCGCTCCGAGATCTGTTCAGAAATCGCCTTCTTGATCTGCGTCTTGTAACGCCGCAGAAATCGCTGCCGGTTGACGGTGCTCTTGCCTTTTGCGTTCGGCCGCCTGTCGATCAATTGCGCCATGTTATTTCTCTGGGCTGCCCTGTTGCCTTGAGTTAAGAGGCCTTTCTGACACGCAGGTACCATTCACACAGCAGGCGCACCTGCTTCTCGGTATAGCCCTTCTCGACCATGCGGGATACGAAGTTGGCATGTTTCTTTTCGTCTTCTTCCGATGCCTTGGCGCTGAACGAAATCACCGGTAACAATTCCTCGGTATTGGAGAACATTTTCTTTTCGATAACGGTACGCAGTTTTTCGTAGCTGACCCAGTTCGGGTTATTGCCCTCGTTCTGCGCGCGCGCTCTCAACACGAAGTTGACCACCTCGTTGCGAAAATCCTTGGGATTGGAAATACCCGCCGGCTTTTCGATTTTTTCGAGTTCCTCGTTGAGCGAGGCGCGACCGAAATTTTCGCCCGTTTCAGGGTCACGGTACTCCTGGTCCTGGATCCAGAAATCGGCATAGGTCACGTAGCGATCGAATATATTCTGGCCGTATTCCGAGTAGGACTCGAGGTAGGAAGTCTGTATTTCCTTACCGATAAACTCGACGTAATTCGGCACCAGGAAGGCCTTGATATGCTCGAGGTAACGATCGTGCGCGTCCTGTGGAAATTGCTCGCGCGCAATCTGTTGTTCGAGCACGTAGAGCAGGTGTACAGGATTGGCAGCGACCTCGGTCTGATCGAAGTTGAATACCCGCGACAGGATCTTGAACGCGAAGCGGGTCGACAGGCCCCTCATGCCCTCGTCGACGCCTGCGTAGTCGCGATACTCCTGGTAAGACTTCGCCTTGGGATCGGTATCCTTGAGACTTTCGCCGTCATAGACTCGCATTTTCGAGTATATGCTCGAATTTTCCGGCGTCACCAGGCGCGACAACACGCTGAACTGCGCCAGCATTTCGAGCGTACTCGGGGCGCAGGGCGCTTCCGACAACGAACTGTTATGCAGCAACTTTTCGTAGATGCGGATTTCCTCGGAAACGCGCAGGCAATAGGGGACCTTGACGATGTATACGCGGTCGAGAAAGGCCTCGTTGTTCTTGTTGTTGCGGAAGGACTGCCACTCCGACTCGTTGGAATGCGCCAGGATAGTGCCTTCGAAGGGCAACGCGGACAGCCCCTCGGTACCGTTGTAGTTACCTTCCTGGGTTGCGGTGAGCAGCGGGTGCAGCACCTTGATCGGCGCCTTGAACATTTCGACGAATTCCATCAATCCCTGGTTGGAGCGACACAGCGCGCCCGAGTAGCTGTAGGCATCGGCATCGTTTTGCGCGTAATGCTCGAGCATGCGAATATCGACCTTGCCCACCAGCGCCGAGATGTCCTGGTTGTTCTCGTCGCCGGGCTCGGTTTTGGCGATCGCGATCTGGTTCAGGATCGATGGCTGGATCTTGACCACCTTGAACTGGGTAATATCGCCGCCGTATTCGTTCAGGCGTTTAACCGCCCACGGCGACATGATCTTGTTCAGGTAACGTTTCGCGATCCCGTAATCCTGCTCCAGGATTTCGGCGTCCTCGTTAACGTCGAACAATCCCAGCGGTGATTCGAAAACCGGGGAATCCTTGATCGCATAGATCGGCAGTTTTTCCATCAGCACCTTGAGCCGGTCGGCGAGCGAGGACTTGCCGCCACCGACGGGTCCCAGCAGGTAGAGAATCTGTTTCTTTTCCTCGAGACCCTGGGCGGCATGCTTGAAATAGGAGACGAGTTGCTCGATCGCATCCTCCATGCCGTAGAACTCGGAAAACGCCGGGTAGCGCGCGATCAACTTGTTGGAAAATATGCGGCTAAGACTGGAATCCTGCGAGGTATCTATCATCTTGGGTTCACCGATCGCCGCCAGCATGCGCTCGGCCGCCGTCGCATAGCTTAGCGGGTTGTCCTTGCACATGTCGAGGTACTCCTGCAACGTATACTCTTCCTGCAGGTGTTGTTCGAACCGTTGCTGATAAGTTTCGAAAATGCTCATTTGGGCTACCTCTTCCTCAATCGGATCAGGATCGGCACCCCTGGAATCGCTTCGTGTTTACCAGGCGCCGCCTGAAGGAGTTAATCACTCTTTTATCGCGTGACTATGCTAAAGCATAGTAAATTTTTAGACGAGGGCCTTTGATTTTCGTTCGCAAAATAAATTAATCGATGCATAAAATATTTCACATCAAGGCCATCGTTATGAGCGCAATGACGACCCGCCCATTCAATACGATATTTAGTTTCTATGCAAGAACTTGACCAACTTGGTGCGCAACAGTCGCAAGCGATCCCGGGCGGGCCACGCCGTAACCCCGGGGAGCACGCGCAGATGTCATATTATTCCCTTGAAATTCAAAGAGTTAGATATTTTATTCTGATCCGGAATTGCCTCCAGGCCGGTCTCCCCTGTGGATTCGCAAGGCCTGCTGGTAAATCTCGTTTTTCTTTTTCCCCGTCAAACGCATGGCAATTTTTACCGCCATTTTGACGGATACTTCATCGAGCAGAATTTGCAGTAATTTAACCTCGTCGTCGTCGATTTCCCGGTCAGCGGCGTTGGCTGGATTGTCTATCAACACGACGAATTCTCCCCTGCCAAGCCTGGGATCGTCGGCGAACCGCTGCAGCAGCTGCGCCGGTTCGCCCTGTAAAAACTGTTCGTGCAGCTTGCTCAGCTCTTTTGCGACCACGCACTGGTTTTCGGAGAAAATCTGTGCCAGTTGCCGGAGCAATCCGTCGATGCGGTGACCGGATTCAAATATCGCCAGGGTTCCATGCAAATCACGCATTGCCTCGAGCTGCCTGCCCCGCTCCCCGGGTTTCGCCGACAGGAATCCGCCGAAATGAAAGCTGTCGGTCGGCAGACCGGCGGCGCTGAGCGCCGCAATCAGGCTGCTTGCCCCCGGGATTGGGGTAACCCTGATACCACGTTGCCGTGCGGCGCGCACCAGCCGATAGCCGGGATCCGAAATCAGCGGCGTTCCCGCATCCGAAATCAACGCCACATCGCTGCCGGCAGCGAGTATTTCCACCAGTTCGACGGCGCGCGCCTCCTCATTGTGCTCGTGGCAGGAAATCATGCGGGTCGCGATACCGAGATGATTCAGCAGTTGCCGGCTGTGGCGTGTATCCTCGGCGGCAATCACGTCAACCGCCTTCAGGGTAGCGATCGCGCGCAGGCTGATATCGTCGAGATTTCCGATCGGGGTAGCGACAATATAGAGTACGCCGGGCATGTAAAAGAGTGTACACTATACGGCCTTTGTTACGTTCGCCAAACCTCCGTTTCTGATCACGCTGATCCATCGATGAGAATGCCAATATTTATCATGCTCATGCTGACTCTGGCCATCGCTATTGGCGGCTGCCAGACGGGGCCCGACAAGGCGGTGACCGACGGCACCGCCAGGATAGACGTCGATCCCGACGCGGCCTCCGAGATACTGACACCGACCGAAGAAGACATTATCCAGGCCTTCGAGTATGAAACCAGTGAACAGTGGCTGGAAGCCGCGGTGCTCTACGACCGCCTGTCGCAATCCAGCGTGCAGCCAGAACGCTCCGCTTTCCTGATCAAGGTCGCGTTGATGTACTATTACGGCGGCCTCTACGATGAAATAGATCCGTTTTTCGAAGCCCTCGACGAGCAGGACATCCTGCAACAGGACCTCAAGTACAAGCAGGCGATTCAGGCGGGCGGCTACCTCGGCGAAGGCAAGATCTACCAGGCCTTGCTGGCACTGCCGGAAATCGACGAAATTGTGGATTACCGCTTCAAGGCGCTGGCGCTCGGTATTCGCTCGCGCGGGATACTAGCGATCGGCAAGCCACTGGACAGCGCAAAACTGAGAATGCAGATCAGCCAGTTTCTGAAGACGCCTCAGGAAATAGAAAAGAATCACGATTTCATCTGGGACGCGTTAAACCGGATCACCGAATCCGCGATCATCCGGGCGCTATCGGAGCAGCAAACCGGTGAAGTTCGCGGTTGGCTGGAGCTAAACCTGATTGCGCGCCGCTCGAACATGCTGCCGGTCAAGATGGAGCCCTGGATCGATCAGTGGTACAAGCTCTATGGCGACCATCCCGCCGCGCCCAGGTATGCGATAAACCTGCTGGAGAAGAGCAAGCGCATTTTCATCAGCCCGACGCGCATCGCGCTGATGCTGCCCTTTTCCGGCCGCCTCGAGAAAGTTTCCGAGGCTATACAAAACGGTTTTCTCTACGCCTACTACCAGGACCCCGACAAGGTTGCCGATCTCGAGATCATCAACGCCAGCACCGATCCGGCCGAATTCAATCTGCAGTACGAACAGGCGATTCAGAACGGCGCGGATTTCATCGTCGGGCCGATCAACAAGGAGTTGATCGATCTGCTGCAGAAACGCGAAGAACTCGAGGTCCCCACGCTGACGCTGAACTATGGCAACGACGAGGCCGAGGCCGGCCTGAATCTTTACCAGTTCGGGCTGCGGCCGGAAGACGAAGCGGTGCAGATAGCCGACTTCGCACTTGCGCAGGGCAGACACCATGCCATCGTGCTGGTGCCCGACACCGAGTGGGGTTACCGCCTCGATCGCGCCTTCAGCCGGCGCTTCGAATCGCTCGGTGGCAACGTCGTCGGCAGCACCGTTTACCCGTCCAAGATGAACGATTACTCGGCCGCAATAATGAACCTGCTCAACCTGACCTCGAGCGAGCACCGCAAGAGCATATTGCAGCAGGTAATCAAGGAGCAGGTCCAGTTCGACCCGCGCCGGCGCCAGGACGTCGACATGATTTTTATCGCTGCCAACTCGCGGCAGGCGCGCCTGATCAAGCCCCAGCTGAAGTTTCACCATGCGCAGGATTTGCCGGTGTACGCCACCTCGCATATTTCGTCGAGCAGCGCAAACCCCGACGACGATCGGGATCTGAACGAGATTCTGTTCGTCGATATTCCGTGGATGCTCAGCAACCGCGACAATCCCGACCATCGGGAGATCAGCCGTCTTTGGCCCGATTCGAGCCAGCGCTTCAGCCGCCTGTTCGCGCTGGGGATCGACGCCTACCGCATGATACCGTCGTTGCGGCGCCTGATGATCAACCCGGAAGAATCCCTGCTGTTCAACACCGGTAAACTCTCGGTCGATAAGTTCGGTCGCGTCAAGCGCTCGTTGTTGATGGCCACCTATGAGAACGGCATCGCCAGGCTGCTCGAAATGCCGGATACGGAAGGAACGTCTTCGGATCTCCCGCCCTAGCGAAATGATCGGAAATCTACGCAAGGGATTGCGCTACGAAGAGCGTGCCAGGAAATACCTGGAGCACCAGGGATTGCAGTTGCTGCAGCAGAATTTCCGCAGCCGTTTCGGCGAGATCGACCTGGTGATGCGCGATCGCGATTCGATCTGTTTCGTCGAGGTCAAGTTTCGCGGCTCCCTGGCGTTTGGCGGTGCCGCAAATTCGCTACCGCGTTCAAAGCAGCGCAAAATTATCAGGACCGCCCTGACCTTCCTGGCCACCCACGACAAATTGAAAGGCCTGGCGCCGCGCTTCGACGCGCTGCTAATCCAGCAGCAGTCGGACGGCAGCGATCGGCTCGAATGGATAAAGAACGCTTTCTACGCGGAGTAATTCCCGGGAAGACGCCGCCGGATTTGTGCAGCCGCGGGATCGAGGCGCCAGGGATAAAGGCGGATCGGATGAAGATCCCCGCGGTCCGACGCAGCGGTAAATGCTGGCGCATTTTCCGGGATGACGCCGCCGGTTTTATCCGGCTGCGGCATCGAGGCGCCACGAGATAAAGGCGGATCGGATGAAGATCCCGGAAAAATGCTGGCGCATTTTCCGGGATGACGCCGCCTTGAGGCGGCGTCACTTGATGACTTTGAGGGTTGGGCCCTTTGGCTTGTCGCCCGTCGGTTTATCGACTTCGCCTGTGTCATCGCTGGAATCTTCTGCCGGGAACATCATGCCTTCGCCGTTCTCGCGCGCATATATCGCCATCAACGATCCTATCGGGCAGAAAATATTCTCGGCGACACCGTTGAAGCGGGCCGAGAACGACAGGTAATCGTTGGTCATCTCGAGATTCTGGATTGCCTGCGGCGCAAGATTGAGCACGACCTTACCATCGTTTGCGATACCGGCTGGAATCAGAACTTCGTCGTTGCCGGTATCGACCAGGATGTAAGGGGTCTTGTCGTTATCCAGAATCCATTCGTAGAGTGCGCGAACGAGGTAGGGCTTGCTTGGCGTCATCGCGTAACGGCAGGCTTAAGCGACCATATCCCGCTCTTGCTCGGAGAGGCTCGCCTGAAACGAGGGACGCGAAAACACGCGCTTCATGTATGTCGTGATTTGCCTGGTCGATTTCGGAAGCTCTATCCCGTAGTGCGGCAAACGCCACAGGATCGGCGCGATACTGCAATCGAGCAGGCTGAACTCGTTCGACAGGAAATACGGCATCGCACCGAATACTTCTGCCGAATTGATGAGGCTTTCGGTAAGAGCCTTCTTGGCCTGGGCCTTGCGCTTCTCGGTGCCGCGCTCGATGTCTCCGAGCAGGCTGAACCAGTCGCTTTCGATGCGAAACAGCGCCAGTCGACTCTTGGCGCGCGACACCGGATCCACCGGCATCAGCGGAGGATGCGGAAATCGCTCGTCGAGATACTCGATCAACACGCGGGCGTTATACAGGACCAGGTCGCGATCGACCATTGTCGGCACGGTCGCGTACGGGTTCAGATCGAGCAGATCCTCGGGTAGATTATTGGTATCTACATCATGAATTTCGACCGTGATGTCTTTCTCCGCGAGCACGATGCGTGCGCGGTGACACTCAGGATCGATCGGCGAAGAAAAACAACTCATCACCGAACGGCGATTCGCCACTACAGACATATTATTAAACCCAAGGTTAGTGAACGTCCTTCCAGTATTCTTTCTTCAGAAAATAAACCAGAACCAGGAACACCAGAAGGAATATGATAACACCGGTGCCGACGTTTTTGCGGGTTTGCTTGTAAGGTTCCGCAATATAATCCAGAAAAGCCACCAGGTCGTGGATGGTTTGATCATACTCTGATTTCGACAGGCTGCCTGGTTTTATCAACTCGAAACCGGCAATTACTTCGTGCTCGTTACCGTGCGCATCGGTTACGGTCTGATACTTCGGTGCCTGCAATCCCTGTAGATCGGCGAGCACGTGCGGCATGCCGACGTTGGCGAATACGCCGTTGTTGACACCGAGCCCGACCCGGCTTTCATCGACATAAAATCCACGCAGGTAATTGTACAGCCAGTCGACTCCGCGCGAGCGTGCGATCAGTGAAAGGTCGGGAGGCACGATGCCGAAAGCCTGCTCCGCATAGGCCGGCGTCATCGCGTTTTTCATCAGCGCCCCGACCTTGGTCTTGTCGCCATTGGCGTCGGTTGTGAAAATCAGGTTTTCCCGCACCAGGTCGTCTGGAATACCGAGGTCTTCGCCAACCCGGTTGAATCGAGAATACGACGCGGAATGGCAGCCCATGCAATAATTGACGAAGGTGCGGGCACCGCGCTGCATGGCCGCCTTGTCACTCCAGTCGATCTCGATCCTGTCGTTGGGATAAGCATTCTCCGCGCCCGCCGCCAGGCCGACCGCGGGCAGCAGCAGTGCCGCCAGCATTAACAGTACCTTGCTCATCATTGCACCCTCGCTGGCACCGGTCTGGTATTTTCGTTTTTACTGATCCACCAGAGTCCGAGGAAGAAGCCGAAGTAGCCGATGCTGAACAACCGTGCAAATATGGTGCGCGTCTCGGTTGCCGGCAGGGCGCCCAGGTAACCCAGCCCGAGAAAGCTGATGACCAGAACCACCAGCAACCACTTGAACGTGGTCGAACGGTAGCGCACCGATTTGACCTTGCCGCGATCGATCCAGGGCAGCAGAAACAATACGATGATCGCGGCAAACATCGCGATGACTCCCAACAGCTTGTCCGGGATCGCGCGCAGGATCGCGTAGTAAGGCGTGAAGTACCAGACGGGGGCGATATGCTCGGGCGTCTTGAACTGGTCGGCCGGTACGAAGTTGGCATGCTCGAGGAAATAACCCCCCATTTCCGGCATAAAAAACACCACGACGCTGAACAGTATCAGGAAGACGACCAGCCCGAGAATATCCTTGACGGTGTAGTAAGGGTGAAATGGAATGCCGTCGAGCGGGATCCCGTTTTCGTCCTTGTTTTTCTTGATCTCGACGCCGTCGGGATTGTTCGAACCGACCTCGTGCAGCGCGAGGATATGCATGACCACCAGCATCAGCAGCACCAGCGGCACCGCGACCACGTGCAGCGCAAAAAACCGGTTAAGCGTCGCGTCGGAAACGACGAAATCGCCGCGAATCCAGAGCGTCAGATCGTCACCGACCACCGGGATCGCGCCGAACAGCGAGATAATGACCTGTGCTCCCCAGTAGGACATCTGTCCCCAGGGCAGCAGGTATCCCATGAACGCCTCGGCCATCAGCGCGACGAAAATGAACATGCCGAAAATCCATATCAGCTCGCGCGGTTTCTGGTAGGAGCCATAGATCAACGCGCGAAACATGTGCAGGTAGACCACGATGAAGAAGGCCGAAGAACCGGTAGAGTGCAGGTAACGGATCAGCCAGCCCCAGTCGACATCGCGCATGATGTACTCCACCGAGCTGAACGCCATGTCGCCGTCGGGCTTGTAGTGCATGGTCAGGAAAATTCCGGTGACGATTTGCAGTATGAGTACGAATAGCGCCAGTGAACCGAAAAAATACCAGAAGTTGAAATTCTTCGGCGCGTAATACTTGGACAGGTGTTCCTCGTACATCTTGGTCAACGGGAAACGCGCGTCGATCCATCCCAAAAATCCCGTGCCTGTATCTTTTTCGCTCATTATGCTACTCCATCCTCGCCAATCAGTATCACGCTGTCACTAATGAAATAGTACGGCGGAACGGTCAGGTTCGTCGGCGCCGGCACACCCTGGTAAACGCGTCCGGCAAAGTCGAACTTGGATCCATGGCAGGGGCAAAAGAAGCCGCCCTGGAAGTCGGTCGTGATTTCGGGTCGATAACTCGGCGAACATCCGAGATGGGTGCAGATTCCCTCGATGATCAGGTATTCCGGGTTGCGCGAACGGTACTCGTTTTTGGCGTAGTCGGGCTGGATACTGTCGTCTGAGCCTGGATCGCGCAGCTCGTCAACTACCCTGGGCAGGGTTTCCAGCGCCTTCTGGTCGCGGCGCACGACCCAGACGGGTTTTCCGCGCCACTTGACGATAATCTGCTGGCCCGGTTCGAGCTTGCCGATGTCCGCCTGCACCGGCGCACCGGCGGTCTTGGCGCGAGCGCTGGGATTCCAGCTTTTCAGAAACGGCACCGCGACCGCAGCCGTGCCGACGGCACCCACGACCACCGTACCCGCAGTCAGGAAGCGCCTGCGGCTGTTATCAACTTCATCAGACATTCGCATTCTTTCCTAAAAAAAATTTGCAAACTGACGTAGAAACGACCTGCGCTGCGGGCAATCGCTCCCCGTCCGCGAGGTCGTAGTCTCGGACATAAAAAAAGGCCGCTAGCATAGCTCACTTTGACTTTTTCGTCGAGGGGATTCAGCGCCAATGATCAATATTTAAACGGGTTTCGGAAGAGCGTTCACCGGGTGCCGTTACACCGGGTTGGGGATGTCGATGAATTGCAGTTCGATCCCGAACCTGTCGACGATCGCGGCACCGAGGGCCTGTATGCCGTAACGTTCGGTCGCGTGATGGCCCGCGGCGATGTAATGGATACCCATTTCACGCGCCAGATGAAACGTGGGCTCCGAGACCTCGCCGCTGACGAAGGCATCCACGCCGCGCTGGGCGGCCGCTGCGATGAATCCCTGCGCCGCACCCGTACACCACGCCAGCCGACTCACCGCGTGTTCCCCGGCGGCGATTACCAGCGCCCGGGTATCCAGCCTGGTCTCGATATCGCGCGCCAGCTCCGCCAGCGACAGCGGCTTTGACAACCTGCCCTCGAACACCAGGTTTTGTTCGCCAAAACTGCCCGCGGTGTTCCACCCCAGCACCCGCGCCAGCTGCACATTGTTGCCGACCTCGGGGTGCGCATCCAGCGGCAGATGGTATGCGATCAGGTTGATATTGTTTCTGATCAGGCTGCCGATGCGCCTGCCCTTGACGCCGGTAATCGGCTGTTCCTCGCCTTTCCAGAAGTAACCATGATGCACGATTATCGTATCGGCGCCATCGTCCGCCGCCGCTTCGATCAGCGCCTGGCACGCGGTTACCCCGCAAATTATGCGTTCCACCTGCGGGTTCGCCTCGACCTGGAGTCCATTCGGACAATAGTCGTCGAAGTCGCCAATTTTCAGGTAATCGTCGCAGTATTCACAGAGTTGTTTTAATTGCATCGGTGTTAATCCGGTAGTCAGGGGCCTATGATACTATCGCCTCATGAGACTAATCAAAGTTGCCGGATTTCTTTTCCAGTTTGGCCTGATCGGACTCGCGCTGGCGGTGATCTATCTGTTCGTGGCGACGGATAAAAGCAAGGACGACATTCTCGAATACCTCTTTCCAGGCGACCCTCGGGCACCACAGCAACAAGCTGCGAATGGATCCTTAGCTGGCGTCTTTTCCTATGCAGACGCGGTTGCGTCGTCGATTCCCTCGGTGGTGACCATCTACACCTCCAGAACGATCGAGCAAAAGTCGCATCCGTTGCTCGAGGACCCGGTATTCAGCCAGTTTTTCGGCGACCAGCTGGAACGTCGTCAACGCAGTCGCAGCGAAACCAATCTCGGTTCAGGCGTCATCATCGGTTCCGAGGGTTACATCCTGACCAACCAGCACGTGATCGACGGCGCCGACGAAATCCTGATCCTGCTGGCCGACGGGCGCGGCAGCCAGGCGGTGCTGATCGGCCAGGACCGGGAGACCGATATCGCGATTCTGCAGATTCCGATGAGCGGGCTCAGCGGAATAACAATTGCCGATTCCCGCTCCATACGCGTGGGCGACGTGGTGCTCGCGATCGGCAACCCGCTCAACGTCGGGCAGACTGTAACCATGGGTATCGTCAGCGCCACCGGGCGGAATCGTATCGGGCTGAATACCTTCGAAAACTTCATCCAGACCGACGCCGCGATCAATCCCGGCAACTCCGGCGGCGCGCTGGTCAACACCCGCGGCGAACTGGTCGGGATCAACACCGCAATATTCAGCCAGGCCGTCGGCGCGCAGGGAATCGGATTCGCCATCCCGATCTCGCTGGCGCTCGACATCATGAAGGAAATCATCGAATTCGGTAAGGTGACCCGGGGCTGGCTCGGCGTCGAGGGCACCGAGCTTACCGCGCGCGCCGCGATGGCGACCGGAATCCAGGGTGTCAAGGGCGCGCTGATCGTCGGTGTATTCATCAACAGCCCCGCCGACATGGCGGGCATCCGCGCCGGCGATATCGTGGTCGCGGTCAATGGCAAGCCGGTGTTCGGAATTCGCGATCTGCTCGACCAGATTACGCTGTTCAAACCGGGCGATGAAATTCAGGTAACAATCTATCGCGGCCCGCAGAAGCAGACGCTCGCGATGACAGTCGTACAGCGCCCGCAATAAGGGTTGGCGATGCCCCATACGCCGCGTTATCCCGGCCTTCGAGTCATCGTGACCTTTGAGTCATCCCCGCACAAGCGGGGATCTTTTGCCTACGTCACAGATTCTGATTAACGGCAGCGCTGTCTACACCCGAGCTTTTACTCGAGTTCGACCTCGTCGGCGATCCCATTTGCCGGAAATTTATCTTCTATTTCGACAAAATCCCCGTCTTCCATAACCGCGAAAAACAAGGTTGAAGAGTCTCCAAATTGCTCGAAACCAGTTTCTCCACCGGGATCAATGACGTACTCGATTCCCAAAATCGTAATCGATACATTGTCGAAATGGCTATCTACGGCGCCTTCGAGTTTCAAATCCTGTCCGACACTGTCGACTCTTTTGATAACGCTCGCAACGACCTCATCATTGACTTCCTGCCCCTCGATCCGCACGAAGTCCGTTGCAGCGAGATCATCGACAGAAAAGTTCTTCAACACCACCCCGGTTTTATCTTCGAATAAAGTCTGTGCATTGGTGCGCACAGTTACCGTGCCGGCAAGCGGTAAATAATTGACTCGAAAAGCTGTATTTCCGGGTATTACATCGTTAACGAAGGTTCTCAGTTTTGTGTCGCTGTCGCGAATCTCGACTTCATCGGCTATTAACTTGCTACCCTCGATTTTACCCTCGACTTTGATGTTCATGCCATCCATCAGCGTTAAACCCGCGATACCGCTGGCGTCGACGCGTTGGCTGCCAACCAGAAAATTGGAGATGCCGCTTGCCATGTCTGCGACAGCGCCCTGCATGCTGATATCGTCGACCGACTCGCCGAAATCTTCGTCCTCTTCCTCGATGCTGCTCGCCAGCACCGTTGTCGCGTTCTGCAGCACGCCTTCGATCTCGACGTATTTGCCGTTGTCGATTCCACCCGGTACGTCGATGTCGGTCGTGCCCGGAACGAAGTTGATTGTGACAATTCCGATCTGAAAAGTAGTGCCGCCAGTGGTAAACCCGGCAATATTTCCGCGCAGTTCGACTTCGGGGGTGGTA
>Ga0224512_10000186_pt1 | contig 66601 bp, 67 predicted proteins | sample SF_May12_sed_USG_4_FD_169103 | JGI IMG/M metagenome (GOLD analysis project Ga0224512, IMG submission 169103) | Sediment microbial communities from San Francisco Bay, California, United States - SF_May12_sed_USGS_13 | ecosystem: Environmental > Aquatic > Marine > Sediment | place: USA...
AACCCTTACAGACGAAATGCTCGCTGCTGCTGATATTCTGGTGACGGTTTGTGGTCACGCCGATGAGCATTGCCCTGTCATTCCGGAGGGAATGCGCAAAGAGCACTGGCCACTAAGCGATCCGGCCAGGGCGCGCGGTTCCGAGAAAGAAGTCATGGCAGTATTTGAAGAAAGTCGCGACGATATTCGAAAGAGAGTTGCCGATCTTATTGCGCGCATTGGCAGCTAATAGGGACATGGAACAATGGACGATTTGAAAAGTAGCAGTTCCCAAATGAATGTCTTTGAGCGCTACCTGACAATCTGGGTGGCGCTGTGCATTGGTGGCGGAATTCTGCTCGGAAAGTTCGCACCGGAGATCGCGCGCTCACTCGATGCCATGGCGATTACGGTTAACGGCGCCCCGGTCGTTTCGATTCCGATCGCCCTTTGCCTGTTTTTCATGATGTATCCGATCATGGTCAAAATAGACTTCCATGAGGTCGTGAGTGCGGGAAAGGCGCTGCGCCCGGTTGGTCTGACGCTATTCATCAACTGGTGCGTAAAGCCGTTTACGATGTATGCAATAGCGAGCTATTTTCTTGGCACGCTTTTCCTCGCGTTTATCGGGCCCGATGCTGTTGATCTGATCAAGATGCCGCTGGGTGAGAGCCTGATCGTCGGTGATTCCTACGGTGCAGGTCGAGTAGTCCTGGTCGATGGCATCAAAATGCTTGAGGTGCCGCTGTGGCGAAGCTATCTCGCCGGTTGCATTCTCCTTGGCATCGCGCCCTGTACCGCCATGGTTCTTGTGTGGGGCTATCTTTCCAAAGGCAATGATGGCCATACGCTTGTTATGGTGGCCATCAACTCGCTGACCATGCTCGTTCTGTTCGGGTTCCTGGGCGGTTTTTTGCTGGGCGTTGGCAGGCTGCCGGTTCCGTGGCAGGCATTGCTTCTCTCTATCGGTATTTACGTTGCGTTACCCCTGATTGCAGGCTACGCATCACGAAAATGGATTATCGCGGTCAAAGGTGAGCGTTGGTTCAAGGATGTGTTCCTGCACTTTCTTACGCCGGTTACGATTTCCGCGCTGCTGATAACACTAATTCTCCTGTTTTCGTTCAAAGGCGAAACAATCGTGCAGAATCCTTTGACGATCTTGTGGATCGCGGTGCCGTTGTTTGTACAGACTGTATTCGTTTTTGCATTAGGTTATGCACTGTCTAAGTTGTTGGGCCTCAGTTACGAAAACGCCGCGCCAACAGCCATGATCGGCGCGTCGAATCACTTCGAAGTCGCCATAGCGACAGCGGCAATGTTGTATGGCCTGTCATCCGGTGCTGCTCTGGCAACCGTGGTTGGTGTGTTGATCGAAGTGCCGTTGATGCTAATGCTGGTGAGGTTCTGCCTGCGCACACAACACTGGTTTTCCCGGTGACCAGGTTTCCTGATTCTAATTATGTGCGATCTGGCGCTTCCCAATTCACGCACATCGCGGTAGTCTTTTACGTACTTTGAATGCTGTCCAGATATCTCGAGACATCGTCCTCGAGCCCGCCGATAATAACCGCCTGGCTAATCTGTGCGGTCAGTTTGATGAAAACCTACGGCATATTGAACGCCGGCTCGATGTAGAAATTGCGAGCCGCGGCAACCGTTTTCGCGTTACGGGTCAACCCGGTGCTGCGCAAATGGGCAGTGATGTGCTGCAATCCCTGTTCCGGATGACCGATAGCGAACGTATTGATGCTGAGCGTGTGCACATGCTCTTGCAGGAGTCTGTGATGAATGATGGTGAGTCCACGTCTGCGTCGTCTGATAGCGATGAGGCCGGTATAGAAGATGTTTCGATTCAGACACCAGAAAAGCTGATACGTTCGCGCGGTGTGAACCAGGCTGCGTACATGAAAAGTATCGCCGAACATGATCTCGCGATTGGTATCGGCCCGGCGGGAACCGGAAAAACCTACCTTGCTATTGCCAGTGCGATCGATGCGCTCGAGAGTGAAAGTGTGCGGCGTATTGTTCTCGTACGCCCTGCAGTAGAAGCTGGCGAGCGCCTCGGTTTTCTTCCCGGCGACATGTCGCAGAAAGTTGATCCATACTTGCGCCCAATGTATGACGCCCTGTACGACATGATGGGCGCGGAACAGGTCACGAAGCTCATCGAGAAAAATATCATTGAGATCGCACCGCTTGCTTTTATGCGAGGCCGTTCGCTCAACGAGTCGTTTGTCATCCTTGACGAGGCGCAGAACTCCAGCGTTGAACAAATGAAAATGTTTCTCACGCGTATCGGTTTTGGTTCGAGTGCGGTCGTAACTGGGGACATTACGCAGATCGACCTGCCGAATGGACAAGAGTCGGGCCTTAAAAACGCAATGAGAATACTTGAAGGCGTCTCCGGCATCGCATTCACTATGTTCACGCCAAAAGACGTCGTACGCCATCCGTTAGTTCAGCGAATTGTTGAAGCATACGAATCCGACGACGAATGAGTTCAGTGCCTACGGTTGACGTGCAGGTCGCCTGCGACGGCGAAGTCCCGGCGGAAGCCGATATTCAGAAGTGGGTATCAGCTGCGCTCGGGCAGTCCGGCCGCGTGGTGGATCGTCCTTGCGAGATCGCCGTACGAGTTGTCGATGCCGAGGAAATCCAGACCCTGAATGAGCTGTACCGAAAGAAAGACGGTGCGACCAACGTGTTGTCATTTCCGGGCGGCGAGATGGCCGGGCTACCGGACGAGGCGACTCGAATGCTTGGAGATATTGTCATCTGCGCATCGGTGGTTGCTCGTGAAGCGGCAGAGCAGGACAAAGCGCTGGCGGATCACTGGGCACATATGCTGGTTCACGGCACGTTGCACTTACTCGGATTTGACCACAACACCGACACAGAGGCCGCCAAGATGGAGGCGCTGGAAACGTCGATTCTCGCGACCGGGCATGTACCGGATCCGTATCAGAGGTCGTAGCCACAAGCTGATACAATGGCTGGAATTAACTACGGAATGCCAAAACAGGTTCGATGAACGACAAACCGCCAAGTACCATCGGCACAGGCAGCACTGGATTGATTGCGCGTTTGAAGCGGGCGATCAAAGGTGATCCCTGGAGCCGCGAAGAAATACAAGACCTGATCCAGCAAACCGAGATTGATCTCGACGCTGAAGAGAAAAGCATGCTCACTGGCGTGCTTGAGGTCTCCGAAACGCAAGTTCGCGAAGTCATGATTCCTCGCTCGCAAATGGTCGTCATCGACATAGAGCAGGACTTCGACGAGATACTCGCTGTCATTATTCAATCTGGCCATTCTCGTTTTCCCGTCATAGGCGAGGATCGCGATGAAGTGCTCGGTGTGCTGCTTGCGAAAGATCTGCTGCGTTACTTTCACAGTGAAGATGCCAAAGACGTGCCGCTGAGAAAACTGTTGCGTCCGGCGTCTGTCATTCCTGAGTCAAAACGTCTCAATGCGCTGCTCAAGGAGTTTCGTGCCAGCCACAACCATATGGCTATCGTTGTCGATGAGTACGGTGGTGTTGCGGGGCTGCTGACTATTGAAGATGTCCTTGAAGAGATCGTTGGCGAAATCGATGACGAACACGACCCGGAAGAAATTGTGTTTATTCGTCCTGATAATGATCGCGATGGCAAACCGAGTTTTGCTGTCCGCGCCTTGACGCGCATCGAAGACTTCAATGAGTACTTTGAGTGTGAGCTTGCCGATGACGAGTACGACACTATTGGGGGCCTCGTACTGCACGAACTCGGTCGATTGCCTCGCCGCGGCGAGACGCTCGAGTTTGGCGGCTTCATCTACAAGGTCGTGATCGCGGACAAACGCCGAATTGATGCGCTGCAGGTCCAACGGATCGACTGACGCGTGGCGCGTAATTCTTCGATATTGTTGCTGCCGGCTGACCGACCGAAGCTAAGTCAGCTTCTGTTTTTCCTGCTTGGCTGCCTCGCCACAACCACTTTCGCGCCGTTTGCCTGGTACCTGCTGGCACCGATACTCCTGCTGCCGCTGCTATATGTCTGCCTGACGGTATCGCCGCGTGACGCCGCAAAACACGGCTTCTGGTTTGGTGTTGGCCTGTTCCTGACGGGCACCTATTGGATCTACATTTCAGTGGTGGTGTTTGGCCAGGCACCTGTGGTGATAGCTCTGTTCCTGATGCTAGGCCTTGTGCTGCTTATGTCCTTGTTCCTGGGGTTGACCGCCTGGCTCATCAGTCGCCTTGCAAGCGGTGAACCGTGGCTGTTACTGCTCGTAGCGCCGGCTGCCTGGGTGGCCGTCGAGTGGCTACGCGGCTGGTTTCTCACCGGTTTTCCCTGGCTAGGGTTAGGTTACGGCCATATCGATTCGCCGCTGGCCGGTTGGGCGCCGGTCGTTGGCGTTTACGGCATGTCGGCGTTGCTTGTGTTGAGTACAGCCGCGGTGCTGGTGGCATTGCTGACACGAAATCGCCAGCAGTGGATTGCACTCGCCATCGTCGTGTTGCCCTGGTTAGTTGGCAGTGCCCTAAAATCGGTGCAATGGACGCAGCCGGCCGGTGCTGCTTTTGTGAGCACGCTCATTCAGGGTGGTATTTCGCAGGATCAGAAATGGCTCGATGAGCAGCTCCAGCCAACACTCGACTTCTACCGCGAAGAAACGCAGCGTGTACCGAACAGCGCTATTGTCGTGTGGCCCGAAGTTGCAGTCCCATCGGTAACTGACCAGGTCGAGGATTACATCGCCACGCTCGAGGCCGACAGCCGGCGCAGCGGCCAGTCTATAGTGTTTGGAATACTCGAGCGTGTATACGAAAGGTCGGGTGAAGCCAAAATCTATAACAGCGTTGTATTGCTTGATGGCGAAAGTCGCCAGGCCTATCGCAAACGCCACCTCGTGCCGTTTGGTGAGTATTTTCCGGTGCCAGCGCAGGTACGCGAATGGATGCGCATGATGAATTTGCCGCACCGCGACTTGACGGCCGGAGCTGACATACAATCCTTGCTGGTTGCCGCTAACGGCGTTGAGCTTGCGGTGGCGATTTGCTACGAGGATGCCTACGGCGCCGAGCAGCTGTATGCGCTGCCAGAGGCATCACTATTAATTAACGTTAGCAATGACGCATGGTTTGGGGACTCAATTGCACCGCATCAACACCTGCAGATCGCGAGAATGCGCGCATTGGAGGCCGGGCGCTACGCAATAAGGGCAACGAACACCGGCATCAGCGCGTTTATTGACCCCCATGGCAAGGTTATTAAATCCGGGCCTCAGTTCAAACCTGTAACCCTGACGGCGACAGTAGAACCTCGCAAGGGCATGACGCCCTATGCCAGCACCGGCAACACGCCTCTCATCGGGCTTTGTCTGCTCATCATTGCCGCTTTCTGGCTGCGTACCCGCGCTTCTTGATGTAGGCTTGCGGCTTCTTTCAATAGCAACAATCAAGCCATCAATGAGCACCGCTTATCACCCCGAAACAGTCGAATTGAACGCGCAGGAATACTGGGCGAAATCACGCTGTTTTGAAGTCAGTGAAGACACCGAAAAAGAAAAATTCTATTGCCTGACGATGTTCCCGTACCCAAGCGGAAAACTGCATATGGGGCATGTGCGCGTCTTTACCATTTCGGATGTCATCGCGCGCTACCAGCGGATGCAGGGCAAACACGTGCTGCACCCAATGGGTTGGGATGCGTTCGGCATGCCGGCCGAGAATGCCGCCATCAAGCGCGGCGTCGCACCGGCAAAGTGGACCTACGAAAACATTGCCGATATGCGTGTTCAGTTCGACCGGCTGGGCTATGCCTTTGACTGGTCACGCGAGGTCACGACTTGTCGTCCTGAGTACTATCGCTGGGAGCAGTGGCTGTTTACGCGAATGTTCAAGAAAGGACTTGTGTATCGAAAAAATTCGATCGTCAACTGGGATCCGGTAGACCAGACCGTACTCGCAAACGAACAGGTTATCGACGGTCGTGGCTGGCGCTCAGATGCGTTGGTCGAGCGCCGCGAAATTCCACAGTGGTTTATGAAGATCACGGCATATGCCGACGAACTACTCGACGAACTCGACCGCATGCCGGGTTGGCCCGATTCGGTCAAGACAATGCAGAAGAACTGGATAGGCCGATCACATGGCGTAGAACTAAGCTTCGATGTTGCGGGCGATAATGAGCCGCTGACGGTCTTCACAACCCGGCCGGATACGCTGCTTGGCGTTACTTATATGGCGGTTGCTGCCGAGCACCCGCTTGCGGAAAAGGCTGCGTCGAATAATCCGGATGTTGCCGCCTTCATAGAGGAATGCAAAAAAACTGATGCCGCGGAAGCAACGATGGAGACGATGGAGAAGAAAGGCATGCCATTGGGTATCTCGGCCATCCATCCAATCACGGGCGACGATGTACCGTTGTGGGTCGCCAACTTCGTGCTGATGAGCTATGGAACGGGCGCGGTAATGGCTGTGCCAGGGCACGATGAGCGTGACTGGGAGTTTGCGAAGAAACACGACGTGCCGATCAAGCAGGTTATCGCGCCCGCCGATGGCAGCGATATTGATATCGAGGAAGCTGTTTTCACCGATAGGGGCGTACTCGTTAACTCCGGTGAGTACGACGGTCTCGACTACGACGATGCCTGTGAGGCGATCGCTGACTTCTTCGAGAAATCCGGTCGCGGGCGGCGCACAACAAACTACCGCCTGCGTGATTGGGGCGTGTCGCGGCAACGTTACTGGGGAACGCCTATTCCAATTATCTATTGTGATGATTGTGACGCGGTGCCGGTTCCTGAAGATCAGCTTCCGGTCATATTGCCTGAGGACGTCGAAATTTCAGGAAAGGGTTCACCGCTAAAGGACATGCCGGAATTCGTCAACGTGAGCTGTCCGCAATGCGGCAAAGACGCGCAGCGTGAGACGGACACGTTTGATACGTTTGTCGAGTCGTCCTGGTACTTCGCACGATATGCCTGCCCCGACAACGACGAGGTCATGCTGGATGAACGTGCGGCCTACTGGACGCCGGTCGATCAGTACACGGGCGGTATCGAGCACGCGATCCTTCACCTGCTGTATTCCCGCTTCTTTCAGCGCGTCATGCGCGATGAAGGTTTAACCGACATTTCGGAGCCGTTCACGAACCTGCTGACACAAGGCATGGTTCTCAAAGACGGCGCGAAGATGTCGAAGAACAAAGGTAATACGGTCGACCCCCAGGAGCTCATTGAAAAATTCGGCGCCGATACGGTGCGCTTGTTCATGATGTTCGCGGCACCCCCCGAGCAGGCGCTGGAATGGTCGGACGAAGGCGTGCAGGGCAGCTTTCGTTTTCTTCGGCGCTTCTGGAATGCGGTGCAGATCCACACGGACGGCGGGCCTGTGGCCGGGATTGATGCGGCTTCGCTGAATGCCGCGCAGCAGGATTTGCGACGCAAAACTCACCAGACGATCGCCAAGATCAGTGATGACATTGGACGTCGCTATACCTTTAACACGGCGGTCGCGGCCTCAATGGAATTGCTCAATTCAATCAACCGCTTTGACGACGAATCCGAGGCTGGCCGTTCTGTGAAGCAGGAAGGATTGGAGGCGGTCGTGCTGTTGCTGTCGCCGATCGTGCCGCACATTAGCCACGCTCTTTGGGCAGCACTGGGCCACGAGACGGCCTTGATCGATGTGCCGTGGCCGAGCGTCGATGAAACCGCTCTCGCTGAAGATCTCATTGAAGTCGTCGTGCAGGTCAACGGTAAACTGCGCGGCCGTATATCAGTAGCTGTCGATGCGGATAAGGACACACTTGCGGCTGCAGCGATGGCAGACGAAAACGTGCAGCGTTTTATCGATGGCAAAGAGATTCGCAAGACAATCGTTGTCCCGGGTCGCCTGGTGAACATCGTTGTCTAGAGTTCTCGCAGTTATCGGACTCGCCATGCTGTCTGGTTGTGGCTTTCAGTTGCAGGGTGCGCTGACGATGCCTGCGGAGATGCAACGCACTTACCTTGATCCGGTCGACAAGCACAGCCTGTTCCATCGTGAATTGCGATTACAGTTGCAGGCGGCCGGCGTGGAGTTGGTCGATACGCCTGACAACTCGACCGCCATTTTATCGATTCGTATCGACGAGACGGATCAACGGGTGCTGTCGGTTTCAGGTCGCAACGTGCCGACCGAATATGAGGTTTATTATACGGTCGAGTACTCAATAGCGAGCGGTGAAAAAATCCTGCTCGCACCTCAGGACATCACGCTGACTCGCGATTACACCTACGACACTACGAAGGTACTCGGTAAGTCTCGGGAGGAGGCAATTCTGCGTGAGGCTGTGGTGAAAGATCTCGTACGAACCGTACTCAAGCAAATTTCGTCGTTGTAACAATCTGTCTGCGAAAAGCGAAAAAGTACTGCTTGTCGCCGATCTGCCGTTGGTGAGGCTGGAGAGACTGTTGGCGAAGTACGGCCTGACACTCCATTTGCAACCCGGTGACAAGTCGATCACTGGAAGTTTCTGGGGCGAAACGGAGGCGGGCATCGTCGGTCGTAACGTTTACGTGCGTAGCGATACGCCCATTCACTCGCTGCTGCATGAGACCTGCCACACTATTTGCATGACGCAGGAGCGCCGTGATCGGCTCGACCGCGATGCCGGTGGCGATGACCTCGAAGAATCAGCGGTGTGCTATCTGCAGATCGTGCTTGCCGACGAAATCGATGCAGTTGGCCGTAATCGGCTCATGTCTGACATGGATGCCTGGGGATACAGTTTCCGGCTTGGGCGCACGCAGCTGTGGTTCGAGAGCGATGCCGAGGATGCACGTAAGTGGTTGATCGACAACCGCTTGCTTTCGAAGAGCGGTAGGCCGCTGTTCAGGTTGCGCGCCTGACCTGTTATATAGTGACGTATGGTCTGGCCACGCTACATTCTGTACTTCGTTGCGGTCACATTGGTGATATGGATGTTGACGCAACTTGAGATCGCCTTTCCCGGCAGCCTCAAGCTATACGTTGTGGTAGGAGAAGAAATTCCGATCGGGACCAGCGAATATTCTCCAATCGAGATCATCCAGCCATTAATTCTTGGAAGCTGCGGTCTGCTACTGGCCTGGGTCGCGCAATATTGTCCGTCGCAGCGACCCATCGCGTTTCCTTTCGGCGGTCTCGCGCTAGCATTTCTAATCCGCGAGTGTGACTACATTCTGGATTTCTACGTGATTGCCAACCTCTGGCAGGTACTGATCGCCGTCGCGCTCGCGTTCGTAATTGCCTATACCTACCGGGCGCGACGTCGCCTCAAGATTGCCTGGGCGAGAATCTGGCCGTCTCCGGGTTTAGCGCTCTGGTTTGCTGGCGCCGTGATTGTATTTTCGTTCGTGCCGCTTGTTGGCCAGGAGTCATTGTGGATGTCGCTCCTGGGCGACGACTACCGGCCGATCGCCAAGCTTGCGGTCGAGGAGTTTTTTGAGCTGATGGGCTATATCCTGTGGCTAATCGGAACCATCGAATACACGTACCAGGCCCGAGCGATCGCGTACCGCGAACCAATTCCGGCTGCGCAGCGCCTGCGGCAGAAACGGCGGCACGAAAAGGAAGGACGGTACTAAAGTAGTCAGGGCCGCTCAGAGGATCGTCGGATTCGGCGCGTCGCCGTAAACTTCCTCGGGGTCGAAGACCTTTTCGGTCTCAGTCCATTCCAGACGAATATCGCCACCGGACTGCTGTTTTTCGAACGCCTCGCCAACCGGAACGCGCCGGTAGAAGCAGCTGCGATAGCCGACGTGACAACTCGCTCCGCCGGTGACGTCGACGCGCAACCAGATACAATCCTGATCGTCGTCGACGAGCAGTTGCCGAACTTTCTGCACCAGGCCACTCGTCGCGCCCTTGTGCCAAAGCACCTGGCGGCTGCGGCTGAAGTAATGTGCTTCACCTGTCTTGATGGTCAGGCTCAACGCCTCGGCATTCATATAGCCCTGCATCAGCAGCTCGCCCGACTCCGCGTCCGTCGTGACCGCGGTAATCAGGCCGCGGTCGTCAAACTTGGGCGCCAGATCGCTGCTTTCTTCGACCTGCTCAATCGATTCGCGGGCTTGAAAATTGACCGTAGCAGCAGACATTCGTAATTCCTCAGGAAATAAATGCAACGGGCGGCAGAATACAAGGCGTAGCAGCGCGCGGCAATGTTGCTATCATTCGCAACCATGACTATTCAAGTACACGACACACGCAAGGGTCGCAAAGTCCCATTCGAACCTCTCAACGACGGTGAAGTGACGATGTACCTCTGTGGGCCAACGGTTTACAACTACGCCCACATTGGTAACGCGCGACCCGCTGTGGTCTTCGATCTCCTGGCTCGCGTGCTCAGGCGCAGTTACAAACTGACTTTTGCTCGCAACATCACGGATATCGACGACAAAATAAACGCGGCGTCGATCGAAACCGGCAAGCCTATCGAGGAGATTACAGCCAAATACATTGAAGCTTACAACGATGACATGGGTGCCATAGGCGTCCAGCGCCCGGATATTGAGCCGCGCGCGACGCAACACGTTGCCGAAATGATCAGCATGATTGGCGAGCTGGTCGACAAGGGTTTTGCCTACGAAGCCGAAGGACACGTGTTGTTCGACGTGGCTAGCCACAAGGGTTATGGCGAGCTTTCCAAGCGGGATCTTCGCGAAATGATCGCAGGCTCGCGGGTCGAAGTCGCACCCTACAAACGGGCTGCGCAGGACTTCGTTCTGTGGAAACCATCGACGCCGGAGTTACCGGGCTGGGATTCTCCGTGGGGACGTGGCCGGCCGGGGTGGCATATCGAGTGTTCGGCCATGGCGGCAAAGCACCTGGGGCGCACGATCGATATCCATGGCGGCGGGCTTGACCTCGTTTTTCCACATCACGAGAATGAACTCGCCCAGAGCTGCTGCGCGCACGACGGCGACGATTTCGCGCGCTACTGGGTGCACAACGGTTTCCTGTCGATGGATCACGAGAAGATGTCGAAGTCGCTCGGCAACGTCGTACTCGTGCACGAACTGATTAAGACAGTACCCGGTGAAGTCATTCGTCTGGCACTGTTAAGCGCGCACTACCGGCAACCACTCGACTGGTCGACGGCAACGCTCAAGTCGGCCAAACGACAGCTCGACAGGTTGTACGGCGCAATTCGCGGCATTGATGTCAGTGATGAGGCTCGCGCAAAAGCAGAAGTGCCGGAAGCGCTGGTGGCTGCGCTCGAGGACGATCTCAACTCACCAAAAGCAATGTCGGAGTTCTTCGGTCTGGCCAAAACGCTGAACAAGACCACAGATCCCGACCAAAGGCAGCAACTCGCGGCTGCGATGCTTGCTGCGGGCGATTTCATGGGCTTCCTGCAATCAGATCCGGAAGCCTGGTTTTCGGGCCATATTGAGGGCGAGCTCTCAGCTGACGATATCGAAGCCTTGATAGCAAAGAGAAACGAGGCACGAGCCGCCAGGGATTTCGCGGCCGCAGATGCTGTTCGGGATCGGCTGGCTGAAGCTGGTATCCAGATAGAAGACGGATCGGGTGGCACGACCTGGAGGCGAATTGACTAACGAAGTTCAAGCCGCACAGGATGAGCTGATCGAGGAGTTCCGGTTTTTCGACGACTGGATGGATCGCTATCAGTACCTGATCGACATGGGCCGGCGTCTGCCCGAATTCCCGAAGGCCGAGCAAACAGATGCGAACAAGATTCGCGGCTGCCAGTCGCAAGTCTGGTTCGTTGCCAGCGAGAAGGACGGCAGGCTTTATTTTCAGGCGATTTCGGACGCAGTGATCGTGTCCGGGCTCATTGCACTGTTGCTGCGGATTTACAGCGGCAGACTCCCGCAGGATATCCTTGATACGCCACCGACTTTCGTGACCGCACTGGACTTTGAGCATCACCTGAGTGCGACGCGCAGCAACGGCCTGTCATCGATGCTCAGCGCTATCCGCACATTCGCCACCGAGGCGTTGCAGTCCACGTAATGTTCAGCGCACTGGGACAGCTGCTTGCCTGGCCTCTGCTCGCACTCGTCTGGTTGTATCGCTACACCATTTCGCCGTTTCTCGGAAACAATTGCCGCTACGACCCGAGTTGCTCGGCCTATGCTATCGAGTCGTTGCGCAAATACGGCGCCTTTCGTGGTACCTGGCTGGCGGCGAAGCGAATCGCGCGTTGCCACCCGTGGGGCGGGTCAGGCTATGACCCCGTACCCGAGCAGCAGGTTGATGGGATCCTTTCGAGGGAGCGAACCGTCGTACTCAATCATGCCTATGGTTTTATTAGCCGCGGCAATCGGGACGGTGGTTTCAAACATCTGTATGGCCACCTCGATCGTGACCCCGAGCCTGATACGGCATGGCAGTGGTTCTTTGAACAGATGCTGGGCTGGGAGGTTCAGGAACCCGCGTTGCTTTTCGGGCAGGCATATCTGACTCGCCTGTTACACGATGGCAACGACGTCGTCGCCGTCAAACTGATGATGCGCTGCCGCTTGATCAACGAGGCATTCAAGCCATTACCTGAGGACAGGGAACGGGCGCTGATTGCCGCGGAGAACTGTCAGAACGACGAGTTAATTTCGATCTTACGATGAATCGCAAGCTGCCTGTGCACGAATGCTATTGAAATAATGTGCCGTTGCCAGCGTGAGCGAACCGCAAATAGTGAATGCCCGGTCGGCCATCAGCCCCAATTGGGCATGCGCGACGGTTGCGCCAATAATCAACAAAATCATGCCGACGAAGCCGGCAAAAAGGATACGGCTGTTTCGATGGCGCCGATACCCAATCCCGAGCGCAAGGGTGCTCAGCGGCAGTACAACGACCAGCATCTGTAAATGCAGGTGACCTTCCGCGAATTGCGCGAAAAAAGGCACGCCGATAACGATGAGTGGCAGCGCAAGACAATGGACCAGGCACAGGGCGGAGAGCACAACTGCAGCTCCGTCGAGCCAGTTAGTCTTATTCGGCGTGTCTTGGTCCATCATGGGGTGCCGTTATGCCGCGCGGTGTTAAAAACAGGATACCTCGGACGCGCGGGGGAGCGAAGGATATAGTATAATTTTCGCACCTTCAAGTATTTAAAAAACAAGCACTTATGAGCATTCACGCACGGAATAGACATGGATAAACGACTACTTTCGATACTCCGCTGCCCGGTGACACACAAAGGGCTGTCGCTGGCCAGGAGTGCGGTGCTCAAAAATGTCAACGCAGCGATCGATTCCGGCAAGCTTTGTAACCAGGATGGCAAGGTGTTGGCGGAGCCAATGTCCGAGGCTCTGGTCACCGACGATGGTAAAGTGCTGTATCCAATTTCGAATGGCATACCCGTTTTGTTGCAAGGCGAATCGGTCAATATGGAGCAGCTTGGTTGAAGATCAAAGCTAACCAGCTGTCTTCTCATCTAAAGAACAATCTGGCGTCCTGCTACCTGGTAACAGGGGATGAGCATTTGCTCGTTGACGAGGCGCTTGATGCCATTCGTGCGGCGGCGCGGGAGAAGGGATTTACGTCTCGTGACCTGCATGTCGCGACGACAGGATTTGACTGGCAGCAGCTTCACGATTCCGCGTCTAATCTCTCTTTATTTGCCGAACGCCGCATCATCGAACTTCGATTGCCAACCGGTAAGCCGGGCCGTGCGGGTGGGCAGGCAATAGTTGATCTTGTTGGGCAACTGGATGCGGATCTGATGCTGATCGTCAGTGGGCCGAAGCTCGATGGCCGTATTCAATCGTCAAAATGGGTGAAGACCCTTGAGGCCGAAGGCGTCAACATTCCGACCTGGCCCATAGACGCGCGTGAATTACCGGGCTGGCTTGCCGAACGCATGCGGCGGGCGGGTCTGCAACCTGATCGTGGTGCTATCGCCCTGATAGCGGATCGTGTTGAAGGTAATCTGCTGGCCGCCGACCAGGAAATCGAAAAGCTCAGGCTCCTGCTGGGTGAAGGCAAGGTCACGGCCGATGACGTGAGCTCGGCCGTTGCCAACAGCAGCCGGTATGACGTGTTCAAGCTCGTCGATGCGGCGCTGGGCGGGGATGCGAAGCGGTCGCTGAAAATTCTTGCAGGCTTGCGAGCGGAGGGTATCGAGCCGGTCATCGTCGTCTGGTCGCTGGCGCGAGAACTGCGTACTCTGGCAAGCGTGGCGGACGATATTGCCCAGGGCATGGATCTGGCGAGCGGCATGCGCAAAGCGCGTATCTGGAATAACAGGCAGTCCCTGGTGCGTAGTTGTATCGCACGACACCAAGCGGGCGATTTTCACCGGCTATTGAAAGCGACCAACCACGCGGATCAGGCGGCCAAGGGGCAGACATATGCCGACCCCTGGCAGGTAGCGACCGAGATCGTCCTCGGGCTGTCACTCGGGCGCAGGAAAGCAGCGTGACCGGAGTTGATGCGAGGGTGGCCACACGATGAGCCCAATCGGGATTTTCGGCGGTACTTTCGACCCAATTCATTACGGACACCTGAGATCAGCATTTGAGATGCTGCAGGTATTGCGATTGAGTGAAGTCCGGTTTTTTCCGAGCGGTGATCCACCGCACCGCGGCAGCACATATGCAACGGCACAATTGCGTCTCGAGATGGTGCATGCCGCTACCGCCGGGCAGCCGGAGTTTGTCGTCGATGACAGGGAAATGCGACGAGACGGACCGTCGTACACAATCGACACCCTCATTTCGCTGCGCAAGGAACATCCCGACGCTTCACTTGGTCTGATTGTCGGTATGGACGCATTTCTTGGCCTGACAAGCTGGCATCGCTGGGACGAGTTGCTGGATCTCGCACACATCGTAGTCGCGCACCGCCCTGGCTGGCGGGCACCGGATATCGGCGTGCTCGGTGACATCATTGATCGACACGGTACGCACCACATTGATGATTTACATGACAATACCCACGGGCAAATTCATATCCATGCCGTTACGCAACTTGAAATATCGTCGACCGAAATCCGCGACATCGTCGCGGCGGGTCGCGACCCACGTTTCTTAATGCCCGATGTCGTGCGCGACATCATCGTAGACAACCACTGCTATACCTGACAGGAGATCCATTTGAAATATGCAGAGAAGTCCACATGAACAGCGAGCAACTAAGTACGCTCATCGTCGACGCTCTCGAGGAAGTCAAAGCAAAGGACATCATTGTGCTTGATGTTCGCGATATGACCGAAGTCACCGACTACATGGTAGTCGCGAGTGGTACCTCGAATCGGCACGTCAAAGCGCTAATCGAAAACGTTACTGAGAAAGCGAAGGCTGCCGGCCACAGGCCTATTGGTGTAGAGGGCGAGGATGGCGGCGAATGGGTGTTGCTCGATTTGCAGGACGCATTGGTGCATGTCATGCAGCCCAAAGTTCGTGAGTTCTATAACCTGGAGAAACTCTGGTCGCTGGGCGCAGCTGGAGATCTTGTGGCTACTGACGGCTAAGCCTTGCATATTAGACTTATCGCTGTCGGTGATCGTCAGCCATCCTGGGTTGACGAAGCTGTCGGTATCTATACTGGCCGATATCCACGCGAGTGGAAATTCCGTCTGGATGCCATCTCAACTGTTCGACGCGGAAAAAGTGACAAGTCAAACAACGCCCGTGAGGCGGAAGGCGAACATATCCTCAAGAAGCTGAGTTCGAACGAGCAGGTCGTATTGCTCGATGAGCGCGGCAAACAATTGACCAGCCAGAAACTCGCAACGCGCTTGTCCGATTGGCAAAGCGACGGTCGGAATCTTTGCTTCATCATAGGAGGTCCCGACGGCGTATCTTCCGCATGTCGGGAACGCGCGGACAGTGTCTGGTCATTATCTGACCTGACCTTGCCACACGGTCTTGCGCGTGTGCTGTTTTCAGAACAACTGTATCGTGCCTGGTCGTTGCACTCGGGTCATCCGTACCACCGCGAATAACACCAATGGCTGATCCAAAGTTACATCTCGCATCGCAGTCCCCTCGACGACAGGACATCCTAAGATCCCTCGGCCTCTCATTTACCGCCGCTGGCGTTGACGTTAACGAGCAGCGTTTGCAGCGGGAACTACCGGAGGCAATGGCATTGCGGCTATCTCGCGCCAAAGCAATGGCGGCGGACGTCGATCCTTCTCGAATAGTGATCGGTGCGGATACACTGGTTGTTCTCGAGGACATCGTATTCGGCAAACCCAAAGACCGCGACGAGTGCCTTGAGATGCTCGCAAGCCTCTCAGGCCGGACGCACTGCGTATTGACTGGTGTTGCGGTACTGGCATCGGGAAAGATCCAGACAGTTGTATCGATTACCGAGGTTAAATTTCGGGAAATCAGTCCTGACGAGGCGCTGGCTTACTGGCACAGTGGAGAGCCTTGCGATAAGGCTGGTGCGTATGCCATCCAGGGGCGCGGCGGAATTTTTGTAGAGGCGATATCCGGCAGCTACTCAGGTGTTGTTGGATTGCCCGTATTCGAAACGTCGCAGTTGCTCCGTAATGCCGGACTAAGAGTGTTAACCGAATGACAGACGAATCACCAAGAGAAGAAATACTGATCAACGTAACGCCTAGCGAGGTTCGTGCGGCGTTGCTCGAGAACGGTATTTTGCAAGAAGTTCACGTCGAACGTTCGGCGCGCCGCGGTGTTATTTCGAATATCTACAAGGGTCGCGTCTCGCGCGTGTTGCCCGGGATGCAGGCGGCGTTTATCGATATCGGGCTCGAGCGCACAGGGTTCTTGCACGTATCCGACATTGCCGAGCCTCGCAACGGCGCCGATACGGACGAAGAGTTGCCGAGTATTCGCGATCTTGTTCGCGAGGGGGCCGAGGTCCTGGTGCAGGTCGTCAAGGATCCGCTCGGCAACAAAGGGGCTCGACTGACCACACACATCACGTTGCCGTCGCGTCATCTTGTGTTATTGCCCAAAGGCGGGGGTGTTGGCGTGTCGGCGCGCATCGAGGACGAAGAAGAGCGCGAGCGGCTGCGGGGCCTGGTGACCGGGATGCTGGCGGAACACGACCTCGAATGCGGCGCTATTGTAAGAACAGTTGCAGAAGGGGCTGAGGCCGACGAGCTGCATGCCGACCTCAAATTTTTGCTAAAGCTTTGGAGCGTCGTTCAGGAACGGTGCAGCAAAGGGAGTGTAAAAACACTGGTACACGATGATCTGTCGCTGCCGTTAAGGGTTCTTCGAGATCTCGTGACGACTGATGTTGGGCATATTCTGGTGGATTCACAGGCGGATTTTGATGCGATGCGCGACTTTGCGGACACATTCTTGCCGGACGTAGTCCCAATGATTGAGCACTATCGCCGCCGGCGACCCATTTTCGACCTGCACGGTATCGAAGACGACATTGGCAAGGCACTTGATCGGAGTATTCCTTTAAAATCAGGTGGTTACATAATTTTCGATCAAACAGAGGCGATGACGACGGTTGACGTCAATACGGGCGGCTTTGTCGGACATCGCAATCTCGAGGAGACGATATACCGCACCAACCTCGAGGCTGCCGTCGCCATCGCGAGGCAACTCAGGCTGCGTAATCTCGGCGGTATCATCATTATTGATTTCATCGATATGGAGCTGGAAGACCACCGCGACAACGTCTTGCAGGTTTTGGAGCAATCGTTATCGAAAGACCACGCCCGGCATCAATTAACGCCCATGTCGCCGCTGGGTTTGGTGGAGATGACCCGCAAGCGTACCCGCGAAAGTTTGCAGCATATTCTCGGCGAAGACTGTCAAACGTGCGAAGGTCGTGGTTTTGTCATGACGGCAGAGACAGTGTGTTTCGAGGTATTCAGAGAGATAATTCGCCAATCACGGCAGTTTGAATTCAACGAAGCGATGGTGCTGGCACACCAGAATATCATCGAGTTGCTGCTGGACGAGCAGGCACCAAGCCTGGCGGAACTGGAGGAGCAGACAGGCAAGTCCATACGCTTACAGCCCGAGGCTTTGTATTCGCAAGACCAGTTCGACGTTGTCCTGATGTGACGCCCGTTACGATGCATAGTTTATGAACAAGTTTTTTAGACGCCTGATCAAGTTCGCGTTCTACCTGGCCGGCGGCCTTGTGATCCTGTTGGCGATAGCCGTCGGCTTGTTTCGCTTGTTCTTGCCAAGGCTCCCCGAATACCAGGACGACATCAAGGAATGGGCCAGCGCCGCCATTGGTTTGTCTGTCGAATTTTCCGGCATGGATGCGCGCTGGGGGCTCAGTGGGCCGGAAATTGAATTTTATGACGCGGAGTTAATGTCTCCTGACGATACGACGCGACTCGTTGCGGCGAACGAAGTCAGTGTCGGCATAGGCCTGGCGCGATTAATTTTCGACGGACAGTTGGCCCCCGATCAGGTCGCCGTACGCGAGACGAGTATCGAGGTTCGGCAATTAGAGAACGGCGAGTGGTGGATCCAAGGCAACCCGCTCAATCAGTTGCTCCCGGAGCGCACTGGCAGCACGAATGGTGGCATTGGCCGCATCGAAGTTGTTGGTGAGGATATTGAGCTGCTGTTTCTGCAACCTGGAGATGAGCGACCCAAGAAGTTCCTGGTTTCCAGTTTCCTCGCACGTCGTGATGACGTTCGTCTGTTTGTCGATGCAACTGTGGAACTGCCGCAAAAACTCGGTCGTCGACTGACCATTGCTGCGACCCAGTTACTGTCGCTACCTGTTGAAGAGCGCAGTTGGAATGTCACTGTCGATATTGAGGACATCAAGCTAGCAGGCGTTACGGCGATGCAGCCGGCACAAGCCGCGCACTTCGATTCGGGCAGCGGCGACATCGAGTTATCGCTCGAATTTGCTAACAAGAGAATCAACAGTGCGACAGCCGACATCGATATCGATGACATTGCAATCGCCGGACTAGTCGATCTCGCCTTAAGTGGCAGGCTCGAGTTTCTTATGGATGACGATGGCTGGCTTGTCGCTGCCAACGATCTGCGGGCAACAACGCCAGTCGGCAAGTGGCCCGTCTCGACGCTGCGCCTTGAAGCCAGCACGGATCAGAATGGCAAGATCGTCATGATCGATGCACAGGCGTCTTATCTAAACTTCGCACATGCCGCGATAGTGATGCCATGGCTCAACGAAGAGCACCGCGCAATGGTTGCAGACGTTGATCCCACTGGCATCGTGCGCAACCTGGCATTAACCGTAAGTGATCTCGATGCCGACGTGCCGAACTTCGATATTTCGATGGAGTTGCTTGATGTGGGTGTTGCGGCAAGCGGCAATCGCCCGGGCATACGCGGCTTCTCTGGAAGTTTGCGATCGGATCGATCGGGTGGACGGTTGGAGATCGAGACCGGCAACCTGGTTGTTACGGCTCCGCTTATTCTCGGTAAACCGCTAGGGTTCGATACGACATCGGGCACTATAATCTGGCGCAGGAGTAACAACCGTACAACGCTGCTGTCAGACAGCATTGTTCTGCAGAATGACTTTTTCGAAAACGAGACCAGCGTAGAAGTATCGTATGTAGACGGTGATGCGGCACCGGTCGTTGATATCGAGAGTACATACAGTATCAGCGACATCGCGGTGGCAAAACGATATATCCCTTACATGGCGAAACGACCACGAATGAGCCAGTGGTTTCAGGAAGGATTTGTCTCTGGCCGCATCCCGCGCGGTAAGGCTCGTCTCCACGGACCGCTCGATAAGTTCCCGTTTGACGAGGGAGAGGGTTTGTTGCTGATCGAGGGCAATGTCCGCGATGCCGTACTTGTTTATCAACCGAAATGGCCAGCCGCTGAAGTGATTAGTGCCGACGTCGTCGTTGAGAATATGCGCTTGTACTCCGAGCGCAGTCGAATTATCAATGCGGGTAACGAGATAGTGAACGGCAAACTGGAAATCGCGAATTTCCGTCAGCCTGTACTTACGCTTAGCGCGGTGGCCAATGGCACGCTCGAGTCACTCCATAACCTGGCGATCAATAGCCCCATCAACGAATTGGTCGGAGGTCAGCTGGATAACGTTACTGTTAGCGGTGCTGCGACGGCCAGTCTGGATCTCAGTGTCCCTATTCGCGATTGGGAGAGCTTCGAATTCACAACGCAACTGCAAACGAGTGACGGCAGTTTTGAATTTGATGGATTTAGCGCGCCCCTGACAGAGCTAAGTGGTGTCGTAACGATCGAACGAGAAGATGTTAGCAGTGAGTCACTGCGTGGGCAGCTGCTGGGCCGGCCCGTTTCAATTGAACTCATGCAGGCACCTGAAACCATGCCCAGCTATCGCGTAATTGCGAACGCAACCGGCGCAGTGACTGCCGAAGCGCTAATCGAGGAGCTTCGACTACCACTTGCAGGCCGCATATCCGGTGAAGCCGCATACACAGCCAGGCTGTTATTTCCACGCGGCAATATCGAAGAGCCGTCTTCTTTCACGGTCGAAATCGGCAGTGATCTCGTAGGGCTTGCGTTCGATTATCCCGAACCGCTAGGCAAACCAGCCGAGGACAGCATCGACTTTTCCGGCGACATCTACCTGCCGCGCGGCGGTGAACGAATTGACAGTAAGGGTAGCGCCGGTGACCTGTTGTCCTGGCAAATCGCATTTGCCAAGGACGAGGTCTGGGATCTCGATAGCGGCTTGATTGTGTTTGGCACAGAGCCCGTGAGTAGCGCACTTCCGGACACGCGGGGCCTGCATTTGCGAGGCAATGCCGACTACGTTTACGCGCAAGACTGGTTTGATATGGCCAAAAATGCCGAGACCAAAGTCGGCATGGCGGAGCGTATCCGCTCCATCGACATGTCCGTAAAGGACTTGCATTTGATCGGTCAGCACCTCGTTGATCACCGGGTTCGGATGGATCGAAGTGCACAGGACTGGTTGGTACAACTGGAGGGTGAAAGCATTGTTGCTTCAACGTTCGTGCCATACAACTTCAATTCCGGGCGCGCCATCGTCATCGAGGCAGAAAAGCTGTTGTTGCCGGGCGACGATGACGATGCAGATCGACCGCGCACGCAGATCGATCCACGGTCGCTGCCGAGCATCACGGTAAAAGCGGGCGAACTGGCTTTTGGCAATCGGCACCTTGGTGCGGTCGAGGCGACGTTTGAGCGAACCGCAGATGGCCTTGTGTCGGATGCGATCATCGCCGAAGATCCAACGTTTGAAATTGTTGGTAACGGAAGCTGGGTAGTCGATGAGAGCGACCCGATCGGTCATCGCAGCAGAATAATTGCAACACTGACCAGCAGCGACGTTAAGACCACAATGACGCGGCTCGGCTATAATCCCGGCATCGTCGGCGATGAACTGTCGATGCTCCTGGATCTCGGTTGGTCCGGCGGCCCGAGTGAAGACCTGATGGAATCGCTGGACGGCGAAGTGACTGTCAAAATAGGCTCGGGGCGGCTTGAAGAGGTCAAGCCTGGAGCCGGCCGGGTATTTGGCCTCATGAGTGTGGCCGCGCTGCCGCGACGTTTGGCACTCGATTTTCGCGATGTGTTCGGCAAGGGATTCGCATTCGATAAGATCAGTAGCACGTTTACTCTTATCGACGGCAACGCGTATACCTGCGATTTGGCACTGGAAGGACCGGCGGCCGATATTGTAATTGTCGGCAGGGCGGGACTGGTGGAGCGCGATTACGAGCAGATCGCTGTCGTCAGCGCAAATTTCGGCAATGCGCTACCTGTTGCAGGCGCGCTTGTAGCAGGCCCGCAAGTCGCCGCTGTATTACTCATTTTCTCTCAGATATTCAAAAAGCCCCTCAAGGAAGTCAGCCAAGTCTACTATGACCTCGGCGGCACATTTGATGAGCCTGTTGTCGAGACAGCGACTGAAGAGACGTTCGGGCTACTCGCAGAAAAAACCAGCTGCGTTAAAGCGGCAGAATAGGGGCAGGCGTCAGGGAATAGCATGCGGGTTGCAGCAATTCAGATGAACAGTGGCGCGAATGTAGACAATAATCTACAGACCGCAGATCGCCTATTTGCTGAGGCCGCAGAAGACGGATGCCAACTCGTCGTTCTACCAGAAAACTTCGCGCTTATGCCCCGCAATGCGCGCGACAAGGTCGCGCGCGCCGAGCAGCTGGGCAGCGGGCCGATCCAGGCGTTTTTGGCCGATGCTGCACGCAGACACGATTTCTGGATTATTGGCGGCAGCATGCCGATGGTCTCGCCCGAGGCCGAACGTGTTTTCGGTGTGTGCCCGGTCTATGATTCAAAGGGCATCGAGCAGGCTTGCTACCGAAAAATCCATCTATTTGACGTGAAGCTGCCGGACAGCGATGAGGCCTACCAGGAGTCCTGGTCGATGTTCCCCGGTGACGATCCACAAACCGTCGCTACGCCTATTGGGAAAATCGGCCTGACGATATGCTACGACCTGCGCTTCCCGGAGCTTTTCAGATGCCTGGTCGATGATGGTGCGACGGCTTTTACCGTGCCGGCGGCCTTTACCCGGGTGACCGGCGGGGCACATTGGCATACGTTGTTGCGTGCACGCGCTATAGAAAATCTGGCGTATGTGATTGCGCCCGGGCAATATGGTGAGCATCCTGACAAGCGCCAGACCTATGGACACTCGTTAATCGTCGACCCATGGGGCAAGGTTCTTGCGGAGCAGGCTGAAGGCGAATGTATTGTCGCAGCCGATATCGATCCGGAATTGCCGGCAAAATTGCGAAGAGATTTCCCGGTGCTTGCTAACCGGCGTCTGTAGTCCAACCTGTCACGGAAAACCATCTTGAGCGAAAGCAACGATACTTCGACTGTTTCTGTAATGTCTCGCCTGCTCCAGCCGGCCGGACTCGATGAAGGACATTTAAACAAGACGCTAGGTTCGATGATGCGCGGCGGAGTTGACTACGCCGACCTGTATTTTCAGGTGAGCCGGCGGGAAAGCTGGACTGTTGAAGACCGCATTATCCGTGAAGGCAGCTTCAGCATGGATCAGGGCGTCGGAGTGCGGGCGGTTAGTGGTGAGAAGACCGGTTTCGCGTACTCGGACGAATTGCTGTTGCCTGCGCTCGAGCAGGCGGCAGGCGCCGCGCGTGCTATCGCCCATACGGGCGGGCAGAAGGCGTTGCAGGCATGGAAGAGGACAGAGTCGTCGCTGCTCTATCCGGTCACGGATCCCACGACGAGCATCACGGACGAACAAAAGACAACGATGTTGGCGGAGATCGAGCAGGCGACGCGCGATCTTGATAGCCGCATCGAGCAGGTCATCATTGGCCTATCCAGTAGTCAGGACCTCGTTCTGGTGGCTGCATCGGATGGCACGCTGGCATCGGATGTAAGGCCGCTCATTCGCCTCAACGTAAGCGTAATACTCGAGCAGGATGGACGACGTGAGCAGGGCTATGCCGGGGGCGGCGCCCGATCCGACCTCAACTACTTCCTGTCTGGTGAACTGCCAATAGAGTACGCACGAGAAGCTGTACGACAGGCGATCGTGCAACTCGAAGCAAGTGCGGCACCTGCCGGAATGATGCCCGTTGTGCTCGGCCCGGGTTGGCCTGGCATCTTGCTGCACGAGGCAGTTGGACACGGCCTGGAAGGCGACTTCAACCGCAAAGGTACCTCGGCTTTCTCGGGCAAAGTAGGGCAGCAGGTCGCCGCAACAGAATGCACTATCGTTGACGATGGCACTTTGCCGAACCGGCGCGGTTCGTTGTCTGTCGACGACGAAGGTACGCCAGGTCAGTACAACGTGCTGGTGGAAAACGGTGTGCTCAAGGGTTACATGCAGGACAAGCTCAATGCCCGCCTCATGGGTGTCGAACCGACGGGTAACGGTCGTCGCGAGTCTTATGCCCACATGCCCATGCCGCGCATGACCAATACCTACATGCTGGCCGGACCGCACGAACCTGGCGACATCATTGCCTCGGTCGATAAAGGAATTTACGCGCCAAACTTCGGTGGTGGCCAGGTGGACATTACCTCTGGCAAATTCGTGTTCTCTGCGAGCGAGGCGTACCTCATCGAGAACGGCAAAATCACGACGCCCGTTAAAGGCGCAATGCTCATCGGCGATGGTCCCGAAGCATTGTCGAGGATTTCGATGATCGGCAACGACCTGAAACTTGATAGCGGCGTTGGCACTTGTGGCAAGGAAGGCCAGTCTGTTCCGGTTGGCGTCGGTCAACCGACGCTCAAGATCGACGAACTCACCGTTGGCGGTACCGCCTGAGTGCAAATCTTCTTTACATAAGCGCGGTTTTGCGAGTTTCACGCTTCGCACTGTGAAATTGTTCACTCAATTCAACATATGTATTCGGTAATGTTCGCCTGTCTCCCAAAGGAACATGACGATGGCATTCGAAAACACAATCACAGAGAATGATCTGGACGCCAACTCGCAACTATTCGTGCAAGGATTGCGCAGTGAAAGCCATGATTTTGAGCCGGATCTCACCGTTGACGGCTTGTCGGAGTCGATTTTATCGCGGCTATTGGGCTTGTTCGGTATGGGCCGCTCATAGCACAGAAAGCTGCAGGGAGCTGGCTTCCCGCCCCATTTTCGACCCTTTCTTCCCGGCCATTGGCCGGATTCGCCGCTGTGCTGACTGGACGCGCCGCCGCTGGCTATGGACAATGAGTGCAGGCTGGTAATAACAACAGAAACTATGTGGGTCTCAAGACCAATCTACGAAAGCTTGCCGTACATGTATTTGCTCGTCGGTGCAATATCGCTCTGCGCGTCGATGTACGTGAATCATTGGTACTGGCCGACGATATGCTTCGTCACCGGATTGGTTTGCCTTGTTGCAGGGCTGGTCGTGCTCTTGAAGCGCCGTGACTACCGCGTAACAGATCGCCGCGGCTGAGCCAGGCTACTCTCCGACGACTGAGGCCTCGTCGTCATCAATCTGCGCATGGTCATCGATTTCGTTTGCAGCAGTGTCATCAAAGGCGTCCGACTGGCGAAGATCTGTGTAAATGAGTTCGTGTACGCCGAGGGACACGGTGTCGCCATTTCGTAGCCGATATTTCTTAACCTGCTTTTCGCCGAGAAACACGCCATTTGTGCTGTTCAGGTCCTCTATAACGCAACCATCGTCATCGCTTACGAGTTGTGCGTGGTGGCGGCTGACAAATTTGCTCTTGATGTATATTTCGTTGTCCGGTGAGCGACCAACGATAATGCGACCTAGCGGGAACGACTGTACCAATAGCGATTCGCCCTCAGAGCGCACTTCGATTTGCGTTGCATGATTCTTCGGGCTACGACGTCGTTCAGATACCTGCTGCAGTTTTTTGTGCAGCCCCGTATTGCTGTCGTGTTCTTTCCAGTTCAGCTCGGCGACAGCCGACATGATGTCATCGGCACTCACGGTTTCTTTTTCGTCGGCGAAAGCACACAGGAGCGCTGTGTCGCAGAGTGTGTTGATGAGACGGGGCACGCCACCAGAATATCGATGGATGATTTCGAAAGTAGAATCATCGAATAGATCATCGATTTCCCGGCCCGCAACATTGAGACGGTGCACGATGTACTCGCGCATTTCACGGGAATCCAGTGCGCCGATGTGAAAACGCAGGCGAACACGCTGCACAAGTTGTTCAAGCTTGCGTGCTTCCAGAGTTTCCTTGAGTTCCGGTTGTCCGGCGAGAATGATCCGCAGAACCTTCTCCTTGTGGGTTTCTATGCCCGACAACAAGCGAATTTCTTCCAAGACCTTCTTTGTCAGGTTTTGCGCCTCATCCACAATGAGTACGACCTTCTTGCCGTTCGAATATTGCTCGATAAGGAACATGTTGAGCATGTCCAACAACTCAACTTTGTGTTTGTTGAAGGGCTTGAAACCAAATTCTGTGAGTACCGATTGCAGGAATTGCGTTGGTGTTAGTTGTGTCTGGGAAACGACCGCGTAGACGACATCGTCATCGAGCTCGGCCAGAAATGATTGCAGCAAGGTCGTTTTTCCTGAGCCAATGTCACCCGTGATAATGACGAACCCGTCTGCCAACCAGATCGTCGATTCCATATATGCTTTGGCGCGCGCATGTTGCTTGCTCCAGTACAGGAAGTCCGGATCAGGCGTCAGCCGAAATGGCTGCTCTTTGAGTTTGAAATGCTCGACGTATGACATATCGCTTTCTATGTAACCGCCTGTCAGGCCGCGGTTTTCAACCAGTTTACCCGGTTTTTCGTTCTACGGGCTACGTCTCAGTTCCTCTCGGGGTGGTCGAACTCGTCACAGAATCCTGAATTTCGGCGAGCAGGCGGTCTCGATCGGTCTCCGACGGCGTGACGACGGTTATGTGGCCGAGTTTTCGACCCGGTCGCGGTGTCTTTCCATAATCATGCAGGTGACCATGAGCAAGATGCCGGGCAGTGTCTGGAACCTGGCCGATCAGGTTGATCATTCCGGCGTAGCCTCGGCATTTCGTTGGCCCTGGCGGCTGATTCGTGATCGCCAGCAGGTGATTCGCGAACTGGCTGGTTTCGCAACCTTCTATTGTCCAGTGCCCCGAGTTGTGTACGCGAGGTGCGAATTCATTTGCAAGAAGTTCATCTCCGATAACAAACAACTCGAGGGCAAGTACGCCGACGTAGTCCAGATGCTCGAGCAAGTCGACGATGTATTGCTGTGCCTGCTCTGTGAGGCCGTGGTTTTCAACAGGGGCACGCGATGTTTGCAAGATACCTCCCGCATGCTCATTTCGTGTCAGGCAGTAGGTTGCACTTTCACCATCGACGTTACGCACACCTATGGCCGAAACCTCGCAGTCGAACGGGACCCATTGTTCTGCGACGAGGTCGCGGCCGCCCAGTGATGCCCAGGCCTCGTCGATCTGCTCAGCATTGTTTAAAACGAATTGCCCTTTGCCGTCGTAGCCCATGCGTCGCGTCTTGAGTACCAGTGGAAGGCCTAGCGAAGTGACTGCGGCTTCGAGGTCCGTTGTTGAGTCGATCGCCCTGTATTGCGCCAGTGGAATTGCCAGGCGTTCAAACAGTTCTTTTTCCGCGAGCCGGTCTTGCGCATGTCGCAGTGCCGCGGGTGGAGGATAAATCGGCACGAGGTCGGCGATGTCCAGTAGCGGCTCTACCGGGACATTTTCGAATTCGTATGTAACGACGTCGCTCTTGTCTGCGAGTACGGCCAGGGCGACTCGATCGTCGAAGTTGGCTCGAATGACCGGTCCAATTTCTCGGGCAGGCGGGTCGTCCGAGGGGTCGAGGAAGCAGCAGCTGTGGCCGAGATTGCACGCGGCAAGTCCGAGCATTTGGCCAAGCTGGCCCGCGCCGATAATGCCTATACGCATTCGTTACTTGCTGGGATCTTGGTCGGCGAGAACCTTGTCTGTTTGGTTCTTGCGATACTGATCCAATGTGATGGCGACAGTACTGTCATCGTTGGCAAGAATGGCGGCCGCGAGCAATGCTGCATTCACGGCACCAGCATGGCCGATTGCCATGCTGCCGACGGGTATGCCGGCCGGCATTTGCGCAATTGAGAGTAGGGAATCCATTCCGTTGAGAGCTTTGGACTGCACCGGAACACCCAGCACAGGTACTCGCGTTTTCGCCGCGGCCATGCCGGGCAGGTGCGCCGCACCGCCGGCTCCGGCAATGATGACTTTGAGGCCGCGATCAACGGCGGCTTCAGCATATTCGAACAGAAGATCTGGCGTGCGGTGTGCCGATATAACACGCACTTCGTGATTCACACCAAGCACGTTTAGTGTCTCGCTGGCGTGCTGCATTGTTTCCCAGTCTGACCGGGAGCCCATGATGATGCTGACTCTTATGCTCATTTCGCGATTTTAACCAGAATCTCGTGAATACGGCGGAATATCTGCCGTCGAATTGACTTTTCTTTTCTTTCGTCCAGCACGACATTGAGATCGTCCAGCAACTCTCGTAGCTGGTCGTCCGAGTTGCCGGTCGCTTCGCTGAATGCCTTGAAAGCAGACGCTCTGTCCTTGAACAACTGGTCTCGCCAGCGCTCGGCCGCCGCAAACACCTTCTTGTTTTCTATTTCATCGGCTTGCAGCAGCCTGAGCCCGAGCCGAATGGGTTCGACATCCACGCTTTTCATCAGCTTGCCGATAAGTTGTTTCTGCCTGCGCAGGGCGCCGTGTGATTTGATGGAGCGCGCAGCCTGGACAGCTCGTAGCAAGCGTTCATCGATTGAGAGTGCGGCAAGTTCGGAATCAGTCAGGGCGATAAGTTGCTCGCCGAGTTTCTGTAGTGCGAGGTGCTCTCGTTTTCTCGCGCTTTTGCTGGGCTTTGAATCGGTCACCGGCTAAGCTTACCTCATGGAACGTAAGGAACTAGAAGCCCTTGTACACATGGCGCTAGATGAGGCCAGAAAACAAGGCGCCGATCAGGCGGAAGTTGGCGTGAGCATTGAATCAGGGCTGTCGGCTACGGCACGTCTTGGCGATGTTGAGAACCTCGAATACACCAACGATCGTGGCATTGGCATAACCGTATTCAAGGATTCCAGAAAGGGGAGTGCAAGCACCACCGATATCAGCGCCGGAGCCATACGCGAGGCGGTGACCAAGGCGTGCACATTTGCGACCGTTACTGCAAGGGACCCGGCCTCGGGGCTCGCAGATGCTGACCTGATGTGCACTGATGCGAAAGACCTGGATCTGGATTACCCCTGGAGCATTGATGCGTCCGATGCCATTGCGATGGCAATCGAATGCGAAGCGCAGGCATTAAACTTCGACTCGCGCATTACGAATTCCGAAGGCGCTTCTGTGTCGAGTAACCGCGGCACACGTGCCTATGGCAATTCGCATGGTTTTATTGGCAGCTTTTCGAAAACCAGTCACAGCATCAGTTGCGTTGTTCTCGGCTCTGCCGATGGCGAAATGCAGCGTGACTACTATTACAGCTCCGCCCGCGATCCGGCGGAGCTTGAAAGCACGGAGCTGATCGGCGAGACGGCGGCAAAACGCGCAATCAGCCGGCTCGGTGCACGCAAAATCAAAACCACGCGAGCGCCGGTTTTGTTCATTCCGGAAATGGCACGTGGTTTTATCGGCCATTCGATTGGTGCCATCATGGGTGGCGCACAATACCGCCGCGCATCCTTTCTCCTCGATGCCGTCGGTGAGAAGATATTTCCCGATTTTGTAAGCATCGAAGAACGCCCGCACATTCCCAAAGCACCGTCGAGCACGCCCTACGATGCCGAAGGCGTGGCGACGTACGATCGCGACATCGTTGCGGGTGGGGAGCTGCTGGGCTACGTACTGAGCAGCTACTCTGCGCGCCGGTTGGGGCTGCAGACAACGGCAAACGCAGGCGGTGCACAAAACCTTAATGTCCCTGGCAATGCTGGTGACCTAGAGGCGCTCATCAAACAGATGGGTACTGGCCTGATCGTCGAAGAACTCATCGGTCAGGGTGTCAATGCGGTTACCGGCGACTACTCGCGCGGCGCAGTCGGGCAGTGGGTAGAGAACGGTGAAATTCTTTACCCGGTCCACGAGGTGACTATCGCGGGAAACCTGCGCGATCTCTATGGGCGTATCGCTGCTATTGGTACAGACCAGGACACACGAGGCGGCATCCGCTGTGGCTCGTTGCTCGTTGAAGGAATGACGATCGCCGGCGCGTAGGCTTACTGCTCGCCTTTATCCAGCAGGTCGGCTAGCGTCTGCTCGCCGACTGTCGATGACACGGCTGCGTCCACCTGTTCGCCCAGTACGGTAATTTCATCAGCCCATTCGGGGTCCCGGTAAGACCCGGTTTCGCCCCTGTCGCGAACGACGGCAATCACATCGTTCAGCAAAATGCGCGACATTTCGCGACCAGGTAGGAGGTCCTCCTGCTCCGTTGATGTTAGCAAGCCGGCACCCTCAAGCCCGGCAATGATCGGCGTCAGGGTAATCGACGGAATGCGCAGCGCGCGGGCCAATTCACGCACCGAGATTGTTGTATCACCCTGACGAAAGGCGCGACCAACAAGCATCATGGTATTCAGCGCAAGACGCTCGCGCATAGCGTTCGATAGCCGCGGTTCGCGCCGGCCAATGCGCAGGAACGCGGGGTTCTGATGGTAGAAAGCGAGTTGTGCCCCAATGAGCAGGATCAGCCAATTCAAATACAACCAGATCAGCGTGGTGATAGCGACCGCAAAGCCTGAATAGATCAATTGAGTGCGTGTTGAGTAAACGACAAAGGTAGCGAAAATAACGCTGATAGTGGCCCAAAATGAGCCGCCTGCGATGCCGCCGACGAGCGCGGAACGAAGACGTACGCGTGTATTCGGCATGTACATGTAAACGAAGGTGAAGACGCCCGTGACAAGCACGTAAGGCGTTAACTTGCTGGTTGCCAAAAAGACCGGGCCGAGCAATTCTGACGTGACGAAGAGTTGCACGATCGTATTACTGCGCAGGGAAGCGATCAGCCCCAGAGCGACGACGATGACAACCGGCCCGATGAGCATGACGATCATGTATTCAATAAAGCGCCGCGCGAAATTTCGCCGCTTGGCCACGTACCAGACATAGTTGAAGCTCTCTTCGACCTTTTGCACCATCGACACAGCGGTGTAGATAAAGAACGCGAGAGAGATGCCGCCCAGGACACCGCCTTTGACGTTATCGACGAGATCGATGATTTGCTGGGTAATTTGTGCGCCCTGCTCACCGAGTGGCTCAAGCAGTTTGAAAAGCAGCGGTTCGAGCTCGTTGTGGACGCCCAATCCTTTCAAAACCGAAAAACTGAAAGCAATGAGCGGCACGATAGCCAGCAACGTCGTATACACGAGGCTCATTGAGCGCAGCGTCAACTGGCCCTGGACTACGTCGCGGACCAGCGCAAAGACGTAGCGCAGCACTACCGATAGCACATGACCGAGTATGCCGAAGCGTTCCTCCAGTATGTCGCTCCAGATGAGCGTGTCGAGCCTTGTGCGTAGCGTCGGGATCATGCTGGCCTGCTACTTCGCGCCTGTTAAACGGGTATACGCCTCATGGTACTTCGCGCTGCTTCGGCTTAATACCTCGCTTGGCAAGTCGGGACCGGGTGCTGTTTTATCCCAGTCGAGTGTATCGAGGTAGTCGCGCACGAATTGTTTGTCGAAACTGGGGGGGCTTGAACCCGTCGAGTAATCATCGACGGGCCAGAACCGCGACGAATCCGGGGTCAGCACTTCATCGATCAAATAGAGTCGGCCCTCATCGTCGAGGCCAAATTCGAATTTTGTGTCGGCAATAATAATGCCGCGCTCCAGTGCGTAGTGCGCGGCGCGTTCATAAATTGCGATAGACAGATCGCGGACTCGCTGCGCCAAATTCTCACCGAGCATGTCGACGACTGCCTCATAGCTGATGTTCTCATCGTGATCTCCCGCCTCCGCTTTGGTTGCGGGTGTGAACAGCGTCTGTGGCAGTTGTTCGGCTTGTTTGAGGCCGGAAGGCAAGTCGATACCGCAAACCTTGCCGGTATCGAGATAATCGCGCCACCCCGAGCCGATAAGGTAGCCGCGCACCACTGACTCGATCGGCAGCGGCTTGAGTCGTTTGACGACAAGTGACTGATCGCGCAGCTGGTTCGCGACTTCGGTATCGCTGATAACGTCATCAATAGTCAGTTCCGTTAGTTGGTTATCGACCAGGTCGGCCATCATTCGGAACCAGAACAGGGATATCTGAGTCAGGATACGACCCTTGCCAGGCATACCATCCGGCATGACCACGTCATAGGCCGACAGGCGGTCGGTCGTCACAATGAGCAAGTGATCGGGGTCGATGCTGTAAATGTCACGGACTTTGCCACGACCAATTAGCGGCAGGTCGGGTAATTGGGACTCCAGCAGCGCGTCGGCTGAATCCATCGTTTTTGGTCTCGTTCGTTTAAGACACGGTGATGATGGCCGTTCGGCATGTTTCAGGCAAGCGCCGGCATAGGAAAGCGTGCCCGCAACCGTTAGGATTGCACCACGGCTAATCGTGAGAATTTGGATTGTACTGGGGCAAAATCATCGGCACATTGGCGGGCCTCGCAACCTTAAAGCCATGGTTTGCATTGCTCGGCCTTTTTCTCGGTCATCAATTCGACCGTGGGTTCGCCAATAAATACCGCAGCTTCGAGCAGCAGGGTCAGCGTATCGACCGCTTGCCAGATGACTTTATCAAGGCGCTTTTCCAGACTATGGGGCACCTCGCCAAGTCTGACGGCAGGGTAAGCCAGCAGGAAATCCGCGCAGCGCGATCCATCATGCACCGGCTCGGCCTGGGGCCCGCGCAAGTCCGTCACGCCATCAACTGGTTTGACGAGGGCAAACTAGCCACTTTTCCGCTGCTGAAAACTGCTCGACAATTGCGGCGTGTCGGCGCGCGCCGCGCCGACTTGCGGCTGTTGTTCGTTCGCTTAGTGCTCGAGGTGGTGTTGGCGAAAGATCGGCTGCACCAAAAAGAACGCGCGATGATCTGGACAGTTTGCACGGAACTGGACATTGGTCGCGTGGAGTTAGCACAGCTCGAGGCAATGATCCGCGCACAAAAAGGCTTTCGCCGCTCTCCGGCCGGCGACGCAGATGCTCGGCGTATCCGGCAAGCCTACCGGAGGCTCGGCATTGGATCGTCGGCGACCAATGACGAGATCAAGACAGCTTATCGACGGCTCATGAGTAAGAACCACCCGGACAAGATCGCATCGACCAACCCTGATGCTGCCGTCGTTGCCGAGGCCGATAAGCGCACGCGCGAAGTTCGCAGCGCGTACGAAATGCTCAAAGCCCGCCGATCGATACGATGACCACTATTCGTCTGCACTTAGCTCAGGTACATTCGTCACTACACCGGAGGGAAACGCCGTGACGCCCTTAATAGCCCCATCAATTCTTTCTGCAGACTTCGCCCGATTAGGTGAAGACGTTCAGGCTGTCCTCGATGCCGGAGCCGACATCGTTCATTTCGACGTCATGGACAACCATTTCGTACCCAATCTGACGATCGGTCCGCTAATTTGCGAGGCATTGCGCAAGCACGGCGTTGAAGCGCCAATCGATGTGCACCTGATGGTCGAGCCAGTCGACCGGATCATTCCGGACTTCGCGAAGGCCGGAGCGAGCTACATCACGTTTCACCCTGAAGCGAGCCGGCATATTGATCGGTCGCTGGCACTGATTCGGGAACAGGGCTGCAAAGCCGGGCTCGTTTTCAACCCGGCAACGCCGCTCGATTGCCTGAACTACGTCATCGACAAAGTCGATATGGTGCTGCTCATGTCGGTCAATCCCGGCTTTGGCGGGCAGAAGTTCATTCCGGCGGCACTCGACAAGCTGCGCGAGGTGCGCAAGATTATCGATCGGAGCGGCCTGGATATCCGTCTCGAGATCGACGGTGGTGTCAAAGTGGATAACATCGGCGAGATCGCTGCGGCGGGCGCGGACACTTTCGTGGCGGGCTCAGCTATTTTCGGCAGCGACGACTACGCCACGACGATTGCCGCGATGAAAGAGAATATCGCGAAGGCATCGTAGCCGCGATCGCGGCCGCGGGCCGCTCCTACAGTTTGCGGTTGGGTCTCGCGCCGTAGACCACGATCGTCTTGCCGCTCGCCGTGACAAGTCCTTGTTCTTCGAGGACTTTCAACACTCGCCCTGCCATCTCGCGTGAGCAACCTACAAGGCGGCTCAATTCCTGACGACTGACCTTGATTTGCATGCCGTCCGGATGCGTCATTGCATCTGGCTCATTGCAAAGATCCATGATGGCGTGGGCGACACGGCCGGTGACGTCGACAAATGCGAGGTCCCCAAGTTTACGGTTCGTGCGATCGAGGCGAGTCGCCAGCTGTGTAGCAAGTTCGAAGACCAATCCAGGGCTCTCGCTGGCGATCTGGCGAAAACGCGGATAGGTCATCTCGGCAATTTCGCACTCGGTGCGAGTCCTGACCCAGGCGCTGCGGGTGGGCTGCTCATAAAAGAGCCCCATCTCACCGAAAAACTGGCCTTTGTTGAGGTAGGCAAGAACCATCTCATTGCCGTCTTCGTCTTCGATCATGACCTCGACTGATCCATCGACGATGTAATAGAGCACGTCAGGCAGATCGCCCGCATGGATCATTACCGTTTTCGAAGGAACAGTCCGTACGCGGCAATAGCTCAGGAATCGATTTATCGCCGGTACATCGCTCAGGGTCTTGGCAGTCGTTTGCATAGGTTGGTCCTCAACGCAGTTGCGGCCTTTCTTTTAATACAGTTCGCCCAGAAGGGCAAGCTAAGTCCGTGTTTCTATTGATTTCATACCCAATAGGCTGTTTTTGTCATCACCTTTGCGGTGACTCGCATCAGATGGTGTACGGGGCCGGGCAATTCTGCGGCGCCCGCATCTTTAGCGTTTTCTCCGTGTTCCTGCTCTTCGTCTCGCATAGTTTCTACGATGGCGCGGCTCTTCACGTCCTCATCCGGCAGGGCGGCAAGGTGGCTGTCGAGATGCGCACAGACCTGGCGTTCCGTTTCGGCGATAAAACCGAGGCTCCACTTGTCGCCCAACACGCCGCTGACGGCACCGATGGCGAATGCGCCGGCGTACCACAACGGGCTTAAGCGGCTTGGCGCTGCGTCAAGTTCTTGCAGGCGCTGCTCACACCAGGCGAGATGGTCGAATTCCTCGTCGGCGGCCTTTTGCATCTGATCTTCAATGGCCGGGTCCCGGGCAACGGTTGCGTGCCCCTGGTATAAGCCCTGGGCCGCAACTTCGCCTGCGTGGTTGACCCGCATGAGGCCGGCCGCGTGGGATTTCTGTTTGTTGCTCAGGTCGGCATCCGGTATATCAACTGCCGGGTTTTCGCGAGCGCGGAGCCCCGCTGGGGCAGCTACTGTGCGCAAGGCATTGTTGGCACCTGCCAGGAGCTTATCCAGTGGGGTCAGTTGTCTACCTTGCATGCCCGGGAGTATAGCAATGCGGCGCGCTGTAACGGTATACTCCGCGGCCACCAAAATACGGAGATGGACGATGAGATTGCGAGACGTTGCCATAATGGCGCTATTGCTACTTGCGGCACCTTTTGCTGCAGCCCAGGAAGAAGCAAGCCCGTGGGCTGGAACAGCCAAGCTGGGCTATCTGGCGACATCGGGTAACACCGACAATTCGACCCTCAATGCGGGGTTCACTGTCAGCTACTCTGTCGATGACTGGAAGCACTCATTTGCGGCGGTTGCGATCGGCTCTGCGCAAGGCAACATAACTACTGCGGAGGCCTATGAGGCCGGCTGGAAGAGCGAGCGAAACCTCTCCGAGAAGAGCTTCGTGTTCGGCCAACTGGACTGGCGCAAAGACCGCTTTAGTGGTTTTGCGACGCAGTTTTCCCAGACAGTCGGTTACGGCCGGCGATTCATCGATTCGGAAGTTCATAAACTTAATGGCGAAATTGGCGTCGGTGCGCGGCAATCGGAGCTCATAGACGGAACGGATGAGAGCGAGTCCATAATTCGCGCCGGCCTGGATTACAAGTGGCAACTGAGCGAGACAGCGGCATTTACCCAGGTTCTGACGGTCGAATCGGGCCAGGAGAACACCTACATGGAGTCGATAACCGCGCTTTCCGCCCAATTGGTCGGAAACCTGGCCTTCGTGGCTTCATATACGATCAAAAACAACTCGGATGTGTTGCCTTTAATCGAGAAGACGGATACCTACACGGCAATATCGCTGGAATATACATTTTGACACAGCTAAGCATTTGAAATGATTTGGAAAAAGGCGCCTCACGGTAGGCGCCCTTTTTTTGCTGAAATAGCCCGGATTGTTTGCATTGAGGCCTTCCCTCAAGTAGAATTTCGCGCCTTTCGACCCTCCGGCATTTCTGGGTCCGAATAACACTATTCCCGATGGAAAGAAGATAATGAAGACGTTTTCTGCCAAATCAGCAGAGGTTCGCCGCGACTGGTTCGTGGTCGATGCGACAGGCCAAACCCTGGGTCGCCTGTCGACCGAGATTGCTCGTCGCCTGCGTGGCAAGCACAAGCCTGAATACACGCCGCACGTGGATACGGGTGACTACATCGTCGTTGTGAACGCGGAAAAAATCCGCGTGACAGGCAACAAGATGAAGGACAAGATTTACTACCGGCACACTGGCTACATTGGCAACCTGAAGTCGATAACGCTCGAAAAGTTGCTCGATGAGCATCCGGAGCGCGCCTTGCAGAACGCAGTCAAAGGCATGATGCCGCGCGGATCTTTGGGCCGCCAAATGTACTCCAAGTTGAAAGTATTCAAGGGTCCTGAGCACGATCACACTGCTCAGCAGCCTATCCCACTAGAAGTGAACGTATAAATGAGTGACACAAGCTTTTACGGAACAGGCCGCCGCAAGACATCTACGGCGCGCGTTTTCATGCAGCCCGGGAACGGTTCAATCACGATTAATAATCGGCCGCTGGACACGTTCTTTGGTCGCAAGACCGCACAGATGATCGTCAGGCAGCCGCTCGAATTGATGCAGCTGACGGACGCGTTTGACGTCAAGGTTACGGTCAAGGGCGGTGGCACGACAGGACAGGCTGGCGCGATTCGCCACGGCCTAACCCGTGCACTGATGCAATACGACGAATCCTTGCGACCTGCATTGCGCAAAGCTGGCTTTGTTACGCGCGACGCACGTGAAGTCGAGCGTAAGAAGGTTGGTCTTCGCAAAGCACGCCGCGCCACGCAGTACTCCAAGCGCTAAGCAGGAGCTGCGGCCCCGACATTTGGGGGATCGTCTAGCGGTAGGACTGCGGACTCTGACTCCGCCAACCCAGGTTCGAATCCTGGTCCCCCAGCCAAAAAACAGATGCCCCCGAAAGGGGGCTTTTTTTGTACGGGACATCTTTGTAACGGATGTACAATGTCGCCGAGTATTATTTTCAGGTTAACAGCGGATACAGGCGACCAATATGATTCGTGATGCCAAATTCTGGATATCGATGGCAGTGTTCCAGGTTTTCTTCGGTTTTGCGGTGTTTGCGATTACCCGGGATTATTATGCAGCCGACACGCATGAAGTCATCTCTCAGTCGCGGCCGGTGGCTGTCCAGTCAGGCCCGGCTTGGCCAAATGCCATCACGGCAGCCGAAATCGATCGACTCAGTTTGCCGGCACTCGGCGACCTGGCCCCGCAGGATCCCGTCGAAATATATCGACAGGCGAACGAGTTTTTTGCCAACAAGCGCTACGAAAAAGCAGCGGAATATTATGAACAGCTGCTGGCATTTAGGCCAAACGATGCGGAAATCCATAATAACCTGGGTATAACTTTGCACTATCTCGGCAGATCTGATGAGGCACTTGAACGACTCAACAAAGGCATCACGGTCGACCCGGAGCACCAGAGATCCTGGCTGACACTGGGATTCGTCAACAGCCAGTTGGGCAACACCGGGCAAGCTCGCTCGGCTCTGACAAATGCCACGCAGATTGGGACCAATGAATCGATCCGGCAGTCCGCTTTTGAAATGCTGGAAAGTCTCCCGTAAATGGCCATGGTTTCGCAGTTGTTCAAAGAGTTGCGCCGCCGCGGTGTGCTGGGAACTGCAGCGATTTACGTGGTCGCCGTCTGGGTTATCGTGCAGGTCGCCAGCGAGACCTTTCCTGCGTTCAACATTCCTGATTATGCGATTCGTTACGTCTGGTTTGGTGCCATAGCCGGCTCTCCTCTGGCCCTGATCGTCGGATGGATGTACGACATTTCCTCACGAGGAATCAGCCGAACGTCTCGTGCAGGAAGCTGTGAAGATGAAGAAACGCCTCTGACCCGTTTCGATTTCATAGTGTTGTCAGGCATAGCCGCTGTGGCCATTGGAATTGTCATCACTCTGCTCGGCGAAATTGTGGTGCTCGAGGAGCCGGGTCGTTTGCAAACGACAGTCAGAGATGTTGACCCAAACTCAGTGGCGATATTGCCGCTGGATAACTTCACCGGTGATCCGGACCAGGAGTATTTTGTCGCGGGCCTTCATGAGGCTCTTACCGCTGGCCTTACGAGCATCAGCGCGCTCAAGGTCATCTCGAGGACATCGGCCAGCGTATTTGCCGGTTCGGACAAAACTCTGCCTGAAATCGGCCTCGAGCTAGGTGTCGCCAATATCATTGAAGGTTCGGTGTTTCGTAGCGGAGATCGTGTCAGAGTCACCGTGCAGTTGATTAATGCGCAGACCGACGAGCACTTGTGGGCTGAGAACTATGAACGAGAGTTAGTCGACATGCTGGCTCTGCACGGGGAAGTAGCACGCGCGATTGCCCGGCAAATTCAGGTTGCGCTGACCCCGGGGGAAGAATTGCGGTTGAGCGATACAAGAGAAGTAGACCCGGCCATCTACCAGCAGTATCTCAAGGGTATGTATTTCCTCAAGCAATACACGCCTGACAGCATTGAGAAAGGCTTGCCTTACCTGCACCAGGCGGTGGAACTTGATCCTGCAAATGCTCGGGCCTATGCCGGGCTCGCGCTAGGCTACAACACCATAGGACACGGTATCGGTCGTGACGCCTTTCCGAAGGCACTGGCCGCTGCTCGTCAGGCTCTGGCGATCGACGAATATTCGGGCGAAGCCTGGGCTGCCCTGGCGGAAGCACAGCTCTACTATGACTATGATTGGGCGGGGTCCGATCGTTCATTCAAACGGGCGTTGCAATTAGCTCCCAGCCTGGATCACGCTCACGCTCACTATGCCTATTTGCTTGCTTTGCTCGGCCGCTGGGATGAGGTGTTCATTCACGCTGAACGAGCCAGCGAACTGAGTCCACTCGACCCCACCTGGCCGTTTTTTGCTGGTTGGCTATATATGGTTCGGCAAGATTTCGGCAGAGCCGAAGAGCTCATGCTGGAATCGCTGGAGCTCTCCCCTGGATTTCCGTTCGGGTTATACGGACTCGGGGACGTGTACAAAATGCAGGGGCGCATTGAAGAGGCCGTTGCTATTCAGGAAAAGATACCAGTCGGTAATCCGGTGAGAAACTGGGCTCTCGGCCCGACCTATGCCTTAGCCGGTCGCGAGGCAGATGCCCTGCTAGCTGCCGCTACAATGGCTGTGGATCCGGGCCCCAAGGACAGGATGTTTTTGGCTTTTACGTACACCGCCCTCGGAGATTTCGATGCGGCTATGAGGTGGTTCGAAATCGCCTTCGAAACTCGTACAGACTGGCTGCCATGGATCGTGCTGGATCAATCCTATGGTGGTGTACTGGGAGATATTCGAGATGATCCCCGCTTCCAGTCCTTGATCGAGAGGCTCGATCTGCCGTAAGCGATTTATCTGGCCGGCAGAGGCATTATCGTTGTGCTGCGATTATGTGGCCACGAATCCTTGCCGCTACATTGCCATTTCCAAAACGATCCGCAATTGTGGCGGCGGCACGTTCGGTGACGTGCTCAAGATGATCCGCGTCGCGCTGTTCGATTTCATTGCGCAGGGGTGTGCCTTGGCAATATGCCACAGCAGGATCGCGGGGAGATGGTGCGGAGCTAATCGCGTCCAGTGACTCGTAGCTCATGTCGGCGAATTCGTTCGTTTCAATACGATCCCACACATTGAAAATCAGTGTGCCGCCGGGCTTAAGCACACGATAAGCTTCAACATATCCAGAAAATCTGTCTGGATAAAACATGACAGCAAACTGGCACACAACGACGTCGAACAACTCATCCTCCTCAAATGGGAGTGCCATGGCGTCGGCCTGGCGCCACGTAAGCCGTGGATCTGGCGCTTGCTTGCTGGCGGCATGGTCAAGCATGGGCTGATAGAGATCGGTGATGGTATATCGAGCGTCAGGCGATATGGTCGACACCAGGGCACGCGGTGCGACACCGCTACCGGCAGCTGTTTCCAAGACTGACGCCGGGTCAAGTGCTCCTACTCACTCGGTCAAATCTTGCGCATACGTCTCGAAAATTAACGGCACCAGGCAGGTGTCGTAAATTTAAGGAATTGATCCGACGAAGTCCTTATCGTGCTCTGTCACTTTGGTGCTCTCCCTTGGCGTCGAGCCCGGTACAACAAAAATATCCCAAAAGGGGTCCGACTCGCTGTGATCCGGCTAGTGATGCTCTCGATGTAATTTTGCGTCATGCGTTCGGAAGTGATCGCCGAACCAGCGCTCGAGGTCGGTGGAAAGCCGCGCTTCATCGTATTCGCCGTCGTCTTCAACCTCATCCATGATGTCGCGAAGTTCGTCGAGCAATGTCTCATGGTCTTGTTTGTGCTCGAGGAACTCAGGGTAGAGTGATGCACGCATCATTTTTTCTTCGAGCGCGAAGTGAGAAGCAATCTGAGCGAAGATTTCGCCGAGTGATTCGATGACTGCATCGCGGCCTGCGCCGGGTCGAGTGGAACCGTGCAGGCTGTTTATCAGTTCTATCAGCTCTCTGTGTTCGAAATCGACTTCGGCAACACCGACGCTGAATTCTTCTTTCCAGGTGATCAGGCTCATCGAATACTGAAGCCCCCTTTCTCGGGTTTGAACGTGATTGTACGATAACGTCCGGCGGCGAAGGTAACGTCTTCTTCGTAAACGTAGTCCCATCCGTCGGTACGTGCCGTATACCGGATTCGTGTGTTAATGCGATGTTCGCCCGGTGGTAGATCAAAGCGCTCATACACGGACGACAAGCCATCGCCCCACAGCCCGGATGGCAGTGCTTCAATGCGCAAGGCCGTATTGCCATCGACATCAAGTTCAAAAATTAATGGCAGGCGCTGCCGCTCGCAAAGCACAGAACGTCGCATATTCGGCGCGAGTTCAGCGATTTGCTGCGGTGTCAGTTTTATACAAGGTTCGACGTGGTTGGTCGCGTGACTCAGAGAGACCTTCACGACGGCCATGTCAGGCGACGCGTAGTGGTAGCGGGGCCAAAAGGAAAGGTAACCGACCACGTACGCAAATCCTGCGTACAGGGCGATCTGCAGAGCTGCTCGGGCGACGTTACGCATTTCGCGAGCCTCGCTTCGGTGGTCGCGGCGGTAGCTTGCTCAGCGACGCGGCAAATTCCGCGAATTCCTGTTTGCGCCGCCGCGCGCTGCCTTGTGGCAGCCAGCTAAGACTCAGCCGCTCTCGTTGTACCCGTTTGCGCAAATAGGGATCGCGTTCACCGGCGACGCGTTGTTTTGTCCAGCTGTCGCCCAGGCGATAAAAGCAGTCGCCCTGGGCACAACCAGCGAGCATGACGCCGTCGGCCAAGCCGCGCGAAAGCGCGAAATCGATGAATGCCGGCGGCAGCATGGCGACGCAGGGCATGGAGATTACCTGCGCACCCATGTCACTGAGTGCCGCTGCGTTGGCGGTATTGCAGGTGTACACCAACACTCGTGAACCGTCCCCGAATCGAGCGGAAGCTTCTAGCGTGCGTTCTCGCAATTCAGACATCGGCTGATCCGGTAACTCAATGCCTGCCACGATGGCTGTCGCGCGTCGGAACGGCGTGGCGGTCGGGCATGCGCCGACACAAAGTCCACAACTCATGCAGTGACTTTCATTGACGACAGCTTCAGTGTCATACGCCGCGCCGTCACTGCGTGGCTCCATGGTGATAGCACTGAATGGGCAATCTTCAGCGCAGCGGGCGCAGCCGTTGCAGTTGTCTAGATTGACCACAGCCGGTGGCGTCGACTTTTTCGGTGGTATCCAGGGAAGCAGTGACAGGAATATCGAGCCACCAACCAGAATCAGCCACAGCTGGCCGCCCGGAATGAAATCGAGAATCGGATATGCGGCGAGGTAATACCAGTCGAGGTTAAGGGCTGCGGGAACGACGTCGAGGTCGGCGGGCCCCTGGCTGACGGCCGGGTAGACGAGGGAAAGGACGAGCAGGCTTATCGCAGTACCCAATGCAAGTGGTCGTGGTGGATTCACCCGAGCCCTGGCGTGTCGCTGGATATGCAGCCACATCAGAAACAGCATGAACAGCGGCGCGAAAATGTGCATGAACACCATAAGTGTGAAAAACCGACCACCAAGGGTTGTGCTGTTAAGAAAGTTGTTCGCGATGGGCTCGCCAAAAAACGGCAGTGTGTCGAACCACTCGGTGGTCGCAATGGCAATGTACTGGGCCAGCTTGTCCCACACCAGCCAGTAGCCGGTGATACCGCACATGTACACGAACCAGATCAATGGCACGCCGGTTATCCAGGCGAAAAACCGCCTGCCGCGCAGCCGGTCCAATGAAAATTCACGGAGTATGTGCAGGAACATGACAATAACGAGCGCATCGGAAGCGTAACGGTGAAGGCTGCGCATGACGCCAGCCGCGTACCATTGGTCGTGCGTTATATATTCGACGGATGTGTACGCGTCGGTGATGCCGGTATCAAAGAACAGGTACAGGTAGATGCCGGTAGCCGCGACTATCCAGAAGAAATACCAGCCCAACGCCCCCAGATTGGCGAGCGGGCTGTTGCGCTGCCCGAAGCTCCAGTCAAAGACCGTCTCGGCGCGCGCAAACAGTAGTCGAATAATGCGTTTCAGGAACGCCATCTAATGCCAGTCATCGCGCGCGGCGCCACTCGGTAATGACAAATAACAGAATGGCACCGAGGCAGAGCGCGCCTACCAGTATCGTCATGAAAATGGAGTAGTCGAATTTGTAACGGCCACTATTGGGATCATAGACCGTACAGAATAACTTAAAAGTGTCCACCCAGTGGTCGACAATGCCCGCGTCTCGTGGCGTGTCGAACACCAGCTCTTTCAGCGGTTCCACAAATGAAGGCGCGTCGAAGTCCTGGCCGTATATCTGCCGGTACACTTTGCCGTCTGCATCGACAATGGTTGTCTGTGACAAATGGTCAAAGCCTTTGGCCGTCGCGAAGAACTGAAACCCTACGTCCTTACTGATGGCCGCAACGGTCGGTTCGTCAGAACTCAGGAAGTGCCAGTTGGGCGTATCAATGCCTTTTCCCGATGCATACATGCGCATTCGGTCCGGAGTATCCACCTGCCAGTCGAAACCGATGGAGATAATCGAGAACGCGTCCTCGCCAAGTGCTTCATGGGCGATGTCGGCGTGTTTTTCGATATTCGTGGTAATAACAGGGCACACGTGGTGGCAACTGGTGTAAATGAGACTGATGACGAGTGGCTTGCCGCGCAGCGACTGCAGGGAAAAAGTCTGACCTTTTACATCCCGAAACGTGTAGTCGCCGATCGTATTACCGAGCGCGCCCTGGCTGATGGCCAGGGCGGCTTCTCGGTCGTAGTCCTGCTGTGCTGCTATCGGCGCTGCCACCCCCGCAAGGGTGAGAGCGCCGAATACGGCAGCAGCACGCGTTCTGGTCAGCTTTCCGGCTAGCTTAATGGCCAGATCTCAGACAGGTACTTCCAGTTCACGAAGTAATACAAGACAAATGCTACAAAGAAGATTGAGACCAGGAATACCGTGCCTGGAATCTTCAACGACTCAGTACTGCCATAGTGACTTACTGCGGCAGACTCTGGTGGAACTTCGGGATACTCGGGCTTCTCATCCTCGGCGAGTTTCTTGCCGAAAAAGACTGAGCCAACTACAACCACGACATACATGAGGCCACCAATTGCCGCCATTATCGCGAATATGCCGTTAAGGCCCATCATCAAATAGGCCGCCGACGGATAGTCGAACGGCAATATGGCATCCGCGAACGTCATATCCCAGTGTCGTCGTGACACACCGAGTGTTCCCGCACCCATCATGAATATTGAGATGCCTGCAACACCGATACCGAATACATACGGCTGCCACCTCGCGACTCTCTTCATTACGAGTTCACGGCGGAAGATCAATGGTACGAGAAGGTACGTTATCGCCATGAATGCGAGTGTCGTTCCCGCCACCACGGTGCCGTGGAAGTGACCCGGTACATACAAGGTGTTGTGCATGATCAGGTTGATCTGTTCGGTACCCATCACGACGCCGGAAATACCGCCAATAAAGCCGAAGAACACGAGCGACATGAACATGCCGGAAAACGCAGGATTACCCCATGGCGCCTTGCGCAGCCACTCGAACATGCCCTTGGTGAGCCCGCGCCCACGCTGCGCCGCCTCGATCGCGCCAGGTACGCTCATGCCGTGAATCATGCTGCCAAGTACAGCCAGGTACATCGCATAACTCGTGTTGAAAATCTTCCATTCCGAACTCAGTCCCGGCTCGACCAACAGGTGGTGAGCACTCGCGAGTTGCAGGAACAGGATGTACATGAGGAACGCCATGCGGCTGATCTTCTCTGACAGTGGTTTGGCGCCAAACACCATCGCAGCTATCGCATACCAGACTGAAACATGTGCAGCGACGTTAATCTGTTGTGATGAATGCCCCATCGCCCACCAGATGGTCTTGTAGACCAGCGGGTCAATATGGCTGACGAGGCCGACCGACCAGAGAAATGTCGGTATCAGAATGATGGCACCCGAGGCGATCGTGAACACCGCAATGATCGCTGCAGTTAATGCACCGAACGTAACCAGCGGAACTGACCCTTCATAGGTCTTATCCCGTTTCGCGATCACAAGAGTGCCGAAGAAGACACCGCAACCGATCAGCGCCCCGACCGCAAACAAGATGATGCCCAGATAGAAGCCAGGTTCCGCCATCATCGGCACATACGAGGTGAACATGACGCTCGACCCGCCTTGCAAGACCACGACATTCGTAATCAATGCACCAACAAGCATCATCCCGAACCCGGCCCAGGCCCATTTGGGACCGGCCAATCTTGAGTTCAAGAGTATCGCCGAGGCGAAATACAAAACCGCCATTTCGAAGAAGATGCACCAAACCAGCAGTACGTCAAGGCCGTGGGCAGTCAGTGCCAGGTAAAACCAGTCTGCTGGAAGAAAATGAACGGCTGGCCAGCGAGTCAATGCGACCGACAGGCCAAACAGCCCACCGATCGCAAGAAACACGACAGCGGCGACGGCATTTGCCTTGATAAGTTTCTCAGCTGCCCGGTCAACTTTCAGACCGGTTGTCGGGCAGGTACGATAATCGAAAAGTTTGCTCATGATTTCTACCCCTTACTCGACAACGTAGATTTTACCTACCATCGTGTGGTGGCCGATTCCACAGAATTCGTTACAGACAACACCAAACTCACCCGTTTTATCGGGCTTGACCGTCACGACTATGTCGTACCCGGGGTGAACCTGAACATTGATATTGATGGGCTGTAACGAGAATCCGTGTTGCCAGTCCATTGAAGACATGTGCAAGCGGTAGCTCTGGTCTTTTTCCAGCTCCAGAATTGGCCACCATTGCCACAATCTTGCTATTAGATATACGTCACTGCCGGGTGGCGGATGAACGACCGGAAAACCAGCTTCCTCACCTACCTGGAATTCATCGATCATTTCCTGCGCATGTTCGGCAAATCGCTGCGGTTTGATCTGATAGGCCTCACTGGAGAGATTTTGCTCTCCAGCCCCATGCCAATAGATCATCATGAAGAACATGGTGAGGCCCCAAAGGAAGGCGACGACTATCCAGATCAGCTCGACCTTGGCGATAGGCTGACGCCACCAGATGCGTTCACTCGGCGGTGAAATGGCCATGATGTGGTCCCCTTAATCCGCTATCGGAATTTGGGTAATCTCGATGATCCCCCAAATGATATAAAACACCGCTGGCATAGCGATGCCAAGAACCAGCAGCAAAAACGGGTTATCGAGCACCCGTTGCATCAATGGAATTTGCTCCTGGTCGGGATCCGGCGATTGGTCTTCGCCGGTATTGTTATTCTCGGACATCGTCAGTCTCCCCTGGTCGACTGTGGCAGGCGTGAGTACCGAATATCCCCGTTCGGCAGGCACACCGTTGCTGGAAATTTAAACCAACTCAATAATATTGTAAATCAGTGGTTTCCCGTATATACGCTAATCAGCTTAAAACTCACCAATGCGAGGGTTAGGAGGATGCCGAAGAAGAGCAGCGAACGGTATTTGAATCGCCGGCCCGCGGCGATTTCGATGCGATCAACGATCCAGTTGGCCCCGAGATACAGAATCGCGGCGACAAGCGTGAAATAGACTATTTGCAACGAATCGTCCGCGAATCAGGCGCGCAATTCCCGAATGCCGCTATCGTCCGCGATCAGGAGGATGTCAGCAGGGCGGTGTGCGAACAGACCAACGGTGATAATGCCGGGAATTTGATTTAAGCGGGTTTCCATCTCTAGCGGGTTACCGATGTGCATGTCGTGCACATCGAGGATGTGATTACCATTGTCAGTAACGAATCCCTCACGCCAGATCGGCTGTGCTCGTAGCTTGACAAGTTTACGGGCGACGAATGCCTGAGCCATCGGCAAAACCTCAAGAGGCAAGGGGAATTCGCCCAGCATGCCAACTATTTTGGTCTCGTCCACAATGCAAACAAAACGCCTTGCCGCGTTTGCGATTACTTTCTCGCGGGTCAAGGCGCCGCCGCCGCCTTTGATCAGGTGCAGGCGTTTTGTAGCTTCGTCAGCGCCATCGATGTAAATGTCAACGTCGCCAACTTCGTTCAGCGTGGAAACTTCAAAGCCCTTTTGCTCCAGAAGTGTCGTCGACTCCCTGGAACTTGAAACCACTTTGTCGATGCGGTCGGCTACGGTCGGCAGTAGATCTATTAGCTCGTTGACAGTTGAGCCGGTGCCGACTCCCAGGACCACCCCCGGTTCAATAAACTCGAGTGACGCTCTGGCAGCGCTGCGTTTTTTCTCTTTGGCGTCCATATGAGGTGCCTAGTGTATACCGAAATGGGTCAACAAATTTAGACGTGTCGCACACAAAAGTGCCCGCAGAAGCGGGCACTTTGTGTTTGCTTGGAAGAAAACTGACCTTCCCAGCAGCTGAAGGCTAACGTTTCCGTTTGCGGGAAGCCTTTTTCTTCGTCTTACGTTTCGTCTTACGCTTGGCTACCTTCCTTTTAGCCTTTTTCTTCGTCTTACGCTTGGCTACTTTTTTCTTAGCCTTTTTCTTCGTCTTACGCTTCGTCTTACGCTTGGCTACTTTTTTCTTAGCCTTTTTCTTCGTCTTACGCTTCGTCTTACGCTTGGCTACTTTTTTCTTAGCCTTTTTCTTTGTCTTACGTTTCGTCTTACGCTTGGCTACTTTTTTCTTAGCCTTGCGTTTGGTGACTTTCTTTTTCGTCTTACGCTTGGCTACTTTTTTCTTAGCCTTGCGTTTGGTGACTTTCTTTTTCGCTGCGCGTTTCTTAGGTGCAGCTTTTTTCCTTGCTGTTACTTTCCGCTTCTTCGCGACTTTTCGCTTAGAAGCTTTTTTCCGTGACTTCTTCTTAGTAGCCATTGTGTTTCTCCGTGTCGGGTACCCGGCGTTGAGTATATACAACAAAACCCAAAAATCCAGCGACTTAGGTGACGCTGTTAACGTTTTTAGGAATTCGCGAAAAACACTGTGCGCGGCTGAGAAAAGAACGATTCGCTACTTTACGAAAAAAAGTCGCGGGTGAATTCCAGTTACGCTTAATATTTTTGGCACAATTGCTTAGCGATTTTTTTCCGGGTGCATTCAAAATAGTGTCGCGCCCAGAATCGGACGTACGTTATCGGATGCAGAAAAATTCGGGGCAAAAATTACGCTGACCTGGGTCTGTTTGCGTCGATGCGTCGCGCTATTGGCTGTCTGTTGTTACGCTGTAAAGCCGTATATCCCAAGGGTTTGGCTCAATTTTCTCGATTTTTTGGCAATCAAAAGCGACGCCCATCAGTTTCGGCCGTAACCACTGCCGTCTGTGCTTCAAAAATGAGAAGCAGCGGTCGAAGTAGCCGCCGCCCATTCCAATTCGATGACAATCATCATCGAATGCAACAACTGGCGTGACGACAACATCAATTTGACCGGCATCTATTCTCGGGCTGCCAACAGGCTCCCAAAGATCGAAACGACTCTTCTCAAGGAGCGTTTCGGGCAGCAACTGCCGGAAAAACATGCCGTGCTTGTCTGCAACAACCGGAGCAAAAATGCGCTTATTTGCGCGCCAGGCGCGCTCAATGATAAAGCTCGTGTCAACTTCGTCGTAAGAGGACAGGTAGCAGGCAATCGTGTTGCAGGCCATAAACTCGTGTGAATGAACGATGCGTTCTGCAATAACTTGCGACGCGTGAATGCGAGTTTGATCGTCAAGGAGGCGACGAGCGCGCAATCCGCGTTTGCGTAACCGTGCGGTTGCATTAGTTGCCTGAGTCAAAAGCGCCTCCCGCCTGTGCCGTTACAGACCGTCGCTCTCGAACCGGAGCAACAGGTGGGGTCAGCCGTGACAGCAACAGGCTTGCCGCGATAGCGGCCCTGCTCAAATGCTGCCAACAGTGCGCGACCCCGAGGTAAAAATTTAGGGTCGAAAGGTATCCAGGTCGGTATCGAACACTGCAGGAGGCGCCAATTTGGTTTTCCTGCCGAGTGCGTCAGAATTCCAGCTGTTGAGACTCGCCCAACACGCTCTCGACGCGCTCGGAAATAATCTTTAAACGGCCACTAAGATCTCCATCAAGCAACCGGTCGCGAGCTTGTGCATGAATAAGATCATTGGCCATGTTTAGTGCGGCCATGACGGCAATACGGTCGAGCCCGACAACTCGGCCACTATCGCGAATTTCACGCATTTTTGAATTCAGTATCTCGGCGGAGTCGAGCAGGTCAGTGCGTTCACTTGACGGACATGCGATCTGATATTCCTTATCAAGAATTCTTACACTGACCTGGGCGTTGAGGTCTTTCATATTCAGGATCCTTGCTCCATAGCTTTAAGCCTGCCGATCATTGCCTCGACTCGCGCCCGCACCTGTTCGTTCTTCTGCAGCAAGCTGGCGCGCTCAGACGTCAGGACATCCTGGCGCTGTTTCAGAGACTTGTTCTCGTCCTGCAGTTGATCACACACACGGACGAGCGCATCCACGCGCTTTTCGAGTCGCTTCAATTCGTGCTCAAACGTTACATTGATATCGTCAGCCATAGGCTCAATATAGACACGCGATCACGCAGAATCAATCGCGATCTTTGCAGGATGCTGACGGCATGGCCTGATTGCGCGTTACGTGGGATCATTACGCTCTTTTTACACTGTTCGGATTGATCCATTATGAGCCTTGGAATTGACCACGATGTGCTGGATGATGCGCTCAAGCGCTGTGGGGCCACCTGGGATGCGGCCCAGACGCACGGGCTATTGTCGGGGCGGCTTTCCATTGCAGGCGCGGATGCGGGATTCGACTGGTTATCCCAGGTGCTGGAGGGCACAGATGACGCTGATGCGCTGCGCGCCGAGTGCGAATCCATGCTAAGTACCCTGTTCGAGTCTACGTTTCGTCAACTCTCGGAGCGGCTGTCCGAGTTCGAGCCGTTGCTGCCCGACGATCAGGAGAATACATCTGTGCGCACAGATGCGCTGGCGCGCTGGTGCGAAGGATTTTTGCACGGGCTTGTGTCGAGCGAGCACGGCGAGGTCCTGAAAGAACGGCTCGCGGCTGAACCACTTGCCGACATCATTAAGGACATGCTGCAGCTAACGCGCGCAGTCGTTGAGGACGACGGTGACGACGAATCGGATGAAGAGGCTTACGCGGAGCTGGTGGAGTACCTTCGCGTTGCCACACAATTGACGTATGAAGAGCTTGCCGATTTACGGCGGCCGTCCGGCGATGATACCGAAGAGGCTGAAGCGGAGGTTTTACATTGAATAACAAGGAGTTTACTCGACGCCGCAAGCAGCTGATGCAGATGGTTGGAGAAGGCGGCATCGCGATCTTGCCGGCGGCGCCGGTTCGCAGCCGGAGTCGTGATGTTGAATACCGGTTTCGCCAGGACAGCGACTTCTTTTACCTGACCGGATTCGCGGAACCGGATGCCGTCGCGGTATTAGCGCCTGGGCGTGACAGCGGCGAGTACCTGTTGTTCTGCCGCGATCGCGACGAGCTGAAGGAGCGCTGGGACGGACAACGTTGTGGTCCGGCTGGTGCTATTAGCGAACACGGTGCGGACGATGCATTTCCGATAGACGATATTGACGACATCCTGCCGGGAATCATGGAGTCCTGCAGTCGTGTCTATTACACGATGGGTCAGTACGCAGAGTTCGATACGCGGATGGCCGACTGGGTTAACTCTCTGCGCGCGCACTTGTCACAGGGCACACACACACCACAGGAATTCGTTGCCCTCGATCATTTGCTGCACGATATGCGTCTATTCAAGAGCCGATCCGAGATCTCTGCGATGCGCAAGGCGGCCAAGATTTCGGCGAAAGCACACATACGCGCAATGCAGGTCACGCAGCCCGGGATGTTCGAGTACGAGGTCGAGGCTGAGTTTATCCACGAGTTTCGTCGACACAATGCAGGGAATGCTTACAGCCCGATCGTCGGAGCGGGCGCAAACGCCTGTACGCTGCATTATGTGGACAACAATGCGCAACTTGAGGATGGTGATCTGCTGCTGATCGATGCTGGCTGCGAGCTTGACTATTACGCGTCAGACATCACACGAACAATACCGGTTAATGGCCGCTTTAGTCCTGAACAGCGCGCTGTGTACGAGATCGTTCTTGAAGCACAACTTGCTGCGATCGAGATGACGCGCAAGGGCAACCATTGGGACGAGCCACACAATGCGGCGGTCAGGGTCATTACCAAAGGCCTGAAGAAGATTGGGCTGCTCGAAGGCCCATTGCCGAAGTTGATCAAAGACGGTGCGTGCAAGGAATATTTCAACCACCGCACTGGCCATTGGCTTGGCATGGATGTGCATGACGTCGGCGATTACAAGGTTGGTGATGAGTGGCGGTTGCTCGAGGCTGGCATGGTTACAACTGTCGAGCCAGGTATCTATATTCCGGCAAGCCGCAAGATTCCCAAGCGCTGGCACAATATCGGTGTTCGTATCGAAGACGACGTTGCGGTTACCAGTAACGGGCCAGATGTCCTCAGCAAATCGCTTGTGAAAGACCCTGACGACATCGAAGCTCTGATGCAGCGCTAATGGGCAACGCGCGCTGCGACAACCACTACGATATCGTCATCGCTGGCGGCGGAATGATCGGTTCGAGCCTTGCACTGGCGCTCGAGCCGCTGGGTCTGCGTGTTGCGATCGTCGAGCCGGTTGCCCGAACATCAATGTCGCAACCCAGCTTCGATGATCGATCAACGGCGCTGTCGCGCAGTACGCAACGTATGTTTAAGGCTATGGACCTGTGGCGCGAAATCGCCGCCGCTGCGACACCGATTTCGAGCATTCATGTTTCCGATAAAGGGCGGTTTGGTTTCTCTCACATCGACGCAGAGGAGCAGGGCGTAGAGGCGCTGGGCTACGTCGTTATTAATAGGGTGCTTGGTGGCGTATTGCAGTCCGCCCTTGAAAATGTTGCGTCGCTGGAAGTTCTCTGTCCCGCCCGCATAGTCGCTGCTAATTCCGGCTCCGGCACAGTATCGGTCACCATCGAAGACGATTGTGGCAAGCGTGGCGACATATCATGCAACCTTCTCGTCGCCGCAGATGGCGCGAATTCAACGGTACGCGAGATGCTTGGCATCACGGCGAAGCACGTCGCCTACGGCCAGCGCGCGGTAATTGGTAATTTGCTAACAGAAAAGCCGCTTAATAATTGTGCCTACGAGCGATTCACGGCCAATGGACCGCTCGCGTTGCTTCCGGTTGTGGACGAACGGGCGGGATTCGTCTGGACCGTGTCGGAACAAGAGGCCGATCGTGTTCTCGGGCTCGACGATCAGGTGTTCCTGGCAGAGATGCAGCAAGCCTTTGGTTATCGGCTCGGGTCATTTTCCAAAGTAGGCAAGCGAGCGGCATACCCACTGGTGTTGAGCAAGGCATTGCGACTCACTGCGCAACGGGCTGTCCTGGTTGGCAACGCGGCGCATGGTCTTCATCCGGTCGCAGCGCAAGGATTCAACCTGGGCTTACGCGACGTTGCGGCGCTATGCGATTGCATTGCAGATACGTTGCACGAATCAAGCAACACGGCGGACATCGGCAGTGCCGAATTGCTCGGGCGGTATGCGAAGTGGCGTAGTAGTGACCAGAAAAAGCTCGTGGGTTTCACGGACGGTATCGTTCGCCTGTTCAATAGTTCCAGCCCGCCCGTGCGCCTGTTACGCGACGTTGGTATGGTCGGGTTTGACCTGGTTCCCGGCGTTCGGTCGCTGTTCGCCAAGCATACGATGGGACTTGCAGGCCATTTGCCACGACTGTCGCGTGGGGTACCGCTGTCGTGAACAAGACATTCGATGTCGTAATTGTCGGCGCCGGTATTACCGGGCTGACCGCTGCTGCTCTACTTGCGAAGAGCCCGCAAAGTAACCGGCTTCGTCTAACCGTAATTGATGCCGCGGCCAGGCCAGTTTTCAGCGCGGACGATGATGTTGCCTTGAGAGTATCGGCTGTTGCGCTGGGTTCGGCTGCGCTCCTCGAGTCAGTCGGCGCATGGGAGTTCGTGCAGGGCGCCAGGGTCGGTGCTTACGATCGCATGCGCGTGTGGGACGAGTCTGGTCATGCTGATAGTTCCGCTGCGCTCAGTTTCGATGCTGCGGAATTCGCTGTGCCGCAGCTGGGTTTTATTGTCGAGAACGTGCTCTTACAGCAAGCGCTGCTCAATGTGCTCGACAACAGCGACGCCGAACTCCTTTTTGAAGCACCAATCAGTGCACTAGAGGAAAACGGACAGAAATACCGCGTTGCAATCGAGAATCGAAATTTCGACGCCGACCTTGTTATTGGTGCCGATGGTGCGCGGTCTTTCGTGCGAAAGAGCGTTGCCATATCTACGCGTGACTGGCCCTATGGACAGTCTGCAATCGTTACACACCTCACTCCCGAGAAACCTCATCAAAATACAGCGTGGCAGCGGTTCCTGCGGGATGGCCCGTTGGGTATGTTGCCGCTTGCTGATGGGCGCATTTCGGTCGTCTGGTCGACCGGTCAAGACATAGCCGAACAGGCTTTGACTGCCACCGATGAAGAGCTGGGTGAGATGCTGAGCGCAGCATCTGATTACGTGCTGGGTGCATTAACCGTAGCGGGACCGCGCGGGGCGTTTCCGTTGGTCGCACGACATGCGGAAAAATACGTGCTGCCGGGCATCGCACTGATAGGCGATGCGGCACATGCCGTTCATCCGCTGGCAGGGCAGGGTGCTAACCTTGGGCTTCAGGATGCGGCGGTTCTTGCGCAGGTTATCAGTACGGCACTGGCTAAGGACGAATGTCCTGGCGATCGTCCGGTGTTGAGGCGCTATGAGCGTGAGCGTAAGGGTGAAAACGCGCAAATGATGCATCTTATGACTGGTCTCAATCGTTTGTTTGCGACAGACTCCACTCTGGTTCGGGAATTACGCGTAATCGGAATGCGGCTTTTCAATAACAGCGGTCCTGTAAGAGACCGTGCCGTAAAGGTTGCGCTTGGGGTTGGTCGATGAAGCAGCAATACGTGTATGGCCTGGCTGCATTCTTTGCGATCGTTGGCTTATCGATTTTCGGCTACAAGTGGCAGGTGCTCGGCTTTCCTGTAAGCAAAGACCTGCAAACACCGGTCTGGACGATCGAATCGTCAATTGGTTTCGATAGCGGCCCGGGTTCGATCAAAGTAAATCTGCATATCCCGACGCTGACACCGGGGTTTCGCATGCTCAATGAGAACTCGGTATCACGTGGCTACGGTTTCAGCCTCAACTACGGTAGCGGTGGGCGCGAAGCTCAATGGGCTATTCGACGCGCAGACGGCCAGCAGCGCATTTACTACCGAATTTCAGTTTACGAAGACTCCAGAAGCGATCAGTCAGACACGACACCGCCATTCCCACCGCCACCCGTTATAAACGAGCCATTCAGGACCGCGGTCGATGTCATCGTGGCCGATGTAAAAGAACAGTCGGCCGATACTGCATCATTTACTGCCGAGCTCTTGCGGCGGATGAACGATGCGTCGCCGGGACCGAATATCGAGCTGTTGTTATCGAATGCGGATACGCGTGCCGAATTTGTCGAAAGCATGACGACCATTCTTGCGTCGGCGCGAATACCAGCTCGCATGATTCATGGTTTCGAGCTGCAGGGTCGGTTGCGCAGCGCAGTTCCGATAACATGGCTTGAGGTACATGATGGTGACCGCTGGCGCTACTTCGATCCGCTGACTGGCGAAGAGCATTTGCCCGAGCGATTCTTTATATGGTGGCGTGGCAACGAACCGCTGATTAGCGTCGAAGGTGGCAGTAATGTCGAGGTGGATTTTGCCGTTCAGGAAAACCACCTCGCTGCTGTCGCGATCGCTGAAACTCAGGTTGCGCAGCAAGGCGCGACGATGATCGACTTTTCGCTGTACAGCCTGCCTATTCAGACGCAGGCGGTTTACAGCGTGCTACTCATGATTCCAATCGGTGCTCTTGTCATGGTTGTCTTGCGCAACATGGTCGGCATCGATGCGTTCGGTACCTTTATGCCGGTTCTGATCGCGCTTGCGTTTCGCGAGACTCAACTGCTCTGGGGCGTCATTTTGTTCACGTTGCTGGTGACGCTGGGGCTGAGTATTCGTTTCCTGTTGGAGCGACTGCGTTTGCTGCTTGTGCCGAGGTTAAGCGCCGTACTAATTATTGTCGTAATCCTGATGTTGATGATCAGCCTGGTATCGCATCGGCTCGGCATGGAAACCGGGTTGTCGGTCGCGTTATTCCCGATGGTCATTATCGCAATGACCATTGAGCGCATGTCAGTCGTTTGGGAGGAGCGTGGCGCAGTTGATGCGATGCGCGCTGGTTTTGGCAGTTTGATTGTTGCTGTCGCCGCGTACGTGTTTATGGGGTTCTCGTGGCTCGAACATCTTTTGTTTACCTTCCCCGAACTGCTTCTCGTTGTGCTGTCGCTGGTAGTGCTAGCGGGTCGCTACACCGGCTATCGTCTGTTGGAACTCAATCGCTTTAAGGCATTGATGGAGCATTGATGTTTGCAACGGCCAAGAAACTAAGGGCGGAGGGCGTGCTAGGGCTTAATGAGCGCAATGCTGACTACATCATGCGACTCAATCCGCGCCGTTTTTACCCGCGCGTTGACGACAAAGCGTTAACCAAAGAGCTCGCAACTGAGGCCGGAATGGCCGTGCCTGAGCTTTACGGCATGATTACCAATCAGGGAGAAGTCCGGAATTTCACCGACATTGTTGGCGAGCGCAGTAGCTTCGTTGTCAAGCCAGCGCAGGGCAGTGGTGGAGACGGCATTCTTGTCGTGACGGGACGCAGTAGCCGCAAGCGAGACTCGTTTCGCCTCGCCAGCGGCGTGTTGATATCCACAGCCGAAATCTCCCACCACATATCCAATATTGTCAGCGGCCAGTACAGCCTTAGCGGTAATCCGGATAAGGCGCTCATCGAATACTGTGTGAACTTCGATCCGATTTTCGCCGAAGTGAGTTACCAGGGCGTGCCGGATATTCGCGTTATCGTTTATCGAGGTTATCCCGCCATGGCAATGGTGCGCTTGCCAACGCGGGCATCTGACGGCAAAGCCAATCTGCATCAGGGTGCGGTAGGCGCGGGCATCGATATGAGTACCGGGGAAACACTCGCTGGCGTACTGCAGAACGATATTGTGGAAGAGCATCCGGATACCGGCGCGCTAGTCGCGGGACTGTCTATTCCTCACTGGGATTTCATACTTGAGTCGGCGGCACGTTGTTACGAAGTTACGGAATTGGGCTACCTGGGCGTCGATATGGTCATCGACCGCAGTCTTGGGGCACTTATTCTGGAAATGAACGCGCGACCCGGCCTGAACATCCAAATCGCAAACTGCACTGGTCTGGCGACACGGATAGCACGTATTGATGAGGTCTTCGAAGCAGACGCGGCGCCACTCCAACGAGCACGACTGGCACGCCGAGAGTTTGCGTCTGAGCGGCAGACGTCTTTGGCGTTCAATACGTAGACGACTTCGGCAGCAAGCTACTGCAATTGTCCTTGCAACCACGCATCCATTCGTTGTTGCAGGATGTCGAGCGGTAAAGCGCCGCCACCAAGCAATTCGTCGTGAAATGCGCGCACGTCAAACTTATCGCCGAGGGCTATTTCCGCGTTCTGACGAAGTGACTTGATCTTCAGCTGACCGATCTTGTACGCAAGCGCTTGCCCGGGCATGGAAATGTAGCGATCGATCTCATTAATAATGTCGAGTTCAGTCTTTGCCGCATTGTCCATAAAGAAATCGATGGCCTGCTGACGTGTCCAGCCTTTGTAGTGGATGCCAGTATCTACAACGAGCCTCACAGCACGCCACATTTCGTAGGTTAGTGCACCGAACTCCGAGTACGGGTCTTCATAAAGGCCGAGGTCGTAGCCCAGGCTCTCGCTGTAGAGTCCCCAGCCTTCGACGAAAGCTGTGAAGCCGGCGTAGCGTCGGAAGTTCGGCAGGCCACGGAGTTCTTGTTGCAAGGCAATCTGCAAGTGATGGCCCGGCATTGCTTCGTGGACGGTCAGGACCTCGATCTCATACTTGGGACGCACTTCCGGCTTGTAGAGGTTTACCCAATACGTGCCAGCGCGGCTGCCATCAGCCGCCGGGCGAGAGTAATAGGCAGTTGTCGTATCTGGCGCAATCGCATCCGGAATCGGCTTAACGCCGTAAGGCATCCGTGGCAACTTCCCGAACTGGGTCACGAGCTCCGGGTCTATACGCTTGCTTGTTGCGAGATACGACTCGTAGAGGTCTTCCGGGTTATCAAAATAAAATTGCGGGTCGGTACGCAGAAAAACGAGGAAGTCCTGGAAGCCGCCACCGAAGTCCAGGTCGTCAATAATGACCTGCATTTCATCGCGTAGTCGCTTTACTTCAGATAAGCCGAGCCGGTGGATCTCGTCCGGCGTCATCCTTGTCGTTGTATATCTTCGCGCCTGCGCTTCGTACCATTTCTCACCATTCGGCAAATCAGACAAACCGATGCTTTCGCGGCTGGCAGGCAAATACGTCTTAGAAAAATAGCGGGCGAGTTTGCGGTACGCAGGCAAAACAGTTTCATCGATCGTGCTGCGTGCTGTTGCCTTCAGTCGGGCCTGATCGGCGGCCGGGATGGTGTCAGGCAACTCCTCAAATATCTTGAAAAAAGGGCTTGCTTCGGCGTCGTCCACAAGCTGCGCTGCGATCTGTTCCGGGATACGTTGCATCAAAATCTTCGGCGACATGTAGCCGGACTTGCGACCTTTTTCGGCCCGGGCGATCGTCTCGTCGATTACGTCATCGACTTTGCCCATACGGGCAAGCCAGTCGTCATAGTCCTGAATCGTTGAGAACCTGAGATAGGAGGTCGTGTTTTCCAGGTTCTGAACGCCGCCGCGCTGGCTGAACGGCATCAGGTGGCCATTGAAAGTTGCCAGGTCGATGCTGTCCTGCAGTCCGCGCCGAAACAGATCGTGGTTAAGCTGATCGTCCGCCGAGAGCGCGGCGCGGTCGATTGCATAGGTGCGATTCAGGAACTCGCGAGTTTCTTTTCGCCGGGCCTCAATTGCCCCAAGACTATTGTCCGGCCATTGATCGTTATAGCGACGATCCCCAAGTTGCGATGCCATCGTCGGGTTTTGTGCGAGTTGCCACTCCCATGCCTCATCGAGTAGGGCCGAGAAGTCCTCCGCGGCTGTTGCATGCACAAGTTGTGCGCAGCCCAGAATCAGTGTGATGAAAGCGATGCGAGCGATGTTCATGCCTTTTCCCAGAAGCAAATCCCTTGCGCATTGTCACTGGCCGCAAGCTGGCTGGCAACCGGCGGTCGCATTGGCTATGATTGCCCGCACCAATCAATAGCGGCTGCAGAAGAGACCTCGTCTAGAACGGGGCGCCGAAGGCGCAACTCGCCCGGAAACGCTCAGGCAGAAGGACTGTCATCGCTGATTGGCTCTGGAGAGTGGCCTGAAACGGGCCCACCGAAGGGGTAAGTGGCTAGATGCCATTGATCTCTCAGGTTTTGAAGGACAGAGGGGCGGCAGGCCGTAAGGTCTGCCGCCCCTTTTTTATAGGTCCGAGAGAAATGTTATGGGATCAAAAACGCCCTTGTACGATAAGCACGCAGAGGCTGGTGCGCGGATCGTTGATTTCGGTGGTTGGGATATGCCATTGCACTACGGTTCGCAAAAAGAAGAGCATCACGCGGTCAGAAAACGCGCAGGAATGTTCGATGTTTCCCACATGACCATCGTCGATTTGCGCGGCGAGCGTGTGCGTGACTTCCTGCGCAATCTGTTGGCCAATGATGTCGCCAAACTTCAGGTTCACGGCAAGGCGCTCTATACCTGCATGTTGAACGAGCAGGGTGGTGTTATCGATGACCTCATTGTCTATTTCCTCGGCGAGACCTGGTTTCGCATGATTGTGAACGCGGCAACGCGTGACAAAGACCTCGCCTGGATTCGAAAACACGCCAAAGGATACGACGTAGAGGCAGATGAGCGCGCGGAACTCGCGATGATAGCCGTTCAGGGACCCGAGGCCCGTGAATTGGCTGCAACTTGTATCGATGCGCAGTGGCGAGAACAAGCACTCGCGCTTAAATTATTCACTGGCATGGAAGCCGGTGATTTGTTTGTTGCCCGAACCGGGTACACGGGCGAGGACGGTTGGGAAATAGTGATGCCGGCGGAGAAGGCGCCGGCTGTTTGGGACCAGTTGCTGGCTGCCGGTGTTGCCCCATGCGGACTTGGAGCACGAGACACACTGCGTCTCGAGGCGGCAATGAACCTCTACGGCTCTGACATGGACGAATCGGTCTTGCCACTCGAGGCAGGGCTGAGTTGGACGATCGCGTGGGATCCTGATGATCGCGACTTTATCGGTCGTGGCCCGCTGGAAGCTCTGCGGGCGGATTCAACGAAGCAACGTTTCGTCGGCTTGTTGCTCGAGGACAAGGGCGTTCTGCGTAACCATCAGCGCGTCGTTGTCGAAGGCGTCGGCGAGGGCGAAATAACGAGTGGCGGGTTTTCGCCAACGATCGGGCGGTCTATCGCCCTGGCTCGCGTGCCTGCGGGCGACTATGAGAGTGCGCAAGTTGATGTGCGCGGCAAACTGCTGAATGCGCGGATCGTTAAGACACCGTTCGTTCGTAATGGACAGATACGGATCGATATTTAGAAATCCTTACCAGGAGAAGAAACAATGAGTGAATTACCCGGAGACTTGTTGTACACGAGTGAACATGAGTGGCTGCGGCGCGAAAACGACGGTAGCGTGACAGTGGGTGTTACCGACCACGCGCAATCTGCACTCGGCGACCTCGTCTATGTTGAATTGCCAGAGGTTGGGCAAGACGTTGATAGCGGCGGAGATATGGCTGTTGTCGAATCGGTGAAAGCAGCATCCGACGTGTATGCGCCAATCGATGGTTCAATCGTTGCGGTCAACGAGGAGCTTGCCGACGACCCCGAGAAGATCAACGCGGATCCGTACGGTGATGGATGGATCGTCAGGATACAGCCAAACGAGAGTATCGATGAATCTGCATTGATGACTCCGGACACCTACCAGGAGCTACTGGATCAAGAAGACGCCTGATGCCTTTTATCCCGCACACTGAGAAAGACACCGAGGAAATGCTCAAGGCAATCGGTGCGCCTGATCTGGACACGCTCTTTGACGAAATACCGGCAGATCTGCTGATCGATTCGCTCGATGGCGTACCGCAGGCGCTCAATGAAATGCAGATCGTGAGGCTGATGCGCGATCGAGCGGCCAAGGACGGCGCGCCGTTGTGTTTTATAGGTGCGGGTGCCTACGAGCACCATATACCGACGGCCGTCTGGGACATTGCGACGCGCGGGGAGTATTACAGCGCTTATACGCCGTATCAGGCGGAGGCAAGCCAGGGCACGCTGCAGACGATCTACGAATATCAGACGATGATCACCGAGCTAACGGGACTGGATGTCAGCAACGCCTCGCTCTACGACGGTGCCTCGGCGTTGGCCGAAGCAGCGTTAATGGCGGTTCGCAGCAATCGTAAAAACAAATCGGGTCGTGTGCTGCTCGCTCCGGGCGTAAACCCAACCTATGAAAAAGTGGCGACGGCCATCGCAGGTAGCCAGAACATCCGCTTCGAGCGCCTGGCGATGGATAGCAAAAATGGCAACACCGCAGATCCACTCGACAATAGCGAGCCGCCCGTCGCGCTCGTCATTCAACAACCGAGCTTCTTCGGAACGTTGGAAGACGTAGATCGACTGACAGACTGGGCACAACAAATGGGTGCACTCGTTATTGCAATTGTTAACCCGACATCACTTGCGTTGCTGAAGGCACCTGGACATTGGGGTGAGGCAGGCGCCGACATCGCCATTGGCGAGGGGCAACCACTGGGCGTGCCGTTGTCATCGGGTGGGCCGTATTTTGGTTTCATGACATGCAAACAAAAAGAGGTTCGGCAAATGCCTGGCCGCATCGTTGGACGGACAACCGACCTTAACGGTGACTACGGATTCACGCTGACGTTACAAGCTCGCGAGCAGCACATCCGGCGGTCCAAGGCAACGTCCAATATCTGTACAAACCAGGGCCTTATGGTTACGGCAGCCACTATCTACATGTCGTTGCTCGGCTACGAGGGTCTGCGGCAAGTCGCGCAGGCGTCATACCAGAATACGGCGCATTTGATACGTGGTTTGACGGCAATCGACGGAATCGAGCGCCTGTTCGACAGCCCGCACTTTCACGAAGTGGCGTTGAAGCTTGACCGGCCGGTGGCGCCCGTTCTGGAGAAACTGTCCAGCAAGGACATACTCGGCGGCCTCGATCTGTCCGCGACCTCCCCGGATTTGGGCGATGCGTTGCTGGTGTGTGCAACTGAAACCAAAACCGAGTCAGATCTTGATACGTTCATCGCTGCGGTAGAAGAAATTTTTTCCACGGAGGCCGGGCGTTAAGCCTGAACAACGAATGCCAAGAGTCAAATTCGAAAACACGTTCTTTCAGACGTTCGGTGATTTGCCTACGATAGGCAGCCACGCACCGGACGTATCGCTCGTGAACACGAAGCTGCAAAACGTAACGTTGGCAAACTGGACCGGCATGCGCAAGGTCATGAATATTTTCGTCAGCATTGACAGGCCAGTGTGTGCAACGTCCGTTACCAAGTTTGATCAGTTCTTTGACGGTATCGAGGATGTTGCGGCACTTATGGTCTCTTATGACCTGCCGTTCGCCCATGCCCGCTTCGCCGAGCAAAATGAACTCAAGAACGTGATCGGTCTGTCCGCAATTCGTCATGCCGGGTTTGGCGAAAACTATGGCGTACAGATCGTCGATGGGCCACTTGCGGGCATGTTCTCGCGAGCAGTCGTCGTTCTGGACGAGAACAACACCGTCGTGCACCACGAACAAATTGAAGACATCACTAAAGAACCCGACTATGACGCCGCACTGCGTGCGCTGGGCATCGACATTTCGGAGTACCAATGAGTACTTTAATATTCGAAAAATCACGCGGTGGCCGCAGGGCATTCGCGCAGGCACCCGTTGCGACGAATGAAACCGATATTCCGGCATCACTGCTGAGAGAGGATAGGCCGGGCTTGCCCGAGGCTTCCGAGCTTCAGGTTGTGCGGCACTACACGCGCCTTTCTCAGAAGAACTTCTCAATCGATACTCAGTTTTATCCGCTTGGTTCCTGCACGATGAAGTACAACCCTCGCGCCTGCAATGCATTGGCATTGCTGCCGGGATTTGCGGGAAGGCATCCTCTGGGTCCGGTGAGTCACGGTCAGGGCTTCCTGCAATGCATGCATGAGCTACAGGAAATGCTCATGGAAGTGACTGGCATGAAGGGCGTATCGCTGACACCGATGGCCGGCGCGCAAGGCGAGCTGGCGGGTGTTGCAATGATCCAGGCGTATCACCGTGCACAGGGTGACCTCGAAAGGAACGAGATCATTGTTCCCGATGCGGCTCATGGCACCAATCCCGCGACAGCAACGATGTGTGGTTGCGTCGCTGTGGAAGTGCCAACGGGAAGTGAGGGCGACATCGATATCGAGGCGTTAAAGGCAGTTGTTGGGCCGAAAACGGCTGGCATCATGCTGACGAATCCGTCGACGCTGGGCGTGTTCGAGCGCGACATCATCAAAGTCGAGGACATCGTCCGCGATGCAGGCGGCCTTCTCTATTATGACGGTGCAAACCTCAACGCGATCTGCGGCAAGGTTCGCCCCGGCGATATGGGCTTTGACGTTATTCACATGAATTTGCACAAGACCTTTTCGACGCCGCACGGCGGCGGCGGGCCGGGCTCGGGCGCGATCGGTGTAAACGACCGCTTACTGCCATTCATGCCGGTTCCTGTGGTTACAAAAGGGCAGCGGGATGGCGATGATTTCTATGACTGGTTGACCGAGGACGACATGCCTCAATCAATTGGTCGGCTGTCGGGTTTCATGGGCAATGCTGGCGTTCTGTTGCGCGCCTATGTGTACATGCGCATGGTTGGTCGAGATGGCATGCGTCGGCTGGCCGAATACGCGACGCTTAACGCCAATTACCTGCAGGCGCGACTTCGTGATGCCGGCTTTGAACTCGCATTTCCGACCCGTCGTGCCAGTCACGAGTTCATTATTTCGCTTCGACACGAGGCCAAAACACTCCATCTGACGGCTATGGATGTTGCCAAAGCACTGCTCGATCATAACTATCACGCGCCGACCACGTATTTTCCGCTGTTAGTACCCGAGTGCTTGCTGATCGAACCAACGGAGACCGAAAGTAAGGAGACGTTGGACAACTTCGTCGATGCAATGCTCACAATTGCGCGCGAGGCGAGTGAAGACGGCAAGAGCTTCAAAGAAGCGCCGTATACAATGCCCGTCCGTCGCCTGGATGATGTTAAAGCGGCCCGGCATCTTGACCTCAAGTTCACGCGGCAGGCGGATTAATCTGCTTAAATAGGGAACCGGCGTGCGATAGCCCAGTCCAGATAGTATTGCAGATCGCCTTTCGAACCAGGACACCTATGAAACAAGGAAGAATGTTGGTAATGCTTGCGGGCCTTGCCGTTACGAACTATGCGGCCGGTGCGGAGAACACGGCCTGGACGGACACGCTCGAACGCATATCATCAGGTGTCGTATCCATTCGAGTTGATAGTACACGGGCGTTCGATACAGAGTGGAACTCCTCGAGCCAGGCAACCGGGTTCGTTGTCGACGCAAAACGCGGTTTGATACTGACCAATCGCCACGTCGTGACACCGGGCCCGGTCGTCGCCGAAGCGATTTTCCTTAACAATGAGGAAGTGCGGCTAACACCAGTGTATCGCGACCCGGTACACGACTTCGGATTCTTCCGCTACGATCCCGCCGATCTGCATTATATCGAGCCGACGGAACTGCCATTGGTACCGGATGGCGCTGGCATTGGTCGGGAGATCCGTGTCATCGGCAATGATGCGGGCGAACAACTGTCAATCCTGGCTGGCACAATCGCGCGGCTCGACCGCAAGGCGCCGGACTATGGGCGCGGCAAGTACAACGATTTCAATACATTTTATTACCAGGCGGCGTCGGGCACCTCCGGCGGCTCGTCCGGGTCTCCTGTCGTCAATATCGACGGAGAGGTTGTCGCGCTCAATGCGGGTGCGAACAGTTCTGCTGCGAGCAGCTTTTTTCTACCGCTGGACCGTATTCACCGGGCACTTGAACTAATACAGAAAGGTGAGCCAGTAACACGCGGCACGTTGCAAACCATGTTCGAACGCAACGCGTTCGATGAGTTGAAGCGTCTTGGTCTTACGGAAAATTCTGAGCGCATTGCACGTTCATTGTTTCCCGACCAGACCGGCATGTTGACAGTCGAGCAGGTCATTCCCGATTCGCCAGCGGCAGGCAAGCTGGAGCCCGGGGACATCCTGCTTCGAATCAACGGCGAATTGGTAACCGAGTTTATACCGGTTGCCGCGTTGCTGGACGACCATGTCGGCGACGAAGTTGAAGTAGAAGTAGAGCGCGGCGGTCGCAGTATCATTGAGAATATTCTGGTGTCCGATCTTCACGCAATTTCCCCCAACGAGTTCATTGAGATTGGCGACGGCACTGTCAACAACCTGTCGTACCAACAGGCGCGACATTACAACCGAGCGGTGCAGGGCGCGTATGTCGCAAACCCAGGTTATTTGTTCTCCAAGGCTGCGATTCCGCGCGGTGCGGTTATCGTTGATTTCGACGGCAACAAGATCGATAACATAGACGATCTGGAATCAGCTCTCGATGGTCTGGCTGATGGCAGTCGAGCACTTGTGCGATATGTCACGATGGACAACCCAAAGAGCACTGTTGTCCGTTCAATGGAAATGGATCGCGTGTGGTTTCCTACACGGCGTTGTTCTCGCGATGACACAACCGGCGTATGGCCGTGTCGTGATCTTGGCTCCGGGCCGGAACCGTTGCCAGCAAAAGTAGGTAGTACTCGGATGACGAAGTACGATGACCCGCGTGTGCGCACAGTAGCGCCGTCTCTCGTCGTCGTTACGTTCGACTTGCCGTACACCGTGTCAGGCGTTGCAGATCGTCACTACTATGGCACCGGATTGATTGTCGACAAGGAGCGCGGCTACGTTGTTGTTGATCGCAATACCGTCCCGGTGGCAATTGGCGATGTAACAGTGACGTTTGCCGGTTCGCTCGAAGTCAAGGCAAGGGTCGAACAATTGCATCCGCTCCACAACCTCGCGATCGTGTCGTATGACCCGGCGTCAATTGGCGACACGCCGGTAAAAGAAGCGATACTCAACCCGGAAACTGTATCGGCCGGCGACAAGCTATGGGTTGTAGGAATTAAAGGTGACCACCAGCTCGTTCACCAGGAAACTGTAGTTTCGAATGTCGAGCCGCTAATGTTGCCGTTGTCGCGCACATTGCGATTTCGTGATTCGAATATCGAGGGCATCGACCTCGTTAATGCGCCGACTGACGTTGATGGCGTATTGGTAGACAAGCGCGGCCGGGTTGCGGCTATGTGGTCGAGTTTCTCCATTCAGTCGGGAGGGGATGGCGGGCAGATAAATCGCGGCGTCGGCGCTGACCTGGTAATGGAATTCGTTGACATCGTTCGCAATGGAAAGCCGTTCTACTCGCTCGAAGCCGAGTTTGTGTACGCGCCACTATTTGCGGCCCGCAATATGGGCGTCGAGGAAGAATGGATAGCCAAACTTGAGCAAAACAATCCGGTTCACCGGCGCGCGTTGAGTATCACACGTATTGTCGCCGGGACACCGACGGCCAAGCTGCTGCGCAATGGCGATATGGTACTGGCCGTGGACGGCAATGTGGTTACATCGTTCCGGGCGCTCGAAAAGGCGGTGCAAAAGCCCGAAGTTATAGTGACGGTCTGGCGCGCGGGTGAAGCTTTGGAGATCAAAACTGAGACCAGCGTACTGGACGGCCGTGGTATAGACAGAGCAGTATCATGGGCAGGAGCACTGCTGCAGGATCCGCACCGTGCGATGGCTGCTCAGCGCGGAGTTGACCAGGAGGGCGTGTACGTTGCGTTTTTCAGTTATGGGTCGCCCGCGACGCGATATGGACTTTGGGCAGGGCGTCGGGTCGTCGAAGTTGATGAAACTCCGACACCCGATCTACAGACATTTGTCGAGACAGTGTCTGGCAAGCAGGATCAGGCATCGGTGCGACTGAAAACGGTGACCTGGAACGGGGCGGTAGAGGTCATTACACTGAAGCTGGATAATCAGTACTGGCCCGCCTATGAGATTCGACGAACAAACGATGGCTGGAAACGTTCAACAATCGGATACTAGCCGATCCGCAGCAGGCCGCGTGGCGATCTTCGCTATTGCGGCGCTCACGCTTGTAGTTAGCGGCGTAGCATCCTCGCAGTCTATGTACAAATATCGTGGTGATGACGGCGAGTGGATCTATTCAGATCGTCCGCCGGATGACGAGGCCATGGTCGAAGTACGTGACCTTGAAGTTTCCAAATCTGTCGGGACCGTCGATGTTACGCACGGGTTTGTTGGGCAAAGCGTCGAGCTGACGGCCCACAACGAGTTTTATGCGCCGGTCGAATTGACTCTGAAAATAAAGACAATCCAGGGTTTGCAGTATCCGCACCCTGATCAGGCAATGCGGTGGGTTTTGCCAGCGAGAAGTGACACGCCACTGTTTGCATTAGATCTGCTCGAAAACAGCTCGCCGCCGTTTCTTGAGTATCAGTTCAAGTATCTCGCCGGTGACCCGTCGGCTCGCCACAGACCGGGCGGTGGATATCGAGCACCGTTTGCTGTTGCGAGTAACTACCCGATAACCCAGGCGTTCCCCGAGATTGCGACGCATACAACGCCGGACAGCCAATACGCAGTCGATTTAGCGATGCCAATTGGTACCGATATATTCGCCGCGCGTGATGGTGTCGTTTTCGATGTCGCCAGCAATAATTTTACCGCTGGTCTCGACCCGGCACTTGATGGGCCGAAGGCCAACGTTGTTCGCGTGATGCACGACGATGGTACTTACGCGATCTATGCGCACCTGAACACCAATACGATTCGCGTCAGACCGGGCGACCGTGTGCGTCGCGGCGAGTACATCGCCGATTCCGGCAACACGGGTTTTTCGAGCGGTCCGCATTTACATTTTGCGGTGCTACGAAACGCCGGCATGCGCGTCGAATCGGTTCCTGTGACGTTTGCCACCGCAGACTCCAACAGCGTTGTGCCGTCGACGGGAGCGGTCCTAACCGCGCACTAATCG